>Ga0181538_10005043_pt1 | contig 12019 bp, 11 predicted proteins | sample PEATcosm2014_Bin_40_FD_119773 | JGI IMG/M metagenome (GOLD analysis project Ga0181538, IMG submission 119773) | Peatland microbial communities from MTU Mesocosm Facility, Houghton, MI, USA - PEATcosm2014_Bin23_30_metaG | ecosystem: Environmental > Terrestrial > Soil > Wetlands > Peat | place...
CTGGCAGCGCCCCTCGTATGAAGTCGGCGAGCTGATGAGCATTTTTACAGAGTTCCTGCGCAGCTCGGTGGCGGAGTGGGTGGACGCCGGAATAAGAACCAGCGTCATGGGACGCCGGGATCGAATCGAGCCAGCGCTGGTCGAGGCCATCGAGGCTGCCGAGGCTGCGACGCGGGATGGGACGGGATTGCACCTCCGCCTGGCGATTGACTATTCAGGCCGCGAGGCAATAATTCGAGCGGCAAGAAATCTGCGTGCGAGCGAAGAAGCGACACCGCTGGAGTTTGAGCGATTGCTTGCCGCCGGCGGACGCCACACGGAGCCGGTTCCAGAGCTCGATCTGCTGATTCGCACCGGCGGCGAGCAGCGATTGAGCGACTTCATGCTGTGGGAGTGCGCTTACGCGGAACTTGTCTTCACCGAGCGCCTGTGGCCGGACTTCGACGCCGAAGACCTCGAAGCGGCGGTGCGGGAGTTTCGTTCGCGCGACCGGCGTTTTGGGCGCATTCTGGAAAGCGTGCCAGCCGAGACGTGATCTTGGTCCGCCTAAATCCTTCCAACAATAGTTCTGCTCCGAAAAAGACGTAGGGGTAGGGCTTGCCCTACCCTGGTCGGGGTCAGCAGAAATGCGGGGACGGCAAGCCGTCCCCCTACAAGCAGTCACACTCCGCGGAACGTCGGGATCTCAGGGTCGAAAGGCAAAGATAAGGATGCCCTGAAACCCTTTAGGGTTTAATCTGTAAGCAGGGGAGGGTTTCAGATGACCAACGAGCTTAAAGAGAAGGTTGCAGTGGTCACGGGTGCGTCGCGCGGAATCGGGTACAGCATCGCCGAAAGGCTGCTTCGAGAAGGTGCGAAGGTGTACATCTGCGGGCGCGATGCCCAGGTTTTGCAGCAAGCGCTTGGAAAGCTGCGCGCGCAGGGCGGCGCCCGGATCGAAGGGCAGGTGGCCGATGTGGGCCGCTATGAGGATTGCCGAAAACTGATCCAAACCGCCGCCGGGCATTTCGGAGGCATTGATCTACTTGTGAATAATGCCGGAATAGGAATTATGAAACCGGTGGATCAACTCACGCCCGAGGAGTGGGATGCCACCCTACACACCAACTTGTCGGGAGTGTTCTACTGCTGCCGGGAGGCCATCCCCATCATGCGCCGGCGAGGAGGAGGCTACATCTTCAACATTTCCAGCCTGGCAGGGGTGAATCCTTTCCCCGGCGGGAGCGCGTACAACGCCTCGAAGTTCGGGCTCAACGGTTTCAGCGAGGCCATGATGCAGGACGTTCGCTACGACGGCATTCGGGTGAGCTACATCATGCCGGGCAGCGTGGATACGGATTTGGGGGAGTGCCGGGCAGCAGGCGGCACGACAGTTGGAAGCTCTCCGGCGAAGACATCGCCAAGGCGGTGGTTGACCTTTACACGTATCCCTCGACGACTCTCGCCAGCCGCATCGAGATGCGGCCTTCGCAGCCACCGCGCAAGAAATAGAATCCGGCGCGCTGGTTCACCACCCCCTGGCCCCTCCTCTGAAGGCAGGGGAGTTAAGGGGCCGACTCCCTTCCTTGGTAAGCAGGGGCAAAGGGTGGTCGTTTCGTTATTGCAGCAGATCGCCCATCGCGAGCAGTTGCAGCCCCGCAACCTTCTGAAAGCAAGAGAAGTCTCGATCACGGGTAATCAGCGGTACGCGGTGGTCAAGACAACTCTGGGCGATCAGTGTGTCCGCTATCTTGGGGCGATAGCCATGGCGGATTAAGCCTGCTCGGAGCTTCCCCGCACGCTCCCAATACCCGAGCTGAATTTCCAGTCGCGGCAGTCCGAGGATGAAGGTTTCCAGGGCAGGGGTCACCAGGGGACCGCTAAGCAACTCCGTTACACTGACCGGCGCGAGAGCCAGAGAATAGTCACCCAGCGCCCGGTCTACCAGGTTGACGTCGGGTCCGCCATCACCGTGAATGTAGGCGACGAGTGAACTGGTGTCGGCGCAAGTCACTCTTCGCCTCTCATTTCCTGCCAAGTAAGACCGAACTTCACCTTACCTTGCAGTTTGCGCAGCCCGTCATAAGCATCATGAGCCGCCAGCAGCTCCAATCCCTTGCGCACTGTGGGAGTGGCGCCTGCTTTGGTTGCCCTTTGCGCCCTGCGGAGGAGGTCTTGCGGGACAAGGACGGTGAGTTTCTTCATCTGTTCTTTTGCCATGTCCGGATTATACCAGCATCGATGCCGTATAGCTATACGGCATTCGGCGCACTCCAAGATGCCTTGGTCACAAGGGCTTTCAGACGAGGTGCGCACAAAAAGCTAGGTTCCTTCAGGGACCTGTGGCAGAATCCTGCAGCGGCAGACCCCAAGACAGTTCGGCCCCCAAAATGCGTATAGGTGAGTGTGGGAGGGCGATTTCGGACACTTTGTCGCTATGATCCGGGGAAGGAAGTGAGAAAATGCGCACTCTGTTAGGCTGTTCGGGACACGTGGCGTTGGGCAATCTCAGCCGCACGACGCAGCAGAAGCTCGCACAGGTTGAAGCGACCTGGCTGGAATTTGTTCCCGAGTCCGTGTCGCTGGAGATTCGCCATGTCCAACCTGACGACCGGCCAGTGCTCCCGGAGATCGTGCGGGAACTCGTGGAGTTTCTAGATCAACTGACCGACGGCGAACGCGCCGAGGTGGCGGGCGGACCCGTCTACTATCAGGATGCCGTGAAAGGACAGTATGTTAGGGTCAAGGTTTGGAAAGGCGGCTTCTTAACCATTTCCTGGGCGCGGCCGGATTATGAGCACGCGGACTGGGAGCGATATCGCAGCCAGCCTGTCTCGGTTGTTCCGGAGGAATACCAACGACTGAACGGCAAGTTCAGTTTTGAGGGGGTTCCCACCGCTGCGGATGACATTCGCGAACTTCTGGAGCGAACCGCGGGCCTCTACTCCGAAGGCGATTTTGAGATTGTCGCCCGCGTCGATCGAATTGAGGTCTCCCTACGGGACGTGAACGCGAGCGTTTTGCCCCTCGTTTACGCGGCGCAGGTGCTCGCCAAGCCGGGCACGCTGGAAGGGGAGATCGACGTTAGCTCATTTCGGGCCGGGGACCTTGAAGAGTGCTGCCGCTTTGCCTTCCGCGCCGGCGAGGCATGGCTGGTGAGGCCGGCCTTGTGGCAAAGCTGCGCAGAGGAAGAATAGGCGAAGAGCGAAATTGGAAAATAGAAAATGGAAACTGGAAAACGGAAAATCGAAGCTAGCGGCTGACCTCCCGCTCCATCTTCCCATTTCCTGACCCAGTTTCCAATTTTCACGCTGAGGTGAGTATGGATTACGGATTCACGGAGTATCAAAGGGCCATTCGAGACCTTGCTCGCGAGATCGCCGAGAAGGAAATCCGCCCGGTGTCAGCGGAGTATGACCGCGAGGCCAAGTTTCCCTGGCCGATCGTGAAAATACTCGCGCAGACCGACCTATTTCGCGTTTTCATTGATGAGAAATACGGCGGGATGCCGGAGGGGACTCCGATCATGAACATGGTGATCGTGACGGAAGAACTCTCCAAGGCCTGCGGCGGCATCGCGCTCAGTTTCGCGGGCACCGCGCTCGGCGCACTGCCGATCATCCTTTCCGGCAGCGAGGAGCAAAAGCAGAGATGGCTTCCGGACGTGGCCGCCGGCAAGCGCTTGGTGGCGTTCGCGCTGACCGAGCCGCAGGCTGGTTCGGATGCCGCAGCCGTGCGCACCACGGCCCTGCGCGACGGCGACCACTACGTTCTGAATGGCACCAAACAGTGGATCACCAACGGCGGCGAAGCAGAACTCTACTCCGTCATCGCGCTGACCAATCCCTCCAAGGGCCCTCGCGGCGCATCCTGCATTGTAGTTGAGAAGGGCACGCCAGGTTTCACTTTCGGCAAAAAGGAAGACAAGCTGGGGATTCGCGCCTCGGCCACCCGCGAACTGGTCTTCCAGGATTGCCGCGTGCCGGTGGGAAACTGCCTGGGACGCGAAGGCACGGGTTTCATCACCGCCATGCGGACCTTCGACGTCTCGCGTCCGGGAGTAGGCGCGCAGGCGGTGGGGATTGCGCAGGGAGCTTTCGACCTGGCGCTCGAGTACGCCTGCACGCGCAAGCAGTTCGACGCGCCGATTGGCTCCTTCCAGGGACTCCGTTTCCTGATGGCCGACATGGCGATGAAGATTGAAGCGGCGCGCGCGCTCGTCTATGCCACGTCGCGTTACATCGATACCCAACCCAAGGAACGGCCGACGCTTTACTCCGCCATGTGCAAGTGCTTTGCCTCGGACGTGGCCATGGAAGTCACTGTGGACGCGCTGCAGGTTTTCGGCGGCTACGGGTACATGCACGACTACCCGATTGAGAAGTATATGCGCGACGCCAAGATCACTCAGATCTATGAAGGCACGAACCAGATCCAACGCGAGGAGATGTCCAAAACGCTGATCAGCGGCTTCCATTCGAGGCGCTCCGCCAACGATGCCCGGGCCGCGTAGGAAAAGTAGAAAGCAGAAATTAGAAACTAGAAATTCGAAACTCGGACCCGCCAACGTGTCCATTGTCATTCCCGCGCAAGCGGGAATCCATTCGGTGACGGCCACCCTGGGAATCTCGAATTTCCAGTTTCTGATTTCTAATTTCTGATTTCTGCTTTGGTTACCATGCCTGCAAAATCACACACCACCCTGCCGGTGCCGGCGGCGGCTGTCGCTTTTCGGCCGGATTATCTCGATTTCCGCCGCGGTATCCATGTGGGGAATCTCGAGGATAACGAGCGAATCACGCGCATTTTGAAGCTGGCGCTCGAATCCCGTTACGCCCGGCCCTTCGTGACCGAACGGTGGGGGCGGGGTGTTTACTGGCAATGGATCGGCTATCTGCCGCGAGCCAATCGCGAAGCCATGCCGCTTTCCTCGCACGTCAGTTTCGGCTGCTCGAAGTTTTTCATCAGCGTGGACACGGGAGAGAAGCTCTTCAAGTGCGGCATGCAAGTGGAAAGGGGCTATCTGAAAGCGCCCCGCGACTACCGCGAGTGCCAATTGCAGTCCGATTGGGATTGGCACCGGCTGCTGGGCGCACTCCAACCGCGCGGCCCCATGGAGCGCGAACTCAAACGCCTGGTGCGGCGCGAAGGTTTTATGCTCCGCGGCGGCAGTTGGGAAAGCGAGGGCGCGGGCTTTGATCGCGGCAGTCTTCCTTCCATGATGAAACTCCGAGGGCTGCTGAAGGCTGCGCCTGCGGCGCACTGGGCAGGATTTCAACTCTATTATCCGATGACCGAAAGCGAGGTTCGGGCATCAACCGGACTCGACCTCGTCGAATCGATGCTCGCCGTCTTCCGCGAGGTTACCCCTGTCATGAACCTCTGCATGACGGTCCAACTCGCGGCGGAGTAAGCTCCCTTCTGGCCCAACTTGGGCGTTATAATTTTTGGAGTGCTTCTACAGCGGAGTGGAGCGCCACGCATCTCTCATCTTCCTTCACGCGCGCCGTGTCGATCCGGGCCTTTCCTCCAGAAAGCCGCCCCTCTAGTTAAAGACGGACGTAGGGGACGACTTCCCCGTGTCAGACGACTTCTGCTTCGAGGACTTCTCCTTCGCGGCCGACGGCTGACGGGAGGACGAGGTCGACGATGATCTCCCCCAGCCGAAGTGATACACAATGCCTATCGAGTATTGGATACTATGCGCGTCCCCGCTGATTGGAAAGTACGCGCTCGAGGTTGGGGTGATGCCGTAAGGCAAGCCGAGGTTTGGGGAACTGGTGATGTGGTAGCGCACGTCGATTCGTACGCCCCATTTTTCCGTTAGATTATAATCAAGGCCCCCTCCGATGTTGGCGCCCCCGTCGCCTTGGGAGGAGAATTTAGCGACTGCCGCATGGGCAAACCCGACGGTGTTCCCCAACGCCACTGCGGCGCTGGTGGGAGAGAAGAGGTCGTATTCGGCGCCCGCGACGAAGTAAGGGCGGATGCCCCGAAAAGTCGATGGCGAGTGCACCACCAGGTCAACGCTAAACCTGTTGTCCCTGAGCCCATAGGATGTTGTGACGGGCAGGGTCGGGCTGTTATAATTAGTCAATTCAAGATTATTTTGACTGAACCCATAGGACGCTTCGACGCCGAAGATATTACTCTTTTTCAGTGGCAGTTCGAGTCCCACGCTCCCTCCCCCCCCGGCTGCGTAGGACGACTGAAAAGGTACAAAGTACTCCTGAAAAGTCCTGTTGTCGCCCAACCTGCTGCCGCCCCCGGTCACGTAAATTAAACTAGTCTGTGCCTCGCCCACAGTGGCGGTGAGGCAGAGCGCCACTGCGAGGATCAAGCCTTGCAGAAATCTCTTCATGGTCATATCAGGTCGAACCTCCCCGGTGTCTGGAACTCAAAGTGCTTCGATGCGCTGTGTTTGTCGGAAGTTGGTTCAGTTGTGCAAACCAGTCCGAAAAACCACAAAAAAGATGAGGTCTTAGGGGCGCCCCGAAGCGGCGGAGCATAACTAGCCTAACAGTATGCTGCTGAGAATGCAAGAAACGTCAACGGAGTCTAACCTCAAAGCACCTTGACGCGGCTCTTGGACAATTCCCCACACGCCGGCCGTCGCTACGAAGGGCGATGGGCGACAAACCCCTTGCCTGCTCGGATGCCGCCGGGTAGGATTGGCTTATGCGTCCAAAGGCCAAGCGCGCCTGACAAGTCAACATTCAAGTGTGCAAGGCGGGCCGGGCCAACGAACTAACAGTTTGGGGGGGCTCGATGGTTGACATCGCTTCATCACCACTTTCCTCAACAACCCCGCTGACGGTCCTCAGCGAGGAAGAGCGGATGTTTCAGGCGGCGGCGCGAGAATTCGCCGAAAACGAAATCCGTCCGCACGTCGAGACGATGGACCGCGAGGGCGTTTTCAATCACGAGTTGATTGGACAGTTTTTCGAGCAGGGGTTCATGGGTCTGGCCGTTCCGGAAGCCTTCGGCGGCGGCGGGGGAACGTTTTTCATGGCCACTCTGGCCATCGAAGAGTTCTCGCGGGTGGATGCTTCGGCAGGCGTGGTGGTGGATGTCCAGAATACGCTGGTGAACAATGCCGTCGAGCGTTGGGGCAACGAAGCGCAGAAGCAGCAATACCTCCCGCGCCTGGTGCGCGACACCGTGGGCGCTTACGCCCTCTCCGAAGCAGGTTCCGGCAGTGATGCGTTTTCGCTCGCGGCCCGTGCCCGCCAGGAGGGTGAGCACTTTGTTTTGAATGGGCGAAAGCTCTGGATCACCAACGCCAAGGAAGCCGGATTGTTCATCGTCTTCGCGAACGTCAATCCCGAGCTAGGCTATAAGGGTATCACCGCGTTCCTCATCGAGCGCGACACTCCGGGCTTCGGCGTCGGCAAGAAGGAGGACAAGCTGGGGATCCGCGCCTCTTCAACTTGCGAATTGATCTTGGAAGATTGCCGCCTTCCCCGGGCGAATGTGCTGGGGGAACTGGGCAAGGGGTACAAAGCAGCGATCGAAACTCTCAACGAGGGGCGCATCGGCATCGGCGCGCAGATGCTGGGCGTGGCGCGCGGCGCCCTCGAACACGCCATAGCTTACGCCAAAGAACGCAAACAGTTCGGCCGGCCCATTGCCGAATTCCAGGCTATCCAATTTCAGCTTGCCCGGCTGGCCACCGAGGTGGAAGCGGCGCGGCTGATGGTTTATAACGCCGCTCGATTGAAAGACGCACGCCTGCCGTTCCTGAAAGAAGCCGCCATGGTCAAGTATTTCTGCTCCCAGGTGGCGGAGCGCGTGGCCTCCGAATGCCTCGAAGTTTATGGCGGCTACGGTTTCACCAAGGACTATCCTGCCGAAAAATACCTCCGCGACTCGAAGATTGGGAAAATCTACGAAGGCACGTCGTTCATGCAGCTCCAGACTATCGCCAAGTCGATTCTGGGGTAAGGCGGCGCAGTTGACGTTCCCGGTTTGACGTCCAAGCCATGTTCAGGCTCTTGAAGAGCCGCGGCAAGATGGCGGTTGTTAATCGTGGGCCATCAACTACCTCGCCGCGGACGGCAGGCTAGGGACGCCGTCGGCGTTCCAAGCGGTGACGCGGTAGTGGGCGCCGAAGATTATCGGGTGCGGATCGATCCACGGGTCGTCGCTGTCGGTGGCGCAACGGTCGCAGACGGTCTTCCACTCACTCGCGCCCGGGTCCATCCGCTCGATCGAGTAACGCACCGCGCCCGCCGAACCTCGCCAGGCGACCAGCCCGGCAAATCCCGCCACGCTCACAGCCGGCGCCGGCGGCGTATTGTGCCTAGGCACGGGTTGCCCCGCCATGACGTAGGCATGCGCTCGCAACTGCTGGGCCCGGCCTGCCATGTCTTCCGCGGTGTTCACAAGGGTCTTCACGCCCGGATAGTAGAGGGCCCACCACTCTCCGCTCTCCACTCGCTCGGCATACCCGAGGTCGCGCGCATCGGCAGGGATGGGCTGAAAGCCGAAATTCGCCAGGTGCGCCTGGAGTGCCCAGAAACCGTCGCCGGAGATGTTTGTGTCGCGCGAAAGGGTGTCGAGCAATTCCTGGAGGTCTTCGGGTGTTTTCCAGTCGGTGCGATCCCAGCCGAATTCGTTGACGATGTAGACCTTGCCGTGCGCGGCAACCGTGGCCGCGTCGCGAGTGAAACTGGCGACAGTCGTGTGCGAGCCCATACCCAACAGGGCGTCCCAGTGCGGGTAGTACTCGAAGGCCACGGCGTCCGTGCTGGGGTTGTCGAGCACGCCCGGGAATCCGCGAAAGAGACCTGATGTATCCAGGTACAAATGGTGCGGGTCGGCGGCCTTGACGTGCTTCCCAATTGTTTCAACCCAAGCCGATATCGAAGGGTACGCGTTCCCCGCCCCGATCAACGCGGCCACCAGCCCGCACATGTTGCAGTTCTCCCAAGCGAGGATCGTCGGATCGTCTTTGTAGCGCACACCGGTCAGCGGGTTCTTGTGGTTCAACACCGCGTCGATGTGCCTTTCGAATGCCGCGATCAGCTTGGGGTCGGTGAAGAATTCGAGCGGATTCTGTTTCTTCTCCCAGGCGAGGTACTGGCCGATGCCGCCGAACGGACATGTGGCGCAATCCCCGATCAGAGTGATAATGACCTTCATGCCATCCTTGCGTGCGGTCGCGAGCGCGTAGTCCGCGGACTGAAGTCCTGCCTCATTGAAGCGGCCTTCTTCCGGCTCAATGCAGAGCGGGCAGCCGACCGTGTCGCCCATCGTCTGCGACCGCACCACGCGCGCGCCCATCTCCGCGGCAGTGGCGAAGGCGTCGTCCACCTCGAAACGGTCCGCATAGCGTGGTCCCATCGGGTCGTGGGGACCGTACCCCTCAAGCCCCAGCCACTCGATATTCGGCCCGCTGAAGCGGTACGGCCTCCCAGCCAGCGTCAGCTTGTTTCCACTGCGCTCAACAAACTCGCCTCCATGCTCAACAGCCTGGCCGCGCGCCTTTGGGGCCACGACCAGTGCCGCCAGCAGCCCCACACAAGCCGACGCCCATCTCTGCTTCGCTCTGCCCAACCTGGTACGTGTTCTGCGCATGCGCCCTCCTCGCCGTCTGCCACCATTCGGCCAAGTATATTACCTCTGCCGGATTCCAGCGCGCCAGCACGGTGTTGCTCAGCGCATAAGAATTCGAATAATCGCGTTCGTCGCCATACTGGGACCCTCCTTTCGTTCGCTGGATAATTCCGATTCATCTGCTCAGTTCACCAGGGACGGCGGAATGTTTGATGTCGTGCAGGTCGGAGTCCATAATGGGAGCTCCGGCTTGACGGGGGGCCCCATGAAACCATCGGAGCGTGGCGCGGTGCCCAAGAGGATGATAGCGATTCAATTTGCCATTCTGGCGAGTTTGGCGGCGTTCTATTTCCTTTATTTGCCTAATCGGTCGGGGTCCCGGACGGCGGCAGAGGCCCAGGAGCGGGAACTGAAGATCGAGGCGCTCTTTCAATCCCTGGTGGTCGAGGACACCCACAGTGAAGTCGAGGTAACTGGAACGGGAGGCAAGGTGCATCCCCAGAGATTGAATCGCCTGCCGGCCGTTGACGAACTCGTCCAGGCGCTCGGCTTGCCTGACCGGCGCACTACCGATTTCCGCGGCGGGCTGCACATCACCTGGACGGGCACCGCGCACTCACTCGAGGCTGCCTTCGACAGTGGCCGCCTCTACTGCCTGCGACACGAGGACCTCCGGACCGGACACGGCGCGCTGGTCTTCGAATCCAGTGCCGCCTGGCGCACCTTCTAACCGAGCCGGCGGCGCGCACTCCCTGCCCTTCGAACTCCACCGCCTTTCCGTGTGGCGTGTTGCCGTTCGCGTATTAACCTGAAAAGAATTCTCCATCCTCAAAAGCCGCAATGATAGCGACTCTGCCCTGCGCTCTCTACCGCCCACTCGGGCCCGCCCTTGTGATGCGCAGATGTCCGGCAAAACGGAAGCACGTTTAGCCCATTTCTCGTCAAAGTGCCCGGCTTGCAGAGCCACGGGCGATTAGTAAACAGTGGCCAGGTAAGATCTTTCGGTTTTATGTGGTCTAGGAACGCGCTAGAATCGGGTGAATGAATGTGACAGTAACCACGATTAAGACTGATCGGATGACCAAGCGCATGCTCGTCGGGGCGGTCCTCGCCGTGCTCGTTCCCCTCTGCGGCCTGGCCCAATCCCATTCCGCCTTTCCAGTCGACATCACCGTCGCCCGTGTGCCCCAGCCGGTGATGGCGGATGGTCGGACCCGCCTCCTCTACGAACTTCACCTCACCAACCTCAGTGCGAGTCCTATCGAACTCCTCGCGCTTGACTTGTTTGGCGGCGATGGCGCCGCGCCCTTGGCCACCTATCGCGGTGAGGCGTTGGAGAAACTGCTGGTCGCCGTCGGGCCCACCGACAGCGCAGGCAAGGTGCGGGAGATTGGCGGGGGCCGCAGCGTGGTGATCTTCCTCGATTTGACGCTGGAGAGTGGCACTCACCCGCCGGCGCAGCTTCGCCACCGGCTCTCGCTTTCCATCCAGCGGAAGAGGGATGGAAGCGGCGGCACCATCGAGAACACGGTGAACGGTCCCGTTATTGCCGTGGCCCAGGAGCCGGCGCAGGTGCTGCGTGCGCCGCTTCACGGGTCGGGATGGGTTGCCTTCAACGCCCTTTCCAACCCCGAACATCGCCGCTCATTGGTGCCGGTAGACGGCAAAGTTCGCATCGCACAGCGCTTCGCGATCGACTGGATGCGCCTCGGCCCGGATGGGCGCCTGTTCCACAGTGACTCGAAGTCCAACGCCAACTTCTATGGTTATGGCGCGGAGGTGATCGCGGTGGGAAACGGCCGGGTTTCGGACCTGAAGGACGGCCTTCCCGAGAACGCCGGCAGCAACGAGCCTAGCACCCGCGCTATCACCTTGGACAACATCGCCGGCAACTATCTGATCCTCGATCTCGGCCAGGGAAACTTCGCATTCTACGCGCACCTGCAGCCGGGCAGCCTTAGGGTCAAGCTCGGCGACAAGGTGAAGGTGGGCGAGGTACTGGCACTGCTCGGCAACTCGGGCAATTCCGATGCGCCCCACCTGCACTTCCATCTGATGGACGCCAATTCTCCCTTGGGCGCTGAGGGACTTCCTTATGAACTGGAGACCTTCACCCAGCTTGGCGCGATCGACGATCCGGCGGTGCTGGATAGTGGCCAGGGCTGGTGGCCCAAAACCCAGGCGGCGCCGGTTGTTCATCGACGAGAGTTCCCCGTCGACAATGCGGTCGTGAACTTCCCCTGAGGCGCTACAACTCTGCGGCCAGAGCTTCGATCCGGGCCGGCGTGGGTGCTGAATCGCATTAGCTCCCGGTTAACGGCGTAGTGGCGACTGGAGCTTCTACACTGGCGAAGGGCGCACGCGCGAGCACATTACTCGCCACTAGCCGACTCGTACTTATCCGGTTGTTTCAGCAAGCCAATACAACTTGTGGTTGGGTGCAAGCAGTGCCCCAGCCGCCTTATCGGTAAAGTTCGTACTA
>Ga0181538_10005050_pt1 | contig 12010 bp, 8 predicted proteins | sample PEATcosm2014_Bin_40_FD_119773 | JGI IMG/M metagenome (GOLD analysis project Ga0181538, IMG submission 119773) | Peatland microbial communities from MTU Mesocosm Facility, Houghton, MI, USA - PEATcosm2014_Bin23_30_metaG | ecosystem: Environmental > Terrestrial > Soil > Wetlands > Peat | place...
GTGCGGTTCACAAGAGTTTTGTCCCACGTCTTTGTCAGTTCTTCGATGGCTTTGCGATCGCCCAGCCAGCGGATATAGGTGAAATCGGTGGTGATAGCGTCACCCTTGGCGAACCACTCGCTGGGCCGCGGCATCCATGGATGATCAATCAGGGCCAGCGCGATGTTGTGCTTGCGCAGAAGATCAAAGAGCGCCGGGCCGAGCCAGTTCTTGTTGCGGATTTCCAGGGCGAAGCGCGGCTCCGTGGGCAGTTTTTCCAGGAAAGGTTTCAATCGCGCCAGAAAATCAGCAGGCGCGGCGAAAGCCTTTTTATTGAAGTACTGGAATTGAAATAGGATGGGCCCGCGCTTCTCGCCCAGGTGATTGGTCACGCGCAGGAATTCCTTCACAAGTGGTTCGGCGTCCACCAGCACGCGCTCGTGCGTAATCTCTTGCGGCGCCTTCAGGCAAAACACGAAATTCGCCGGGGTTTTGGCATACCAGCCTTTCACGGTGGATTCCGCCGGGATGCGGTAGAAGGTGGCGTCAACCTCCAGAGTGTCAAACTGGGTTGCGTAGTAGGAAAGATAATCGCGCGGCTGCGTGCCCTTGGGATAGAAACTGGTCTCCCAACCTTCGGCAGTGAAGGAAGAAGTGCCGAGGCGCAGAAGCGGTGGAAGAGTCTTCTCGGTCATGCTGGGAATGATACAGCAGGAGGCCGAGGCCGGCGACGCGAATTGCCATGCGTTTCAGATGCGGCAGGCGCACCTTTTGAGGGCGATACTGTCTCGTTAAGTAACGATAGTGGATTTTTGGAAGCGTCAACGCCTCCGGAACTTGACGCCTGCGGATGGCGGGCGTAAGGTTTGCCCGGAGAGATGAAGAACTCGGAAATTCCTGACCTGATCTGGCTATTTGACAGGAAGGAATCGTGACGAGCTCTCAGTTGCCGCGTGTTCATCGGCTTTGTTGGCAGACAGAGCTTGAGCGCTTTCTGTCACGTGTTCAACTGACGGTCGGGTCCTATCAATCGGCCGCAAGAGTCGCCCACTCTTGCTTCTTCCTGTCTCCGGTATCTGTGCCGCTTCAAACAGACAAAGAGTGCCGTCCCGGCCCTGAAGTCTCCAGGCGTCCAACGGGTTTTCGTGGGGAGCTCGGATGAAGAAAGCAAAGTTCGTTCTTTTAGTCGTGGAGAATAATGATTATCAGGCCGAGCAGACCATCGCGGCGAAAGAAGCGGCGCGTGAGTGTGACGTGGACCTCCAAGTCATGCAAACGGAGCACGACGCAGTCATTCAGAGCCAGGAAGTCCTGAAGCTTCTGTATAACCCGGCGGAAACCCGGCCGGATGGAATCCTATTCGAGCCGGTAGGCACGCCTCTCGAGAAGGCCGCGAAAATCGCTGCAACTTCTGGTGTCGGGTGGGTGGTGCTGAACCGGGAAGTGGATTACCTCAAGGAGCTTCGCCTTCAGTCCACAACCCCGCTCTTCTGCATCACTACAAATCACGACGAGGTGGGCCGAATTCAAGGCGAGCAGATTGCCCATCTCCTCCCTCACGGAGGCGCCGTCCTCTATATTCAGGGACCCTCCGACAATAAAGCGGCGGTGCGTCGCGCCGCTGCCATGCAGAAGGCCAAACCTGCGGGCATGGATGTGCGCGTACTGAAAGGACTTTGGACGGAAGAGAGCGCCTACAACGCCGTGAACTCCTGGCTGAAGCTCAACATGGCCAAAGACGTGACCATTGGACTTGTGGCAGGACAGAATGACGCCATGGCTTTGGGCGCACGCCGCGCATTTCAGGAGCTAACCGGAGGAACCGAACGCGATCACTGGATGAGCTTGCCCTATATCGGTTGCGACGGCCTCCCCAACACAGGCCAGGTTTATGTTCACCGCGGCCTTTTGCAAGCCACCATCGTGATTCCGGCGAATGCCGGGCAAGCTATCCGGACGCTTGTGAATTCCTTGAAAACGAAACAACCGCCCCCGGAGTGCATCTTCACGACCGCAAGTTCGTTTCCTCCACTTACGACGCTGAAGCCCAAGAACTAATTCGTTATCGTCTTCTCGCCGAGCTTTTCAAAAGGTACGTTGAGCAGAGGATAGAACTTCCAATCCTTGTAATCGAAGTGCCACCACTCGTACTCGTTCACCGTGAAGCCTTCCGATTCCATGGCGCGGCGCAGAAGTTCACGATTCCAGCGCTGCAGGGAAGTGCCGCCGGGAAATGTCGGATAGGAACGTGGCGACATTTCGTCATACAGTCCGGGCATTTCGACTTCATTCCCCGTGGTCAGGTCGTAGAGCGTCAGGTCCACCGCGCAGCCGCGATTGTGCTTGGAGCCTTTCTTTGGATCGGCAACAAAATCGTGGCCTGCGGGGGGCGTGGCGTCCCAGAAAACCTTGGTGATGTACCACGGGCGGTAGCCATCGTGGATCAACAGGCCGTAGCCGAGCGGCTGCAATTTGCGCAGTACGCGCAAAAGCGCTCCGGCGGCGGGACGTTGCAGAAAGGCGCGGGCCTGGGTGTACAGGGGCGTGCCCAGGAAATTGTCGTCGTGGGCGTAGCGGATGTCCAGATGGATAGCCGGGTCAAGCGTGATGAGTTCAACGAGATCAGGCTTGCGAAAATGGGCCGGCTCTTCGGGAGGCTTCGCCGCTAGGGCGGCGGAGCGGAGTTCTTCCAGTGGCTTTGTGGGCGTGACGTGATAAAAATGCTCGGGATCGGCACCGGCATCGGCACGAATAAAATGTTCCACGAGATAAGAAAATGAAGCGACGCTTCCACTCTTGTCCCGCTGCTCGCCGAAGAGGTATGTGCGTCCATCCGGGCCACTGATCAAGACATTCCCACCTGCCTCGTGAATTTCTTCAGGTTTTTCCGAGTGGCCCTGAGGCTGCATAAAGAGGTGCTGACCCTCCTCGAAGAAAATCATCGTAAGAGTCGGTTGTTTGTAGCTGTTGTATTCGTAAATCCCAACTAGTTGCTTCCATTCGGCAGGCGCATCCGCTGGTTTAGGCCCGGGAGTGAGTGATGACCCGGCGGTCTCGGCCGTTTGAGCGTAAAGCTGTGCAGCGGCAAGGAAGCCGCAAAGACTGAGTAACAGAATGCAGGGAAAGCCTAAACGTGGTTTGTTCACAAACGAGATGATACCGGAAATCAAGCAAATAAACGTAGGGGTCCAGCACTGCTGGACCCCAATCGAGGAAACGTTCGAATGGAGCTACTTCTTAGCGGAGGCCGCTGCTTCGGACATGCCCGGAGCAAGAATGGGATTCAAGAACGGCATCATCGATCGCAGTTGCGGCCCCAACTGCTCGAGTTTGCTTGTCTGCTCCGCCTTCCGCTGGGCCAGGAAATTCGGGCAACCCTTTTCATTCTCTTCGATCCATGCTTTGGCAAAGCTGCCGTCGCGAATTTCCGCCAGCAACTTCTTCATGGCTTCCCGCGTCTCCGCAGTCACGATGCGCGGGCCCGCGTGATAATCGCCGTGCTCGGCGGTGTCGCTCACGGAGTAGCGCATATAGCTAAGCCCGCCGCGATAGATCAAATCCACAATCAGCTTCAATTCGTGCAGGCACTCGAAGTACGCCACTTCGGGCTGGTATCCGGCATTCACCAGAGTCTCAAAGCCCGCTTTGATCAGATGGCTGACGCCGCCGCAAAGAACGGCCTGTTCGCCGAAAAGATCCGTCTCGGTTTCCTCGGTAAATGTGGTTTCCAGCACGCCGGCGCGGGTGGTGCCGAGTCCTTTCGCATAGGAGAGCGCGAGCGCTTTCGCCGTGCCGCTGGCATCCTGCTCGACCGCAAGCAGCGCGGGTGTCCCTGCACCTTCCACAAAAACTTCACGCACGCGGTGGCCGGGCGCTTTCGGCGCAATCATGGAAACATCCACGGTCTTGGGCGGCTTAATCGCGCCGAAACGGATGTTGAAGCCGTGCGCAAACATCAGCGTTTTACCAGGAGTGAGATGGGGCTCAATCGCTTCCTTGTAAAGCTTCGGCTGGCGCGTGTCGGGCGCAAGAATCATGATCACGTCCGCCCATGCGGCGGCTTCCGCGGGAGTTTTCACGGTAAGGCCGTCGCTTTCCGCCTTGGCGCGCGAAGCGCTGCCCGCCGGAAGTCCGACGACCACGGAAACGCCGGAATCGCGCAAATTCAACGCGTGCGCGTGGCCCTGCGAGCCGTAGCCGATAATGGCCACCTTTTTCTTCTGGATCAGAGAAAGGTCTGCATCCTTGTCGTAATAGAGATTTGCCATTGCGTTCGTTGTTCCTTTCGTGGGCCGCGCTGCGGCCGAAAATCGTTGAGACCTGGATTATGAGTTAATCGCAATCCAGTGTTTCGGGGTTATTTCGCGGAGGGGGCAGGTTCCACGGGAGCGGCGGCATCCGGCAAGGCTGGCGGACGCAGCAAATCGTTCCCGCGCGTCATGGCGATCCTTCCGGTGCGCGCCATTTCCAGCACGCCGAAGGGGCGCAAGACTTCCAGCAGGCCGTCAATCTTATCCACGGTGCCGGAAACTTCCACAATCAGCGATTCCGGCGCAACGTCTACCACGCGTGCGCGAAACACTTTGATGAGTTCCATCAGATGCGGACGGTTCTGTTGGTCGGCGGAAACCTTGATCAGCGCCAAGTCGCGTTCCAGCATGGATCGATCGGTGATGTTTTCCGCCAGCAGAACATCCACAAGCTTCTCCAAGCTGGCTTCCAGGCGGTGCGCGCCGCGCTCATCCGTGTGCGCGCAAAGAGTCATCCTGGCAATCGCTTCATTTTCCGTGGGGCCGACGGTCAGCGAATCAATATTGATGGCCAGGCGGCGGGTGAGGGAAGCGACGCGATTCAGTACACCTGGCTTGTTTTCCACATAAGCGACGATGGTTTGCATGCGATCCTCGATTTTCTTGCTACTTCGACTGCACCCAATAAGCCCAGGAAGAATTACGACTCCCGGCTTGGCATTTCATTGTACCGGATACAGCTCCAGCCGGTCCGCCGTGTTACGCCAAGCAATCAGTCCCAAGGTTCCGTGGCGGTTTCCACCAGTGGGCTATTGGGGCGCCGAATCATATCGTGGAGCGCCGCGCCCGCTGGCACCATCGGATACACCGAGTCTTCCTGCTCGACGCGGAAGTCCAGCAGAATCGGTTGATCGGTTTGCCGCGCCGCCTCGATGGTCGGAACCACTTCCGCGCGCGTGGTGATACGTTCCCCGCGAATCCCAAAGGCATTCGCCAGCGAAACAAAATCCGGCGCCACCAGGGGCGTGGCCACGTAACGCTTGTCGTAGAAAAATTCCTGCCACTGCCGAACCATGCCCAGATAGCCGTTGTTGATGATGGCGATCTTCACGTTAATTTTTTCTTGCACGATGGTAGCAAGTTCACAGGAGGTCATCTGGAATCCGCCATCGCCGGCCACAACCCACACTTCCGCATCGGGCCGCGCGAACTTTGCGCCAATCGCGGCGGGCAGGGCAAATCCCATGGTTCCCAGTCCGCCAGAAGTAATCAGAGTGCGCGGGCGGTCGTGGTGGTAGTACTGCGCTTCCCACATCTGGTGCTGGCCCACGTCGGTGACGACGATGGCTTCGCCTTTGGTGACTTTCCAAAGATCGTTGATGACATGCGCGGCGTAAAGATGGCCGCTGTCGGGAAGGCTCTGAATATCGCGAACGGCGGAATCGCCCTTAAGTTCTTTGATGTGGTCGAGCCAGGGGGAATGGTCGCGTTCGTGGACATGTGGCAGAAGTCTGCCCAGAGTTTCGCCGGCATCGCCGATCAGCGCCGCATCCACGTGGACGTTCTTGTTGATTTCCGCGCGATCCACTTCGATGTGGATTTTGTGGGCGTTGCGCGCATAGGTGCGAAGGTCGCCGGTAACGCGATCATCGAAGCGCATGCCCACGGCGATCAGCAAGTCAGCTTCCTGAATTGCGGTGTTCACCCACGCTTCGCCGTGCATGCCCATCATGCCGAGGTTCATGGGATCGCTGGCAGGGAAGCAGCCGATGCCGAGGAGCGTCATGGCCACGGGAATATTGCTGGTGCGAACGAAGTCCTCCAGCTTGCGCATCGCGCCGGAAACCATTACGCCGCGTCCAGCGAGGATTACTGGGCGCTTCGCCGTGTTAAGCAGTTCGACGGCGCGGTCAAATTCGACCTGATTGTGATTGTTGCGGATGCGCTTGGGCGGCAACTTCGGGCCGCACGTCTCCCAGTCGAATTCCGCCGAAGCCTGCTGCGCGTCCTTGGTGAAATCCACCAGCACAGGTCCCGGCCGTCCGGACTGGGCGATGATGAAGGCTTCGCGCAACGTGTGCGCAATATCTTCCGCGCGGGAGACTACCACGTTGTACTTGGTGATGGGCATGGTGATGCCCGTGATATCCACTTCCTGAAACGCATCGGAACCGAGCACCCTGCTGCTGACTTGCCCTGTGATGCACACCACCGGAGAAGAATCGAGCATGGCCGTGGCAATCCCCGTAACCATGTTGGTGGCGCCGGGGCCGGAAGTGGCCATGGCCACACCGATGCCGCCCGTGGCCCGCGCATAGCCATCGGCCATGTGCGTCGCGCCCTGTTCGTGGCGCACCAGGATGTGATGGAGCTTGGACTTGCCGAGCGCGTCGTACACCGGAAGAATCGCGCCGCCGGGATAACCAAAGATGTGACGCACGCCGAGGCGCGTCAGGGTCTCGCAAAGAATTTCCGCACCAGTCATCTTCATAGTGGTCTCCCCGTGGATCCCGTTAGGGAACCGGATGAAAAACTGTCGGGCAGGGAAGTTACCGCGCCCAAAGAAGAGGATGAGACCAGGTAGGCATACTTCGCCATGACGCCGCTGGTGAATCGCGGTTTTGGCGCTTTCCAGGAAGCGAGACGTCTCTGGATTTCGGCGTCGGTCAACTCGACGGAAAGTGTGCGCTTGGGGACATCAAACACGATCGTATCGCCATCCTGAATCGCGGCGATGGGGCCGCCCACAATGGCTTCTGGAGCCACGTGCCCCGCCATCAACCCATGCGTTGCGCCAGAAAAGCGGCCGTCCGTCAGCAGGGCGACGGAATCACCGAGCCCCGCGCCGACGAGAGCAGCGGTCACCACAAGCATTTCCCGCATGCCGGGTCCACCGCGCGGGCCCTCGTAACGAATCACCACTACATCGCCCGCCTTGATCTTGCCGCTGCTGATCGCCGCAAACGCCGCTTCTTCATCATCAAAAACGCGCGCGGGTCCCCGGAAGTTCAGAGTATTGTGCCCGGCGACCTTGATCACGCAGCCCTCCGGCGCAAGATTGCCGTGAAGTATGACTAAGCCGCCCGTCGCTTTGAGCGGGTTGTTTTTGGTGTGGACAACTTCCTGGCCCGCGGTTTCTTTTGCGGCGGCCGCTTCTTCAGCAATGTTGCGGCCCGTGACGGTGATGGCTTCTCCTTTGAGGAGGCCAGCTTCAAGCATACGCTTTGCGACGAGCGGAGTGCCGCCTGCTGCATATAGATCGACTGCGACAAATCGTCCTCCAGGTTTTAGATCAGCGAGGATGGGCGTTCGCGAACTGATGCGATCAAAATCGTCAATGGAAAGGGGGATGCCCGCCTCTAGTGCGAGGGCGAGCAGATGCAGGACCGCGTTGGTTGATCCTCCCGTAGCGGCGACACCCGCGATGGCATTCTCAATGGCCGTCTTGGTCAAAATATTCAGCGGCTTAATATCTTTGCGAAGCAGATCCATGACCAGCTTGCCCGCCAGTTCGCCCGCCTGCGCTTTGCCCTTATCCGTCGCGGGAATGCTGGAAGCGCCCATCGGGGCAAGCCCCAGAAATTCGCACACCAATGCCATCGTGTTCGCGGTGAACTGACCGCCGCACGCACCGACGCCCGGACAAGCGGCACACTCGATCTCCTTCAGCTGCTTGTCGGTAATCTTCCCGCGCGCGTGCGCTCCAACGGCTTCAAACACGTCCTGAATCGTTACAGAATGGCCTTCGTACTGGCCGGGAGCGATGGAACCGCCATAGAGAATAAGTCCTGGAATATTCAGCCGGGCCAGCGCCATCAAGCCGCCGGGAATCGTCTTGTCGCAGCCAACAAGGACGACCAAACCGTCAAAAAGATTGCCGCGAGCGACGAGTTCGATGGAATCGGCGATGACTTCGCGACTGATCAGGGAAGTGCGCATGCCTTCCGTTCCCATGGTGATGCCGTCAGAAATGGAAACGGTGTTGAATTCCAACGGCGTTCCGCCCGCGGCGCGAATGCCGGCACGAACGTGCTCCGCAAGTTCGCGAAGGTGATAGTTGCAGGGTCCGATTTCGATCCAGGTGTTGGCGATGCCGATGAGCGGCTTGGTGAAATCGTCGTCCTTCAATCCTGAGGCGCGGAGCATGGCGCGAGCGGGGGCGCGATTATTGCCATCCACGAGAGCGGAACTGCGGGACTTCAACGAACGATCGGTCACAACGGCATCCCCCAAACTGCGCATCCCCTGCAAAAAACAAATCTGGGCCATCACCCCGTCTGGAGGATGGCCCAAAAACTCCAGAGCTGCCAGACACAAGAAAACCGCGCGGGGGAGTGGCCGAGCGTGGATACACCCCCGACAACTTATAGATTGAAGGAAACAAGCCGATGAGTCAAATTAATAGAAATGCTACTTAAAATAAGAATTGATTATGAGCAAACCAGGGTTGCCCGCCGCACTGGTCTGGGCCATTGAATTACTCCGACCCGTCGAGATCGCACTGCCTGGAATTTCAGGAAAATAATTCTCAGGTGCATCCCATGGGGTGAGGCAGGCATCCATAAGGAAATATGACGACGGTGCACGCAGTCGAGGTCTCATCCCGAGCAACTTCCTCAACCTACGAAGAGTTCGTTAACCCGCAGTGGGTCTCACTGCTTAACCTCCTGGACATGAACGTGGAATACGAACGCTGTTCCGGAGCCGAGCTTTTTACGCGTGACGGCCGCCGAATCCTGGACTTCCTGTCCGGGTACTGCGTCCACAATACCGGTCACAATCATCCTTATATTGTGCAGGCGTTGAAGGACGAACTGGACAAGAGCGGGCCGGCGATGCTGCAAAGCCACGTCCCTGAGATTGCCGGTGAACTGGCGCAACGTCTCTGCAAGATGGCAGGTGGCGGATTAAAGAAAGTTTATTTCGGCAGCAGCGGCAGCGAAGGCGTGGAAGCGGCTATCAAGTTTGCGCGGGCCAACACGGGCCGGGCAGGCATCGTCTTTGCCAAGAGCAGCTTTCACGGACTGACGGCGGGCGCCCTGTCTCTGATGGACGACCCCTTCTGGCGCGAAGGCTTCGGTCCTCTGCTGGCGGATACGACGGGCGTTACGTTTGGAGACGTCGAGGCTATGGAAAGGGTGCTGGCCAGCAAGAAGCACGCAGCTTTTATCGTTGAGCCTCTCCAAGCCGAAGCGGGAATTCACGTGCCGTCGCGCGGTTACTTGCAAGCCGCGCAAGAGCTCTGTCATCGCTACGGGAGCCTGTTCGTTCTCGACGAAGTTCAGACCGGTATGTATCGCACGGGAACTTTTCTTGCCGCTCATCAATTCGACGTGCAGCCTGACATGGTGGTGCTCGCAAAGGCGCTGAGTGGCGGCCTGATGCCCGTGAGTGCCGTGCTGATGACCGACAAGGTGTACGCCGGCGTCTACTCTTCTCTGCGGCGGGCGATCGTGCACACGTCCACGTTCAGCGAGAACAGCCTCTCCATGCGCGCGGGACTCGCCACCCTCGACGTGCTCGAAAAAGAGAATCTGGGGCCGCGAGCTTTGCAACTGGGCGAGAAATTCCGTGCCAGCCTGCGCGCCGAACTAGCGCCATTTGAAATGGTGAAGGAAGTGCGTGGCATGGGCCTGCTCTCCGGAATCGAGTTCACTGCGCCCAGGAAGCTCTCTTTGCGCGCGCCGTTTGAAGCGTTCCGCAGAATTCATCCCGCCATGTTTGGACAAATCGTGGTCATGCGCATGTTTCGCGACAAAAGTATTCTGACGCAGATCTGTGGCAATAACTTCATGGTTCTGAAAGCCGCGCCTCCGCTGGTCGTGGAAGAAAAACAATTGGACGAATTTGTGGCGGCGATACGCGATGTCGTGGCTGCGGCTCACACTTCCGCGGGATTTTGGAGCGAAGCCCTGGGCCTGGCAAAGCGCGCGGTCAGAATCTGACAGTTTGTTGACATCCTTTTGATTGGTTCAAGGCGGAGTGGTCCGATACTTGAGGCGCGGAGGGCGCCGGAAACCGTAATGCAGAATAAGACAGATGTCTTTGTGGTGGGTGGCGGGCCGGCGGGTCTGGTAGCCGCCATGGCGGCGCGCAAGAAAGGCTTCACTGTTACGCTGGCGGATGGCGCGGAGCCTCCCATCGACAAACCTTGCGGCGAGGGCTTGATGCCAGAAACGCAGGCAGCGCTCCGCGAATTGGACGTCATTCCGGCTAGCGGTGACGGCTATGAGTTCCGCGGAATTCAATTCATCCAGATAAATAAAAGATTCGCGGCGAATTTTCCCGAAGGGCGTGGAATAGGGCTACGGCGACCCATCCTCCATGCCATGCTCGTCTCCCAAGCCGAAAAACGTGGCGTGCGTTTGCTTTGGAAAACCCCGGTATCGGGAATAACTTCCCATGGCGTGCAACTGAAAAGCGATTTTGTATCAGCTCGCTGGATTGTGGGCGCCGATGGCAGCAGTTCTCGAGTGCGGCGTTGGAGCGGACTGGATGATATTGCCCGGCGCACACAGCGCTTCGCCACCCGGCGGCATTTTCGAGTGCGGCCCTGGTCGGATTACATGGAGATTTACTGGACCAAACGGGCGCAAGCTTATGTCACGCCGATTGGCCGGGAAGAAGTCTGCATCGTCGTGATGGCCGAAAAGCAGGAGGAAGCTGGCTTCGCGAAGGTATTTGGAGAATTGCCGGAGTTGCGCGAGCGATTATGCGGTGCGGAACTGGCTAGCCGGGAACGCGGCGCGATCACGGTGATGTTCCGGCTCAAAAACGTCGCGCGCGAAAACGTAGCCTTGGTCGGCGACGCTTCTGGTGGAGTCGATGCCATCACCGGAGAAGGTCTGCGGTTGGCGTTCCATCAATCGCTGGCGCTGGCGCAAGCGATGGAAGCTAACGATATGCAAGGTTACGAATTAGCTCACCGCGAACTGGGTCGGCGTCCCATGAGGATGGGAAAACTGCTTCTGCTCTTGGGCCGCAACGAGTCATTGCGTCAAAGATCATTCGGCGCATTGGCGGCGAAGCCACGGTTGTTTGAGGACTTGCTGGCGATTCACATGGGCCGGGCGACTCCCGCACAGATGGTGAGTACCGGCGTGCGACTAGGCTGGCGATTCCTGTCCGCCTGATCAGAAAAAGAAGGAGCGTTATGCGAATTTCGGGCTGGAAATCGTTGGGAATCAGCGCCGGCGCGCTGGCCGGTCTGGTGATGTTTCTTTCCGCGAGCGCAGCGCCACCCAAAGTGTCCTTGGAGCAGGCCGCGCCCACGGCATCCTCGAAACTTTCCCTGGTGGTGGACCCGGACCAATCCAAGGTCCGCTGGACGGTGGACAGCACCCTGCACACGGTACATGGTACATTCAACCTGAAAAGCGGAAACTTGCACGTTGATCCGGAAACCGGAAAAGCGGCGGGCGAAATTATCGTGCTGACAACCAGCGGCGACAGCGGCAACAGTTCGCGTGACGAAAAAATGCACAAAGTCGTCCTGGAAAGTGCCAAATACCCCGATGCGGTGTTCCGGCCGACGCAGCTGGAAGGGAAACTGGCAACTTCGGGGACCAACGATGTAAAGTTGCACGGAGTCTTTATCATCCATGGAAGCGAGCACGAACTGATCGTGCCGGTTCACGCGGAGATGAGCAGCGGCAAATGGAATGGTGAGGCAAAGTTTGAGGTCCCGTACGTCCAGTGGGGATTGAAAGATCCGAGCAACTGGTTGCTGAAAGTGAAGCCCGCGGTGCAGGTGGATCTGGATCTGGTGGGTACGTGGAAGA
>Ga0181538_10005055_pt1 | contig 12002 bp, 11 predicted proteins | sample PEATcosm2014_Bin_40_FD_119773 | JGI IMG/M metagenome (GOLD analysis project Ga0181538, IMG submission 119773) | Peatland microbial communities from MTU Mesocosm Facility, Houghton, MI, USA - PEATcosm2014_Bin23_30_metaG | ecosystem: Environmental > Terrestrial > Soil > Wetlands > Peat | place...
ATCTCTGTAATATTTTGATTAATGAGCTTAGAGTGCATCTACTGGAAGTTATATTCCTTGCAGCGGCGGTTAACCGATGAGCGGTTGACTCCAAGAAATGCCGCGATTTGGTTTTGGTTTTTGAATTCAAATTTATTGTATTTAGAGATCGCGAGCAGTTGTTAATTCTAAAATGGGAAAATCTTTACATAGTTCGAGGACGAGTCTGATGTATCGCGCAAAATCAATTGTATAAGAATCACGATCTATTTGACGTTGCCAAGGTTGGCCGAAACTAAATATGGATATGCGTGTATAATTTTCTATAGGATCAATTCTCATTAAAAAATCAGTGTCTTTAAATACGACCGTAAGATAAGCATCGCTCAGGTCATTCTCGTCTCCCTTAAGAATTGTTAACAAGAAAGTTTTAGCTTCCTGACTAGTTAACATAATTGGGGAGGGAGTTTTGTCCCAACCATAGTAAATGAATCCTAGATCAACTCCACGTTGAAGAATTTTTGTAATGATAATTTCATTGTGTGGAGCATTTACTGTCACATCGACCGAATAAAAAATACTCATTTAGATGCATTCCTGCGGCGGTTTATTGTTTTGTTTGCAGAGAGTAGATTGCGATATTTTCACATAACCCAAGGGCAATTTTTATGTATACTTCAAGATCAAGTTGGGGCTTAAGTGCATCGATTCCCTGTTTCATGCAATATGGCTCCAAGGGGTAGACATTTATTTGTTCCCTGGAGGCTTCAATCTTCACAAAAGCGTTTTGAGTTTGAGCGTAGAGGGTTGCGGTGAAATCGTGCTTCACTGTTTCTATCAGTTTGTTTATGGATTCTTGAGTGTGCTTTGTTTGTTTTTCTGCGTCTTGAAAGTAGATGTATAGGTTGCGTTTTCCGTTCCAGAAAAGCAATGTAATATTCTCGATGGGATGTGTAGAGTTTTCTATGAGGCGAGCTGTGTGTATAGTGATATAAGAAGTTCGATTCATGATTGACCTTTCATTGGTATTTACTCAGTAGCGGTTTGTAATCGAAGTATTGTGAAATCTTTGCATAGCAACAAAAGAAGTCTGATATATCTCGCAAAGTCTATGGTGCCAGCTTCGATGTCGGCTTCTTGTTTCCATGGGAATCCAAAGTCAAATATGCTAATTCTTATACCTTGATCGCGTGGATCGATACGCATTAAAAAATCAGTATTTTCAAATTTGACCAAAAGATATGCATCGCTTGTATCACATAGAGTGGCGTCAGTGCATTTGAAGATTACTTGAGTTGCTTCGTGATAACTAAATACGGATGGATAATAGCTATCGACGGTTTGATTGTAGTAAATGAAGCCTAAGTGGGAGCCGTGTTGAATTATGTTTGCAATATTCTTAGAGTTGTGTGGAGCATCCAATATAGCTGAAACGGAATGAGATATGCTCATGTTATCCTTCGTGAAATGTAATATTTTTTTCTATGAACCAGTTCTTCCATTGGATCTTCATATTTTCGTAGGGAAGGATCTTGGCCTACTGGAAGTTATATTCCTTGCAGCGGCGGTTAACCGATGAGCGATTGACTCCAAGAAATGCTGCGATTTGGTTTTGGTTTTTGAATTTATTCCAGAGCATCGTCATGATCTTATGATCGCGCAGTGCATGTTTGCCTAGGCGGGCTGCTTGGATGAGCGTTGGATCGCTCACACTATATGCCGGATCGAATGACGTTTCTTCATAGATATGATTCTTTTTTGATTTATCGATGAGTATTTGCTGCACCCGTTTTTTGAATGCGTATAAGCTCAAAGGGCGTTGATGAGAAAGCTTATTTTTCTCGCTGGGAGTCAGCTCAAAGAGGGTTTTAAAATCATGTACTTTGAGCGCTTGTTGCGTAAATCCATCGGCAAGCGAATAGAGTTCTTGTTCAGACAATAGGAGCAACGATGGTACGCAGAGTGCGGTGCGTTTGAGTTCATGAAAGAGTGCCTTGGAGAACACGCCTTCATGTACGAGCGCTTGGAGATTATGATTCGTTGAGCATATGATGCGGACATTGCTTGATGCATGCGTATCGCTTTTGAAGGTGCGATAGAAGCCGGTCTTAAGAAATTCGGCCAAATATTCTTGGGTTTCAAGATTCATATAATGAATGTTTTCAATAAAGAGAGTGCCAGTATTGCTCAATTTTTCAAAAAGCGGTGGAGTACTGTTTTCGACGCCGAGCATGGGGTTTATCCCAAATAATTTGATAGCAAGATCGCAATTACTGCTAGGATGATGCAATTTGATGACGTGCAGCTGTTCGCGCAGATTAATGTGGTGCAACACTTCCACCAATGCAAGCAGATCATCTTCCGTTGCATCGAGCAGAATTGCTTTTTTGGTGAGCGCAATTTGCAGGAGCTCTATTTTAAAATTGAGTAACGTTTCGCCTGAGCCAGGAATGAGTTGGTTGATCAGTTTGCCTGAATCAGTTGTTTCAAGATACAAGAGATAATCCCAGTTGGTGGGATCTTTTAAAAGATGCATCTGCTTGGCGATGATGTCTGAAATGTCGGGATGACAAATGGTGATGATGACGTTGTTTTGTTCTAGGTTTGGTACGGCAGAGATAATGAGACTGTTATCAGCATGATCATGGGTGAGCGCGGTTTGGGGCGATTTATATTCCTCAACTTGATGCGCAACATAGCGCAAAACTTTGGTGAGCGGATGGCCTTCTTGCTGATTTAAATTGATCTGAATGAGATCTTTGGCAATTTTATTACCGTAAATAAAGCGGCGATTTTTATAGAAGATGATGCCAATTTCTTTTTGTTTTGCATTGCGTAAAAATGAACGCATGCTTTCTTTAAATTGGTTAATTTCCTGATGTTTCGCATATAGTTCATCCTTGAGAATTTTCTCTTGCTGAAAGAGGCCATCGAGACTGCGATTCTGCAGGAGGTTGATACTTTTGCCCAAATAGCTAGCAAATATGAGCATCTCATCATGTTCAACATTGCCGTAAAATTCATGTTCGCGCGTATGGTCTTCAATGACTATGTAGGCAATCATTTTTCCCTGTTCGTAGATGGGGATAAAGATATCGCCGTTAATCGATTCAAGAAAGTTAAGTAAGGCTTTGCGCGCTGGATCTTCTTCGTAAAAGTTACTAAAGGCAATCTCATCATAAATGAGAATTTTGATGCCGCTGATATAGTCGCAAATCACTGATTCGTGCGTGGTCATAAATTGTTCGACGATGGTTTCAAGCTTGGAGATTTCAGGGGATGAAGCAAGTTGATTGGCATGCGTAATGCTGCGTATATACAGCGCGGTGCGGTTACGGGGAATATCAAAGGCATTTTTGAAAAAATGCTGCGTAATTTGCCCGAGTTCATTGAGCGTTGTGGTATGACTGAGTTGCTCAAGCACCTCTTTAAAATCATCAATAAAATGGAAATGGCGCATTGATTGCACATGCGTATTGAAGTTCAAGAAACGCAGGCCGATGACGCGTTTGATGCAATAGAAAATTGCGCCGGTGAGCAATAGAGTTGAAATACTAATGATGGCATAAATGTTGTCTTGAAAAAGTGTGCGATAGTTAAATTGTAGGGCGTGGAGCGTTTCAGTTGCGGTGTAGGGGATTACTAAGTAGACGATAAAGATATGGAGTTGCTTTTTAAGAATGCTTGGTATTGCAGATCTGCGTATTGCACGAAAGGTGCATAATAAGCTCGGCAATATAATGCAGGTCAGGAGATAGACGGTAACAAACCGCATGATAAAGGGTTCAAGAGTAAGATGCGAATCGGAGAATGAAAGATTAAAGGCGATTTCCCGATCAGCCTTTGTGAGTGGATATGATTGAAAAAGGGCAATAAGCAAGAAATAGCAGCTTAAAAAACAGCTAATCGTTGAAAGCGTTATATGCCTCAAATTTAATCGAAACTGTTTTGTGGCGAGACTTTCAATAAAAAGCCCGAGTGATTGATATTGAAGTATTAAAAAGGCCCATGAAACGCGGACGAATGAGATGTAGGCGGTATAAGGCATATCAAATATGCCTAGTTGGCGCGTCAGTTTCAAAATCCAGGTGAGATCGCCGTATATAGATCCAATGAGCGTCCCAAACAAGAATAACCATGTTTTATTAAGAGACACATTGCCAATCACATGCCGGACTAATAGATGCAGAAGATAGATCTTGACCAAAAGAGAGATCACGATTGTCGTGAGAATGAAGCCAGGTGTCTGCAGGATAAGATAAAGTTCATGGAGAAACATCATTTTTGTTGATCATGCGTTAAGGTCCAGATATACTACTACGCGAATTGTATAGAAGTATTACCATTAAAAAGATGATATGTTAAGCACTATATGATTTCTCCCTTTTTCAATCGGTGATTGTGGTCGTATATTTAAAGTTCAATGTGTTATAACCTTAGGGGTATACAATGAAAAATCTTTTTAGATTGGTTTGTGTAGTAGCATTAGTCGTAGGTACAGCAAAAATAAAGGCAGGTTTCCCGCCATATGATGCTCCACTCAAGACCTTCAGTGTGAAGTAAAAAAAGTTCTAAAATAAAAGCGCATCGCAGATATTCTCTGCGATGCGCTTTTGCTTTTTACTCAATACTTTTAACATTATTCGAGACTATATTCCTTGCAACGGCGGTTGACCGATGAGCGGTTAACGCCTAAGAACGTTGCAATCTTGCTCTGATTTTGGAATTTACGCCAGAGCATGGTAAACACTTTACGATCTTTGAGTGCCCGTTTACCAAGGCGTGAAGCTTCAATGAGATCCGGATCGGAAACCTCATAAGCCGGATCAAACTCAGTCTCATTATAGATATTGTTCTTCTTTGATTTAGCAACGAGTAAGATCTGAACTTTGTTTTTCAGTTCATGCAAGCTGCTTGGCCTGCTATTGGTGATTTTTAATTTTTCTTTATCGGTCAATTCAAGGAAGTTTTTCAAATCATCCGTCTTAATCGCTTGCTCTGTTAACCCGTCAGCAAGTTGCACGAGCTCACTTTCAGGAAGAGTAATGAGCGAAGGCATGGTCAATGAGGTGCGAGAAAGTTCATTAAAGAGCGCTGCTGAGAATTTTTGTTCACGTACCAGCGTTTGTAAATCCTGATTGGTTGAACAGATGACGCGTGCCGTCGTTGGAATGCGTTGCTCGCTCTTAAGGCGGCGATAGAAGCCATACCGAATCAGTTCAGCCAAATATTCTTGGCTTTCAGCATCAAGGTAATGAATGTTTTGAATAAAGAGGGTGCCGTTATCGGCAAGGAGTTCCAAGATCGCCTTTTGGTCCTGCGCTTGGCTAAAGAGGGGGTTAATACCAAACAATTTAATGGCTACATCAGAGGTAGCGCACGGACCGCTTAATTTCAGCATATGAAGCGCTTCTCGCAGGCTGATATGGTGAATAATTTCAACGGTTGGGACTAAATCTTCATCATTCATTTCAAGCAAAATAGCTTTTTTGCTGAGTGCCATCTTGAGTAAATCGATCTTGAAATTCAGAAGCGTTTCACCATTGCCGGGAATGAGCTGATTAATGAGCTGACCGGATTTGGTGGTTTCAAGATAGAGCAAATAATCCCATTGGGTTGGATCCTTTAAATGATCGATCTGCTTTTTCAAAATATCTGAGATTTCAGGGTGATAGACGGTAATGATGATGTTATTTTGCTCAAGGTTGGGCACGCCTGAAAATATGATCTTATTGCCGGCAACGTCATACGTCATACAGCTTTGGGGCGATTTATACTCTTCAACCTGGCGTGCAATATGGCGAGCAGCTTTAGCAAGCGCATGGCCTTCTTGCGTATTAATGTTGATCTTAATCAAATCTTTTGCGGCTTTATTGCCAAAGATGAAGCGGCGATTCTTATAAAAGAGGATCCCGATCTCTTTCTGCGGCGAATTGCGCAAGAATGAGCGAATACTTTCTTTATACTGATTCACTTCCTGGTGCTTGCGATACAGCTCTTCTTTGAGTTCTTTTTCATGGTGAATTAAGGATTCAAGGTTGCGATGCTGAAGCAAGTGAATGATGTTGGCAAGATAGCTGCCAAAAACGAGCATTTCATCCCGCTCAACGTTGCTATAAAATTCTTCAGGCCGTGCACCACGATCGATAACTACGTATCCAACCAATTGCTGCTTTTGATAAATCGGGAGGAAAACATCGGCATTGATGGTCTCAAGGAACTGCAGAATAAACCCGCTAATCTCACTTTTTTCATAGAAATTACTAAAGGCTATCTCATCGTAAATGAGAATATTTTGATTTTTCAGAACTACTTCAAACTCATGCCCATGCGTGCCAATAAAGTTCTCAACCAGCGTTGCGGTGGTATTAACGTAAAACGGATGGCCATCATTAACCTCAGGTTTCTCAATATAACGCACGAACAACATGGTCTTATTAAGGGGCACCTTAAACGCATCCTTAAAATAGGTCTGGGTAATATGACGCAAACTTTGCTCATTGGTCGCATGACTCAATGATTCAAGCACCTGCTTAAACCCATCCACAAAATGGAACTGCCGTGGCGTTTCAACGTGCTGCTTGAGGTTCAAGAACCGCAGGGACATCATACGCCGCGAACAATAGTAGATGGCATACGTCAGAATAATGGTGGAGATCGTTACCGCCGCATAGCTATTGGTAATCCAAGCAGGCTCAAAAACGAGGGGGTAAAATTGAAGAAGATCGGTTATCCAGAATGGGATAATAAATGCCTGGGTAATGATGCGTGCTTGCGTTGAAAGAATGCGAGGAGAGTTGCTAGAGCGAAGCTTACGAAGAACTAGAAATACGCTAGTAGGTAAGCAAAAGAGCGTGAAATAGAACATACCAAATTTACGTATTTCAAACTCTATAGAAGGGCGTGATAAAGAATTTGGGCATTGAATATCATAAAAAGAAAGGCCAATTGCGAGTAAGAAAAATATGCTAGTAATGGCAATCGAAATTTTTTGTCGTTTGGTAAAAACGTTGCGTTCTTCAGTCAAATTTTCGATAAAGATTGAGAGGGATTGGTAGAGGATTCCTGTAAAGCCCCAGGCTAGACGTATTACGAATAACTTAGCTTGATATGGCATTTGGGGTATAAGCAAAGCCCTTACAAGTTCGATGATCCATGCAAAGTCGCTAACCGCACCACTACCCAAGACTAGCAATAATAAGTACCAAGGCTTTTTGTTTGTATTGGAGATCTTCTGTTGGATGATGAGATTGATGAAGATGCCTATCTTTAATAAGAATGAGCATGTTGTGATGCCGAGCAATAAATATTTATTTCCCAAGGTAAGTTCGAGAAAATCGAGTAAATGTGTCATTATTATTGATCTTCTAAATGGTTGCCGTTATAATATAGTTCATATTGAAAATTAATTTCGTTTTTTAACCCGTCATAGGAGCATTAGCATGTCTAAGTTAACTAAGTTGCTTAGCAAGGTAAACATTGCCATGATTTTAAGTGTAATTGTGGTTGTAATGTCCGTATTGCCACCAGGCGATTAACCTTAACCCCAAAGTACCATAAAAAGTGGCTTTTGTCTTGCATAAAGCCTTTTTAAGAGAGTATTTATGATGAAGAATTCTATGTGAAACTGTCGGTCGAGCAAAAGCGCGAAAGAGCTGCTGCGGTTGTAACGTTGTTGCGTAAGGCAACGGCGAAGCTGGAAAAGCCGGCGGTTTCACATGTGGTCCAGGCCTATGGCCGCGATCCCTTCCTGATCCTGATCAGCTGTCTGCTGAGTCTGAGAGCCAAAGATACGGCATCCCTGCCGGTCTCGCTCAAACTGTTCGACCGGGCTAAAACGCCCCAAGAAATCCTCAAAATTCCCCGATCTGAGCTGGAAAAGCTGTTCTATTCGATCGGTTATTATCGCCAAAAGGCCAAAACGGTCCATGAGGTGTGCCAGGAGCTCATCGAGCGTTTCCATGGCAAAGTCCCCAATAATCAGCATGATTTGCTATCCCTGAAGGGGGTCGGCATTAAAACGGCCAACCTGGTTCTCGGGGAAGGCTTTGGCATTCCTGCCATTTGCGTCGATATTCATGTTCACCGTATCTCCAATCGCCTGGGGTTGGTTGAGACCAAAACAGCCGAGCAAACTGAGGCTGCCCTGCGCGAGATTCTGCCGCAGGAATATTGGATCGAATTTAATCATTTACTCGTCATGTGGGGCCAAAATATCTGCGTCCCCATTTCCCCATTCTGTTCACGCTGTGTGCTCAGTGATATTTGCCCTAAAGTGGGCGTTACGCGTCGGCGATAGAATTTCTTTATAGTGCTGTTGCTGAAATTCCCATAACTCTTGTATTGTTGCCATCAAGCGACTACAATTAGGGCAATTTAGGCAAAAGAACCCCGAACTCATGTGGGAGGCTTATTATGAAGCGTATATTTTCTATTTTCATCATAACCTCCACGCTATTATCGCATACTACTCCCGTGTGGTCGCATGATAACTATCGCTATGTATGCCGCAGTGACCAACAAAAGGCGCCATCTACGTTAGAAAAAATTCCTTATGTAGGGGCTGTTCTGGCGGCTTTCAAGTTGTGGCAAGCCTCACGACAATCTAAAAATAAGCCCCCCATTACATCCGATTCTAGAAACAATCCCGGCAATGTCCCCATGCCAAAAGTGTATGGCTTTGAAGGGGATTTCAAGGCGATACTTGCCCAGCATGCTACTTTAAATCGGATGCAACCTCATGCATATCCCGCTATTAAACAAGACGCCATTGAGCTGCGCAATATCTATACTGATTATGAGATTGGGGATTCTATCTACCTTGAAAACCGCATCCACGCCTGCCAAGAGGCCGAGCGAGAATGTGTCTATGCCACCAAAACATATGCACTCTCAAATCAAAGTATCCAATTACTCATGCAAGCCGGCGTTCCAGCCTCAACCTACCAAACATTTCATGGCAACCAGCTCCAACAAGCCTTACATCAGGAATGTATTCATGTCATTGAGCGAGCAGCTGCATTACACCCAAACTCCCCCTTGTACGATTATCGTCCTGCCCTCATAGATCTGGCTGATTCTGCACACGCCTATAACCGAGCAGGCGCTGTATCGCATGCTTCCAGCATTCTGAGCTTTTGCCACACACTGCTTGATTATGGCAAGGCAATCGTCGAAGGTGCGATTCTTGGTGCTACTGCTGCCGCACAAGACATCATTGATCATCCTATTCAAGCAGCGCTTTGCATCGTTGCAGGCGAATATGTTTTAGCATATCAACTTTCAAAGCTTGCTTGGAATGTTGCGGAGCTTGGCATTTTATTTATCATCAATCCCGAAAAAGCATCTGCAAAATATGATGCTTATATGGCTCCACTGAACCACTTGATTGACGCCATTGAGAAAAAAGAAATAACCATGAGAGACATGGTTAAAGGCGGAGCGGCCATAGCAGTTGGCTGGAAGACCCAAAGCAAGATGCTCGGCGGCCTTAATAAAATGTGTAAGATAGCACGAGCAAAAGCGATCGATTTTGCAAAGAATAACCCTGCGTTCTCACCTACTCAATACATGACAACTCCTGAAGGCTTTCTGTTGAAAGCAACGCATAAGTTAGAGAATCCAACTGTACTTAAGAAAGAATTCGATACCAAAAGTATTAACAACTTCCCACAGGAAATGTTTACCCAAGATATAATAAGAAAGAGTGTTGAGTGGCTATTTAGAGATGAAAAAATCATACATATTTTTGGCAATGACAATCACGGATTTAAGACCCTAGTTAACATTTATGGCAATGAAAAGAACGTTGCTACGGCTATTTTCAACGCAATAGCCAAGACCGGGAAATTACCCGGAACAGGAAGGTTTGAAGATATTTTAGTGCGCCTAGATGGATACGATGTTGTTGTAAGGGGTGTAGTGCATGATGGACTAATCAAAGTAGGAACTATGTATATGCCAGCGTTTTTTACAGGTAAATTATGATTATGGAATGGAAAGAACAATTAAGAGCGCTAGAAAAAGCCAAAGACTGGGATTTTGCAATTGCGTTCATGGAAGATGTAATAAGGCAAAATTCGAATGATATGGATGCCTATATCTTCCTAAACTTTAGATTAATGTATCTCTTGGTGGAAGAATATCCTCACCCAGAGAGAAGCAAAGCTGATTACTATGAGATATTGGCTAAGAAATATTTTAAAGAATCGTATGCAAAATTCTCGGACAACCTTGAGTATCTTTACTATACAGGGAAGACAGCAGTCATGTCAGAATGGTTTTTTGATATATCGACTGAAGAATGCGACAGTATCATGGAAAAAGCAAAGCAAGAGAACCCAGAGTACCCTCCTGTTAAATTTGATCATTATTGGGCGATATTTAGAAAAGACAAGCGCAATGAAGAGGCTCTTAATTATGCACGATTAACACTCGGTGAAGACTCTCCTGTAAAAAAAATCTTCGAAACAAAGGGGGCAATAGGTGAATATCTTTGGAAAATCGATACTTATTTGGCTAAACAAATGCTTGGGATAGAAAAATATTTGCCTTTATCAGATGAAGATAAAGATTAGCGGGTCATCATGAACTGGAAAGAACAATTAAAATTTCAATGCTGTTTCTGCGGGCAAGGAATCAAATCTTCACAATCAGATCCCTGCAGTCTGAATATCATGATTAATTATGATAAATCCAAAGACAGGCAATTCGATCAAAATTTTTGGTGTCACTTAGCTTGTTTTAAAGGCGCAGTTACGTCAGAAACTCCTCTCTATATCGAGCATTTGGGACATGATGAATGAACTGGAAGCAATAATTAAAAGCTTTAGAGGAAGTAAATGACTGGGATTTTGCCATCGCATTCATGGAAGATGTGATAAAGCAGAATCCAAATGATACGGATGCTGCATATATATTGTGCCCTTGCAGGGGTGCAATTGATTCATCTTTTGATATAATGAGGTCGTTTATAAATCATCACAACACATTATCAAGGTTCGTATGAAAAAAATACTTATACCAATGCTTCTAATGACTGGTTCAATAATAAAAGCTACGACTGCATCTACCAAGGATGCTGATCTCACAATACAAAGCAAATATATAATGGCTTTTATAAGGGCGGGTGGGGTACGTAGTGATAGGATAGATGCATGGGTGGAAGCATTAAGACTATCTAATGCTAAGGCCGGTTTCGCTATTAAGACCTATGTGGCAAGCGAACGTCATTCACGAGGTATACTGGTCGGAGCGGATGCCATAGAACTAAGAAAAGCAGTAGAAAATAACACGCACCCAATAAAGGGGGATATTGTAATGGCTAATTTTCTAATGGAGGGTTATGCCGACTCGGTAACAGTAGATTCAGATATACACACTATTGACGTAATCCAATCTCCAGATGAAAAAGATTGGCTAGAATTAAAAGCCAGCATGCCTGATACTACGAGTGGCAGCTATACACAAGCAGACTCTTGCACCAAATGTTTCTATCAATGGAAGGCCGTGATTGAGGAAGAAAAGATGAGAGTCGTATATCATAAAGAAGTATTATGCAAAAGTAATTTTCCTAAAGAAGTTTTTTTTGCGGAAATAACTCAAGATCAAGCGTAACATGCTCGCTGATCATGCTCACAGAATAAACATTATTGAAAATTAAGAGCTAACACTCTGAAAGCTAACAGCTTCTGCGAACATTACATAAATCTAATGTTCGGAGAAGCTTTTTTGTTTACTGTATAACCAATGTGAGCGCTGACCATAAACAAGCTTCCGCTCATCTGAGTAGCAAAGCGTATCGAAGGGCGTCGGTAGGTTCTGTGAACCAAATTAAATTTTAGGTTCATAAGATAATCCCAATGACTAAGAATCAAAGATCTCTCGATCGTCTTTGCGACGACGAAATACGACATCCGCTGTAAAGCGGTGTTGTATGAGGAGGTGGCAATCCAGGAATATGTCATAAAAAAGTCCTACAATAAGATGATTTTTGTGTTCGTAGACTCTGCTTACCAAATCGC
>Ga0181538_10005057_pt1 | contig 11999 bp, 7 predicted proteins | sample PEATcosm2014_Bin_40_FD_119773 | JGI IMG/M metagenome (GOLD analysis project Ga0181538, IMG submission 119773) | Peatland microbial communities from MTU Mesocosm Facility, Houghton, MI, USA - PEATcosm2014_Bin23_30_metaG | ecosystem: Environmental > Terrestrial > Soil > Wetlands > Peat | place...
TCAGTGCGCCAGGTGCCGGTGATGATTTTCTTGCCGTCGTTCGTCACTAGGGTTTCGTGTTCGAGTTTCATTTTCACTCCTCCTGTTGATTGGTTTGTTGGTGTTCAAGAGTCCCGTTGCCGTTCCCGGCGCTTGCTCTTCCCGTCTTCCGCTCAGTCTTGCCCGGCATTTCCTCGGCGGAGACGGCGCTCTCGCAGAGGCTTGCCAGCCTTGTCCGGTATTTCGCCGTGAGCGCCTGTGCCTTCCCTATGGCGGCTTCCGCCTTCTTGAGTTGTCCTTCTATCTCGTCGATGTCCGTGAGCGTCCTTCGGACCTCGTCTGCCAGGGCGGCGTTCTTGTGCAGGAAATCCGGCCCCTCTGTTCTCATCCGCTCGAACACGGGGCGCAGCACTTCAAGGTCGCGGGGCAGCCATGCCCGCGTCGAGCGCAGGACCCATACCCCATCCTCCTGCGCCCACCGCCGCTGCCGGTCGGCGTGCCGCAATTGGGACTCGTCACGCGTAATGAGCAAGGCGACGGCAATGTTGCGTTGCTTGGCGTCCCTCACCAGCTTCCTGACGTCGGCCTCGGCAACGACAGCCTTGTCCTAGTTGTCCACGACCATCGCGGGCTCAAGGGCGTTGCCCGCCGCGTCGGCAAAAGCCATCAGGTAGTCGCCGTTCCGGGGCAGCTTCTCGCCAAGCCAGATTCCCGGCCAAGACCTCGCCTCTTCGGCAAAGTCAATCTCCTCCCGCCTCCCAACGCGTGCCACCTTCGCCATCTCGGCCTCGAGCTGCCGGTTGCGCTCGCGGAGGCTGCCTATCTCCTGTAGGTAGTCCTTACCCTGGCGGGCAAGGTCGTTCGCCCTTGCCTTCTCGCCGCTCAGCGCCGCTTCAAGCTCGGCATGTGCCTTGGCGACCGCGGCCTTCTTCTGCTCGTCTGCCAGCCTCTCGGCTGCCTCAAGCTCCGCAATCCGCTTTGTGAGTGAGGGAAGCTGCTCCTGGAATTCTCTTTCGGCGGCGAGCCGCTCATGCTGCTTTGCGTTTTCGAGCGTTGCAGAGGCGTTCTTCCGGAACTCCTCCAGGCGGACAACGAGCTCCTCCTTCTCAGTCCGGAGCTTCTGCAGTTCGGCGCTGTGCTTGCCTGTGAGTTCGGCGGCTCGTCTGGCAAGCTCACCGTCGAACTTCGCCCAACGGGCCTGCTCGCCGTCCTTCTCCTTCTTCAAGACGAGGCGGATGGCCTCCTCCGCGCTGAGCTGCGCGACTCGTGCGAAGTCCTTCATGCCCAGCCGCTCAAGGACCTCCGTGCGGCTGAGCTCGCCCTTGCCGAGGCACAAAGGGCACTCGATGGCCTCGGGCAACTGTACGGTTGTGTCTGCCATTGCCATTATTCTCTCCGTCCCTCGATGCCTCACATCAGGTGCTGGGCGGCCGGGCCGGCGCCTACAGAAACCATAATGGCGGGGATAGCCTCGGCTTTATTTCGCTGCGACTCCCGCACCCACCGCACCACGCTGGCACGGCTGACCGAATACCGTCTTGCCACCTGCGTCAAGGACATTCCGGAAACTCTGTCGGCCACGAGCCTTGCATGGTCAACTTGAATCGGCGCACGCCCTAAGGCCAGCCCCTCCAGTTTTCGGCGCCGCATTCCGGCGCGAATTCTTTCGGCTATCAGGCTACGCTCAAATTCGGCCATAGCCCCCACGATCTGGAACATCAGCCGCCCGGATGGCGTGCCGAGGTCCCAGTTGTCCTTCAGGCTTACGAACGTGACTCCCAGCGCCTCCAGCTCCGCGATCGCCGTAACGAGGTGCTTGAGCGAGCGCCCGAAGCGGTCCAGCTTCCAGACCAGGATGGCATCGAACCGGCGCTGGTGGGCGTGCGCCATCAAGCGGTTCAGGCTGGGGCGGGAATCCTTGGAGCCCGAGACGCCCGCGTCGACATACTCCGCTTCGATTTTCCATTCGCGGCGAATGCAGTATTCCCGCAACTCGATAAGCTGGGTCTCGGGGTTCTGTCCGTTCAGGGTACTGACTCGGGCGTACAGGGCGACTCGCATGTTATGCTGCTTTCCTTTCATCCATCCGCCGGGCCGGGCATCATGGGGCAAGAAGTCGAGGTAGTTGACGTGGGGCGTTGCGCCCACAGAGGCCGCCCTCCCTCCAGTTCCCCGCCCTCGGTTCACGGCGGGCGGCGCACTTGTACAGCACGAGGTTGGGAGGCTTTTTCCGGGGCGGCCCCAGGGGCGTCCGCCAGGACATTGGCGGTGGTGCCCAAGTCGCCTGGGGAGCGCTTGAAACCGACGGCGAACATCCGGGGCTTGATGTCGGGGAGTGGTTCCACATATATGATATACATTGGAGCGAGCGGTTTTTCGGGAAAAATTGAAGCTAGGAAAGTGAATTTCTACCGACGAGATTCAGCCTGCGGGTATCGGGGCGGGAGGCCCATCAGGTTTTCCCCTGCCCCGAGATGCTGCATCAGCCCCGATACAATCCCCTTCCCTTCGGAGCGCATCGGGGCCAATCCTGAAGCGATTCTTAGGGCAATCCAAGCAACAGTTCGGCGCATGGGCAAATCGGGATAGGGGGAAGCCTCGCGGCTCCTCCCCTCCCACACCACCGTACATGCGGGTCCGCATACGGCGGTTCCGTGACTTGAGCCCGTGAGGGCCGGAGGTTCGCTTCGCGTTTCGCCGATGGAGGCTTCGCCGCTTCCAGGTTCCTTTCGGGCTTCACCCTATCCACCCCTGGCAAGCTCCGCCGAAGCGGATTGGCTGGCGCATGGCCCTCATGAGAGCCGCGGACTACTACCCACGATCACGGTTCGGGCCTTCGTCCGTTTCCGGACTAATATGCCCTCTGCTGACTTCTGCTGCGAGATCAAAGCACCTTGCGATGCTTTCAGTCACGAGTTCGCGACGCACAGCAGATCTCCCGAGGTAAGCTCGACTGCCTTCCGCGCGCAACCGCCAGATTTACAACCAGTGCCCTTGATGGATATGGGCTTCGCGGTCATATGCCCGCTCGCCCGGCACCGTATGCCTCGGATCTGGTTCTTGTACATCGGCTCGCACGTTTGCTCCGCGCTTCTTTCAGACCCTCCGTCGCCGGAGCGCCCTTGCGCTTCGCTATGACTTCACCTCCATCAGGTTGTCAAAGGGACTTTCACCCTCGAGCTGTCGAACATGCTCGGCACACATGAAAAAAGCGGGCACCCGGAGGGTGCCCGCTGCGTTCGTATACTGAAGTTTAGAGCGCCGGAATGAGAAGTTGAACGGTTCCGGCGAATGAGAGGAATCATGTTCAGAATTTCAGTTTGATCCCCATCATCACGAGTCGCTGGCCGAATGTACCGTAGGTAAGCTCGCTGAAACCTCCGCCGCAGACTCCGTTAACATCCGTGCAGTAGTTATTGGGATCCGAGAAATGAGGATTGTTGCCAACGTTCTGCGCCTCGAACCGCAACTCCAGGTCGTAACGTTCTTTGAATTTGAAGTGGCGGAAAAGGCTGGCGTCCAACTGCGTCACGCCGGGCCCCCGGAACCAGGAAACGGTGCGCGGTATATTCCCGATGGACGCCGCCCCTGCCGAGGGTTCGAGCAGGTTCGGAGCAAAATCGGCGGACTCGAACCAGGTCGGGTAGCCGAGGGAATCATTCTTCCTGTGCGTGTAGTGTATTTTCCCTTGGAACCACGGGTTCTGTGGCGTCCCCGGGGTGTTGATGAAGTACTGGTCCTGGCTTAGGGAGATGGGATCGCCGGTCAGCGCAGTGGCGATGCCATTGACTTGCCATCCGCCCATCAGCGCGTTCACGGCCCGGTTGGGACTGGCAAATTTCTTGTTAACTCCGAAGGGCAGTTCATAAATAAAGGCCAGCTTAAATACTTGCGTGTGATCGAAGCTGGTAGGCCCATAGTTCAATTGTTGGCACCCCTGCGGCATGACCGAAGATGCCGGGCAGTTGAACTCCAATCCGTTTTCCCAACTGTTGTCGTTCACGTAGCCCATTGTCCTCGACCAGGTGTAGGCCCCTTGAATGAAGAGTCCTTTCGAGGTGTGGCGATTGAGGGCGACCTGGAGGGCGTTATAGTGCGAGTCCAGATAGCCGGCGAAGTGGAATGTAGTGCCGGTGCCGTAGCGTCCGAATTGGCCTAACGGCTGGCCCGCGCTGCCCGTGAACAACGGCGCCACGTTGAGATCTTGGCCATTGAACTCGTGGACGAAGTGATTGCCCACGTAACCAACGTCCAACAGGAAACCTCCCGGCAGCGTGCGCTCCACGAACGAATTCCACTGCAAAACATACCCGCGCTTGAACTCGCCCGGGCCAAGGGTCCCGATGGTCACATCGCCCGGAGTGGTTGTCTTGCCACTGGAGATATCCGGGTTTTGGATGATGGGCAGTCCCTGCGAGAAGGTGTCGTACGTCTGGAACCAACTTACGTTAGTGGATGGGACAAAATCACTGGCACCAATCGCCAAGGGGTAGAAGCCCCGCAGCGGTCTTTCCAGAGGAAGCGTATCATTCGAAATGCCGAAGCCGGCCCGCACCACCATCTTATCCTGGAGTTGATAGGCGAGCCCGACGCGTGGATTAAACAGGGTCTTGCTGGTGGTTATCCCTAGGTGCTTCGGGTTACCTCCCAGTCCTCCGAAGTACTCGGTATTGGTAGTGGGATCGTAGTACTCGTCCTTGTCAATTCCGTCGCGAGTCATCAGCGGGTAGTACTCCCACCTGAGCCCGAGGTCGGCGGTGAATTTGCGATTCACTTTCCAGCGATCACCAACGTACAAGCCCCATTGCCAGTCTTTGCCGGTATTCTTGATGAACTGCTCGCTTTTGTCGGCGTTCGCTATCAAGCCGAGGTCAAACATGGCGACGGAGTTCTGATCGAATCCGCTATAGCCGGTGCCGGCCGATTGGCCGTTCGAGGTAAACAGGTTCATGAAGACCCCATTATCCGGGTTATTGGGATCGGCAGGGAGGTTGATGGTTGTTGGGCCGTAAGTCATACCCAGGTAGCCGCGCGGGCAACAGACGATTTCCGGTTGCCAGTGATTCAGGTGATTGTGCGAGGCGTCGATGCCCATACGGATTTCGTGGGTGCCCTTCACCCAAGTCAGGTTGTGGGAGGTGGTGAAGGTCCAGTCATTGCGATTCACGGGCTCCCAGGAGTTTACTCCGCCGAGGCTGCTGAAACCCTCCATGGAAATTCCAGGGAGTCCGGAGTAACGAATGTTGTCGAGTGGCGCATTGGCGCCGGGAATGCCCAGCACCGACAGCCCCAGGTCCGAGCCGTAGCCTGGCGGCGTAGCGTGTTCGCCCATGCGTTCGAACCCCACGTGCCCGGTCAGGACCACGGTGGGCGAGATGGTCCACGTATGGCCCAAGGTTGCGATGTTGGCGGTGTCGTAGGAATTTCCGGTGCCACCTCCACCCGCTAACCCAAAGTCATAGGGCTCGAAGAAAACCGCATCCTGGTAGGTCCACTTCCCCCAGATGGTGTGCCGGTCGCTGCGGTTCCAGTCGATTTTGGCAGTGTAGATTTGCCGGGACCATCTTACGTCCTTGGTGCCATCATAGTTGAAAGGCGTAGTGTAAGTGAGCGCCACGTTCTGATTGGGCGGCGGAAGCAAGGCCCAGAAGTTCTGTGCGCCCTGATCGATGCGGCTCGGGGGCATGACGTTGAGCTTCCCTTGGTTGGAGAAGACGCAGCGATCGGTTCCATCCGCATTGCCGCTCGAAGGGTCGAAGACCATTCCTTCCAGAAGCGGAACGGTCTGACCCTCGGTGGTGCAGACGTTCAGCGGCGTGTTGTTTGGCCCATAAAGCTGAGGCCCCAACATACTACTAAAATCCCCGGTACGAAAGGCCGTCGGGGGGATCAGGTCGGTATACGTCTCCGCGAAGTCCTGCCACGAGCCGTCCCAATTCAGGAAGTAGAACAGTTTGTTTTTCTTGATGGGCCCGCCGAGCGTGATACCGTCATTGTTTTGGATGTTCTTACTGTTGCCCGTATAGTTGTACCAGTTATTCGCATCAATGGCATTAACGGTATTAAACGCGTAAAAGGATCCATGCATCTGATTGCCGCCCGACTTGGTGACCACATCGGTGGCCACGCCGGCCGTCAACCCCTTCTCCACGTCGTAGTTCGAGGTCTGGACGTTGACTTCCTCGATCGTCTCCGCCGGAGGTACCACCAGCATGTGGTTGGGCAGCCAGATGAAAATATCGGTCGCCCCGTCCACGCGCGTGGTGTTGATGCGCTCCGGCATGCCGTTGGCGTCGATTTCGAGTGATCGGTCAGGAGCGTCCGCCTGGGAATTGGGATAGCCATTCGGCCCGCCGCCCATGGTGGTCAGTGAAATCACACCCGGCGCCAGTAATTCCGTGGACTGGAAATTCCGGTAAACGTCCAGGGGAAGATTCTCGATCGCCGTGGTGCTGATCTCCGTGTGAACATCAGCCTTTTGCGTCTCCAGAACCGCTGCTGAACCTTGCACAGTGACTTCCTGCGTGGTTACTCCGACTTGCAATTGCAAAGTCTGCTGGTTGACTTGGCCGATGACCACGGACACTCCGGTCTGCCTGTAAGTCTGGAATCCCTGGGCCGCCGCCGTGATGGTGTACACACCTTCGGGGAGATCCAGGATTCGGAATTGCCCTGCGGCATCAGCCTTAGTTTCGCGCCGCAGGGTGGTTTCATCGTTCGTAATGGTAAGCTGCGCTCCAGGAATTACTGCACCGCTCGCGTCAGTAATGGTGCCCGAAACCGAACCGTACAGAACCTGAGCGCTAGCCTTTCTTGCCTGAAGCGAGAGCAGCAATGCCACGCTCGCGACAAGGCATAGCACCAACCGCTTCCTTCTGTGTTGCATTTAATCGTCTCCTTTCGACTGACCCAGCGACCCAATGCACGACACACTTCAGGAAATCACAATAATAATTTGCACAATTCGGACTGCCTAAACTTACGTGCGGCCAAAATATGGCAACTTGAAGGCAATGTCAAGCGGGAGTTGGGGGGGAGAGAAACGAGCCCTTAGAAGGGACGTAATGTCAGATTCGCTGTTCCTGCCACCATAAACTGCGCGCTCACCGCGCCTTTTACCGAAATCTGGGTGCGAGTTGTCGGCAGACGCTGGCGTTCCGGCGGCAGGCTTCTTCAAAATACCCCTGTGCCTTATGGCGATCTCCCAGGCGGTCCCACAATACGGCCAAGTTGGCATAGGGCTCCACGTAATCGGCATTGATCTTGATCGCATCCTCGTAAGCTTGGCGGGCCTCTGCACCATTCCCCAATGCGTCAAGCGCGTTACCAAGAACGTTATATAGAAAGGCATCCCGATATCCCAAATCTATACTTTTCCGCATCGCACTCACAGCCTCCTGCAGCCGCCGCAATTGTACGAGCGTCTCTCCGTACTCAGCGTACGCCTGCGCGAATTGCGGGTGGGACTTGAGCACATGCTCCTGGAGGCTGGCCGCCTCGGGAAGGCGTTTCAATCTCCAATAGGTCTTGGCGAGCGCCAATTGGGTGAGGAAGTCTTGGGGATTGAGTTGCAGAGCCAACTCGTAGGCCTTGGCTGCGCCGGCGCTGTCTCCGACCGCATACGAAGCCTGCCCCAGACTGAAAACCGCTTGGGTCGAAACAGGGTTTATATCCAAAGCCTTGCGAAGATGGACCTCGGCCGCTTTGGCTTGGCCCAAGGCCAGGGAGTTTTGCCCTTGCATGAAAGCTACGATATACAGTTGGGGGTGCGTGGACGCGAGACCAAGTAAGACCTGATTCGATTCCTGAAATCTTCCGAATTGAGCCAAGGTTGTAGCACGCAGCAATTGGTTATAGGTTTCGATCTCGTCGAGTGGGTCGGCCGCGTGGGGATTCTCGGCGTTGCCGTTTGGCGGCCGGGAGGCACCAACATATCCAAGCGACTGGAGTTTTTCAACCACCTCGTGACTCAGGTTTCCCGCCTGCGCCGCGGCTTCTCGAGGAGGCTGGTAGCGTGTCCGCAACGCGCTGGCGACCTGCCGCAGCGAGACCGCAACGCCGGCGCTCTCGTGCACGATGTTGCGTTTTTCTCCGGGATCCGACTCGAGGTCGTAAAGCTCCTCCCGCGCACCCTGGATGTACGCATAGCGGGCCGTCTGCACACCCACCAGGCTGTGTGCGTTCAACAAATCCTGCGGGTAGAGCGATTCCGAGAGTCCGAATCGCGGGGGCCCCTCGCCACCTCCCTCCGTTAGCGGGGCCAGGCTTTGGCCCTGGAACGATCGTGTTTCGGTGTCGGGAATGCCGTTCAATCGGGCGACAGTCGGGGCCACGTCCACGATATTGACTACTTGGGAAATAGACTTTGGGCCTGGAGGGCGGCCGGCGGGCAGCTTGATGATTAACGGCACACGAACAGTGGAGTTATAGATGAAGAAACCGTGGTCGCGTTCCTGGTGCTCTCCCAATCCTTCGCCGTGATCGCTGGCCAGAACGATGAGACTGGAACCATAGAGGCCTTGATCCTTCAGAAACTTGAACAAGCGCCCGAGTTGCTGATCGTCATAAGCAATCTCCCCGTCATAAAAGTGGCTGCGATATTTTGTCTTGAAGGGTTCCGGAGGGTCATACGGCAAATGTGGATCATAGAGGTGAACCCACAGGAAAAAAGGCTGCCGCGGGGGTAGCTTCAGCCAGTCGAGCACATGGTCAATGGTCTCGCCGCCGCGCCGCCGTACGTCGTTGTTCCGCATCGTCTGGTAGTCTTGTGGCCTGAACCAATCGTCATAGAGATCAAAGCCCCGGTTGAGGCCCCACATCGAATCGAGCACGAAAGCGCTGACGAACGCCGCTGTCGTGTAATCGTGCTGCTTCAAGATTTCCGCGAGAGTCGGTACACCCGGTCTTAAACCCGGGTCAGACCAGCTTTGGAAGCCGTTCCAAAAAGGGTAGGTTCCGGTGAGCAAAGCGGCGTGCGAAGGGCCAGTCAGGGGTACTTGCGAAACCGCACGCCCAAACACGACGCCGTCCCGCGCCAGAGAGTCGATGACGGGCGTTTCGATATTCGCGTCGCCGTAACATCCCAGATGGTCGGCGCGCAGCGTGTCCACTGTGACCAGGATAACATTGAGCCCGGACGGCATGGTCAGGAGACGGGGCGAGGAACAGCATGCCAGAGCCAATATGCTGCAGACGCTCAAAGCTGTCGCCACCCTCGACTGGATGTTCATCTCGTTTCGTTACTTCCCGCCTGTCACCCTCTCGATGTCCTTCTCGATTTCGGAAGCAAGGGTGGTCTGCCCGCGCGCCACGGCCAGTTCCTTGGCTTGTTCCAGGCAGTGGAGCGCGTTCGAGTTGTCGCCGTCGCGGCCGTAGGCGGCGCCGAGCGCATAGAGATAGGTCGGCGTCTCCTCATCCACTGGCGCTCGGGTCTGAAGGAGCTGGTCGATCGCTTCCGCGTACTGGCGCTGATAAACAAGAAGTCGCCCTAAGTTGAAATGCGCCCGCCGGAAGTCCGGGTTGCCTTCCAGCGCTTTCCGGTACTCGTCAGCCGCCTCTTTCAACTTCCCTTGGCGCTCGAGCACGTTGCCGAGGTTGTTGTGGGCGGCGTAGTAGGTCTGATCAATGGCCAGCGTCTTGCGAAAAGCTCCCTCCGCCTCGTCCAGCTTGCCTTCCTCACTCAGGATGATGCCGTAGTTGTAATACGCATCGGGGAACTGCGTCGGGTTAAGCTTTATTGCCGCCTGGAAGTGCTCCTCCGCTTTTTCCCGATTCCCCATACGCCCGTAGAGGATAAGCAGGTTGATGTGGGCTTTTACCAGCCCCGGGTTGAGCCGCAACGCCTCCTCGGTTTCCGCCACCGCATCCTTCAAGCGCCCTACCTGCTCGAGTTGGACACCTCGTTCCAGGTGGGCCGCGGCTCGCATGTCCACTTTTCTGAGTTGATCGCGGAGGGGGTCGTCGATGGGAGGCACCACCGCCTCGTGGTGCGCGTACAAGGCAAGCTCCTGCTCAGCCTCTTTGGTACTGCCCAATTTGCGATCCACTTGTGCCAAGGCATAGTGTGCAGGCCCGTAAGTGGGGAACAGCTCGCAAGCCTTGCGAAAATACTCCTGGGCGGCCGCAGGATTTCCCTTCAGCACGGCGATCCGTCCCAAACCGTAGTATGCCTCCGCAGCGCCCGGTATATCATCCACAATTTCAGAGTACGCTTCCTTGCTCTCGTCGATCTCGCCCGAGTCGAGGAGATTCTCCGCCAATTTCAGGCGTGCCGGCAGATACGATGGGTCCGGCCGAAGTGCTTGCTTGAAAACTGCCGCAGCCTCCGCGTGTTTGCCCTGTTTTGCCAGAAGCGAGCCGAGGTAGTACAGCCATTGGAATGATCCGGCGTTGAGTTGCGTCGCACGCCGATAACACACCAAGGCCTGTTCGGGCCGGTCGTAAAGATCAAGCAGCATTCCCAGCTTGCCGACCACTTCTGAATCCCGAGGCCGCCTCTGGGCTGCATCGTAGGCTTGCTTAACTTGGGCGCGAACTTCCGCGGGGAAATCGTTCAAATTGAGCGACGGGAGTTTCGGCAGGTCTCCGCCTCTGAGCGCACAGCAAGAGAGACAAACAGCCAGCGCGACTGCGCAGAATTGCCACCGCATGGCCGCATTGTACGCCAGATTTCGAATCCGTGGGTGCGCACGTGTGGCGACGGTTTTTGTCGCCATCCATACGCCTCTTCGGATTGAGCCGGTGGATCTCCTCCAGCCCTGAAGACCGGCAAGACTGAGTCGGATTCGTATTTGCCTGGTCACAGGGCTGGAGCTTCGTGGACCTGGTGCACGGGGCCACTCCGGCGACTGAAACTGCGAAGTTCGGAGCGAGTGCTGCCCGGAACATGCCGTTGCCGTTGGCGGAACCGTCCCGCGCCAGTCGCCACACCTATAGCCGAGCGCAGATATGCCTTTCTGCCGGAGTAGGACGCGAAGGAGGGACCGGGGTCTGAGAGCGAAGCGACGCGGCCGGCCTGGCCGGGCAAGCGTGGCTCTCAGACGGGCAGGGGCGGATTAACTCTCATGCGCGGAACGTGCACGGCGCAAGGGCATCAGAAGCGACGAGTTAAGCTGCTGGTGAAATTCGGCAACGCGGAGGCCGGAACGATTGTCAGGGCCGAACTTCGCCCCGACTGCGGCGCCTCACTTAAGGCTGATGATTTGGGCAGGCTGTGTCAGTTGGTGATTGTCCACGATCTTAATCAAATTGGTCACCCCGCCCAGCGGCAGCGTGTTGGCCCTATTCCAACCATACGACAGCGCCCTCTGCGATGGCCGGCAATTCGCAAGTGAGTTTGCCATCGGCGAATTCGCCGTGCAGTGTCTGCCGTTGACCAAGGAATGGAAGAAAGACAACCGCGCCTGGTCCCTTCGTGGAGAAACTAACTTTCACATTCAGCTCCAGAGTCTGCTGCGCCACTTCCTTAGCCTTCAGTCCTTTGAAGTTGGCCAGGAATATCGTTGGCTTGCCATCGACTTTGGCGATCTGAGTGGAGACGAATGGCGAGGCAGCAACTTCCACAGAGGGCTTGAGACCTGAGACGTTCAGTATTTCCGCTGCAAAGGCTTTCCTCAGCCCGTTGAACTCGGCGGAGTCAAATGTGCCAGCGGCGGCAGCGTGATCGAATTCTTTTCGCAGTTGTGCGTAATAGGCTTTACCGGGACAATCAGGAAGATAGAGGAAGTTCTTGCCGATTCTTCTCTCCTCTGGCTTCGTAACTCCCAGCAATTGGTGAATTGGGTTCGAGGTTTGCTCCGCGCCGGTGCTATCGTATTTCCCAGTCTCACCGGTAACGATCAAGGTCTCTCCAGCTCGCAAGTAAGATTCCAGCGAACTCAACTCTTCCCTGCTGAGGCAGCGGGCTTCTGGCAGAATCAGCATCCCGCCGCGGAAATCGGCCAAGGTCCGCGGAGTTATGATTTGGAACTCCAGATGAGATTGCATGAGGAGCATCAGAATGCCACGATAGGAATCAATGA
>Ga0181538_10005060_pt1 | contig 11992 bp, 10 predicted proteins | sample PEATcosm2014_Bin_40_FD_119773 | JGI IMG/M metagenome (GOLD analysis project Ga0181538, IMG submission 119773) | Peatland microbial communities from MTU Mesocosm Facility, Houghton, MI, USA - PEATcosm2014_Bin23_30_metaG | ecosystem: Environmental > Terrestrial > Soil > Wetlands > Peat | place...
CAGCGGCCGCCAGGGAATTTGTCACGCCCACCACGTTCCAGGCCGTGTCGGGGCGGACGGTGCGCACGGATCTGTGGGATACGGAAGCGGAAGCGGCCATGGGCCACATCGAGCTCGCGCGTTGGGCCGAGCTGGTACTGGTGGCGCCGGCGAGCGCCGATTTCCTCGCACGGCTCGCGCATGGGCTCGCCGATGATCTGCTGACCACGCTGTGTCTGGCGACCGATGCGCCGATCGCGGTGGCGCCGGCGATGAATCAGCTGATGTGGCGCAACCTCGCCACGCGCGCCAACGTCGAGCTGCTCACGGCTCGCGGCATTCATATCATCGGCCCTGGAGTCGGGGATCAGGCCTGCGGCGAGCACGGTCCCGGCCGCCTGCTCGAGCCCACCGAAATCGTGTCGCAGATCGCGCCGCTGCTCGCACCCGCCGGACCGTTGCAGGGCCGGCGCGTGTTGCTGACCGCGGGGCCGACGCGCGAATGTATCGATCCGGTGCGCTTCGTCAGCAACCGCAGCTCCGGCAAGATGGGCTTCGCGCTGGCACAGTCGATGCGCGAGGCCGGTGCCGATGTGGTGCTGATCAGCGGGCCGGTATTCCTGCCGACGCCGCCGGGCGTACGCCGCATCGATGTCGAGAGCTGCGAGCAGATGTACGCCGCGGTACAGCGCGAGCTGCCCGGAACCGCGATTTTTATCGGCACCGCGGCCGTGGCCGATTATCGGCCGGTCACCTGCGCGGAGCAGAAGATCAAGAAGAACAGCGAGACCCTCGCGCTCGAGCTCACGCGCACCACCGATATCCTCTCGCAGGTCAGCGCCAGTGCGCAGCGCCCATTCATGGTCGGATTCGCGGCCGAGACCAACTCCGTCGAACATTACGCGCGCGCCAAGCTGCTGGCGAAGAACCTGGATCTGATCGCGGCGAATGAAGTCGGCCACACCAAAGCCTTCGACTGCGACGACAATTCGCTGCTGGTGCTATGGCGCGGTGGCCGGCTCGAGCTGCCGGTCTCGAGCAAGCGCGAGCTGGCGCGGGCGCTGACCGGCCTGATCATCGAGCATTACTCTCGGCAGCTCGCCGACCGCGAACGCGACAACGCCCGGGAACGTAAAACCGGGGAGCTTGCGATCAGCGAGGGCGCCCGGGCATCCTAGTGCATGGATGCCTGTACCCGCCGGCCGCTTCAGGTCCGGATCCTTGACGCGCGTTTAGGAGCCGAGTTTCCGCTGCCACAGTATGCGACGGCCGGCTCCGCCGGCCTGGATCTGCGCGCCTGTATCGATGCGCCGATCAGGCTCGAGCCGGGTCAGGCGGAGCTGATTGCCACCGGTCTTGCGATCCATCTTGCAGATCCCTGTCTGGCGGCCGTGATCCTGCCGCGCTCCGGCCTCGGGCATAAGCACGGTGTGGTGCTCGGCAACCTGGTGGGGCTCATCGACTCGGACTACCAGGGAGCGCTGATGGTGTCCTGCTGGAATCGCGGCGCGTCGCGCTACGAGATCCAGCCCGGCGAGCGCATCGCGCAGCTGGTCGTGGTGCCGGTGGTACAGGTGGCGCTCGAGATCGTCAGCGATTTCACGGTCAGTTCGCGCGGGGAGGGCGGATTCGGCCATTCAGGCCAGCATTGAAGTCGCGGCGATCCAGCGTTGAGGCCGCGGTGCGGCGTCAGGAGCGCGTTTTCGCCGTCAATTCGCGATAGCGCTGAATGTCGGCCTCGAACTGCGCGCGCATGTCGGCCTGTTCCTTGCGCTTGGCCTCGAGTGCCTTGCGCTGGTCGCGCTCCTCGTTCGCGATGCGCACCAGTTCCTCGGCCAATTCGTCGGGCATGCGGCGCGCGTTCGGCTCGCTGCTATAGGGCTTGAACTGCATCGCGCGTTCCTGCAGCGCCCCGAGCCGGGTGGCCAGCGATTCGATATAGGTGGCAGAGGCCTGGAGCTGGCCGTCAATCTGCGCGAGCCGTTCATCGCGCAAGGCCTCGATATCCTTTGCCGAAACATAGGTCGAGAGCAGAGTGCGGTCGTGCTGGGCGCGCTGGCGAGCGAGTTCCTCGGCCTGCGACTGCTCGACGAGCGCCGCGCCGCTCTTGTGTCCTGCGACGTGGCCTATCTCAACCCCCTGGCCATTGAGCACCGAGCGCTCTTGCTGTGAGTATTCGGACGGAATGCTGTCGCCGTAATGCACCACGCCCTTGTCGTCGACCCAGCGGTAGGTCTGGGTCGGCGCCGTGGCAGACGGGTTATTGGCTGCCGCGGCCGCGTCTGCCGTACACAGCGCCACCAGGCTCAGAAAGATGTACCGCCCGCGGGACATTTGTACTCTCATTGTCCACGGCGGAGCCGCCGTTGTGCAAGCGGGCCCGGCTCAGGTCGTGGTGACGCCGTATTTGAGCCGGTAGCCACGCATCGCGGCGAGCTGATCGGCGGTCGGCACCGTGGCCGGCGCGGCGCCGGGGGCGCCGGGGGCGCCAGTCGCGCCGGGGGGACCGTCCGCGGCCCCGACGGTGCCGCTTGCCGCTTCCGGGCCGGCCGCGGCGCGAGCCTCAAGCGCGGCAATGAGTTCGCTGAGCGTCAGGATCGTAATGCAGCGCAGCCTGTACAGGGCTTCAATTTCCTGGACCGCCGAACGCTCGGCCTGGCCGCGTTCCTCGCGGTCGAGCGCGAGCGCCACGGCGACCGGTTCCGCGCCAGCCTGCAGAATCAGTTCGATCGACTCGCGGATCGCGGTGCCGGCGCTGATGACATCGTCGACGATCACGACGCGTCCGCGCAGCGGGCTGCCGACCACGTGACCGGATTCGCCGTGGTCCTTGGGCTCCTTGCGGTTGAAAGCCCAGGGCACATTGCGCTGGTGCTCCTCGGCGAAGGCGATGGCGGTAGCCGTGACCAGTGGGATGCCCTTATAGGCAGGCCCGAACAATAGGTCGAACTGAAGCCCGGATTGCGCCAGAGCGGCGGCATAGCAGGACCCTAAGGCGGCGATCGAGTCGCCGTCGCTGAACAAACCGGCATTGAAGAAGTAGGGGCTGACGCGGCCGGACTTCAGCGTGAATTCGCCAAAGCGCAGCGCGTGCCGCGCGAGCGCCAGGCTCAGGAATTGTCGTTGGTAATCGCGCACAGCCTCGCCCTGCGCATAATAGCGCAGAGGGTATCATTGCCGCATGCGCATCATCACACTGAACGTCAACGGCATACGTTCGGCCTCGCGGCGCGGCCTGTTCCCGTTTCTTGCGCGGCAGAACGCGGACGTGATCTGCCTGCAGGAGACGCGGGCGCTCGAGCATCAGCTCGAAGGCCACGAGTGCAGCCTGCCCGGTTATCTGAATCATTTCTATGCCGCGCAACGCCTCGGCTATGCCGGCGTCGCCGTGCTCTCGCGGCGCGAGCCGGACCGGGTGCTGCGCGGCTTCAAGGTCGACGAGTTCGATCGCGAGGGACGTTATCTGGAGCTGCGCTTTGATAAGCTGTCGGTCATCTCGCTGTACCTGCCCTCGGGCTCGGCCGGACCTGCGCGACAGGCATCGAAGTTCCGCTTTCTCGAGGCGTTCATGCCGCACCTGCGAAAGCTCAAGCGCTCGCGACGCGAATACATCATCTGCGGCGACTGGAATATCGCGCACAAGCCGATCGATCTGAAGAACTGGAAATCGAACCAGAAGAACTCGGGCTTTCTGCCTGAGGAGCGAGCCTGGATGGATCAGTTGTTCGGGCCGGAAAGGTACATCGACGCCTTTCGCTCGCTGGTGCCGGAACCCGAGCACTACACCTGGTGGTCGAACCGCGGGCAAGCGTGGGCGAAGAACGTGGGCTGGCGGATTGATTACCAGGTATTGAGCCCTGGGCTTGCCGGCACGCCGCAGCGCGCGCACATCCATAAGGAGCCACGCTTTTCCGATCACGCCCCGTTGATCATGGATTATCGGCTTTGAACGGTGATTCGGATCCGCCGGCGCCGCCGCGGCGCGGCGGCGGCTGGCTCGATGCGGTGCTGGTCTATGGCCAGCCGCGTATGCTGTCGATGCTGGCGCTGGGATTCTCCAGCGGGCTGCCGTTCATGCTGATCTACAGCACCCTGTCGGCCTGGTTGCGGCAGAGCGGGATCGAGCGCGCGACCATCGGCATGTTCTCATGGGTCAGCCTGGTCTACACGTTGAAGTTTCTGTGGGCGCCGGTGGTCGATCGGCTGCGATTGCCGGGTATCGGCCGCCTGCTCGGCCAGCGTCGCAGCTGGATGCTGCTGGCGCAAGCCGGCATCGCAATCGCGCTCATGGCGCTATCGGCCAGCGATCCGAAGACTCAGGTCGGACATATGGCCCTGCTGGCGCTGTTGCTGGCGTTCGCGGCGGCCACCCAGGACGTGGCGATCGACGCCTGGCGCATCGAGTCCGCACCGCTGCGCGAGCAGGGGGCGATGGCGGCTGCCTATCAACTGGGCTATCGCCTGGCGATCCTCGTGGGTCAGGCGGGTGCGCTATGGATCGCCGACGATCTCGGCTGGGCCCGCAGCTACTCGACCATGGCGGCACTGGTCGGCGTCGGTGTGCTGGCGACGTTGTTGGTGCGCGAACCAGAGCGCATCGCGCCGCTGGTCTCGGTGCTGACCGAGCAGCGTGTGGTTGATTGGCTCGGACGGCGCGCGCACTGGCCCGGCGCGCTGCGTCACGCCGGCGCATGGGTTCTGGGCGCGGTGCTCTGCCCGGTGCTGGACTTTTTTACGCGCTACGGCGCGCCGCTGGGACTGCTGATCTTCGCGTTCATCGGCACCTATCGGCTGACCGATTACACCATGGGTGCGATGGCGAATCCGTTCTATCTCGATCTGGGATTTACGCTGAAGCAGATCGCCGCAGTCGCGAAGATCTATGGCACCGTGCTCAGTGTCGTCGGCATTCTGGTCGGCGGCCTGGCGGTGGCCAGACTCGGCCGCACGCGCTCGCTGGTACTCGGCAGTGTGCTGGTCATCATTTCGAACGTGTCTTACAGCATCCTGGCCGCGCGTGGCGAGCCGAGCCTGACCGGGCTCGCCACCGTGATCAGCCTGGATAATTTTGCGCAAGGCGTGCATGGCACGGCCTTGATAGCCTTCATGTCGTCGCTCACGAGTGTGTCTTACACCGCGACCCAGTATGCCGTGCTGTCCTCGCTGTATGCGCTGCCGGGAAAGCTGTTGATGGGAACCTCCGGAATCGTGGTCGACCACATCGGCTATCCACCGTTTTTCTTATATACCGCCGCGCTGAGCATCCCGGCGCTGGTCCTGCTGTACTGGTTGTCCAGGCGCGGGGATTTCCAGCCGTTGCGCGCTGCCACGGTGACCTGAGCGCAGCGACGGGGCCGCCGCCGGAAGATTGATCTGGCCCGGGTGCTGTGCGCTTGCCGGCGCGGATCGCGAGCCGTGGCGGCGGGCGGTCACAGCCCTTCAGCGCGCGGTGTCGGGCGATTCGAAGTCGGGCGATTCGAACAGATCGAGGCCGTCCAGTCCGCCGGCCATCTGCGAATCGCCATTGAGCCCGGCCTTAGGCTCGAGCGTGTCCTCATCGCCTTCGACGTCGAGGAGCCGCTCCAATCCTCCGGTGCTTCGGCGTCTTCGATCTCGCCCTTGGTGCGCTGTGCCTGCCAATCTGCGAGATCGAGTTCCTCGACCGTGCCATCGAAATACTGGACCTCGATGGTGCCGTCGTCCTCGTCGATCGCCACGACTTCGAGCAGCTCGCCGCCGCGTATTCGATACCACTCCCCGATGTCGGGTAGCGCGCGCATTGGAATGCTCCCGTATTCAGCCGCGGCAGAATGCTCTACCCTGCCGCTTGAGAAACTTGCGATGCGCAGTCATGTTGCGCCTGCCGCGGCACGCATTTCAAGATGATTCTTCTGATTTTGCAGAGCGTCAATGAGTCAGCAGTTGCTCAATTTCTTTGTGGTCTTTCTGGTAGTCGTTGAGCCGATATCGCTGATTCCGGCATTCGTGGGATTGACGAAGGACGGGACCGCGGCGCAGGGCCGGCACATGGCGCGGCGTGCGGTGGTGATTTCGGCGATCATCCTGACGGTGTTCGCGCTCGGCGGCGGTCCGTTCCTGCGGCTGATGAACATAAGCCTCGACTCGTTTCGCATCTTCGGCGGACTGCTGTTATTTCTGATCTCCCTCGAAATGGTATTCGCGCGAACCTCGGGCACCCGTATCTCGTCGCAGGAGGAGCTCGAGTGTCGTCAGCGCGAGGACATTTCGGTGTTTCCGCTGGCGTTCCCGTTCATTGCCGGCCCCGGGGCGATGGCGACGATTCTTCTGGCCTTCGGTCCAACCCCCGGTAAGCCCCTGTTGTTTTTAGGTTTGCTGCTGTGCGTGTACGGCGTGCTGCTGATCACTGTGGGGGTGCTGTACCTGGCGGCCCCGGCGATGCGCGTGCTCGGGGTCACCGGCACCCATGTCATCAATCGCATGTCGGGCGTATTGCTGGGCGCACTCGCGGTGCAGTTCATGGTCGACGGCCTGCGCGGCAGTTTCGGCGGCTGAGGGCGGGCGCTAAGCCCTCAGTGCCGCCGACCCTCAGTGCCGCCGGAACAGCAGCTCGCGTACGCGGTGCCCGAGGCGTTCGCCGCGGCGCTGGAAACGCGTGGCGCGGCGAGCCATGAGGGCATCGATGTCGATGAAGCCGCCAGCGTCGGCGCAATTGGCCAGCAGGCTGCAGCCGTTCAACACCAGCAGCATCTGCTCGGCATAGGGCTCCCAGTCGGTGGCGAGATGCAAGCGCCCGCCGGCGCCGAGCCGGGAAGCCACCAGCGCTACGAATTCGTGCTGGACGATGCGGCGCTTGTGATGGCGCTTCTTCGGCCAGGGGTCGGGAAACAGCAGCTGCACTTCGTCGAGACTCTCGGGCGCAATCTGCTGCTGCAGCACCTCGACCGCGTCGTGAGCGATGACGCGCAGATTGGCGACATCGGCTTTGGCTGCGGCCAGCAGCAGGTGCCCGATGCCGGGACGGTGAACCTCGACGCCGAGGAAATCCTGCCCGGGCTGCGCCAGCGCGCGCTCGAGCAGATGCTCGCCGTTACCAAAGCCGATCTCCAGCGTGCGTGCCGCAACGCGGCCGAACAGCTGCGCCAGATCCAGTACGCGCGGCTCGAATTCGACCCCGTAACGCGGCCAATGCTCGCCCAGGGCGCGCTGCTGCGCCGGGGTAATTCGGCCCGTTCGAAGGACGTAGGAGCGGATGGCGCGAGGCGGCCGCTTGTCGAAGGACTGCTGCATCGAGCGATTATCGCATCGAACTGAAGCGGTACCGCTGGCAACCGCCGGCGCGAGCGGCCATGATCCGCGGCATGATGCCGTTTTCGGTCCTGGACCTGTCACCGATCGTCGAAGGCGCGAGCGCGGCCGATGCGCTGCGCAACACCCTGGAGCTCGCGCGCCATGCCGAAGCCTTGAGCTACCGGCGTTTCTGGGTCGCCGAGCATCACAACATGCCCGGCATCGCCTGCGCAGCGACGGCGGTCGTGATCGGCTATGTCGCGGCCGGCACGCGCAGCATACGCGTGGGTTCGGGCGGCGTGATGTTGCCAAATCACGCACCGCTGGTGATCGCGGAGCAGTTCGGCACGCTGGCGTCGCTGTACCCTGACCGGATAGATCTGGGACTGGGCCGGGCACCCGGCACCGATCCGGTCACGGCGCGAGCGTTGCGGCGGGATCTGGCCGGCAGTGCCGATCAGTTTCCGCAGGACGTGCAGGAACTGCAGAGTTACTTCGAGGCGCCGGCGGGCCAATTGGCGCGAGCGATTCCAGGCGCCGGTCTCGCCGTGCCGATCTGGCTGCTGGGCTCGAGTCTATTCAGTGCCCAGCTGGCCGCAGCCCTCGGCCTGCCGTTCGCCTTTGCTGCGCACTTCGCGCCGGAGCTGCTGCTGCCCGCGCTCTCGGTCTATCGCAAGCGTTTCCAGGCCTCGCGCGCGCTCGAACGCCCATACGCGATGGTATGCGTCAATGTGATCGTCGCCGACACCGATGCCGAGGCACGCCGGCTGTTTACCTCGCATCAACAGGCGTTTACTCAGCTACGTCGCGGCCGGCCCGGCCAGCTGCCGCCACCGATCGATGATATCGAGAGCTTCTGGTCGCGCGACGAGAAGGCCATGGTCGAGCAGGCGATGCGCTGTTCCTTTGTCGGCTCGAGCGCGGCGGTCGAGCACGATCTGCGCGCCTTTCTGAGTCAGGTGCAAGTCGACGAGCTGATGGTCAACGTGCACGTCTATGACCAGATTGCGCGCCGCTATTCGCTGAGGTTGACGGCCGGGATTCGAGACTGGTTGGCGGCCACGGCGAGCGAGGTCGCCAGCGCATAGCGGTTTCCGGATTGAAAAATATTCAGTATTGATTGCGAGCCTGGCGTATTGACGGCCGCGCGTCGGCGCGGCTAGCGTCAAAGCCGGACTTTCCCTCAAGCCACACAGGCAGGCGCGCCGCACCCATGTTCCGCTCCCTGATCACCCGCACGGTGCTGCCGCTGCTGCTCGCGGCGGGCGTCGTCGCGTACTTCGGGCTGCCGTATATCGACCGGCTGCTGACCGAGTGGTTTCGTTCCGATGTGGAGCTGCGCGCGCGGGTGTTGATGAGCTCGCTCGAGGAATCGCTGCCCGCGCTGGTAGCCAGAAGCGATCAACAGGGACTGCGCAAGTACACGGCCAAGATCATCGCCGATCAGCGCGTACTGGGCATCCTGATCTGCCTGCCGCGTGGCGGAACGGTCTTCAAGACCGAGCTCGTGCCCACGGCGGTGAACTGCGAGAGTACCGCGGATCTCAGGGATGGCGAGAGCATCGTGCGTCGCGCGACCCAGGGTTCGGTATTGGTGTCGGTATTCGATCAAAAACCTCCGGGCCAGACGCCCTATCGCGTGGCGGTCCTGTATGACCTGAGCTTTGTCGATAGCCGGCAGAGTACGGCGCGAGATTACCTGATCGCGTTCGGCGGCGTATCGCTGGTCATCGTGGCGCTGTTTCTGGTACTGGGGGCGTGGCTGATCGTGCGTCGCTGGGGCAAGATTCTGATCGGCGACATCACCGGCCGCCGCTTCCTCGACGACGCCGAGTCGGGTCCGCTATCGCTGCCGATCCTGCGGCAGGTGCGCAAGGTCTTGAGCGAGATGGAGGAGAGCCAGCGGCTGGAGATCGATTATCAGGAGAACTGGACGCCGCAGGCGCTGCAGCAGGTGGTGCGTGATCAGTTGCATTCGCCGCAGATAATCGTGGTGTCGAACCGGGAGCCATATTCCCACGAATTCGGCGACAACGGCGCTATCGAAGTGCAGGTGCCGGCCAGCGGTATGGTGACGGCGCTCGAACCGGTGATGCGCGCCTGCTCGGGCACCTGGGTTGCGCATGGCAGCGGTTCCGCGGACCGCGAGGTGGTGGATCGGTCGGACCGGGTGCGCGTACCGCCCGAGAATCCTTGCTATACGCTGCGGCGCGTCTGGCTGTCAGAGTCCGAGGAGCAGGGGTTCTATTACGGTCTGTCGAATGAAGGCTTGTGGCCGCTGTGCCATCTGGCTTACGTGCGCCCGACCTTCCGCGCCGAGGACTGGGTGGTCTATCAGTCCGTGAACCGCAAGTTCGCCGAGATCGTCGCGCGCGAAGCCCAGTCTGATGACCCCGTGATCCTGATCCAGGACTTTCACTTCGCGATGCTGCCGGGATACCTGCGGGAGCGGCGACCGAAGGCGACGATTGCGCTGTTCTGGCACATCCCGTGGCCCAACGCCGAGACTTTCGGCGTCTGCCCGTGGAAGCGCCAGATGCTGTCGCATCTGTTGATGGCCGATATTCTCGGTTTTCACACGCTGTATCACTGCCAGAATTTCCTGGCGACGCTCGACCGCTTCATCGAGTGCCAGGTCGACCACGAGCGTATGACAGTCGCGCTGCGGGGCCACATCTGCCATGTCGGGGCCTATCCGATATCGATCGAATGGCCGCCACGATGGCTCCAGGCGTTGCCCGACATTCAGGTCTCGCGCCGCGCGGTACGCGAGCGATTTGGTATCGCCGAGCACGTTACGCTGGGCCTGGGCGTGGAGCGCTGGGACTTCACTAAAGGCGTGATCGAGCGCTGCCTCGCACTCGAGTTGTTGCTGGAGCAGAACCCGCGCTTGCGCGGGCAGGTCACATTGCTGCAGATCGCCGCGCCTTCGCGCAGCAAGCTGCCGGCATACCAGGCGCTGCAGCGCTCGACGCTGGCGGAGGTCGAGCGCATTAACGCGCGGTTCGCGGTCGCCGACTGGAAACCGATCGTGCTGATCGGCAAGCACCAGCCACCGGAGGAGGTATTCGAGCTGTACCGGGCCGCCGATTTCTGCATCGTCAACAGCCTGCACGACGGCATGAATCTGGTGGCCAAGGAGTTCGTCGCCGCGCGCGATGACGAAGACGGCGTGCTCATTCTGAGTACCTTTGCCGGCGCCGCGCGCGAGCTGGTCGAAGCAATCCTGGTCAATCCGTTCGACGTCGCCGAGACCGCGGCCGCGATCCGGCGCGCCCTCGAGATGCCGCGTGAACAGCGGCGGCAGCGTATGCAGTTGATGCGACGAACAATAAAGGAGAACAACGTCTACCGCTGGGCCGGGCGCATGCTCATGGACGCGGCGCGCATCCGGCAGCGACAGGCGCTATCGATCGGCCAGGACGAGCTGCCTGTGAATTAATCGGGGATACCGGGGCCACCGGCAACATCGGCGGCGCCTGCACAATGACCGCGGTTGCGAATAGACTAAAACCGTGGGCCGTTGCATTGCCGGCTAAGGAGCAGCTCTTGTATCAAGCTCGCGTTTCCCGTATTGCCCTGTGGTCGATGCTGCCATTGCTGCTGCCGTCCGCCGCGCTGCGTGCAGCCGATACCGGCGAGGCCGACAAGGCTGCGGACGCCAAGCCGCCCAGCGCTGCTGTGGAGCATTTCACGCCCGAGCAGCAAAGCAGCAAGGGCTCGGTCACGATCGAGGGTCGCCGCATTGACTATGACGCCTATGCCGGCACCGTGGTCGTGCACCCCAAGGATTGGGACGATGTGCCGCAGAATGCGCCGAAAGATCAAGACAAGAATCCGCGGCCTGAGGCGAGCATGTTTTACGTCGCCTACTTCAAGACGGCCGACAAAGCGGCCACCGGCAAGAGCGCGGCGCCGCGGCCGGTAACATTCCTGTTCAACGGCGGTCCCGGCTCGTCCACCGTCTGGCTGCACATGGGGGCGTTCGGGCCGCGCCGCGTGCTGACGGCGGATGATTCGCACACTCCCGCGGCACCCTACCTGCTGGTCAACAACGACTACAGTCTGCTCGATGTGAGTGATCTGGTTTTCGTCGACGCACCCGGCACCGGCTTCTCGCGCATCGCGGGCACCGACCGCGACAAGGCCTTCTACGGCGTGGATCAGGATGCGCAGGCGTTTGCCGATTTCATCGTGCAGTTTCTGTCGAAATACGGCCGCTGGAATTCGGCGAAGTACCTGTTTGGCGAGAGCTACGGCACGACGCGCGCCGCCGTGCTGGTCGGCCGGCTGGAGACCGAGCACGTGGACTTCAACGGCGTCATCATGCTCTCGCAGATACTTAATTTCGATGCCAGTCCGGACGGCCCGCAGACCAACCCTGGCATCGAGCTACCCTATGAGCTGGCATTGCCAACCTATGCGGCCACGGCCTGGTATCACCACAAGCTGCCGACGGCACCGCCAGATCTCGGGGCGCTGCTCGCCGAGGTCGAGCACTTTGCGATGAGCGAATACGCGCTGGCGCTCGCGGCTGGTTCGACGCTGCCTGCGGCGCAACGCGATGCGATTGCCGCGAAGCTGCACGAGTACACGGGACTGCCGGTCGACTACATTCTCAAGGCGGATCTGCGCATCAACGGCGGCGAATTCGAGAAGACTCTGCTGGGCGATGTCGACATGACCACCGGGCGCCTCGATTCGCGCTTCTCCGGTCCGACGATGGATCCGCTCAGCAAGGAGG
>Ga0181538_10005063_pt1 | contig 11988 bp, 9 predicted proteins | sample PEATcosm2014_Bin_40_FD_119773 | JGI IMG/M metagenome (GOLD analysis project Ga0181538, IMG submission 119773) | Peatland microbial communities from MTU Mesocosm Facility, Houghton, MI, USA - PEATcosm2014_Bin23_30_metaG | ecosystem: Environmental > Terrestrial > Soil > Wetlands > Peat | place...
CGTAATCGTGGACGAGCCAATAGAGCACGGCAATGGAAGGGGAGGATTTCATGCGGCGACAGTCGCTAAGGACACGGAGGGCTTGGGTTTCTTGGAGCAGCTCAATCGCTTAGCCAGTCAGGTCTCTTGCGTCATCATCGGAAACATGGCCAGTGTGAGGGACCACCAAGGTCTCTTTGCCGGCGACATATTGCATTTCTCAGGGCATAATAGAGTGGAGTGGCTCTTTTGCCGGACAAGATATAGCAAACTTGCCCCCTGCCTCCACCGATTCACGACTCCGGCCTCCCAAAACCCGCAAGAATTGGCTGTGGACATCCCGACCCTGCTCTGTCAATATCGCGCTATGCTTGGTGAGATCCGAAAACCAATTCTCCCTCACCCGCGCAGCGCTCAGTACGAGTAGGCGCGCGAAAAGCAAGTTCTTATCAGTTCCATGAAAACGTCAAACTCTCACTCTGAGGAAAGCCTTCAACCTTCACCCGACTCGCAACGCGTCTGCCCGGTCACAGGGCGGCCTTTGGAACCACCGCGATCCCGGATTGGCTTTCTGGGCTGGCTTTCTTCGGGGATGGGTTTCGCTTCATTGCTGTGGTTTCTCGTGCGGGTCATCCCCAAGCCGAGCCGCGCGGCCTACCCATGCCAGAGAATCGCCTTTCCAATGGCAAGTGGCTTTGTGGTTTGGGTGCTGGCGTTGCTAGGGTCGGCCTTTGCCTGGCGCAAGGCGCGGGATCGTCAAGCGCGGCACTGGAAAGCGTTCTTGTGGGGAGCCGCCGCCATCGCCGCGTCGGCCCTGGTGCTGGTCAGCCTGCCTATCGCGCGGAGTTGGGCGGGGCCTACGCCTAACGCGCCCGTCGGTGTAGCCAAGGGTATTTTCCCGGGGCGCGTCGCCTGGGTCTATGCGCCGGAAGCGGTGAATAATTGGGCCGGTTACACGTCGCCGGAACATTGGTTTGAGACGAATCACACCGATATTTCGGTTGTGGAACAGATGGTGTCCACGGCATTACAATCGGTGGGGGGAGGCGGCTCGGATGCGGCGGCCTGGGATGCCATTTTCAAGTACTTCAACCAGAGCCACGGTAAAGGCGCGCGCGGCTACCAGGCTGGCGAAAAGGTGGCCATCAAGATGAATCTGACAACCTGCAACGCGCGGTCGGGGACCAACACCGTTGACATCTACGGCACTTACGAAAAACAGAATGCTTACTCGGACGGCAGTTGGCTCAACACGATCGACAATTCACCGCAGATGCTGCTTAGCCTGCTGCGTCAACTAGTCTATACCGTGGGGGTCGAGCAGACCAACATTTTTCTGGGCGACCCGACCGGCAACTTCCCGGCCTACCAGTGGAACAAGTTGCACCCTGAATTCCCAAACGTTCATTATTTCGACAACTTCGGCGGGTCGGAACGCATGCGAACCTATTTCTCATCCGTGCCTTTCTACTGGAGCGTGACCAACGCGGTTGCCGGCCAACCCGTGGTTCAAGACTATGTGCCGGTGCCTTTGGCCGAGGCCGACTACCTGATTGATTTTGCGGTGCTCAAGGGGCACAGCGTGGGGGTGACTCTATGCACCAAGAACTTTCATGGCGCCTTGCTGCGCTGTCCGGACGGCTACTACCGGGATGCGGGGGGTCCAAACAAAGGTGGCACCCTCAATTATCAAAACATGCATACGAGCACGGCCGACCCGAACATGCCCGGAACGCCTGGGATGGGGCATTACCGCGCCATGGTGGACCTGCTGGGCAGCCCTGTGTTGGGCGGCAAGACGCTGCTTTTCCTGGTGGATGGTCTTTATGGCGGCTATTTCTGGGACTCGCACCCCAAGCCATGGACCAGCGCGCCGTTCAATGGGAATTGGCCTTCGAGCTTGTTCGCGTCCCTGGACCCGGTAGCGATCGATTCGGTGTGTTATGATTTCCTGCTAGCCGAGTGGCCCAATGTGGTGACCAACGGTAGCGACAGTCCTGGCAATGGGTTACAGGGCGGGGCCGAGGATTACCTCTACGAGGCGGCGCAGGCGAACAACCCCCCGTCGGGCACCTTTTATGATCCAGGCAAGACGGGCACTCGCCTGGCAAGCCTTGGCGTCCACGAACATTGGAATAACCCGATTGCCAAGCAGTACAGTCGAAACCTCTACCCGGCAAACGGAACCGGCATTGAGTTGGTTCAATTGATGGCCACCAAACCCCCGGCAACATTGGCTATTACCCAAACTGCCGGCCAAACTGTTGTCTGGTGGCGCAGCTCGCTCCTGCAATACAAACTGCAAACTGCGACCAACCTGAACGCCCCTCCAGCCTGGTCGAATGCGATCGCTACCCCGGCCCTGGTGCAATGGTGGAACACCGTCACGAACAGCCTCACGGAGCCCTTGCGGTTCTACCGACTGAGCCAGTAAATCCTGGATTGAGAGCTCAGAAAGACCTTCGGATTAACTCCTGGTCCTGGGCACGGCATCCAGTTCGTCGATGAACATAACGACCTGCGGCGCTTCGCACGGTGTTCCAGGGTATGTTTGGTGACCAGAATAACCGGCAACTGGATTACCTGTACGGCTGGCTGAGAGTGGGCATCGAAGCGGTCTATTCTGGCACGGGCTCACCAGGTCAGGCCCTCGTGACGGCTGGCCCGGTTAACTCAGCCAAATCGTTGACCCAGGGCCTCATCACGGAAATCATGGGTGGTCGAAGTGCCAAGCCATACCTCTACATGACTGGGGTACGACCTTCAATGGGGATCTGTTCCGGGCTGAGCACTTGATGATTGAAGACGATGCTGAGCACATTTCCATGGAGGCTCGCAGGGTGTTTGCTGCCCACCTCAAGAGCATCAGCGTCAACCGGGACCAGCATTGCCACGGAAAGAACAAGGAGGCTTTGACATTGACCCCGATCTGGCGACTCAGCATCAGCCTCAACGACGAACCCCAACGTCTACTCGTCTTGCCCAGCCTCGACAACGACGTGGCTGACAAGATGATCATCCTGAAAGCCGGCTGCTGTCCGATGCCCATGCCGACCGATACGCCAAGACAGAGACAGGCATTTTGGCAGCGTCTCAGGAGTGAATTGCCTCACTTCGTACACCACCTCCAACAATGGGCAATACCGGCTGACCTGCGAAGCCCGAGGTTTGATATCTTGCACTTCCACCATCCGGAGATTGCCACCATGCTCTTTCGTGCGTCTCTTGAAAACCGGTTGCTGGAAATCATCGACCTCGCCTTCTTTGGTGGTCGTCTGGCTGTTCCTGGTGGCGGTGTTGATGAGCCTGTTGAGGGAACAGCACGGGAGATACAGGACCGGCTTTTCACTGGGCGCATGGCATTCGAGGCCAAGTCGCTGTTGAAGTACGCCAATAGCTGCGGAACTTACCTGGGCAAGCTGCAGGCATCCCCAGAGACCCACCACCGGATTGACTCCAGGACGGTTAGAGGGCAAACGGTATGGACGATTTAGCCTCCGCCAGTGACCGTTCCTGAGCCTGACCCGATAGGCGACGACGGAGTTGACGCATTACCCCATCCGCCTCCGATGCCAGCAATGGTTGGCTATCATACCCCTGGCTCTGAGGTTGTCCGGAGCACTTCGTGTGTGGACGGCCTCGGAGCCTTGGGGGAATGGAGCACCGACACTAGCTGGCACCGTTCTAAGCTATGTGAACGTTTGGTTTTGCAAGTGTTCGATCATCTGGAGGTTCTATCAGGTGCCTGTAAGCACTGCACACACAACCGCCGACATGGATCTACTCTGTGTCGGCTTGGTATTGCTTGTGCCGTGCCCCATCCTGTAGTTCGTGCGCTTAACCTCCCTTATACAGCGCAGACAGGTCTTCCAGAAGTTCTGGCGCGAGGGGAATATCGAGGTTCGTGCCTGCGGCGTATAACCGAATTTTCAGAAATTCCGGGTAAGCGATGATTATAGTCCCTTTGGGAGTTGAAAGTCGAAGATGGTGGTGGGTTTCCCAGGCTTCAGGCGAGACGAAAGCAGGTGGAACATCGGGCGGTTCCGAAAGTAATAGCCCGTGCTTTCGTGCGAGTTCAGTGCCACTTTTCTCTTTTTCAGGCGTAAGCCACCCGGACCGCGCGTGCCAGGAGGTTTTGTCTTGCTCGGGAACGGCAAAGGTTACACACCCATCTTGAAAGCACACGAAAGTAAAACCCTTTTCTGCGGGCAGGTTCCATCGTAGAAGGAAAAACGTGAACTCATTGTCTGATAAGGCACTCCCCGCCCGTGCTCGGAAGCGGCGTATTGTTTCCAGGAGGGAGTGCTTTTGTTGGGACGGCAACGGTAGCGTTTTCATGCTCGGTCATTTCTTAGTCCGGCAAGCCGGACTGATCTCACATAAGAAACGGGAATGTTCGCGAAAATCAATTGAGCCGTCAACCGTATGTTTCGGGCACGATTCGACGTTCTTGGGCGAGCGCCCGGCGTTCGACCAGCATCGGCAGATTAAGATTCCTGTTGGCCAGACCTTCCAGCGCGGACTTGCAGATTTTTCTCCAGCCGGGCCGGAGTGATATGGGTAAGTTGGCGGATCTTCCGCTCGATCAAGTAAAGGTCGGACAACCGCCGAGCGCGCTCCTTAGTATCAAAGCGCTTGTCCAAGGCACGAGGGTGCCAAAGAAAGACTCAATACCCTGTTGACGCCTGGCGGATGGCATGACAGATTTTAACGCTCGTTTAAAACGCACGTTTACTTAAATGCCGCAGCCATCTGAACCAGATCGGCAGACCCGAATCCTGGACGCCGCTGAGAATACTATCGCGGAATCGGGGTTTGCGGGCGCATCGCTGCGGGACATCGTCCAGGAGGCCCAGGTCAACCTGGCGACGGTGTATTACTATTTCGGCTCCAAGGTCGGCCTGTTGGAAGCCGTGCTCAAGCGGCGCTTCGGCCCGCTGCGACAAGAGCACCTCGCGCTGCTGTGTGAATTCGAAATGGCGGCCAAGGGACGGCCGCTGCCGGTGGAGAAGATCCTGGAAGCGATGCTGCTGCCGCCCTTGCGGCTGATGGCCACCTCCTCAGCCAAGCACCAGGCAGTCACGCGCCTGATCGGCCGGATTGTGGGGGAACCGAACAGGCAAACCCAGGAAATGTTGCAATCCCAGCGGGCGTCAGTGCGCGCCGCTTTCCTCAAAGCCTTGCGGCGCAGCCTGCCCAGGGCAAAGCTGCCGGCCCTGGTTTGGCGCCTAGAATTCGTGTGGGGGGCGCTCGCCTTTATCCTGTGCAACCCGCGCCGGCTTGAGGTGGAGACGCAGGGAGCCTGTAACCCCGCCGCGACCGACAAGGTGCTGGCCGAGATGATCCAGTTCTTCGCGCCCGGGTTCCACGCCTTGGCCGGCGGCACGCGTAAGTCATGAGATGGCCCTCGCATGAACGGCGTTCCCCCCAAGCCAAACGCAGCCCTGCTGCCGCTCGGGAACTTGCCGCGCCGCCCTCTGCACCTGGTCGATTTCATCTGCCGGGCGCCGCGGGCCAAGAGCGTCAGTCTCATTGGCGACTTCAACGGGTGGACGCCCGGAGCCAATCCGATGACGCGAATGCCGGACGGCGGCTGGGTCATCCGGATGGAATTGCCCCATGGCCACCATCAGTACCAGTTTCTCGTGGACGGCGTGCCCACCCTCGATCCCAATGCCATGGGGAAGGTGCACAACGAACGCAACGAGACCGTATCCTTGATCGCAATCAGTTGATGTCCGAACGCCATGTTTAATGCCCATAACCTTATGATCCCTCTTAGCCCCGCTTCTCGCCGGCCAGTGCAGGACTCGGCGCCTTATGAAAGGGTTCCTCCTGTGGCTGCTTCTGGCCATTTGCGTCGCCGCGCTGATGGCTTCCTCGCCGGAGACCCCGCAGCCCAGCCCCCCGATAACTCGAAAGTTACACGCGCTGACGAGGTTTCCGCCACCTACAGGGGGATGCTTGACCCGAAACGGTCTTCTGCCTTCTTGGCGCGCCGTCGGGAGTGGGGGTATTTGAGAATGACGAGGAAGACGACTCTGTTGGGAATGGGGGTGTTGATGGTTGTGGCCGCAGGCTGCAAGCGAGAGTTGCCGGTTGCGGCGTCTGCGCCGAAGGTGCTTGTCTTTACCATTTCGCCCCGGGAGGTGTCGATTTATCAGCAATGGATCGCAACCCTCGACGGCTATCCCAACGCTCAGATTCGCGCCCAAGTCACCGGCTACCTGCTCAAGCAGGATTATGTCGAAGGGAGCAATGTGAAACAAGGGGACCTATTGTTTGAGATCGATGCGCGGCCTTTCCAGGCGGCGCTGGACCAAGCTTCAGCCAAACTGGAGCAAGACCAGGCGATGTTGGGCAAGACCGAGTTGGATGTGAACCGTTACACGCCCTTGGTCAAGGAGCAAGATATCAGCCAGCAAGAATTGGACGACGCCATCCAAGCTAACCTCATGGCGAAGGCGGCGGTGGCGGCGGACAAGGCAGCGGTGGAGAACGCCAGGTTGAATCTCAGTTTCACGAGGATCACCTCACCGGTGGATGGGATTGCGGGCCTTGCGCAAGCGCAAGTTGGTGACCTGCTCGGACCCGGTGGCGCAATCCTAACCACCGTTTCTACCGTTGATCCCATCCGCGCCTATTTCAATATCAGCGAGCAGTTTTATTTATCGTATCGCCGGCAACACGCGGCGTCGACGGACAAGATGTCCTCCGAAAACGACATTCCTTTGGAACTGATCCTTTCTGACGGCACGGTTTATCCCAAGCGCGGCAAGTGGCTGTTTACCGGCCGGCAGATCGATATCAATACCGGCACGTTGCAAGTGGCGGCCGAGTTCGAGAATCCTGACGACGTTTTGCGTCCGGGGCAGTACGCACTGGTCCGGGCCAGAACCGAGACGCGAAAGGGGGCGCTGCTGGTCCCGCAGAGGGCAGTGAGCGAGTTGCAAGGGTCCTATCAGGTCGCCACAGTTGATCAGGAGAACAAGGCCCATATTCAAACGGTGCGCGTAGGTGACCAAATTGGCTCAGACTGGCTGATTGAGAGCGGCTTGACGCCAAATGTCCGGGTCATTGCCGAAGGTGTCCAGAAGATCAAAGAGGGCTTGGTGGTAGACCCGCAACCGCTCGTTCCCGCCCGGGCGGACCAGCCACCGGCTGCCCCGCCTGCTGGAGGCAAGCAGGGATGAGTCGGGACGATTGACCCTTTGGCATCATGTATCGCTTCTTTATCAATCGCCCCATCGTGGCCATGGTCATTGCCATCCTGATGGTTTTGGTCGGCGTGGTTTCGATGCTGACGCTGCCGATTTCCCAGTTTCCCAGCGTTGTGCCGCCGGAAATCCGCATCCAAACCACCTTCGTCGGCGCGGATGCCGAGACGGTGCAGCAGTCCGTCGCCACGCCGATCGAGGAGCAGATGAGCGGGGTGGACAACATGAACTACATGTATTCCATCAACGCCAACAACGGCGTCATGCGCATGGTGGTTAACTTTGATGTTAAGACGGACCCGAACATTGACCAGATGCTAGCGCAGTTGCGCGAGGCACAGGCGGCCTCGCAATTGCCGGCGTCGGTACAGAATTACGGCGTGACGATTTTGAAATCGCCCACCACGCCGATGCTGCTGGTGGCACTCTACTCGCCGAACGGCAGCTACGACGCCACCTTCCTGGCCAATTACGCCTACATCAACCTGGTTGATCAGATTACGCGGGTCAAAGGCATCTCCAATATCAACGTCTTCGGCGCGGGCCAGTACGCCATGCGCTTTTGGGTCAAACCAGATCAGTTGGCCAAGCTCAACCTGACGGTCAGCGATGTCATCGCCGCGGTCAGCAGCCAAAACACGGTCAATCCCGCTGGGCAGGTGGGCGGCCCCCCGTCCGCGCCGGACCAGGAGTTCACCTACACCGCCACTGCACAAGGACGCCTGGTGACGGCGGAACAATTCGGCCAGATTGTGGTGCGGGAGAACCCGGACGGATCGGTGGTCCGGCTCAAGGATGTCGCGCGCGTTGAATTGGGTGCCCAGGTCTATAGTCTGGCGGGCCGGCTCAACGGGCAGCCCGCGGCCGTGATGGCGATCTACCAGTTGCCCGGCTCCAACGCGCTGGACGCCGCCAAAGGTGTGAAGGATTTGCTCGAGCAACTCAAAAAGCAGTTTCCCCAGGACCTGGACTACGCCGTGTCACTGGACACGACCCTGGCGGTCAGCCGGGGCGTCGTGGAAATTCTGACGACGCTGTGGGAGGCGTTGTTGCTGGTAGTCATTGTCGTTTACATCTTCCTGCAAGGCTGGCGGGCCACGCTCATTCCGTTGCTGGCCGTGCCGGTGTCGCTCATTGGAACATTCACCCTCTTTCCAGTCTTCGGATTCTCCATCAACACGCTGTCCCTCTTTGGTTTGGTGCTGGCCATCGGGTTGGTGGTCGATGACGCCATCGTCGTCGTCGAGGCCGTCGAACGGCACATTGAGGAAGGACTATCGCCCAGGGACGCGGCGTTCAAAGCGATGGAGGAGGTATCCGGCCCGGTGGTGGCCATTGCGTTGATCTTGTCGGCGGTGTTTGTCCCGACGGTTTTCATTCCGGGCATCACGGGGCGGCTCTACCAGCAATTCGCGCTGACCATCGCCATTTCGGTGATTTTTTCCGCGTTCAACGCGCTGTCGCTCAGCCCGGCGCTGGCGGCGTTGCTCCTGAAGCCAAAGGGGCAGTCGCACAGTCCGCTGAGAGGATTCTTCGCCTTGTTCAACCGCGTCTTCGGACGGGTGACGCGCGGCTATGTGGACTGGAGCCACCTGCTGATTCGCCGTAGTGTGGTCAGCCTGGTGCTGCTGGCTGGAGTCACCGTGCTTGCGGTGTTGGCCGGACGCCATCTGCCCTCCTCGTTCCTGCCCGAGGAAGACCAGGGTTATGCGTACGTCAACGTGCAACTTCCCGACGCGGCCTCCATGCCGCGGACCGACGCCTTTTGCAAGAAGGTAGAAGGGATCCTGGCCGGGATTCCGGGCATCAAATATTACAGCACGGTGCTGGGCTTCAGCCTGCTAAGCCAGGCCCAAACCACCTACAATGCCCTGTTTTTCGTCACATTGAAGCCGTGGGACGAGCGGACCGGAAAGTCCGAGCAAGCCGCCGCCATTCGCGCGCGGATCAATCGCGAATTGGCCAACTTGCCAGAAGCCAGAGCGGTCGCCTTCCCACCGCCGGCCATCCCGGGCGTAGGCACGTCCGGCGGTTTTACGTTCATCCTGGAGGACCGGCTGGGCAAGGACCTGAACTTCCTGACAGATAACCTGGACAAGTTCATGAAGGAAGCGGCCAAGCGACCAGAATTGTCTGGCTTGTTCACGACCTACCTGCCCAGCGTGCCGCAGGTGTACATTGACGTGGACCGCGACAAGGTGCTCAAGCAAGGGGTGGATATTGGCGAGGTGTACAAGACGCTGCAAACGTTCATGGGCGGCTATTTTGTCAACTATTTCAACCGGTTCGGCCGGCAGTGGCAGGTCTATGTCGAGGCGGACCAGAAGTATCGCGCGAGCATGGACAACCTTGGTTTGTTCTACGTGCGCAACCAACGGGGCCAGAACGTTCCCTTAACGGCGCTGGCGAAGGTGGAACATCGCACCGGCCCGGAGTTTGTCATGCACTACAACGAATACCGCTGCGCGCAGATCAACGGCAGCGCCGCACCGGGCTACAGTTCGGACCAGGCCACCAGGGCGCTGGAGGAGGTGTTTGCGAAAACGATGCCCCTGGGAATGGGATTTGACTACTTCGGCATGTCGTTCCAGGAACAACAGGCGGCCCACGGCGTGCCGCGCATCGCGGTTTTCGGCTTGTCCCTGACTTTTGTGTTTCTCATTCTGGCCGCCTTGTATGAGAGCTGGTCCCTGCCGGTGAGCGTGTTGATCAGCACGCCCGTGGCGGTGCTGGGCGCGTTCCTGGCATTGTGGTCGCGCCATTTCGAGAACAATGTCTATGTGCAGATCGGATTGATCATGTTGATCGGGCTTTCCGCCAAGAACGCTATCTTGATCGTGGAATTCGCCAAGCGGGAATACGAGCGCGGCAAATCGCTGACCGAGGCGGCGCTGACCGGTGCGCGCATTCGTTTGCGTCCGATCCTCATGACCTCCTTCGCCTTTGTTTTCGGCTGCCTGCCACTGTGGTTTGCCACCGGTTCGGGCGGCATTTCGCGTGAAACTTTGGGCACGGTAGTCATTGGCGGGATGCTCGGTTCAACCGTGCTGGGCATTTTCATCATCCCGGTGAACTTCTACGTCATTGAGCGCCTCTCCCATCGCAACAAAAAGCCATGAAACTACCTCTCGTCGCTGGCGTCCTTTGCCTCCTTTGGGTTGCTGGTTGCGCTGTCGGCCCCAACTATAAGACCCCCGACGCCCGCGCCCCGGCTGCCTTCCGCGGCGAGGAAAGCTCGACGACAAACTCCGTGGGCGATTTGCCGTGGTGGCAGTTATTCCAAGACCCGGACTTGCAGGCGCTCATCCAAACGGCCCTGACCAATAACTACGATCTGCGTGTGGCCGTCGCCAGAGTCGAGGAGTCCCGCGCGCTGCTGGCCCAAAGCCGGTCGCAGTTTTATCCGCAAGTGAGCTATCAAGGAGCGTCCGGGGGGTCGCGAAATGTGTTTGCCGGCGCCCCGTTCGACTCCGGCAGCCCCTCCGCAAAAGGCAGCTACCTGGCCGGGAGCGTTTCCTGGGAAATCGATTTGTGGGGGCGCATCCGCCGTCTCAATGAATCCGCGCGCGCCGGGTATTTCGCGACCGAGGAAGCACGGCGCAACGTGATGATCAGCCTGATTGCCGACGTCGCGCAATCGTACTTCCAATTGCTGGCCCGGGATGCGGATTTGGCCATTGCACAGCAGACCAGCAATTCCTTCGCGCAAAGTCTGACGCTGTTCAGGAACCGCTTGCGCGGGGGCGTTTCGTCCAAATTGGAAACATCCGCCGCCGAGGCCGTGCTCGCCTCCACCGCGGCGACGATTCCGGAACTGCGGCGTCAAATAGCCTTCCAAGAGAACCAGCTCCGCGTGTTGCTTGGTTTCAATCCCGGTCCCGTCGCGCGCCGTCCGGGCGCGCTCCAAACCGAATCGCTGCCGGAAATCCCGGCAGGATTGCCTTCGGCGCTGTTGGAGCGGCGGCCGGACATTCGCCAGGCCGTGGAATTGATGCGCGGCGCCAACGCCCGCATCGGCGCCGCCCAGGCCAATTTCTATCCCCGCATCACGTTGACCGGCCTCCTTGGCGAGGCCAGCCCGGGTCTGACCGCCTTCAGCGGCGGCACCGTCGGAGCCTGGAGCGCGGCCGCGAATCTGGCCGGCCCGATTTACCAGGGCGGCTTGCTCAAGGGCCAATTGCGCCAGGCGCAAGCCGTCTGGGACGAGGCACGGTTCCAATATCAATCGACCGTTTTGAACGCGTTCCAGGAAGTGTCCGATGCACTGGTGTCGCGTCAGGAATTGGCAGTCGAGCGTCTCGAACAAACCCGGGCTGTGGCGGCTTACCAGGAAGCGGTGCAAGTGGCCAATCACCGCTACCTGGGCGGCCAAGCTAGCTATTACGAATTGTTGCAAGAACAGCAACAGCTTTTCCCGGCGCAGACCGCGCTGACGCAGATTCTCCTGAATCAACTGCTGACGACCGTCCAGCTTTACAAGGCTTTAGGCGGCGGTTGGAACGTTGACGCACGACCATAACCGTCCGGGAGCAAGCCTCCGACGCCGGAGCGGGCAATGCATTTCAGGGGTCATCGCGAGTCATTCATCCTGCAAATCAGCCGGCGTTTTGATGCTTTTTTACCTCAGGGGCAGTGCAGCGAGCTTTGTATATCCGCAGAATCAAAAATCGAAGAGGGTAGTATGGAAGACCAGGGACAGCACGCCGGTTATAGGGTCGGGGTCATTTCACCGATGCGCGATTTGGGGCCAGGCATCCGTCAAATTATTCAATCCTTCGTGATCAATCGTGAA
>Ga0181538_10005071_pt1 | contig 11984 bp, 7 predicted proteins | sample PEATcosm2014_Bin_40_FD_119773 | JGI IMG/M metagenome (GOLD analysis project Ga0181538, IMG submission 119773) | Peatland microbial communities from MTU Mesocosm Facility, Houghton, MI, USA - PEATcosm2014_Bin23_30_metaG | ecosystem: Environmental > Terrestrial > Soil > Wetlands > Peat | place...
CGTCCAAGCCGAACATCGTTTCGCTCTCGGCCAGCGGCTCGTCGGGCTACTTGATCCTGGCGGTCTTCTCGCCGGGCACCAAGGACTGCTGGGTCGTCGTCGACCAGAAGGCGGCGCAGAGCGGAAATGTTGCCGGCAACGCGAACCACGCAACGGGCACCTATTACGGAGTGCTCAAGAACTCGACCACCACCGCGTGCACCGCTTCGTCGGTTACAGCAACCGGCTTCACCTCCAGCGGCTTCCCCTCCGGGTAATTGCTGTCGGCCAAGATCTGCCTCGGGAGCTAGTCGGTCTCCTCTAGGGCAGTTTCTGCGAGTGTGAAGGGCCTCCTGACTGCGGTCAGGGGGTCCTTTCGCGTTGGACGTTTCTGCTGGCCGCGGCCATCATCCACAGGCCCGGACAGATGGCCAGACGTTTGTGTCTCCGGAGTCCGGCCGTCGTGCGCGAAGCTGAGATGCCCCAATGGGGTCCGCGTCGAGACAAGCCGGCTCGTGCACCGACCGTCCGAGGAACAGTCCGTCGGTACAGAGTGTGCTCGAAAGACCCGGCAAGGCGCTGCTGTCGTGCACGACACCTGCCCGGCCGAGCGCGCATCTTGGGGTCACGGCCATCACCTGTCGGCCAGGGTCCACCGAAGGTCAGAACGCGTCTTGACGGGAGGAACTAGCCAGGGGCTCCTGCGAGCCCTCGTCGAGGCCTTCCAGGGGTTCTCTTGCAGGCTCGAGGCCGGTCAAGCCCCCGGCTAGCCACGCTTCAGGCCGGCCTGCCGCACGGACTCGCTCCTGTGGTGCAATGCGAGCAGCTGGAGGCTCGAGGAGAGGTCCCGTCGCCATGGCATCCTGAGCCGGCCATGGGGAGGCCGACATTCACCGTCCGCCTCGCGGGACACCGAAGACCCTCACGGTACGGCGACGTGGACCCTCTCCGGGGCTACTGCGCTCGCCCGGGCACAACGACTTCGATGTCTCGGGTGCCGGGCTGGCCCGAGGCGGGAGCGGGGTCACGCCGAGCCGCTGAGGCGGCAGCTCGCGTCCTGATGGTTGTTGCTCGGCAAGCCCCAAGAGGATGCGCTGACAGGCCGCGGCAGCGCGCAGCGAAGCCGGGTACCGGCATCTGGGACGGCCCAGGATCATTGGGCGTGACCGATGAGCGGCTTCGCTTGCCTCGACAGTTGATTCTCTTTGGGTTCTTGACCGTGCTACTCGGCCAAGTCATCTACGTGTCCGAGCTCCTGCCGTATCTGCGGATCGACCATGGAGTCGAGGCATCAAATTCCGTCGCTCCTACTGTCTCCGCCTTGTTGGCATGGGCATGGTGGTCCTCGCTGGGTTCCTTGAGAGTTCAGTTGAGCGGAATGCGTCGGCGACCGCTGACGGTGTTCGCACTCGCCTATGCCGTACTGGCAGCTGGCCAGGATGCCCTGGCACTGCAAGCGGACGCGTCTGCCACACCGCCGGTAGTGGTGGCGTTCTGGCTGTCCTTCGTCGGTTCGGGTCTTGCCGCCGCAGGGTTCCGGAAGGCAGCGGGAGTCTTTCCGTCTCGACCTGGCTCAGCCAGCCGGTGACGACTTGAGACGGCACCTACGAGCGATCGGAAACGCACCCCTGGCACTGAGGTTGTCGCCCAGCGGTCCGCGTAACCTCCAAGGCTGCCGCTCAGGGAGTCACAGAGTCGTGTAGGCCGTTGCGCTCACGCTCATGGAGTAGGCCTGTCCGTCATTCACGGCCAGGATGTTCGGGACCGAACCCCCCGGAGCGAGATTTACACTGTTGATTGTCATCAGCCGTGCCATGGTGTAGAAGTCAGTCAAGAACGCAAACAGATTCCTGTGGATTCCCGAGACCGTGAAGGAAACGGGCACAACTGAAAGGCCAGCGACGCCGCTCGGGCTCGGGCTGTTCGCCGGGGTGACAGACAGCAGGTCACAGCCCGTCTTGTTCGCGAGGGTGTTGAGCGAATCGACGATACCAGGAGGATCCTCGGTTGGCGGGATGGCCGTGGTCACCATCTTGAGATAGGGGAGCTCGTGCAACACGAGCTTCTTTTCCGCCTTGAGGGCTATGAGCTCCAGGTTCAGCCGAGTCACGGTTGTGGTGTCGCTGGCCACCTGCGCCTGGACGGTGGTGAGCTTGCTGCTCTCGGGCGTCATCCAGGCGAACCACCAGACGATGAGCAGGACGATCACGACGCCCGTGACGATGAGCACGACCTTGGACTTCAGCAAGGCGAAGTTGATACCCTGTATCCGATTCATTTTGGCACCTTGAACTTGTTGTGCCGGATTGACGTGACTTCCGCCGTGACTCCCACTGTGGCGGTGAAAGTGACCTGCTTGGTGCCAACCTGCGTGATCCCGCTGAATCCGTTAACAGTCAGCTTGCCCGAGCCGTTGATGGAGTAATACCAGCTGTGGAAGTACGTGTACCCGGTCGGCGACGAAAGAGAGATGCTGACTGTCGCGATCTGGATCTCGGCCGGTGTGAGCGGCGGTGTGCCGGATGTCGTCGTGGTCGGAGCCGTGCGAGGAACGGTGTCGGCGGCGAAACTGCCTATCGTGCCGCCCCGTGGTGTGGCCTGGGCCAGCGCCGCGAGCACACCCGGCCAGTACACCTCGTCGGTCACGATGGGAGTGCTGATGGCCTGAAGGCCGAGGATCGTGGCGTGTTCCTGTTCAACCTTGTTGTACTTGGGGAGCTGGGCATTGATGTTCACGATCTGTCCCTGGAGGCTTGCCACCTGATTCTCGGCGTTGCGCACCTTGAGGAAGCGGAGCACGCCGAGCCCGACCATCGCGAGAACCAGGACGATGCCCACAACGACGAGCGAGCGCTCCAGTCGTCTGCGCTTGCGCCCGAGGATCACTTCAGGTGGGAGCAGATCGAGCTCCTTGACATCCTTCAAGCCCGGCATCGCAAGGCCAACGACCACGGCGACTGCCGGGTCGAGACGGCCGAGCTCTTCAGAGGGCAGGTGAAGTCGCGAGCAGTCGACCCGACTCAGCACGCTCCCTTGCACTACAGGCAGCCGAAGCTGCTGTTGCAGCTGCTCGACGAAGCCGGAGAGGCGAGATCCGCCTCCGGTGACCACGACCCGGCGGACGGGACTACGACCGGTCAAGGTGGCGTAGTAGTCAATCGAGCTTCGTAGCTCACCGATCAGCGACATGGACGCATCTCGTGCAGCACCGAGCGCAACATGGATGTGGGGCACAGATCCGTCCAGGTTCTGCTTTATCGCCTCGGCATCGGCCACCGGCAAGTCGAGTGCGCCCGCGATCGCTGCGGTGACGGCGTCGCCGCCTTCTGCAATCGTCCGAACGAAGTGAGGAACCCCGTTCTCGTGAACGGCCACCTTCGTGAGCCCGCCACCGACCGCGACGATCGCTTCAGGGCCGGCGATCGCCGTCTCCGGGTCGAAAAGGGCCCGGATCATCGCCGAAGAGGTTGGTTCGACGCTGACCGGTGTCAGCCCGGCAGCCGCCACGATCTCGACAAGGGGATCCACGAGGTCGCGATGAGCCGCCGCCACAAGGACGCGACGTTCGGGCACGCCGCTGGCGCCGACGGTCTCCTCCAAGGGACGTGCGGAGATGAGCGCCTTGTCGATTGCGAACGGGATGACATCGAGCGCCTGCAGCCGGACTGCGGAGTCGATCTCCGAGTCGGGCACGAGCGGCATCTCGAGCTCGCGCGTTATCGCACGAAGCCCGGCGATCCCCAGGTGCACCTCTCCAGGCGAGAAGCCGCCTTCTTTGATGCAGCGCTCCAGCGCAGCACGGACCGCGCCGTGGTCGAGGATCACACCATCGACGACGGCCCGTGGAGGGAGACTGACTTGTCCAAGACGCAGGAGCTCAGGTTGTCCGCGCCCTACGACCACTTCGGCCATGCGGACCGCGCTGCTGCTTACTTGCACACTCACGCGTCGCGTAGGCATCAACGTGCTCCTGACACCGAGAATGAACCCACAGTGCTGCAGACTTCACGAAACATGCTAGCGGTTGGCCTCCCGGATGGCTGGCATTCAAAGCTCCTCGTATGCCGGCCGAAGCTTGCCGGGACAAGACAAGGCGTCCATAAGGTCTTTCATATCGGCTTTCTCGGGGCACTTCTTGAGCGTAAAGAGCACCGCTGCCCACGAAGGCACCGTTCTTGCTACCCACGATATGCCCAGGAGGTTATGCCCCCGGCTGCTGCAGCAGCTTGACGTAGTCGAACATCGGCAGGTACAGGCTTACGACGATGGCCCCGATGCATGCACCCATGAACACGATGATCAACGGCTCGAGGATCGAGGTCAGGCTGTCGACGGTCGCGTTCACCTCGTTGTCGTAGAAGGTCGCGACTTTTTCGAGCATGTCGTCGAGCGCACCCGATTCCTCGCCGGTCTCGATCATCTGGGTCACCATGATCGGCATGACCGGGTACTTGGCGAGCGTGGTCGAGAGGTTCTTGCCCTCACGGACGCCCTCCTGGGCTCCGATGAGTGCGTCGGCGACAACCTGGTTGCCCGCGTTGACCGAGACGATGTCGAGCGCTTCGATGACCGGCACGCCGGCCGACAGCAGGGAGGCGAATGTAGTGCAGAACCGGGCAAGCGCGACCTTGTGGGCAAGGGGTCCGAACACCGGCGGGCGAAGCTTGAACGCGTCCCATCTCCTCCGGCCGCTCGGTGTCGCGATCCAGCGGCGCATCACAACCACGATCACGATGATGGTCCCTATGACCGCGAGCAACCAGACGCTGGCCACGATGTTGGAGATTCCGATGACGATCCGGGTCGGGAGGGGCAGCGTCCCGTTCAACGACGTGAACAGGTGCTTGAAGATCGGGACGATGAAGATCATCATCGCCGTGACGATCACGATCACAGCGCACATCACGATGGCGGGGTACGCCATTGCCGAACGCACCTTCTGACGGAGCTCGACCTGCTTCTCGAGGGTGGCCGAGAGCTTGAGGAGCACGGTGTCCAACTGGCCACCGACCTCTCCGGCTCGGACCATCGCGATGTAGAGCGGCGGGAATATCTTGGGGATCTTCTCCAGCGAGGTCGACAGAGACGAGCCTTGTTCGACGTCCTGGCGCACCTGGAGCATGGCATCGCGAAGCGGTTTGGACTCGATCTGGTCGGCGAGCACGCCCAGCGCCCTCACGAGGGTGAGCCCCGCCGCCACCATGGTCGCCAGCTGCCGGCTCATGAGCGCGACATCTTTCAGCGCGACGCGGTCGGTGATGCCAGGGATGTTTATCTCGCGGTTCAAGTTGATCGAAACGGGCTTGATCTCGACCGGCGCGTAGCCCATGTCCCGAAGGCGCGCTGCGACGAGGGGGATGCTGTCCGCCTCCAGCTGGCCCTTGACCAGCTTGCCGTCGGTGTCGCGGACCTTGTAGTCGAACGTCGTTGGCATCGCTCAGTCCTCCGAGAAAGGTGCGGTCGAAGTCATCGCTGCCTCATGTAGTCGCGAAGCTCGTTCGGATCGTGGCAGCGGTCGAAGGCCATCGCTTCTGTGATGGTGCCCTCTTGGACCGCCCGAGCGAGGCCCTGGTCCATGGTCTGCATTCCCGCCGCGGCCCCTGTCTGGATCAGGGAGTAGATCTGGTGCGTCTTGGAGCTCCGGATGAGGTTGCGGATCGCGGGGTTGCAGATCATCACCTCCGCGACCGGCGTGCGACCGTAGCCGCTGGCGCTCAGCACCAGTTGCTGGGTGACGACCGCCTCCAGGGAACCGGCAAGCTGGATCCGGATCTGGTCCTGCTGGCCGCTCGGGAAGACGTCGATGACCCGGTCCACCGTCTGGGGGGCGTCCTGGGTGTGCAAGGTCGCGAACACGAGGTGGCCGGTCTCGGCCGCCGTGAGAGCTGTGGCGATGGTCTCGGTGTCGCGCATCTCACCGATGAGGATCACGTCAGGGTCTTGGCGCAGCACGTGACGGAGCGCCTCGGGAAACGACTTCGTGTCGGAACCGACCTCGCGCTGGTTGACAATTGACCGGCTGTGCGTGTGGAGGAACTCGATCGGGTCCTCAATGGTCATGATGTGAAGGGGCTTCGACTGGTTGATGATGTTGACCAGTGACGCGAGAGTTGTCGACTTGCCCGATCCGGTCGGTCCCGTCACGAGCACGAGGCCACGGCGCAGCTCGGCCAGCGAGGGAACGATCTCTGGCAGACCAAGGGTGTCGAATGGCGGTATCTCGTGCGGAATTGCCCGCATGACGGCCCCGATCGAGCCTCGCTGCAAGAAGACATTGACCCGGAAACGGCCGACACCCATGATCGTGTGGGCGGTGTCGAGCTCTCGCTCGGCCTCGAACCGTTCACGGAGGCCCTGGGTCAGGATCCGGTACACCATCTCACGAATTTGCTCGTTGTCGACGCGAGCGAGGCCTTCGATCGGCCGCAGTGAGCCGTCGATGCGGATCGCGGGAGGGAGCTGGTTCGCGAGGTGGAGGTCCGAGGCGCCGTTGCGCACTGCGTAGGTAAGCAGTTCGTCGATGTCCAAGGTGCCGTCCGGGTTCAACGTCGGCGTGAGCGGCTCCATGTTCGGCCTGCCGCCCGAGGCCTCCGGCAGCGTCGCACGCCTGACGTCGGGCGCGTAGTCGCCCCGCCAGTCGTCCTCGTCGTAGCTCGGCTCGGACGAACCGTTGGAAGACACGTCGTGTGTGAGCTGGGCGGCGGCCATGGCGGGCGCGGGGACCTGCGCCGGCGCGTTCATCATCGAGCTGGTCACTTGTGCCCCGTCTGGCGCAGCGTTGGCCGCCGCCGCGGTCGTCGCCATCTTCTCGTCAGGGGACAGCTGGGGGTAAGCGGTGTTCATGAGATTCTCGATGGCGACCGGGTCTGCCAGTAGACATCCGGCTACCTCGACGCCGAGGAACGCGGAGATCTCACGCTGTTGGGCGACGTCGATCGGCTCAGCGCACGCAAGAGTCAGGCGTTTGCCCTCGAGCTTGTACCCGATCGCGGTCAGCTCCCGAGCGAACAGCTCCGGCACCAGGCGGAACGCGTCATCCACGGGCCGCCTCTCGGAGATGTCCACTGACGGAATTCCGGAGATCCTGGCAAGCTCGGCGAGCGACACCGCGGACTCCACGAGTCCCCGGTCGGCCAGTACCGCAGCGACCGGCCGGCCGCGCGAGGCCGCCTCCGAAAGCATGGCGGTGGCGGTGGCGTCGGGAATAAGGCCGGCGCCGACGAGTGTCTCGGCAAGCCGCTTGGACCACTCGGTCGGAGATCGGCGCTCGGTACTCATACGACCACCCTCAGGATCTCTTCGACGCTTGTGATGCCGAGCGCTGCCTTGCGCAGTCCGTCGTGCCGCAATGGAACCATCCCCTGTTCGAGGGCTAGGCGTTGGATGTCGTCGTTGGAGCTGTGGGCAATGATCGCACGTTCCATTTCCTCGTCAACGAGCAGCAGCTCCTGAAGAGCGATGCGGCCGCGGTAGCCGGTCCGGCTGCAGGCCTGGCATCCGACCGCTCTGCGGAAGCGCGGACTCCCGTTCGGCGGCTCGTCCTCTTCGGTGAAGCCGATCAGCTCGAGATCCTCGACGGTCGGAGAATAGTCCTCCTGGCAGTTCTCGCAGAGTTGGCGGGAGAGTCGCTGGGCCAGGACGCAGTCAAGGGCGGAGCCGACAAGGAACGGCTCCACCCCCATCTCGACGAGTCGCATGGGTGTGCCGGCTGCATCGTTTGTGTGGAGGCTCGAGAGCACGAGGTGGCCGGTCAGCGCGGCCTCGATCGCGATGACCGCAGTCTCGCGGTCGCGGATCTCGCCCACGAGCACCACGTCCGGGTCGGAACGAAGGATGGAGCGCAGGGCATTCGCGAAGTGGAGACCGGCCTTGGGGTTCACCTGCACCTGGCTGACGCCACGGAGCTGGTACTCGACCGGGTCCTCGACCGTTATCAGGTTGCGCTCGGGCGAATTGAGTGCATTCAAGGTCGCGTACAGCGTCGTGGACTTGCCTGATCCGGTAGGTCCCGTGACGAGAATGGTCCCGTATGGCTTGCGATACGCGATTTGATAGCGCTTCTCGACAGAGGGCAGGAAGCCGAGTTCCGAGAGGTTGAGGGACGCGCTCGACTTGTCGAGCACTCGAAGCACGATCTTCTCCCCGTGCACCGTCGGGAGTGTCGCCACCCGCAGGTCGATCTCGCGCCGGCCCGCGGTGAGGGTGATGCGGCCGTCCTGGGGAACACGGTGCTCGGCGATGTCAAGGCTGGCCATGACCTTGAGGCGCGTGGTCACACCACCTTGTATCGCCTTTGGAGAACGGGTGATCTCGTGCAGCACGCCGTCGATCCGGAACCGAATTCGGAGGTCGTCGGCGCTTGGCTCGATGTGGACGTCCGAGGCGCGTTCTTGCAGGGCCTGGCGGAGGATCAGGTTGACGTACTTGACGATCGGAGCGTCCTCGACCACGGAGTGAAGATCTGTGATCTCGGTGACCCTGGTCTCGTCACCGGCCGAGGTCTGCGATGCCGCGGTCTGGGCGGCGAGGGTCGTCTCGCGGTCATGGCGGTAGACACGCGACAGGTACTCGGCTATCTGGCCTGCGCTGCAGACCACGATGTGCAGGTCGTTGCCGAGCAGGGTGCGTAGGTCGTCGACGGCGAACACGTCCGACGGGTTCGCCATGCCGATCACCGGTGTGTCGCCGCGGTAGCTGAGCGCGAGCACCCGGTGGCGGCGGGCAAGCGACTCGGGGATCAGCTTTGTCGCCTCGGGGTCGAGCGGCTGTTCGTTGAGATCGACGAACTCCAGGCCGGCCTCGGCGGCCCCGGCGCGGATCAGGTCCTCCTCGGAGACCAGGCCGAGCTCGCTCAGGATGTCGCCGAGAGACCTTCCCGTCGCCGCCCTCTCGCGCAACGCGGCTTCCATCTCCTCGCGGGTGACCTGGCCAGAGCTCACGAGCAGCTCGGAGAGCTCGGGCGTCGCCCGCTTCGGGGTTTCTGCTCCCCCCTTGGACAGGCCGCCTGCTCCACCGTCGGTGGAAGCGCCGATGAAATCGGACACTGCCCTGAGGGCGGCGGCTGCGGCGGCTTCGGACCCCTCCTCTGCGGTCTCGCCCGGCTCAGATGGGTGCGGCGCGGGCGGGACCTCGGCAAGTATGTCCAGTTCCGGCACGAGCTCAAAGTCCGAGGCTGGATGAGGTGGCTTTGCGTCAGGTGTCGGCTGGACGGCGTCAGGCGCGGGCGGCACAGGGGGCGCAGGAGGTGAAGCAGGAGCCGCCGCAGCAGGCGCCGCAGGCTCCGCAGGCACTGATGGTGAAGCGGAGGGAGTCTTCATGGCGCTCTCGGAGGTGGCCCGCGTCGCGCGACCGTGGGTGGTGGCCGACCCCTCGGTCCGGGCGTACACGCGCTCGATGTAGGCGTCGATCTGGGATTCGCAGGCGACAACGGCGTGGATGTCCCGTCCGATGATCGTCCGGAGGTCGTCCATCACCATGATGTCGTCTGGACGCGACACCGCTACGACCGGTGTGCCGTACTTCCAGCCGACCGCGAGCGCATGGTGACGTCGGGAGGCCTGTTGGGGCAGCAAGGACGTCGCTGCCGCATTGAGCGGGTAGCGGTCCAGGTCCACATAGTCGAGACCGACCTCTTTCGAAAGGGCACGCGCCTCAGCAACCTCCGCCTTGGAGGGTGACACCTGCCGTCGGGCGGCGGTCGGCGTGCTCTGTTCGGTGGTACTCATCCCCTTATACCATCGGGCGCGCGCGCAGTTTTCTTTATCCGTTCATTCCGACGTCCGACCGGCATGCGCGTCATTCCCTCCCGGCGAGCTGCGCGCGGGCGCGCTGAGCGGTTGGGACCGCGCGCTACGCGTTCATTGTAGCTCGGATAGGGTACCCAAGACGTCGCCCCGGGACAACAAGCAGGGCAGGAGGAACGCCGTGCATGTGATTGCTGTGCTCGTGCCTGCGCGAGCCAGTCTTGAGGAGAAGGCCACCGAGCTCGGATGTCAGCGATCTTAGAGGCGGCGGCCGGCGTCTTCGGTCTTGTCGTCGGCTCGTTCATCGGCGTGGTCGTCGACCGGCTCCCCCGCCAGGAGTCGATCGTGTCGCCCCCCTCCCACTGCGTCGCCTGTTCGGCACCCATCAGGGCTTACGACAACATCCCGGTCGTCTCCTATGTCGTGCTCCGAGGCCGCTGCCGGGCTTGTGGCACGCGCATCCCACCTCGTGACGCGCTGCTCGAGCTCGGGACGGGGATCCTGTTCGTACTGCTTGCCTGGCGGTTGACCTCGGTCTGGGCCCTGCCCGCGTACTGCGTGCTCGCAGCTGCAGTTGTCGGTATCTCAGCGATCGATGTCGAGCACATGAGGATTCCCTCGACGCTGGTGTACTGGACCGCTGTGCTCGGCGCACCGCTGCTCGTCCTCGCCTCGGCTGGCACCCACCGCTGGTCCGCGTTGCTGGGCGCGCTCATCGGAGGCGCAGCCGCGTTCGCCGCGTTCTTCGCGCTTTTTTTCGCGGTGCCCAAGGGCATCGGCTTCGGCGACGTGCGGCTGGCGGGCCTGTGCGGAGGATTCCTCGGATGGATGGGCTATCGCGAGGTGATCGTCGGCTTCCTGCTCAGCTTCATCGTGGCGGGAGTACCCGCTGCCGTCCTGCTCGCCATGCACAAGGTGAGTCGCCGAACGCAGATCCCCTTCGGTCCGTTCCTCGCCGCCGGAACCGTGATCACAGTGCTCTTCGGGGCGCCGGTCATCCACGCCTGGGCCAGCTTGTGACAGCCGTGTCAGACCGTGCGCGGACCCGAGTGCTCACGAGGCTCCTTCACGGCTTGCCTGGTACCAGATTGCCGAGGCGGATGCGGTTCAGCTCCGGGTGACAGAACCGACCAGGCCGCGCTTTTGGAGAGCGACCCGGAGGTCGTGCGGGTTCGAGGCCGCTTGGGTCGCGGCACGCAAGTCGATCGTGCCCTGTTCGAGCAGGGCGACAAGCGCCTGGTCGAAGGTTTGCATCCCGTAGTACTCGCCTTCGCGGATGATCGAGGTGATGTCACCTTTGCCGGGCTCGATGATGCATTGCTGGATCCGCCCGTTGATGATCATGATCTCGAGCGCAGGCACCCTCCCCGAGCCGTCGGCAGTCGGGACGAGCCTTTGGCAGAGCGTCCCCTTCAGCGCTCCGGCGAGACTCAGGCGCGCCTGTCGCTGCTGGGCAGGCGCGAAGAAGTCGATGATCCGGTTGATGGTCTCCACGCAGTCGATGGTGTGAAGCGTCGCGAGCACGAGGTGCCCGGTCTCGGCCGCGCTGAGGGCGGTCTCAACGGTCTCGGTGTCGCGCATCTCGCCGACGAGAATCACGTCCGGGTCTTCCCGAAGCGCCGAGCGCAGCGCCACGAGGAAGCTCGCGGTGTCGAAGCCCACCTCCCGCTGGCTGACTGCTGACAGCTCGTCCTGGTGCAGAACCTCTATCGGGTCCTCGATCGTGACGATATGGCACTCACGCGTCCGGTTGATGTGGTCGACCATGGCGGCCAGCGTGGTGGTCTTGCCACACCCGGTCGGTCCTGTCACGAGGATGAGGCCGCGTTGTTCGTCGGCGAGGCGCCGGACGGACTCGGGCAGGCTCAGCTCGCCGAAGGACCGGGCATGAGACCGGACCAGCCGGAAGACCATCCCGATCGTGCTGCGCTGCCGGTAGCCGTTGACCCGGAAGCGCCCGAGGTTCGGGATGGAGTACGCGAAGTCGGCCTCGTTCGTCTGGTCGAAGTGCTCCCAGGTCCGCGGCTGCATGACTTCTTTGGCGATCTTCACCATGTCTTCTGGCCTGATGACCGGCACGTCAGTCACGCGTGTGAGCTCGCCGTTGATCCGCATTCGCGGTGGAGAGCCCGCCTTCAGGTGGAGATCGGAACCTTCGGCCGCAGATAGACGGCGTAGCAATGAATCGAGATCAGACCGCTCCATACCTACAGCGTCGCGCAACTCACGCAAAGTGGCAATCCATGAACGGAAAACGTCGAG
>Ga0181538_10005073_pt1 | contig 11982 bp, 8 predicted proteins | sample PEATcosm2014_Bin_40_FD_119773 | JGI IMG/M metagenome (GOLD analysis project Ga0181538, IMG submission 119773) | Peatland microbial communities from MTU Mesocosm Facility, Houghton, MI, USA - PEATcosm2014_Bin23_30_metaG | ecosystem: Environmental > Terrestrial > Soil > Wetlands > Peat | place...
CGTGCGCGCCCGCACATCGTCGCCCACCAGCCGCAGCGACTTCAGCACCGCCGGCCAATCTTCCAGGTGCGAGGCGAAGATGCGCTCCACCAGTTCCTGGGTCCACTCCGGAATGCGCAGGTTGAGCTGCGCCGGCGGGATGCCCATCTCGTCGGCCAGAGCCGCCCAGTATAAGGTGTTCGATTCCCAGCTTTCCGCCATAATGCGGCTCGAGTATCCCATCAGAGCGGGGAAGGTACGAAGGCTGAGCAGCTCCGGCTCGTAGGAATTGGCGAGCGTGGGCTTGGGCGTGCCGAAAGCGCGGGATATCGCCGCGTAGTTCACTTCCTGGGGCGAAGCCTGGGCGAGCTGGCGCAGTTCCGCCAGGATGCAGGAACTATCGGCGAAGCCCGGGCGCGCGGCCATGTCGCGCGCCAGCCAGAACAGCTCCGAGGGCGTCACACGCTCGACCGCATCCTTCACCGCGCCCCGCTCAATCAAGCCCCCCACTTCGTGGGTGCGGGCGGGCGTGGCCAGCAGCGATAAGGAATCCAGCACCTGCGCCCGCAGCTGCGCATCGAAAGCCGATTCCGCCAGCAGCTCGCGGCCATAGCGCAGGTGCAGCCCCACCCAGTGGATTTGCGCGGGCGCGACGTTCCACCAGCGCGGGATTTTGGCGGTCAGGATCATCTGCGGCGCCAGGTCGCCCCAGATGAGCGCCTGGGTGTGCTCGGGAATCAGAAAGTTCTGCTCCGCTTCGGCCAGCGCGTAGGGCAGAGCCGAGAGTGAACCGGTCAGCCGCCCGCCGTCGTTCGAGGGCCAGCCGGTGCCGAACAGTTCCGTCGGCCGCCAAGTGCGGTTGAAGCCCTGGGTCCCGATGAAATCGTGGCTGCGCACAAAAACGGGGTTGGTGTAGAGGATCTGGGCGCCCGGCGGCGCGTAGTGCGCGTAGTTGAAAGCCAGCAGAGTGTCGCGCAGCAGCGGGGCCATCAGCCCGCGCGCGTCCTTGAGTTTCTCGGCATCCCCCGCCGCCTTTTCGATGGCGGCGCGCAGGTTGACCTTGCGTTCAGCCTCGATGTGCCTGTCGTTCCAGTAGCCGAATCCCAAGGCGTTCTTTTCCTCGCCGGTCAGGGAAGCGCGCGGAAGCTGAATCTCGCCGATGCCGCTGGCCAACCGGTTCACCAGCGCCGTGTTGAGCTTCTCGCCATGAGAAAGGCCCTCCAGGTGGTCGGCGAGCTGGAACATGATGTCGAGCGAGACAATGCGCTGCCCTTCCAGGATGCGCACGATCTCCTGCGCCATCTGCTCGCGCGCCTCGCTGTCGCCGGCTTCTGGAGCGCCGGCCAGCAGGTCCACCAGCCGCTCTTGGGAATTGGAGGATGCGGCGGGAGCTGCCGTCCCGGAAGCCGCCGCGGCTAGCAGCAGCTTTACTCCGCCGCGGCCGGCGTCGAACAGCTCCCGGTCATTGCGGATCTGGAGGAAGGAGCCGGCGATTCCGGAAAACACCCGGTCGGCCTGGCTTTCTGGAATGGTTTGCTGCCGGACCAGGATCTGCCATAGGCCAACCAGCGCCTGGAAGGAGCCTGCCACGTCGGAGAAAAACAACGGATCCTTGAGGCGATTGATGCTCTCAATCGCATCCATATACTGGTTGACGGATTTGTCGCTGAGGCTGCGAGTTTCGGTGAAGATGGCAAACTGGCTGCCGTAATCGTGGTAGGCCCGCGCCAGGCGGTCCACCGTGGCCGCCTCCAAGGGGACCGCGCGATTGCGGTCCACGTCGGTGATGGCCATGAAGATCTTGAGAGGCTCGTTTTCCACGGCCTTACGGCATAGCGCAAAAAGCGCCTCAAGAACGTCGTCGGAATCTCTCCAGCCTGTGGCGGAACGCGTGAGTTTGCCGTCGTACTTGCCCTGCGGGTGACTCACGAAGAGATTCTTCCAGACGTCCAGGTTGCCGGGGATGTGGGGTTTTCCGCCGGCGTCAACCTGCAGCCGCGTGGTCAGCAACATCATGTCGGTATTGGAACGGAACACTGGCCGCGCAGGCCCCGGACTGGTGATGCGGCCGCGCACGGCCGCATAGAAGCGCTTCATACGGACGGGGTCGGTGAGATAGTCGCGCACCGGGCCGTGAATGCGGGCCAGGGCGTCGTAGAGGCTAGCCATCCAGCCGTCATCCTTGGCGATCAGCTTTTCGAAGAACGTGGTGCCCTGGTCGGGTGAGGCTCCCACCAACTCGGCCCACGCGGCCGCGGAACGCTGGCCGCCGGGAGTGATGGCCCTGCCGCCCCGAATCTCAAACATGCCGCCGAAGAAATCGAGCACGTGCGCATAGGCCTTGAGACGCGCATAGGGAACCGCTTTGCGGAGGCCCTCGCCGGTCTCGCGGTCCAGCTTGGAAAGACCCAGATAGAGCCGGCAGACCGACGGGTCGGAGAGAAAACTCTCGATGAAATCGGCCGGCGCCTTGTCTTTCACACCGGTCATCCAGTATTCCCAACCGAATAGCACCGTCACTTGGGCGGGGTGAAAATCGTAGGAGAAGGGGTGGTTGGTGCGCAGCGCCTGCTCCAGGTCATTGAGGGGGAAGCCGGAGTCGGTCGTCAGGAAGGCGCGGGGTGCGTTGACGGTCTCCAGCACCACCTCCGAGCCGCAGCCGCCGCGCATGCGGTAGCCGAGGATGCGAAGCAGGTCGGCCACCTCGGGCGCATCGCAGCTTGCAACCCGGATGACCTTCCCATCACCGGCCAGCTTGTCCAGTTCGCGCGCCTGCGAGAGATAGCGGCGCACCAACTTCATGTACTCGGTGGGCTCGAGAGCCTCGTTGCCATGCGACGCCTGGTAGCCGTTGGTCACGACGTTGTGCGCCAGGGCGGGAAGGACCTCGTCCTCGGCGGCTTCCGGAGAAATGGCCGCCATACGGGCGAACGGGCGGATGGGCCCGGGGATGGGGACGGCGGGCCAGTTCTCCGCCGCCGCGGCAGTTGTGGAGCCGGAGGCTAGGCTCTTGCCGGTGGCCGCCCGGTAAACCTCGAGGTCGCGCGCCGCGGCGGCGCTGTCGCCGGCCAGAAGGTCGAGAGCGGCAAGCCGCCTGGCGATAACTCCGGCGCGTGCCGTGTCGGGCGTCTTACGGAGGGCCTCCAACAGGCGGGCGTAGGCTCCGCGGCAGGCTGGGTCGCCGTACTGTTCCAAGTATTCCGCGTAGCCGGTCAAGGCGGAAACATCGTTGGGATTGTCCTCGGCCGCGCGGGCGAGGGCGGCACGCGCACCGGCGCTGTCGCCGGAAGCCTCCGTTTGGGCTCCGGCGGGAGCCGTCGGGAGCAGAGTCAGAATGGCCAATGCAAAAATCGACAGCAATTTCATACATCCCTCCGCCACTGGTGGAATCACTGTACCACGTTCTGGCGTGGTCTGGCGACTCCAGGACAAACGGAAGCTGGAATATGACTGTGGGGATGTTAAAATGCCGACGGAGGATTCAGGAAAGAGCACTCGTGCCCCGCGACAAAAGCAGCCAGCCGTGGATCAAGAGCGCGGGTGCGGTAGTGGCCGCCGTTGCCGCGGTCAAACTGCTCCTGCACCTGTATACCGGCCGCCATTACGGTTACTTCATCGACGAACTATACTATCTGGCGTGCGCCCGCCATCTGGCTTGGGGTTACGTGGACCAACCGCCGCTCGTCGCTCTCGTCGCCAGGATGGCGCGCGTGCTGCTGGGCGATTCCCTTTCGGCCATCCGTTTCTTTCCCGCTCTGGCCGGCACCGGCCTGGTACTGCTGACGGGCCTGATCGCCCGTGAGCTGGGTGGGAGGCGCTTTGCCCAGGGCTTGGCCGCCCTCTGCGTCCTGGCTGCGCCGGGCTTCCTGGCGTTGGACCATTTCCTTTCAATGAACGCGTTTGAGCCTTTGTTCTGGATGGGCTGCGCCTGGGTGGTGATTCGTATCGTCAAGACGGGTGACTGGAAGCTCTGGCTGTGGTTCGGCCTGCTGGCGGGAATCGGGCTCGAGAACAAGCACTCCATGCTGATTTTCGGCTTCGGAATCCTGGTTGGTCTGCTGCTGACTCCGGAACGCCGCTTCCTGCGCACGAAGTGGCTCTGGATCGGCGGTCTCGCCGCATTTCTGATCTTCCTGCCCAACCTGCTTTGGAACATTCAATACCATTTTCCGTTTCTGGAATTGCAGGCCAACATCCGGCGCAGTGGACGGAATGTGGATCTGACGCCGTTAGCGTTTCTGGGCCAGGAGATTCTGGCAATGCTTCCCATGAGCGCGCCGGTCTGGCTGGCAGGCCTGTGGTTTTTCTTCTTCCGACGCGAGGGAAAGCCGTTTCGCGCGCTCGGCTGGGCCTGGCTGACGGCGGCGGCGTTGATCCTGGCGCTCAGCCCGCGCATCTATTATCTGTTTCCCGCTTTTCCGATGGTGTTCGCCGGCGGCAGCGTGCTCTGGGAGCGGTGGCTGGCAGGAGCCCGCGTGCAGTGGGTCAAGCCGGCGTATGCGGCGTTGATCGTCGTGATGGCCGCCGTGATAGCGCCCACGGTGATTCCGGTGCTGCCGGTCGAAACCTACATCCGCTATTCGGCGGCCATACACCTCGGGCCGCCGCGAATCGAGACGCACAAACTCGGCCCGCTGCCACAGTTGTTTGCCGACCAGTTCGGCTGGGAGGAGATGGTGGCCACGGTGGCGGGCGTGTATAATGGCTTGCCCGCAGCCCTGCGAGCCAGGACCGCCATCTTCGGGCAGAACTATGGCGAGGCGGGCGCGGTGGACCTGTTTGGCCCGAAGTACGGCCTGCCCCAGGCCATCAGCGGGCACCAGAATTACTACTTGTGGGGACCGCGCGGCTACACCGGCGAGAGCGTGATCGTGATGGATGGCAGGCAGGAAGAACTCGAGAAGCTGTTCGAAATGGTGCGGAAGGTAGCCCGGGTCGAGCACCCTTACTCCATGCCGCATAACCATTTCGACGTGTTCTATTGCCGCGGATTGAGGTTGCCTTTGAAGGAACTGTGGCCGCAGGTGAAGCGCTGGGATTAAAGCCGCGCCGGCGTTACGGAGCCGGTAGCGAAAAGGGCACGTGGCGCTCGCGGTTCAGTTGCAGGCTGAGAGCGCGGTCCACGGTGTCGAGCGGCGCCTGCTTCTGTTGGTAGTCGAGCGTGATGTAATTTAGGGTCTTGCCATCCACCCAGTACGCCTCGGCCGCACGAATCACGTGATCGGTGAACGCCAGCAGATAAATGGGCGAGGCGCCGCCGGTGGAGGGCTCGGCGGAGGGCTTAATCTCCTGGCCATACTGATCGTATTGCCCGGCGACGGGATCGGGGCGCTCCGCGTACGCCGCGCCTGGAGGGTCCTGGGCCGGCGCCGGATAGATCACCGTCGTGTTGGGTGACGGATCGTAGCTGTACGGATAATAGCCATAGGGAGCGTACGTGTAATCGTAGTATCCCGGCCAGTAAGAGTAGCCGTAGTTCCAACCGGGCCAAAACGAGTAGCCGTAGAGACCGCCGTAGTAGCCGCCGTAACCGTAGCCGAATCCGCTGCGGAAGCCGTATCTCAATCCCCCGCTGTACCCGAGACTCCCGCCGCCGTGAAGGCCGCCCACCGCGCCGCCACCGTGAAAGCCACCACCCCCGCCGCCGTGAAAGCCGCCACCGCCGTCATGGCCACCGCCGCCTCGCTGTGCCGTGGCGGTGAGCGCCACCAGGCAACCACATAATGCAATTCGCAGAAGAACCCTCATAAAATGTCCCTCTACCTCGGAGCTTACTCCCGTGGGCGGGGCGCCGCAACTCCCACTTCCCGCATCTGGTGCATACTATATTCGAAGGGACATGCGCCCCGGCGGCCGCCAGCAGCTAGCCGGCCAGGGGGACGCGCTGCCGGCACGCAACGCGACGTGGATCATCGGGGTAGAGCGGGAGTGCTGCGACCAGGCTGCATGGCCTTCAAGGAACATGAACGAACAGCGTGAACGGGGCGAACTCGAGGTGGTGCTCGCCTCCACTCTTTTTTTGCGCGCGCCGGACCTCTCCAAGATTCTCAAGTATGTCTGCGAGAGGCACTTTTCGAACCAAGCCGACGCCATTAAGGAATACAGCGTGGCCGTGGAAGCTTTGGGCCGGGGCCCCAGCTTCCGTCCGGAAGAGGACAGCATCGTCCGCGTGCAGGCTGCCCGCCTCCGCAAACAACTCAAGAGGTACTACGAAACCGACGGTGCGGACCATGCCGTCCAGATACGGATCTCCTCGACGGGCTACAGGCCCGAGTTCGTCTATACCAGGGCAGCGGAAGACCGAGTCGACTGGGTTGCCGTCCTGGACGAGTCCAGCCCTGTCGCTACTTCCGAAAACGGAACGGCTCTCGCCCGGCCGGGCGCCCCGCGTCCACGTCACCGCGAAGAAAGCTCGCTTTGACGCTGGCTCTGGTGGCGGCCACATCCATCCTCGTGGTTGTCGTAACCGCGGTCATGTACCATTCCTTCAAGGGCAAGGCCGAGACACACTCGGCCCTGCCGGCGCCCCCCAGCGCACCACCGGGGACCGACATTCGCGTCGGCTTCACAGCCCCCTCATTTCTGGACGTGACGGGCACTATGTGGCTTGGTGATCGCTATTTTGTCGGCGGGGAGGTGTTCAGCCGAACGGATAACCAGATTCGCCGGACATTCGATCAGTCCCTCTACCAGACTGGCCGGCTGGGGAACTTCAGTTACGCGATACCACTGCGGCCCGGGGTCTACGAATTGCATCCTCACTTCGCCTAGACCTTTTTTGGCCAGGCGATTGGCGCGGATACGCAGTGCACGTTCGATGTCTCAATCAACGGCGTGCAGGCGATGACCAGGTTTGACATCGCAAGGGACGCCGGTGGAGTGTACATCGCCGACGAGAAGATCTTCAAGGACCTCTCGCCGGCCAACGATGGATTCCTCCATTTGGGTTTTTCCTCCTTACGAGGTCAGGCGCTTCTGAATGGGATCGAGTTGCGGCCTGGGGTCCGCGGCAAGATGCTGCCTGTGCGGATTCTGTGTTCCAGTCATTCGCGCCTCGACCGGAATGGGTCGCTATGGCAAGCGGACCAGTACTTTTCAGTAGGTCGCATCGCCGAACTGGCTGAGTCTATCCGAGATCCCGGGTTCGGTGACTTCTCCAGCTACCGCACTGGCAACTTCGATTATGCGATTCCGCTTGCCGAGGGCAGTTATCGGGTTCGCCTGTTATTTGCCGAACCCGTTATCGGACGTGAAAGAGCCACTCAAGAAGGGCTTTTTGATGTCTACTGCAACGGACGAACGCTCGCAAGCCGGCTGGACATCTTCACGGAGGCGGGAGGCCCGTATCGAGTCGTTGAAAAGATATTTCGCCGCGTGCAGCCCGACGCGCAGGGCAAGATCCAGCTTTCCTTTGTGCCGGTCAGGAGTTATGCGGTCCTGCTGGCGATTGAAGTGCTAGACGAGAAATGGTAGGTCCCTCCCGGGAGGTAGTGCTAGTGTCATTAACCGTAAACTGTCCTGCTACGAACCCGTTAATGCCAGCAAAATTAGCAGGTTGGCGCGATCCGTGAAGTCTTTCGTTAACGGCATTCCCCTTGACGGCGGCGGACACAAGCGCGTAGCATAGCTCGTAAAGTCTACGATCTGAGAGCTTCCGGGGTTTCGTGCGGTGGACAGATACTTGGCGCCGTCAGCGGTCCCTCGCGCCCAGGGGAGAGCAGCGAATACTCTCCGAAGAACCGGTACTTCGGGAGTCCGAACACGGTTGTGAGTATTACGAGCCCTCAGACCTTTGGCAGAGCTGCAGAAGAGAAAAGGACGAATGGGGATGAGAATCAATAGACGTTCCGCAATCAGTCGAAGGTCTATCCTGAAGCGGGTTGCCGCCACCGCGATGTTGGGGCCTTTGTTTCAGGCCGCCAAGGGAACCATGAGCGCACAGGTGCGCCAGGGAGGCAACATTAACCGCAATTCCTCCCCGAGCGCGCTCAAGATCACCGATATCCGCGCTTGCCGGATTGCCGCGAATTACGATTACCCGATCATCAAGGTCTACACCAACCAGGATATCTACGGGCTGGGCGAAGTCCGCGACGCCGGCGTGGAAGGAATGGCGCTCATGCTCAAGCCGCTCCTGGTGGGGCAAGATCCGACGAACATCGAAGCGCTGCTGAGCCGGGTTCGCCCGTATGCCAATCACGGGCGCAACGGCGGAGGTTACAGTGCCATCGATATCGCGCTGCACGACATCACCGGAAAGGTATACGGCGTTCCGGCGTGGCGTTTGCTCGCGCCCCACAAGGTGCGCGACAAGGTCCGCATCTATGCCGACACCACCGATGACAACGACCCCAAGATCTACGCCGCGCGCATGCAGAAGCGCAAGGAAATGGGGATCACGTTTTTCAAAATGGACCTCCATACGGACCTAGTCAAGGACCGTCCCAACGCCGTTGACGAGCGTGGAATCGCCACCGACAAGGGCTTGGCGTACATGTGCGAGTTCATTGCGGCCATCCGCGACGTGATCGGCTGGAAGGCGCCTCTGGCGGCGGACCACTTCGGGCCGCTCAACGTGCAGGAGTCTATCCGGTATGCCCGGGCATTCGAGCCGTATAAGCTCTCCTGGGCCGAAGATCTGCTCCAGGTTCGGGACGGCTTTCACTTCCCGTGGCAGAACTGGCAAGGGTACAAGCACATCACCGAATCCACCACCACGCCGACCAACACCGGCGAGGACATCTTTGGACTGGAAGACGGTTTCAAGCCCCTGATCGAGAACCGGGCGGTTATGAAGATTCACCCCGACCCTCTGACTTCGGGCGCGCTGATCGAGACCAAGAAGATCGCCGACTTCGCCGAGTCGTTCGGCATTCCGACCGCCGTGCACTACGCCGGTTCCCCGGTGGGATGCCTAGCCAACGTGCACATGATCGCCACCATCAACAACTTCGTGGCCATGGAGAACCACGCGCTGGATATGCCTTGGTGGCAGGACTTGGTGGACGGACTGCCCAAGCCGATCATCAACCAGGGATATGTCACGGTGCCAGACACGCCGGGAATCGGCGTTGTGTTGAACGACGAGGTCATGAAAAAGCATCTCCGCCGGCCGGGGTATTTCGAGCCCACTTCGAACTACGATGAGTTCCTGCGGGTGCCGGGCGGCTGGCCGCACTTTGACGACCAGGGCAAGTGGTGCGACAATTGCGTTTCGTACCGGTAGGGCGCAGACGGATAGCGCAGTACGAAGACGGGAAGGTGCACTTCTATTATGAAACGTGTTCAAGCCAGAGATTTGAGCCGGCGCGCGATGCTGTGCCAGGCTGCGATCGCCAGTGGTTTAAGCGGGATCTTTACCATGACCGCCTCGGGGCAGCAGGGCACGCCAGGCCGGGTACCCAGTGGCGGCCAGCAGGCCGGAGCCGGCGGAGGCGGACGCGGCCCGGCTGTACACTATGGGCCAATCAACAAGTTTTCCTCGCCCAGCGACCTGAAGATCACGGACATACGCGCGCTCAGGGTGGCGGCTAATTTCGACTACCCCATCATCAAGATGTTCACCAACCAGGATGTCTACGGCTTGGGCGAAGTGCGCGACGCCGGCAACGAGAACCTGGCGCTCGGCATGAAACCGCTGCTGGTTGGAAGGAATCCCTTGGACATATCGGGGATTCTTCAGAGCATACGCCCGTACGCAGGCCCGGGACGCCAAGGCGGCGGCTTCAGCGGCATCGATATCGCCCTGCACGACATTACGGGCAAGGTTTACGGCGTGCCGGTCTGGCGGTTGCTGGGCGATAAGAAGCGTGATCGCACGCGCATGTATTGCGACACCACCGGAACCTCCGATCCCAAGAAGTACGGGGCTCGAATGGTGGAGCGCATGAAGAAAGGGTTCACCTTCTTCAAGATGGATGTCACCACCAACTTCGTGGGCGTGAAGCCAGACTATCTGGATACCGAAGGCGTCCCGACGGACAAAGGGCTGGAGTACGGAGCCGAGCTGATCACGGCCGTGCGGGATGCCATCGGCTGGGATAAGCCGTTGGCGGTGGACGCTTCGAGCCTGAGGTGCGGAACGGTCCCCGACGGTATTCGCGCCGCCCAGACGTTCGAGAAGTGCCGCCTCGCATGGCTGGAAGATCTGTTCTACACCGGCGGCTTCTGGCGCTGGAAGGAGTTCAAGGAAATCAAGGCTCATACTCGCACGCCGCTGCTCACTGGCGAGGACGGTTTCGGGCTGGAGGAAGGGTTCCAGCAGTTGATCGACAATCGCGCCGTCGATATTATCCATCTGGATCACGGCACCTCCGGAGGATGCCGCGAGACCAAACGGATTGCCGATTACGCCTACGACCGGGAGCGGATTCCGACGGCCATTCACATGGCGGGGTCGCCGCTGGCGACGATCGCTGCCGTCCATACGGCTGCCACGCTGGATTCGTACATTGCCATGGAATGCCATGCGGTGGATTTCCTGGACTGGTGGCAGCAACTGATCACGGGAGTGTCGCAGCCGCTGATCGACAAAGGCTACATCACGGTTCCGGATGCCCCGGGACTGGGCGTGGAACTGAACGAACCGGTGGTGCGAGAGCACCTGCGGAAGCCGGGCTACTTCGACCCGTCCACGAAATGGGACGACAGCATCACCGGACGAGGCGAAGGCGGGCCATGGCCGCACTTCAACGTGGATGGCGTCTGGGTAAACGAGCGGACCTCGGATTACTGATCATGCGTAGACTCGCGATTCTCTTAGCCGTATCGAGCTGCCTTTTTGCTGCGGATCCGATCTTTCTGCGGCGGCAAGTGTCGGACGTCAGGCCGCAACCGGACGACCTGACCGCGGCCAATGCCAAAGCGGCTTCTTACAAGCCGCTTTTCGGCATTGGCGACCAGGATGCGGACCAACTCAAGGGCGTGGCCCGCTATGGCGAACTCACTGTCGGGCCCGGCGGGACCAGCGCGATGGTGAGTTACCCCGCCGAGGAGCAACTCTATTTCGTCGAGGAAGGCAGCGGAACGCTGTTGTACGGCGATGAGAAGGCGCCCATCAAGGCGAATGACTTCATGTACCTTCCCGTCGGGGTCAAGCACGGCGTCGCCAGTTCGTCGGTCGCCCCGGTGAAGGTGATGGTGATGGGATACAAGATTCCCGCGGGAGTGAAGGTGGAACCCACGCCGAAGCTCATGCTGGCCAGCGCGGACGACGTACAGCTCCAGATTCTGGCTTCGCATGGCCCGACCACGCAGTTCAAGCTGATGATGGGCACCACTTCCAGCCAGCGCGATAAACTCGCCGCCGCGTACCTGATGAACAGCCTGTTCATCATGGACTTTGCGCCGGGCGGGACGAACATTCCGCACCATCACGCGGCGGAGGAGGAGATCTACCTGCTGCTGCGAGGTTCCGGCGATATGGTGGCCGGACTCGACGCGAATGGGAAAGAGGTGCGCCACCCGGTGACGCAAGGTGCCGCCTTCTTCTTCAAACCGGGTACCCAAGTCGGCTACTACAGTAGCGCGAAGGAAGGCCAGCCGCACGATCTGATACTGGCCGTGCGGTCGCGGGTCCCGGGCATGAATGGCCCCGCAAACGCGCCTCGGCGGCAACAGTAGGCGCGACATTTCCTCGCCGTAGATAACGCTTGTATTTCAGTGGCGCTAGTCCTATTTGCTGATGTCGCCGTAGCGCTTCACTTCCTGTTTCGGTGGGGACTCCTGGGCGGCGTCGAATCCGTTCTTGCCAGCCCGGTGGGCGATGATCCACCTCTACTGAGAGCTGGGAGTGGAGGAAGGAGTTCCCAAGAACCCTAGGTTTGCATCGACTAAGCCGGAGATTTCCCGGAGAATCAGGTTCTACCTGGTTGCCTTTGCCACGCTTTCAGCGTTGTTCCTTCTATTCGCCTGTGGTTCCGCCGCGCCTGTGCTCCCGCCGCGCCCCGGGAAGGGCCCCCAGCCTTTTTCTGGGCTGCCGCTAAACTAAAGACCTACGCAGGC
>Ga0181538_10005076_pt1 | contig 11980 bp, 8 predicted proteins | sample PEATcosm2014_Bin_40_FD_119773 | JGI IMG/M metagenome (GOLD analysis project Ga0181538, IMG submission 119773) | Peatland microbial communities from MTU Mesocosm Facility, Houghton, MI, USA - PEATcosm2014_Bin23_30_metaG | ecosystem: Environmental > Terrestrial > Soil > Wetlands > Peat | place...
CACTCGCAGTATTGAGCGTCACAATCGCTTTACTCCTGACGCTCGTTATTCCTCCCGTACGGGAGCAGTTCCGGTTTCTGCTCTTCATCCTTGCCGTCTTCGTCAGCGCCACGGGGGGATTTTGGCCGGGGGTGTTCGCAACACTGTTGAGTGTGGCCCTGACCTATTCCTTCCCGATGGACCATTCGGTCGAGACTTCCAATCCTGTAAAGTTCATCACGATGTTGGCATTTTGCGCAGTAGGTATTGTAATCACTTGGGTCACGCACCGCCTATACCGGTCGGAAGAGGAGGCTCGCGCTGAGGCTGCAGTGATTGAATCCTCGGCCGATAGCATCATTCGCACTAGCCTGGACGAAACGATATTGAGCTGGAACAAAGCGGCCGAACGCGCCTATGGGTATACCGCCAAAGAAGCGATCGGCCAGCCGATCTTGCTGATTATCCCGCCCGACCGCAAGGAAGAACGGGAGCACCTGATGGAGCGCGTGCTGCAAGGCGGCGCTGTCCAGGACTTTGAGACGGTGCGCGTACGAAAGGACGGCACGCGCGTTGACGTGGCCCTTACGATTTCACCCGTCCAGGACCGAACCGGAAGAATCGTCGCCATGTCCACCATCGCCCGGGACATCGCCCAGCGCAAGCAGGCGGAGGAAGCTTTGCGCGAATCGGTCGACAAACTGGAGAGAAGCACTCATCAACTTCGGATTCTGACGGAAATGGGCCACCTGCTCCAGGCCAGCTCTACGCCCGCCGATGCTTACGCTGTCACCGCCCGATTTACCCAGACTCTCATTCCCGCCACCGCCGGCGCCCTCTACGTGTATTCCCCTCAGACCAAGGACTTGGAGATTGTCAGCCGATGGGGAGAATTACAACCAGACGACCCGGAGTTCCTGACCCCGGATCAGTGCTGGGGCCTTCGTACCGGACGCGCGCACTTCGTGGAAAATTCCCAGACCAGCCTGCTGTGCCGCCATTTGCCGAATCCGCCGCCGGCGTGTTACCTCTGCGCTCCCATGATTGCTCACGGCGAAACCTACGGACTACTTCACTTGCGGCTGGCTGCGCCGCCGCCAGGCTCAGCCGGTGAAGCGTCCGCGAAGTCCGTAGAACTCCCCTGGCCGGCAACCTCCATCGCGGAGCAGTTGGCGTTGGCCGTGGCCAATATGAACCTGCGCGAAGCCCTGCGCGCGCAGTCCATTCGCGACCCGCTCACGGGCTGGTTTAATCGGCGTTACATGGAAGAGACTCTGGAGCGCGAGATTTCCCGCGCGGCTCGAAACCGGCGTCCCCTGGCTGTCATCATGCTCGACGTGGACAACTTCAAGCAGTTCAACGACACCCATGGGCACGAGGCAGGTGATTTGGCCTTGCAGATTTTGTGCGAGACGCTGAAAAGCCACATCCGAAGCGAAGACGTTGCCTGCCGTTTGGGCGGAGATGAGTTTGTGCTTGTCCTTCCCGACACCGCCGCGGAACTCGCCACGCAAAGGGCGGAGGAGTTGCGCAAGGCCGTCGCACGCATGGACGTTCAATATCAGGGCCGCCTCTTGGAGCCGATGATCCTGTCGTTCGGCGTCGCCACCTTTCCCGAAAACGGCAGAACCCTGAAAGACCTTCTGCGCGCCTCCGATAATGCCCTCTTCCGCGCCAAGGATGAGGGGCGCGACGCAATTCGTTCCCGGGAGTAGCCCAGCACAGTGAGTTTAGCCCCGCCGCTCAGGCTTGCCGCTCCGCGCCGTTGCGAATACAAACTGCGACTCCACCTGATTCTGGAACGTTTCCCCTCTCCCATGCGCATGTAGGGGGACGGCTTGCCGTCCCCCGGTGAACCGGGTAGGGCAAGCCCTACCCCTGCGAGTTTTCAGAGGAGTTGCTCACGCCCGTCGGCCCACGGTTACCCGAGAAGCATGAAAATTCGCGCAGCGCCTTGGAGTGCGGCAGCGAAGCTGCCGCCGTGGAATACGAGCCAACGGCGGCAGCTGGCGCTACCGCACTCCAGGGCGCCGGTACCAAGATCCCCATCTCCCCAGATAGTGAGTGGGGTAGCGCGGACCCCTGGTTTTGGGGTCCGCGGTTCTTCCGTCGGGCCACAGACAAGCCGCGGACCCCAACACCGGGGGTCCGCGCTACGTGGCTTGCGCCAGGTGCTCCCGCTTACCGGTGCTTTTCGTCGTGCTTTTCTTCGTGCTTGGCCTCTTTATGGTGTTCTTCCTTTACGGCCTTTCCGGCCCTGGCATCCGACCGCTCCTGCGGCGAGCGACGTTCCAGCTCATGGTGTTCCGCTGGGCGCGGCGCCGCCCGCGAGAAGCGCTGGACTGCATACGGATGAACGTAGGTTGTGCGATTCCCCCAAGTCCTGCCCCACGGGTGGTTGTTAACGATCACCACGTGGTGTCCCCAATCGAAGTGGTTCCAGCCGAAGCCCCATCCCCAGGGACGAAACGCCAGGCCAATCGCCACGCCGAAGCCAAAGCGGATTCCGGCGCCCACTACAAAGCCGACGCGCGGAGCCAAAAACACCACTCCGGGATTGTAGGCGGGGATCACGATGAAGCCCGGGTTCACCGGCATGATCGTGATGTACGGCCCGGCCGCCACCACAACCGACGGGTTCGTCCGCAGATAACCGTAGTCGTAGGCTCGTTTGCGCATCACCTGCACCGCGTCCATCACGTCGGGCCGCTGAGAGAGGACGGCGTTGCCCAGTTCCTCTGTCCACTGCGGGGCGGAAGCCATCATGCCGAGCACCGAGGGAAAGGGCAGCAGCGCCTGTACGCTTGGATCCCAGGGCAACTGGTCCGACGCGATGGCCTGCGCGAGCGCGTCGCCGGTCAGGTAATGGTGCTGGTCGGCCCACTGCGCGGCAGCGGGAATATCGTTGTAAAAGGTCGAGGCCGTGAGCACCTGCGCGAGCAACGGATCAGGATAGAGAGCGATCGGAGAGACTATCCTCTCCAGTTCCTGCGGCGGAAAGGTCGGTGGCGGCGCCTGGGGCGGCGGGCCTTGATCCGGCGGCGGCCCTTGATCCGGCTGCTCCTGGTCTGGCGGCGGTTGCGGAAGCGGCGCTTGCGCAAATGACGCGGCGGTGAACAGTTGCGCCGCAAAAAGAAGCCCCAAAGAGGCGGCAATCAATCGCATGATGAGTCTGGCTCCTTTGATTCTTAGTTTCGGCATTGTAAATCCTCCTTTGTGAGCTTCTCAGCTCAGGGACAACGGCTCTTTGTGACTACCCGGTTAGTAGGTCATTCCGAGGAGTCCGTCAGCCGACCGACGACGAGGAATCTCGCACTGCCTCGAAAACATTCAGAGCAGGATTCCTCGCTTCACTCTCTCGAAAGTCTGTCATTCTGAGCGAAGCGAAGAATCTGCATTAGTTCGCCTGCGACCGGAACTGCAGATCCTTCGCGGAGTTTACCCTGAGCGCAGCGAACGGGCTCAGGATGACAACCACTTTCATCTCCATGGGTGGGCCGCAGGCCCAAGTACACCCGGAATGACAAACCCGGTGAAGTTCTCACGCAAACTCCTTAACTCAGTTCCCTGTCCGGGCAGGCGGCGGATCACTTCTCGGGCCCGTAGACTGAAGCGGCGTCGCCACGAAGTCCTGCGTGATGTAGAGACTGCCGTCCGGTCCTTGCACAACTCCGATTCCTACATCGGTATAACTCGAGTTCAAAATGTTGCCACGGTGGTTATGTGCGAAGCGGGGCTCGTTCATGAATGCGGATTCCGCCGCCGCCACCGTATCGTAGATGGCGATGTTCTCGCCTGAAGCCTGCCACGGAATCCCAGCTCTTTTGATGCGCTCCGAGAACGTCGTGCCGTCAGGATCGTCATGCGAAAAGGATCGCTGCTTGAGCATGTTGAGGGAATGCGTCCGCGCCACGGCAGCCAACTGCTCGTTCCACTTGAGCGGACGCGCCTGCCCGCCGGTCTCGGCCAGCGTTCCAGGTTTAAAGCGGTCCTGGTTGACGAGCGTCCACATCTGCCTCTCCAAACCCGCCATACGCCCCGCGGTAAAGTTCCGTGCCGTCGGCTCGGAACCCACTCCGGATGCGCCGCGGGTTACGCCGGGCGAATACGCGCCAACCGTTTCACCGCGCCGCGCCGCGGGGACGTTGCCCTTCTCGCCAAAATGATGCCACACGCCCCCGGTCGGGAATTGGCGCTTGGGCGGGGTCGTCGCTCGATGAGTCGTGGTCTGCGGCACCGCTTCGTCCGGCCTGGTGTTGGTTTGCGCCGGGGCGGGAAGAGCAAAAGCAAGAATGATAACTCCTAAGATTCCCACGAACCAAACTGCCCACTCGTATCGACCTACCGCTTCTAATTGGCAAAGTGCCTTCATGGCGTCCGACCACCAGAGAAAAGCATTTCAAACGACCTAGCATGGCTGGGTGCAAGTTACTTGCCAATCATGGGTCTCGGCCGGAATTTTATCACCTGTATTTTGCTTGGGTTAGCGCTATGCCTGGCGCTCGGAGGGAATCCTGAGTGCTCCATGGCCGATCTCGGCCAACCGTTGGCCGATTTCGGGCACGAGTTCGGAGGCCCGGGTCGATGCCGCTTCGAACTGGAACGCCTTTTGAACGACGGGTGGCGACGACGGCGTTTGTGTTTTTCGGGATTCTGAGTACGTAATTGGTCGGCTCCGTATAGAATAGCAGAAGGGAGGGACACGATGCCGTTAAGCATAAAGAACCCGGTTACGGAACGTCTGGCGAGGCAAGTCGCAAAGCAAACAGGCGAATCCATTACCTTAGCGATCCAGCACTCCCTGAAAGAACGCCTCGAGCGCCTCCCCAATCGGCGGCGTGGCCGCATCGTGTCTGAAAAGCTCGAGAACATACTGCGGCGGGTCGATGCCCTTCCCACTTTGGACAAACGGCCTGTCGACAAAATCCTAGGCTACGATGTACGCGGAATTCTTCGCTGATTTCCTTACTTCCGAAACAAAGCACATCTTGTCGGCAGATCAGAAACCCAGAGCGACGCAAAGCGCCGCAACGTCGCCGATTCGTTCGTCGAGGGCCGCGGGCACCACCTCGCAATGCGCCACCGCAGGCGCCAGCGCTTCCCTCTGCATGACCGAACGCGCCGGATCGAGCAGCAAGTCGCCCAGCCGCATGGCCAAGCCCCCAATCACGATTCGTTCCGGGTTCAGCAAGTCGACCAGAATGGCAAGCACCGCGCCGAGCCGCCGCCCGGTCGATTGAAGAATCCCAATGGCGACCGCGTCGCCCTTCTTGGCCGCCAGGCCAACGTCTTTGGCGGTAAGCGACTTTCCGGATTGCAGGATTTTGGAGAGAGCTGTCTTCTGTTTGTTCTTGGCAGCCTTGGCGACGGCTTGAGCCGCCACCTGGGCCAAACCGCCGCCGCTAGCCCAGCCTTCCGCGGAGCCCGCCTTGTTATGCCCCACGGGCCCCGTGGGCGTGAGGCGAATGTGTCCGACCTCGCCCGCCAAATCATTCGTGCCGTGATAGAGGCGGCCGTCCGTGATAATGCCCGCGCCGAGGCCGGTGCCCATGGTCAGGAAGACCATGTTCTGACTCCCTTGGCCCGCGCCGAATCGATGCTCCGCGACGGCTCCTGCGTTGGCGTCGTTCTCCACCTGGCACTCGACGCCGAATTCCTTCTCCATGATCGCCTTGATGGGAACGTTATCCCAACTAGGAAGATTGGGCGGCGACTGGATGATCCCCGCGATCCGGTCCAAGGGACCTCCGCAACTGACGCCAATCCGCTTGATGGCGCTCGGGTCAAGCCCCTGCTGTCGAAGCAGCTCGCGAATGCCGTTCTTGGCAAGATCAATAGCCCGGTCCGGCCCTTTCGCCGGAAGAGTGGCGAATTCCGTTCGCGCGAGCACCGCCGGCGGCTCCGCGGAGATAACAATCGCTGTCTTGGTTCCACCTACGTCTAATCCCACCCACACATTTTCAGTCATGGCCGGCACCTGTTCTACGGCAAAGTTGCGAGTCACATTCTCTTTGACATCAACTTAGGCTGGCGCAGAGCGAAGCTCTGCGTTTCGGCAAGTCAGCCCGTCAGCTGACGGGCGGAAGCCAGTAGTCCGTCAGTCGACGAATCGCGCAGACCCCACCCTCTCCCCCGTCCCCTCTCCCGCCCGGCGGGAGAGGGGTGCCGAAGGCGGGGTGAGGGCCACCCAACCCAGGGCTTACGCCCTAGGCTACTCTATGCCGCCCCTTACGGGGCTCTCAAAAGCGGCTTCGAATCAGACGGGCTTTCTCGACGAACATCTGACTCAGGACACGAGCAACTCCTCCAGCGTGACGCAAGTCAACCCGGCCTTCGCGGCCCCGGCGAGAATGGCGGGCAACGCCTGTACGGTCGCCGCACGGTTCACTCGGTCGGGCGAGTAGGCTCTGCCGCCGTCATGAAGCAGAACGATGGAGCCGGGGCCGAGCGTCTTGAGGGTTTCGCGGATGATGCCCTCCCGGTCGAGCCTCCAATCATACCCCGTGTCCGACCAGTTCACCAGTCTCAGGCCGCGCGCCTCGAGCACCGGCTGAAGTCCCAACCAGCGCGCGCCGAAAGGAGGCCGAAAGAACCTGGCGCGTTTCCCCGTCACCTTTTCGATCGCCTCCTGAGTGCGGTCGACCTGGCGTGCAAAAAACCTGCGGCTGTGAAAAAAGGGAAACGGGTGCGAGTAACCGTGATTCCCGATCGCGTGCCCCTCCGCGTGAATCCGCCGCAAAAGCTCCGGACTCCGCTCGACGTTTCGCCCGCACACGAAGAAAGTTGCCTTCACTCCCCGCTCGCGGAGGATGTCGAGAATCGGCTCTGTGTAACCGGCGCAAGGACCGTCGTCGAAGGTCAGGGCGATCCGGTTGCCGTCGGCAGGCCCGCGCAGAACGGCCGGCGTAAACCACTGCAGGGTGGGAATACTCCACGCGTAAACGTACAAGCCGAAGAGGCCGCAAAGGAATATTACACAGATTGAAATTATCCAGATGTGAGACAATTCAAGTCCTTATATCGCGTTTTGGCGGCGAGTTGGCCTCACCCGCTTGGAGTGACCCCTCACCCGTCACGCTCCGGCTGATGAAAGCGCCGGACCGTGACACCCTCTCCCCACGGGAGAGGGCTGACACGTCAGGGGGTTTTCTGCTTTCTGCCTTTTGCCTTCAGACCAGCACCAGGTGGGGATGGTAAACGCTTCCCTGAACATGCCGGGCCACGGCGATGAGGCGCCGCTCGGGATTCATGATTTTCAATAAGGCGGCGACTGACGAAGAGCCTGCGCCGGGGCCCCGCGCGGCGCGCGTGGATTGGGCCAATTCGAACGTGTGTCCGTGGCGCACCCCGACCTCCTGGCGTCCGCGAACAATTAGTTCCGGGAATTCCGGAAGCAAGGCCTCCAGCGGCACCAGGCAACTCGCTACCTGGTTTTGCCCCGCCGCCTCGGCCAGTCGTTCGACCGTGACCGCTTGACTCTCCTTGAACTCTGCCACCGCCGTGCGCCGCAAATTGGCCAGATAAGCTCCCGAGCGAAGCTTCTGCCCGAAGTCATGAGCCAGCGACCGCACGTAAGTTCCGCCGGAACACTCGACGGCCAACCGTACGTCCTGGCCCTCGATTCCCAGCAACTCGAGCGCATAGATTTCCACTTCCACCGGCTCAAGTAATACAGGTTTTTGCTGCCGCGCTAATTCATAAGCGCGCACGCCGCCCACGTGCTTAGCCGAAAACGGCGGAGGGGTCTGCATTAATCGGCCGGTAAACTCGCGAAAGAGCTTTTCCAGAATTGCCGTATCGAGCGCCGCGGGTTGATCTTCTGAAGTGACCCGGCCGGTCGAGTCGTAGGTATCGGTCGAATGGCCAAAGCGGATCGTTCCCGAGTAGGACTTTCGCGACTTCAAATAGAATTGCGCAAAGCGCGTCGCCTTGCCCACCGAAACCGGCAGCACGCCGGTTGCGAAGGGGTCGAGTGTCCCGAAATGCCCAACCTGGCGAATGCCCAGAATGCGGCGCACACGCGCCACCACGTCATGCGAGGTGAGCCCCGCGGGCTTGTCAATCACCAGCACTCCGGAGATTTCGGGAGCGGCGTCAGGCATGGGGAAATCAGTCGTCAGGTATGTCATCCTGAGCGCAGCGAAGGATCTCTGTAGTTTTTCGTAAGCCGTCGAACCATGGGAAACTGCGGAGATCCTTCGCGGAGTTTATCCTGAGCGAACTGCGGCGATTCTTCGCTTCGCTCAGAATGACAAGCGAAGGACTCAGGATGACAGGCATTTGTTTGTTTCACACCTTCGACTTTCAACTCTCGACTCTTGACTTTCGACTCTCAGTAATACTCCACAAAATAATTCGCCACGTCATCGCCCAGGACTTCTTCCGCCTGAGCCAACACCTGCCGGAAGACAGATTCAAGCAACGGCTGGCTATCCGAAACAGACGCTACGCCCAGCGTGGCGTGCTGCCAGACGTCTTCGTGATTCAACTCGGCCACGGCGACGTTGAAACGCGCCCGCAACCGATCGCGCATCTTGCGCAGGACAGCCCGCTTTTCCTTGAGGGAGTGAGCGTAGGGAAGCTGAATCTCCAGGGTAAGTAAACCTACGGGCATGACTTTCGTCCACGCGTCGGTGGTTCCCCTCCTCATCAAGGAGGGGAGCCCCGGACCCCAACTGCGCCGCCCATGCAGGTACAGCGCCGGACCCGATCAGGCCATGGCAGGCTCGGGAACTCTTTCCTCGGCGAAGGCCTCGATCACGTCGCCGACCTTAACGTCGCTGTAATTCTCGAGCGCAATGCCGCATTCCATCCCGGTCCTTACTTCCGTGACGTCGTCCTTAAATCGCCGCAAGGATTTGAGTTTGCCCGAGTGGACCACCACGCTGTCACGGAGCAGGCGAATGAGCGCCTCCCGGGTGATCTTGCCGTCCTGAAGGTAACAGCCCGCCACCATGCCGACGTTGGAGATCCGGAAGACCTCCCGCACCTCGGCGCGGCCCAAGATTGTCTCCTTGAAAACCACGGCCAAAAGGCCCGTCATGGCTTTCTTGATTTCGTCGGTGACGTTGTAAATGATGGTGTGCAAACGGATGTCCACCTGCTCCAGCTGGGCAAGTTCTGTAGCCTTGCGCTCCGGCCGCACGTTGAATCCGATCACCACCGCATTGGACGCCGAAGCCAGCAGCACATCGGTCTCGGTAATGGCGCCCACGCCGGCGTGAATAACCTTCACCTTTACCCGGTCGGTGCTCAATTTGTTCAGCGTGTCGCCGAGGACCTCCACCGACCCTTGCACATCCGCCTTGATGATAAGCGGCAATTCCTTCACGTCGCCCGCGGCCAGTTGTGCGTGCAACTGCTCGAGGGTCAGCCGTGCGCTCTTGGCCAGCGCGGCTTCACGCTGTTTGGCCTGGCGATGCAGCGCAATCTGCCGGGCCTTCATGGTATCGTCGATTACCTGCAGCCGGTCGCCGGCTTGCGGAACATCTTCGAGGCCGAGCACTTCCACCGGCGTCGAAGGCAGCGCTTCGATCACCGGGCGGCCGAGGTAGTCGAACATGGCTCGCACTTTGCCGTAAATCGGACCGATGATGAAAGAATCGCCGACCCGCAGCGTTCCGTTCTGCACCAGAAGCGTCGCCACCGGGCCGCGGCCCCGGTCCAGTTTCGCCTCGAGTACGGTTCCGGCGGCAAGGCGCTTGGGGTTAGCCTTCAGTTGCTGGAGGTCCGAGACCAGAAGGACCATCTCCAAAAGCAAATCCAGATTCTGGCGTTTCTTGGCGGAGACCTCCACGGTCACCGTTTGCCCGCCCCACTCTTCCGGCATCAAGCCGTGCTCCGTCAATTGCCGCTTGACGCGTTCCGGTTGGGCGTCGGCTTTGTCGACCTTATTGATCGCAGCCACGATGGGAACATTGGCCGCGCGGGCATGGTTAATGGCCTCGAGCGTCTGAGGCATGACGCCGTCGTCGGCAGCCACCACCAGCACCACCACGTCGGTCACGCGCGCCCCGCGAGCTCGCATCATGGTGAACGCTTCGTGGCCCGGCGTGTCGATGAAGGTCAGCTTCCGCCCTTGCACTTCCACCTGGTAGGCGCCGATGCTCTGGGTGATTCCGCCCGCTTCGTGCGCCGCAACATTCGTCTGCCGGATGGCGTCCAGCAGCGAGGTCTTGCCGTGGTCGACGTGCCCCATGACGGTCACCACCGGGGCGCGCGACTCCAGGTCTTCGCGGCGGTCGGTCACTTGCTCTTCCTGGAGGATCTCTTCTTCGAAGCTCACCACATTGGCTTCCGCTCCGAATCCCCGCGCCACTTCGGTTGCCGTTTGGCCATCCAGGGTTTGGTTTATAGTCGCGAAGATGCCTTTGTCCAACAATCGCTTGATGACGTCTTTGGCGCGCACTTGCAATTTCTCGGAAAGCTCTTTGATGGAGATGCCTTCCGTAATCGTGATCTTGCGCGTGAGGGGAACTTCTTCCGGCGCCACCGGCTTGGGCGGGGGCGGCGCGGGATAATTCACAGGACGCGGCGGGGCCGAGACGGGGCGCGCCGCCGGTGGCCGTGTTGCGGGTACGCCGCCCGTGGCCACGGCGCCGCCCGGGGCGCCCGGCATGGAGCGAGCCGAAGTGGGATGCATTGGCCGCGGCTCGCCGGGCCGGCGAGGCATCATCGGGCGCGCAGGCGCAACCTTGGCTTTGGCCGCGTGGGGGTAGATCGGTTGGCTGGAGGTAGGATCTCTTCGCACCACACGCATAGCCCGCGCCCCCTTGCCTTCCGCAATTGCCCGGGCCACCACGTTCGGCACCTCGGGCGCCTTGGGCGGAGCAGGCGGCGCTTCCACGATTCCAGCCGCGCGCGCCGCAGGCGCCGGCGGGACTTCCATCCTGGCTACGGGAGGCGGCACCGGGGCGGGCGCCGGAATTACCGGCAGCCGCACAAGAGGCTCCGGCGGCGGGGTGGGAGCGATCTGGCTGCCAATGGCCGCAGGCGGAGGCGCAACCGGAGCAGCAGGGCGCAGTGGCAGAGGTGGCGGGGGCGCGGGCTTCTGCACCGCAGGCGCCGGTTTGAGCGCCACCGGCGCCTCCGGTACATGAACCACTCGCGGAGGCGGCGGCGGCACAATCGCCCTTCGCGCCGCATTCTTGATCTCTTCAAGGGAGCGGGTCAGCGGATTGTGCAACTCAGCCTTGATGATATCAGGCAGCCTCTTCGGCTCGAAAACCACATGCGGCGGTTCTTTCACCGCCACAGGTGCAGGCGGAGGTGCTACCGGCGCCGTCTCGAGGGTTGCGTCCCCATCGCCCGCAGTACGGAAATGCTCGCGAACTTTGTCGGCGATCTCATCGTCAAGCGCACTGGAGTGAGATTTCTTCTCAAACCCGAGTACCGCCAGGTACTCTAAGATCAGGTGACTCTTGACTTCCAGCTCACGCGCCAAAACGTTAATTCGTATGTTGCCCATTCAGTCTTCTTCTTACTCTCCCTCACTTCCCGCCCCTCGCAAAAGGATTGGGTGAAATCTGGGCTCGTAGCACCTTCGAGGCCGGCAGCAGACCTTCTATAGCTGCCGCCTTCTGGAAGGGCAGCGCCCAAGCAGTTTTATTTCATTCGGATTTCCCTCCTTCCTCTCCAGTCTTTTCTTCGCTCGGCTCGGTTTCCTTGGCGGCCGGCTCGGCGGTTTCCGGCGGAGCGGAAGCCTCTGCGGCCGCGGCTTCTTCCTCGTCCGGCTCCTGAACAGGAACGGGCTGCTCAGTCTCCGGCTCTTCAACCGGGACGCCTGCCGTGCCTTCCGCCGCGCCTACGGTTACTTCCGCCGCGCCTTCCGTTCCTGCCACTGCACCTTCCGCAGCGCCTTCCGTTGCTTCCGCTGCGCCCTCCACGGCGGCTTCCGCGGCGGCGGCTTCAGCGGCGGGCTCGGCGCGATCCTGCTCGAAGTAATCCGTCACCACGCGCCGGATTTTCTCGACCGTCTTCTCGCCGATCCCGGGGATCTGGG
>Ga0181538_10005079_pt1 | contig 11976 bp, 5 predicted proteins | sample PEATcosm2014_Bin_40_FD_119773 | JGI IMG/M metagenome (GOLD analysis project Ga0181538, IMG submission 119773) | Peatland microbial communities from MTU Mesocosm Facility, Houghton, MI, USA - PEATcosm2014_Bin23_30_metaG | ecosystem: Environmental > Terrestrial > Soil > Wetlands > Peat | place...
CGCCCGCCGCGGCGAGTTTGGCCAGACCAAACCAGAAGGACGTTACGGCATCGCGTCCTTTCGCATTCATGGCCACTGCCACATGCCGCCTGCCTTCCAGACAGGCGGTCGCCAGATCCGTGGTAACGGACCCCGGACCAACTTCGATGAAGTATCTTGCGCCCGCAGCATAGAGCGCATCGATTTGATCGGCGAAGCGAACCGGCAATGCGAGCTGCGTGCCAAGGATCTCTCGGGCGGCATGGGCGTCGTCGGGATAGCGCTCGGCCGAACTGGTGGCAAAGACCGGAATGCGGGGCGAATCGAAAGCGATGGTCTTCAGAAAATCGACAAAGGATGGCGCCGCGGAGGCCACGATCGGGGAGTGGAAAGCCGTCGACACCGGCAGCCTGCGCACGGTAAAGCCACGTTCGGCGAGTTCCTTCGCGCTTTGCTCGATGGCTTGCACACTCCCCGCCAGGACGACCTGGTTCGGACCGTTGATATTGGCCAGAGTTAATTCCGGAGAGAGAAACGTCGCGATCTGCCGCGCGGATGCCGCCACGGCGAGCATTGTCCCGGGACAGGATCGAGCCGCCTCAGCCATCAGCCGTCCCCGCTCCCGAGCGACAGCGAGAAAATCCTTTTCCCGAATTACTCCCGCGGCAAATAGTGCACTGACTTCGCCGAAGCTGTGACCGGCACAGTAGTTGGGCGACACGCCGGCAGACCGGAGCAGCTTGAGATACAGCGAGCTGGTAACCCCGATTGCCGGTTGTGCGTTTTCGGTCGCCGTCAGCCGGGCTGATTGGCGTTCCCGCTCTGCTTCGGAGAATGCCGGCGGAGGGAAGACGACGGAAGGTAAGTCAGGATTGCCGCGAGCGGCTTCGTCCCAGACGCGCAGGGCCTCGTCGAAGCCGGTGAGGAGTTCCGCGCCCATCTCGAGATATTGGCTCCCCTGTCCCGGGAAGAGAAACGCCACACCACCTTCGAGCGGCGCCCCGGAACCGAGAAAGATTCCTCCGGGGAACGCTTGGTCCGTCCCGCTTCGGATCGCGCTTTTCGCATGATCGATCTTGCCCGCCAAATCGGCGGCGTCGCTGGCCACTATCGCCAAACGGCACGCGGACTCTCGCGAGAACGCCTTCTGGCTTTCCTTCGCCGCATAGGCGAATCCATCGGCTTGAGCGCGCGAGGCTAGCTCCGTCGCCAAGCGTATCGCCTCAGGACCGGTGGCTGCGGAAACCAGGCACAATTCGGTTGCGCGGCTGAGAACACGCGGCGGTCTGGGCGCGGTTCCATTGTATTCTTCGAGCGTGAGATGAAAATTGCTGCCGCCAAATCCAAAGGCACTGACGGCGGCGCGGCGCGGATGATCTTCTCCGTGTATCCACGGGCGAAGTTTGGTGTTTATATAGAAACCGTTCTGATCGAGTTCGAGCGCCGGGTTCGGCTCGTTGACCTTGATGGTGGGCGGAAGGACCTTATGGTGTAAGGCCATCACAGTCTTATAAAGAGATGCCGATCCCGCTGCGGCTTTGGTATGGCCGATCTGCGACTTGACCGATCCGAGCGCGCAATGTTGCCGCAGCGCCGCACCGTCTGCCCCAAAAACTTCGCGGAGGGCAGTCAATTCAGCGGCATCCCCCGCCGGTGTGCCGGTGCCGTGGGCCTCCAGCAGTCCGACGGTTGCCGGACCGTAGCCCGCCGCTTCGTAGGCGCGCCGCAGAGCGCGGGCCTGGCCTTCGGGTCGCGGCGCGTAGATACTCTTGGCGCGGCCGTCGGAGGAGGAGCCGATTCCGCGGAGCACCGCATAGATCCGGTCACCGTCGCGCTCGGCGTCTTCCAGCCTGCGCAGCGCAAACATGCCGACGCCCTCGCCCAGCATGGTGCCGTCGGCGTGGGCGTCGAACGGCCGGCAGTCGCCCGATCTAGACATGGCGAACGTCTTGCTGAAGCACATGAACATGAAGATGTCGTTGATGGCGTCGACACCCCCGGTAATCACCATGTCGGCCGCGCCGCACCAGAGCTCCTGCATGCCCATCTGGACTGCGCCGAGGGTACTCGCACAGGCCGCGTCGATCACGCAATTGGTTCCGCCCAGGTCGAACCGGTTCGCAATGCGGCCTGCCACAACATTACCCAGAAGCCCGGGAAAGGTGCTCTCCGTCCATTCGACGTAGCGTTCACCAAACCGGCCGCAGATCATCGCGGCTTCTTCGATCGGGATTCCCGATTCTCTCAAGACATCTTCCAGAACTGGCCGCTGCAGACTGCCGGACATGGTGCCGACCAGTTCCGTCGCCGAGGCAACCCCGAGTATCACGCTGATTCGCTCCCGGTCGATGCGCCGGAAATCCAAACCACAACTGCTTTCGATCAACTGTTTGGCAACCATCAAGGCCAGCAATTGCGCGGTATCCGTGCTGGGCGCCTGGCTGGGCGGAATGCCGTGCTCGAGCGGCTCGAAGAAAACGGGCGAAAGAAAAGCGCCGCGCCGCGTATAGGTCTTGCCCGGCTTCGCCGGGTCGGGATCGTAGTAATCGTCGATCAGCCAGTGGGTGTCCGGAACGTCGGTTAAACAATCCTTGCCGCTGACGATCGTTCTCCAGAAATCGTCAGGACCGCTTCCCCCCGGAAATAATGCTGCAAGTCCGGTGACGGCGATGGGCATCTGGGTGCATGGAGATTTCATGCCAGCCGCCTCGGACGGGGATTGAACAGGGACGCGGGCACATCGATGCCGTGAACGCGAGCCTGTTGTGCGCGAGTGGCAATGGCCGCTCCTTCAAGCAGGTTCAGGCCAACCTGCGTCACGGATCGACTCTCAAGATCCTCGAGAAACGATCCGCGCGCCCATTCGTTGAAGGCCCCAATGGCAGGTCCGCACCAGATTTGATAATCCAACTGCCGGTCTTTCTGGCCTGTAATCGGCCACCGGCTCGACATCCCCAGATACCAGCGAAAAATCAAAGCCATTTTGTGACGGCCGTCTTGGGCCGCGCGGCGCAGTTCATCCGGTTTCCTCGCCGAAAAGAACTTTTCGACGTCGATCTCGACTTTACCGAGATCACGGCCGAAGATATCCCGCTCGATGCCCTGGCGGACGGACGGCGGAATTTCGTCAATGGACGCATACGAACGATAGAGTTCGAATAGGCGTCCGGCTTTTTGCGCATACATCGAGCCTTTTCGCAGAACCTGAACTTTAACGCCGAGTTCAAACATGTCCGCGGACGGCGCCATGGTGACATCCGCCATTCCGGCATCCACCAGCATCCGTCTGGCGGTTTCGGACAGGCCCGATTCTCGAGTGGTCTGATTGATGGTTCCGGTCAGAACGTAGGCGGCGCCCATGGCGAATGCAGCGGCTACGGCCGCTGGATTACCGAGTCCGCCGGCGGCGCCGACGCGGACGGCGGGGACACCTCGTAGGCGGGCGGCGGCCCGGTCGCGCTCTGCTTCGAGCAAGGGTAAGAGCACGGCGAGCGGCCGGTTATCCGTGTGTCCGCCTGAGTCTGCTTCCGCTGTCACGTCCTCGGCCACTGGGACGTACTGCGCGATTCTGGCCTCGGCAGGCGTCAGCCGGCCGTCCCGCAGCAGGGACTCAAGCATTTCCTTCGGTGGAGGCGCCATGAATTGCGCAGCCACCTCAGGCCGCGATACTTTGGCGAGTATTTGATTCGGCCGGACAATTCGGCCGGTGGAATCCGTGTGAGCGCCCCGGTATGAATAATGCACCACGTTGGGCGTCATTGCCATGAAGGCCGAGGCTGAAATCCGCCGGACACCCTCGCCGAGATACAGTTCGACGGTGGCCCGCTCCAGGTCCGGTTCGTTCGGCGAGTGGATGAGGTTGGTTCCCCACGGAAGTCCTTCCGTCGCATGCCCGATTTCACGGACCGCGGCGCGAATGGTGTCCAGATCCAATCCGGCCGCGCCATAGAAACCACAGAATCCCGCCTTCGCAGAGGCGACGACCATGGCCGGCGTCGCTAGCGCCCGCGCCATTTCTCCGACGACGTAAGGAAAACGGCAGCCGTGGGCTTCCCCGAAGCGCCGGTCTCCCAGCCATTCGGGGTAGATGGGTGCTAGCTGGCCGATCACGCGGCATCCTGCGGGCGTCGTATCTTCGCGGGCCAGACCGATTCGCCGCTTGACGGGATCTTCGATCACCTCGAGACGTTCGCGAATCGAAGCGATCAAAGCAGCGAGTCCGGCCGGTGTAAAGGACGCATCCCGATCGGGAGGAGCAACTGACAAATCTTTTGCGGCAACCAGCGCCGCAGTTTCCAAAGCCATAACCAAGTCAGGAGCTCCAAGCACACCCAAATTTCGTGCCGCGAACTAGCGTGAGCTCTTTCCTTCCAGCATCGACTGCAAAATAACCGGCCGCCGTGACTGCGCAGACCGATCCTTCCATATCGGTAACTTTCCTCGCAACGTTTGCATTGAGGTTATGGGGTTAACTGTCGGACGCACCGCCTAAAACTCAGCAAGGACACAACGTCGCTTAGGGAGTAGTTAAGTCTATCATAAGTAGCCCACGTCGCAAAGAGGTATCAGCAATCGGTGCTGTCCTAATTTGGTCGTACCGCCGCCATCTTGGCGGCTCCATTGCCGGCTGGAAGCCGGCGTTACGGGCCAACTTAGGACACTACCCAGCAATCGCGATCCGGGCTCTATTCGGCGACTTGGCAGAATGCTAAGAAAAACCAATTCAAGCCACGGATGGATACGCGGTACTAAGTCACGGGCGGAGGCTCTCGGCGATACGGACCTGCGTCGCGATTGCCTCACGAAGCCTTCGGTTGAACGCTTCTTCCGATTCGCCATCTTCAACCATTATGGGAGCGCCCGTGGAGATGGCGATCGGAGTGCAGCGGCGTGGGAAATGGCCGCGTGGCCAGATCTCGAATGTCCCGGCGATGCCCATCGGTACAACAGGAACCCGCAGTTCGCGGGCAAGAAGCGCCGGGCCCCTGCGAAATTCTTGCAGCCTTCCGTCGGGCGATCGTGTGCCTTCGGGATGCACCCAGAGGACAAGCCCTCGTTCGAGGCCTGCTTTGCCCATGCGGATGCCCCACATCAGATGCTGGCCCGCGTCCACAGGCACAATCCGGAGCATGCCTGCCAGCCAACGCATAAAAGGCGCCCGGAAATATGAGCTCAATCCGAGCACGAACAGTCTGCTGAAAACCGCATAGGGCAACATACATATACCGACGGGAGTATCGATATAACTGACGTGATTGGGGCAGATTACGAAGGGCGGCTGGGGAAACGCGGCGGCATGGTGCACCTTCATTTTCATCAGCAAATGAAGCCCGGTGCCCAAAGCTCTGGAAACGCCGTACCACCACCGTTCGAGGACCGGTCGGCGGCGGAGATATTCCTCGGCAAACGCGCTCTCCTCATGCGAGAGCGGCGCTCCAAGCAGCTCTGTCCAACTGGTCCAGCCGGTCTCGGAGGCCTCCCCGGAAGCGCGCTCCCGCACTTCATCAAGCAAGTGTTGAACCGTGAATATTTGGGCGGCTCGTGTGTCGGCGATGCGGATTTTGAACGTCTTCTCCACATTGCTCAGCAATTCCACACGCTCAAGCGAATCGAGCCCGAGATCGAGATCGAGACTCATCCCCCGAGTTACCAGCGGCGCATCGGGGCGTAAGCGGCGGATGAGCCTCCCAATATCCCGTTCAACAGGGCCGGCCGGTTCGGCCGCGGAATCCGCAGCAACCCACGGTGAGTTCATTGGCGCCATCTCGCGGACCTTGAATCGCTGCAACTTTCGCGTCGTCGTCCGGGGCAACGGCTCGTTCAGGATTTGGATACTCCCCGGCCGTTTGTATCCGGGGAGCTTCCTTGCGGCCGCCGCCAGCTGCGCGCGGACGCCCTTGTCCAGAGCACCGCGATCAACTGCCGGCGAAATTGACTGCCGTGGATAGAGAGCGCAATGCAGCAACGCTCCATCGGGACCGTCCAATCCGACGAAGCATATTTCCTGCAGCAGATCGCATTGCGACAGAAAATACTCTTCCAACTCCTCAGGGAAAACGTTCTTGCCCGAGCTGAGCACAACTACGTCTTTGGCACGGCCGGTGATTCGCAGTGTGCCACGTGAGTCCAGGGTCCCGAGGTCCCCGGTGTGCAGCCAACCGCCTTTCAAAACAGCGGCTGTCGCGTCGGGGTCGCGCCAATAACCTTGCATGATGTTCTCGCCGCGTACCAGAATCTCGCCTACGCCCGACGCATTGGGGTTGACGATGCGCACCTCGCAATGCGCAACCGCAAGTCCGCAGGACAATCCGCCGTCCTTGTCGAGCGGAGTCGCGGACGCGAGTCCCGAACATTCGGTCAGACCGTAGGCCTGAAACAACCGAAAACCAAGATCGGCAAAGAACTCGGCTGTCTTGGGATTGAAATACGCTCCTCCAAAACCAAACGCGCGGAGTTTGGCCCCAAACCGTTGGTGGATCGGACGGAAGAAGATTTTGCCGGCCCGGAGATTGAATCGCCGCCGAAGAAAGCCCGAGATCCACAGGAGTGCCCGAAAAGCCCGTTGCCGCGCGGGCGATTGCCGACCGACTTCCTCGAGTATGCGCCTCTGCATCTGATAGTAGAACTGAGGAACGCAAAGAAACCCCGTAATTCCTTCTTGCTGAAAAGCGCGTCGCAGGCTGTCGGGATCCAAATGATTGAGAAAAATCACGCTGCAACCCGTGAAAACAGGGGCCAGCAGGTTAGCCAGCAACGGCATAATGTGATACAGGGGGAGCACTGACAAAACTCGGTCCGTGGGCGTGAGTGGGAACACCTCGAGCATGTCCAGGATGCTGCGGGCCACGTTCCGGAGCGTCAACAACACGCCTTTCGATGCACCCGTCGTACCGCCGGTGTAGAGAATTGCCAGGTTGTCGTCAAGTGATCGCGAGGGGAGCGGCAAAGCCGCTGCGCCCTTGGCCGAAATCGCAGCCTCCCACTCTGCCTCGGAGGACATTCGAACGCCGACGAATGGAACCGAGTGTGCAATTTCCAGCGCCTGCTCGTGAAATTTCGGTGAAGCGATGAGAAACTTCGCTTGCGAATGCCGGACAACGTTCACGAGAGCAGGCACGTTCGCCACGGTGTCCAGGGGCACGGCGATCCCGCCCGCTCGATGTACGGCCAGGAATGCAACACCCCAGCGCGGCTGATTCTCCATGAGAATCGCCACACGATCGTCCTTTTGAACCCCGCTTCGCAGCAAGTATTGGGAGAGGTCGCGAATATCGTCAGCAAATCGCGGCCAGGAGATCCCAACCCTGCCCTGCGGGTCGAGGCTCTCGAGTGCGATTTGATGCGGTCGCGCTTTCGCATGGCTCTCGATTGCACCGGCTAAGTCGAACTCAAGATCGCCGGCCGCCGCCGCCGTGCTCTCGGGAATTTCGAGGTTCCTTTGCCCCATAAATCTCCTGCCCGTAGAATTGTCTCACACACGCCATATCGCGGGAATAGGCGCGGTGCGATTTCACGCCGCAGATCATTTTCAACGCAGCCCGTGATGGCGCCGTTGGCAAGTTCATCCACAATCCCCAGGCAAATCCGGACGATGGGCTTGCAGGACCGGTGATCGGAAAGGGCCAGGCCAATCCGCAGGCCGTCCATGGCGGCGCCTATGCGCCGTATGTCATCGAGCGATGGACCAAAGTGCAAGGTTCCGAGCTAAGCATCTACTACGTGCTGTCCACTTGGAATCCGTATGTCGTTATACTGATGAAATCACGGCTGCACGTCGAGTAGCGCGCGGAATATGACACTGTGCGTCCGGTGCAAAGCCGAGGTCCAAACTGATCCATCCGAAGGTAACGCTCGTGAGTCCAGCGCAACAGAGTGAACCTTCGTCCCAGTTTCCCACCACACGGGGGATGAGTTTGGGAAACGGACGGCAAGTGGAACCTTTGGCGCCCCTCAATTACGAGCTTTGGGGACGGCTGGCGTTTGGTTGGGCCAATTCTCCTCCCTCAATGAGTTGCCCATGGGGTTGTGCTCGAAGAGATGCGGGCGTGATCGAACCAAGGGAAAGAGGATGCCCGTATTGGTGCTGGCGAAACGCAGCGCACGGATGGCCAGGAAACCATCGGGATCCTTGCTGAAGTAGAGAGTGTCGTTAAAAACGCTTCTGTCAAATGTGGCGGACTCGCCATGGACGGTGGCCACAACGCGCCCCTTTCGAGAGAATGTCACCGTAGCGTGTGTGCCCTTAAGATCCCACTGAACATTGTAAACTGCGGCTTGCAAGTCAACGCCCGCGACAACCATGGGACGGGTCAATTTCAGGTAGCACGCCTCTGCACCTCGGACCTCGGCGTTCCCTGCGAGCAATAGTCCGAGCGCCGTGACAGTTACCCTCAGAATCTTCGTCATGTCCATTTGCATATCCTCCCAACGAAAATCTCCAGGATCGGTCTGGCGAGGTTTCAATCAAATGAAACCAAGCAGTTATTGAAGTCAAAAGTGACGTGGCGAAAGTGCCGCATAAAGTCGGACCCTAAAATACCGTCGACGTGCTCGGTGGGTGGAAGCAGGGCTTCAAACTCATAGAACACCTTGGTTTGAGTCGGTCGAAACCTCACGGTGAACTGCTTGCCTGCGATGCTAAGGTTCAGTCCTTTGTCACTGTTTATATCCATCGACGAGATGACGGACCCGGTGTCCAGGACAAAGCGCTTCTTGCCCTCGGAGGTGTGGATGGTGATGACGGGCATCCCAAGCACCTTGTCAAACACGACAGTGTGGGGTTTGTTCCCGCGAGCGTAAACAGGGCCGGACAACATCAACGCGACCATGATGCTTATGGGCTTGTTCATAAAGACCCCCGCTCTGACTGCGGATATTTCCCTGTTTATGCGCCCTGCCAAGATTCAATTGGAAAAGTTCAGTCCGAAACAACACCGGCTCAACCGGGGCCCTGTTTTACCGGCGAGCCGCGACCCTTCGCTTGGAACAGCCTCAAACTCAGTCTCCATTTTAGAGGGAGGGAAGAAGCGAATAACAGATACAGAAATATGAATCTGAAATAGGTACAGATTTATTTCTGAGATCTGTTATGATAGCGATCAGAGGGTGCAATATGGCAAGAGTTACCAATTCGGAAGCGCCGCTTTACCTTAAAGTCGCGCAGTTGATTGAAGATCAAATCCGGGCCGGCGTCCTGAGAGTCGGTGAGCGGATTCCCTCCATCCGATCGCTGAGCCGCAAGCAAAAGGTAAGCGTGTCGACGGCCCTCCAGGCGTATTTTTGGCTTGAGAACCGCGGGTATGTGGAGGCGCGAAACAAGTCAGGGTTTTACGTCCGCGTTCCCGTCGCGGAACTGGCTCCGGAACCGAGGTTTCAGAATTCGAATCCTGCGCCGGCGGAGGTCGGGGTGGGTGACATCCTGACAAAAATCATGCGCGCGGTGAACGACCGAGGCAAGGTCCCGCTGGGCGCGGCGTGTCCCAGTCCAGCCCTCCTGCCGTATCACAAGTTAAACCGGATCACCCGGGCGATTACGCAAAAAGACCCGTTGCACAGCAGCTACTATCAATTCCCGCCGGGATCGGAGTTGCTGCGCCGCCAGATCGCCCGCCGTTCACTCGACTTCGGCTGCAGTTTCGCCGCGCCGGATATCCTCGTCACCTGCGGCGCCATGGAGGCGCTGAATCTCTGCCTCCGTGCCGTCGCCAAACCCGGAGAGGTTGTGGCCATCGAGAGTCCTACGTATTTCGGCGTGCTCCAGACCATTGAGTCCCTCGGTATGAGAGCCCTGGAGATACCGACCCACTCCCGCACGGGAATGAACCTCGACGTCCTGGAGCGCTCCGTCAAAAAGCATCGTGTCAAGGCGTGCATGGTTATGACGAATTGTCATAACCCTTTGGGCTATATCTTGAGCGACGAGAGGAAGAAAGCCTTAGTCGAACTGTTGGCGAAGCATCAGGTTCCCTTGATCGAGGATGATATCTACGGCGACCTCGCGTTCGACTTGCACCGGCCTAAGGCCGCCAAAGCTTTTGACCGCACCGGTATGGTTTTACTTTGTTCTTCGTTTTCCAAGGTTTTCGCGCCCGGTTTTCGTGTGGGCTGGGTCGAGGCGGGTCGATTTCGCGATGCCGTCGAGCGGCTGAAATTTCTCTTCACGATCGCTACCCCCTCGTTGCCTCAGCTCGTGGTAGCGAATTTTCTCGAGTCGAGCGGCTATGACCGCTATTTGCGGCGTTTGCGGCTGGCTTTCAGCGAGCAGGTCCAAGCCACGAGCCAGGCGATTGCAAAGTATTTCCCTTCGGGAACTCGACTGACGCGGCCAGCGGGAGGCTATCTTCTTTGGGTTGAATTGCCCAAAGCCGTCAATGCCTTGAAGCTCTTTCGACAAGCCCTCGACGAAAACATCACGATATTACCCGGCCAGATCTTTTCCGCTTCCGGGAAATTCCCGAGCCACATTCGGATCAGTTGTGGTTATCCCTGGTCCGGCGATATTGATCGCGCCCTGCTGACCCTTGGGAAGCTTTGTGAAAAGCTCGCACGATAAGCCGGATTGGGCCCACGAAAGCTGGGTTTCCACCAACCATCCGCAAGATCAAGGCGAAGCGGGAGGATGGATTGCATGGTGTCACAGTAGGGACGGACGGACGGACGGATGCATTTTCGGGGCGCTCGTTCCTTGCCCGGCCGAAGTCGCGGCGGCATATCCGGGATCAGAATTGGTACGGGCCAGACCGAGCGGCAGACTGGAATTGAGCAGGCCGGCAGGATTGAAACGGACGATGGCCCAGGATCATCCGATAGATTGTTGCAGAGGCGACGACGGTGTTAGGAGCGAAGCTCACCGTTTCGAGCCCCCGGAGCCTGGTTCGGAGGCGAACGAATGGCAAAGCCCATACTGCTGACGGTAGACGACGATGCCGAAGTATTGCGCGCGGTGGAGCGGGACCTGCGCCGCCGGTATGGCGAGCGCTACCGGGTGTTGCGCGCTGACTCCGGCACGTCCGCCCTGGAGGCGCTGAAGGGCCTCAAGCGGCGAAACGATTCGGTGGCGCTGCTTCTGGCTGACCAGCGGATGCCGCAGATGACAGGGGTGGAATTTCTTGGGCAGGCGATGGAATTTTTCCCGGACGCCAAGCGCGTCCTGCTCACGGCCTACGCTGACACCGATGCGGCGATTCGCGCCATCAACGACGCCAAAATCCATCACTACCTCATGAAGCCTTGGGATCCACCCGAGGAACACCTCTACCCAGTGCTCGATGATCTTTTGGACGACTGGATGGCGTCATACTGGCCTCCTTTTGACGGGGTTCGCGTTCTCGGCACGCGCTGGTCTCCACATTCTTACGCGATCAGGGACTTTCTAACGCGCAATCAGTCCCCTTATCAATGGATCGATGTTGAGACGGCGGAACAAAATGCCGAGGTTCGCCGACTGGTGAAGGCGCTGGGAGCGGAAGCTTCCAGCTTGCCGAAGGTGCTCTTCCCCGACGGCTCATCTTTGGATGATCCGAGCACGGCGCAATTGGCCGAAAAGCTTGGGCTGCGCGTGCGGCCCGAGATGGCGTTTTACGATCTGGTGATCGTGGGCGGCGGTCCGGCAGGCTTGGCGGCGGCCGTTTACGGGGCATCGGAAGGCCTGCGCACAGTACTCGTCGAAATGGAGGCGCCGGGAGGGCAGGCGGGGATGAGCTCACGCATTGAGAACTACCTCGGTTTTCCTTCCGGATTGAGCGGTGGCGACCTGGCACGCCGCGCTGTAGCCCAGGCGAGACGTTTTGGAGTCGAGATTCTCTCCCCGCAGCAGGTTGCCGCCGTGCGGGTGGAAGACCCCTCGCGGATCGTCAAGTTGGCAGAGGGAAGCGAAGTCGGTTGCAAAGTGTTGCTGATCGCGACGGGCGTTTCTTACCGCAAGCTTGATATTCCCGGCGCGGAGCGACTGCAGGGGTCCGGCGTCTACTACGGCTCGGCGATGACGGAGGCAATGGC
>Ga0181538_10005080_pt1 | contig 11975 bp, 8 predicted proteins | sample PEATcosm2014_Bin_40_FD_119773 | JGI IMG/M metagenome (GOLD analysis project Ga0181538, IMG submission 119773) | Peatland microbial communities from MTU Mesocosm Facility, Houghton, MI, USA - PEATcosm2014_Bin23_30_metaG | ecosystem: Environmental > Terrestrial > Soil > Wetlands > Peat | place...
ACAAGGTCGGCATCACGCGGCCACCAGCCACCGCTGCGCCTACGGACATTCGCAACCAAATCCTTGAACTGCGACTGCTCCGGCAACCGCAGCTCCTTCTGCGTTACCCGCGTTTTCTTTAACCCCGCAGCCGGGCTCTCCAAGGTGCCGCCGCCGTTTGCCTTGTGCGCCTTGATGCCCGTTTGAAGCACCTGCTTGAGCGTGCCAAGGGTGTTGTTGTAGTAATGGCAGGCGATTTCCTTGACCAGCTTTGCCGCCCATTCCTTGCAGGATTCCGGGGTAATTTCGTTCAGGCGCAAACTCCAAACTTCAGGCCAGGTCTTCTGGAGCTTGCCCAAACACCACAGACGGTATTTTTTGCTCTGGGGTTTGATCGCCGTGTCATGCTCAAGCTCCCGCTTGAACAATTCCACCGCCTCACTGAACTTTGGCGGATCGATTCTGTTCCTGTTTTCTCGATGCTCCTTCAGGAAATCATTCAGCCGCAATTGTGCGGTTGTCCAAACCGTTGTCTGCAAACTCTTCCGAATCGTCCTGCCGTTAATTTTGACTTTGCCAAAATAGCTTCCGCTGATAACGTATTGCAGCAGATGCGGCACTTTCGGAAGCGAGCGCCACTTGCCGTCGGTTGACAAGTGTTCCTCGCGTTTCCGGGGACTCGGTTGTTTATCCTGTCCAGATTGCACAGTTAAAAGTTACGGGGTACAATGGCTGGGTGCAATGGAAAAATGGAAAGTGACGAAACCGCATAAAGCATTGGTTTTATTGGTTGCCCGCGTGGCGGAATTGGCAGACGCGCTAGATTCAGGTTCTAGTCCTTAACCGGATACAGGTTCAAGTCCTGTCGCGGGCACCACCTCGATCAGTGCCAATATAGCCTGATCGGGCGATTACAGCTTCTCCAGCACCGCCCGCAAGGTCAGTTCGGCCCCATCGCTGATCTTTATCTGCTTCCGATAATCCTTGAACCCCGGCTTCTTCACTTCCACAACGTGCGCGCCCTCCATAAGCTTCACGTTCGCGGGCGTGTTGCCGACGAAGGCCCCATCAACGAAGATCTCGTATGAATCATCCTCGGCTTTCACACTCACGAGCCCAGTCTTCAGTACTTTGGCGGACGCGCCCCATACGCTGCCAGTGGGTCCTGCCTCGCCGCCTGCGGGACCGAAAGTCGCTTTGTTTGGCTGGGTGGGAGAATCGCCCGGTGTTGAGATCGTTCGCGGCTTGAACTCGTGCGCCAGCCGCTGGGCCTCGGCCACCTGCTCCGGCTTCAAGAATCGCGCGGCGGCAGCCAGGTTTATCTTGGCATCATCGGCGATATCGCCGCCTTTGGCCGCAGCCAGGTTGAACCATTTGTAAGCTTCCACATAATCCTTGGCCACGCCCCTGCCCTTCGAGTAGCAAACGCCGAGCGTGTTCTGGGCCGGGGCAAATCCCCGTTCCGCTGCCTGGCGGATCCACTTCACCCCTTCCGGAACATCTGTAGGCACCCCGTTGCCTTCCAGGTAACAGTTGCCCATTTCACCTTCGGCCGCCACCAGGTCTTGAGCGGCGGCCTTGCGATACCACTCCACAGCCTCGACAGGATTCTTGGCCACGCCATCCCCATTGGCATGGCACATGCCTAAGTCGAATTGAGCCTCGGCCAACCCCTGGTCCGCCGCCCGCCGGAGCCAGCGAGCCGCCTCAGACTTATCGATCTTCACCCCATCGCCAGTCGAATAGGCCAAACCCAAAAGGCATTGCGCGCGGGCCAACCCCTGCTCCGCCGCCTTGCGGATATATTTAGCGGCCTTCACCGGGTCTCTGGCCACGCCGTGGCCGCTGGCGTAAAGGGCGGCAACGCCGAGTTGAGCGTCCGCCTCGCCCTTGTCCGCCCTCGCTTTCACCGCCTGGAACTGCTTGCGCTCGGCATCGGTCGTCTGACCGGGCGATTGCATCGCGGAAACCACCAGCAATATGAGCAGTGCCACGAACCAACGATTGAACTTCATGCTGCCAGATTAGTCCCTTTCGACCCACTGGCAAGTGCCGCGTAAACCGGAAACGGTGCCTCCGACCGGGTTGATCCGGCCGGTTTATGCCCGAGCGGACTGCGCGCCGAACGCCATTCCCCCGGAATCACCAGGCCAGGGAAGCAGGCACGACTCGGCAGATGTATGCGACGAGAATACCATGAGAATACGAAGAGAATACGAACGAAATACGAACGCGCCTTCCAAGCTCCCCGCTAGCCGGCCGCATGTATGCAGCCTCCCGCTTCTGCTCGCGCTCGTCGGGACCTCGCGTGTTCGCCGACAGGCAGTCGCTTACTCCAAGGACCAGTAGTGAACGGCGTAAGGTTCGAGGGTGAGGGACAAAGGCTGATCGCTCTGCTTTAGGTTTGTAAATGGCTCGGGCCGGAGGCGGGCGTTTTCGTCGCTGCTGGCGGCAGTCGCATCCAAGACCAGATGTCGAATGCGCACGTTTCCCGGCAGGTCCTTGAGTGAAAGCTCGAGCGGGATCGGCGAGGGCGAGAAGTTCCAGAGCATCAGGTTATGCATCTGCAGTTGCTCATCGTGGGTGGCAAAACCGTGCACCGCCGGGTGGGTTGAGGTCAGGCGCAACCGCTCGCCAGCCAGCCGGGACAGCAGTTTGAAGGTGAAATACGCGGGGCGAGCCTGGTCTTGGTAGTCGAAGAGCCCGTCGAACTGCGGCATGCGATTCCACCAGCGCGCCATGAAGGCCGCGCCGTGGGCCGAAAAGAAAGGCGCGAACATGCCGAAATCTACGTACCAGTCCCGCAGGTGGTAATAGCACGAATAGTCCAGTCCCGCGTCTTTCATCTGCCAGATGACCTCGGCCACGTAGCAAGGTTGGCAGCGCGCATCGAGCGGAGGGTTCGTCAGGTCCATGTTCCATTCGTCGAGAATGGTCTCGACTCGCAGCGAAGGATAGTGCGTCAGGAGGTCTTTAACATAATCAATCGTGCCCCGCACCGCCCCCGGCTCGCTGCTGTAGATGTGCCAGGAGACGAAGTGCAGCGGGACCGTGTTGATCGAGCAGAAGCCAAGCAGCGCCGGCAGAATCGGTGAATGAGCCGAGGCCAGCGCGGGGCCGCCCACACGCGCGGCGGGATCCGCGCGCAGAATGGCGGCGGCAGTATGCTGATAGTAGCGAGCGTAGCTTTCCGGTTTGAAACGATACGGACAGCCCCCGTCCTCGCCAATGTCCGGTTCGTTGGCGATTTCCCAATGCCACCCGCCGCCGCTGCGCTGCCGGTAGTGCCGCACGAGGTTGAAAATGAGCTTCTCCCAAGCTTTGTAATCCGCCGGTTCGACGACGTCCTGGCTTGCCCCGGGAAACAGCACTGCGGGCTTGAAGCAAAGGCACATCAACGGCTTGGCTCCGGTCTGGAGGATCGTATCGACGGAACGGTCCAGCGTGTCAAAGTGATAGTGCCCGCGCTTGGGCAGGAGGTTGAAATACTCCTGGACAAACAGGCGGATGACGCGCGGATGCAGCGCCCGAACTTCGGCCACGCGGTCGGCCCACATCGGCTCGTCCGATAGACCTCCCTGGCCCACCGCCATCTTGCCGATCTCCAGCGGCCCGAGGCGCTGGGAGAAAGCCACCTGGACTTGCGCGGTTTGGGCTTGGGCGGTCATCACCGCCGAAGTTGACACCACCCACACGAGAACATGGACCCCTGTCTTCAGTCGCGTTTTCATGCCTGGTGTTATCTCACACTCCACGACGGGCCGCGAGCTTGATGCGGCCCTGCGCGCGGCGAAGTCGCCCGCAAATCCGCTCGACAGGGCTGCCGCTTCTCTTTCATCATCCGCGCCAGAGCTATGCCACGCACCGAAGTTCCCGTCCAATACCTGCTCACCCTTCCGCCGCGCATGGTCGGCGAGTTCGAGGAGCTGGCCGGCGGACGGCGGCCCGATTGGTTCGCCGCCTCGGACCCCGCGGGTCAGCCCCTGGGCTCGGGCGGCGGCACCGCCAACCTCCTGGCCGAAGCCTGGCGCGCGACCTCCCCCGCCGAGTCCTTCGAAGGCTGGCTCCGTCAAAGCCGCAAACTCATCCTGCATGCCGGCGGCCTGAGCCGGCGTCTGCCAGCCTACGCGCCGACGGGCAAATTGCTCATGCCCATCCCCGTCTTCCGCTGGTCACGCGGCCAGCGCCTCGATCAATCCTTGCTCGATTTGCAGTTGCCCGACTACCAGCGCGTGCTGGCCCATGCGGGTCCCGCCACCGCCGCCCTCGTCACCAGCGGCGACGTGCTGCTGCGCTTCGCTCGCGAATTGCCGCCCTTCCCCGACGTGGACGTGCTTGGGCTCGGCATGTGGGTGGCGCCCGAAAAGGCCAAGCACTTCGGCGTGTTCTTTTCCCCGCGCGCTCACCCGACCGAGCTCGCCTTCTTCCTGCAGAAACCCGCTGCCGCAGAAATCCGCGAGCTGGCCGAAGACTATCTTTGCCTTGTGGACACTGGCATGTGGCTCCTGAGCGAACGAGCCGTGCGCGTGTTGATGGAGCATTGCGGCTGGGAAGCGAGCCAGTTCAACGGCGGCACCGCGCGCCGCTACGAGCTCTACGCTGAGTTTGGCCTCGCTCTGGGCAAGTCCCCGACGGTCCACGACGCAGCCGTCAACGCGCTGACCTGCGCCGTCGTCCCGCTGCCGGAGGCGGAGTTCTATCACTTTGGCACCAATGCTCAGATGATCGAATCAGTCTGCGCCTTGCAGAACCTCGTGCTCGACGAATCCAAGATCGGCCGCACCGGCGCGCGCCAGCAGCCCGACCAAGTGACGCAGAACTCGCGCTTCGATGTCACGCTGCGCCGTGAGGCAAACCATACGCTCTGGGTCGAGAACAGCGTCGTGCCGTCCGGCTGGCAGCTTGCTTCCCAGCACGTGCTTACCGGCGTGCCGGATAACGATTGGACCCTCCAACTTCAAGCCGGCGTTTGCCTCGACTTCGTGCCGATTGGCGAGGACCAGTTCTGCGTGCGGGCATACGGATTCCACGACAGCTTTTCCGGCCCGCTGGGTGACGTTTCAACCCGCTGGTTGGGCCGGGTGGCGCGCGATTGGTTCAGCGCGCGCGGCCTCAAGCCGGAGGATTGTGGCGTTGATCCCCAGGCCGACATCCATTCCTGTCCGCTCTTCCCGGCGGTTGCGGCGGGCGATCTCGACCCGGCGTTCGTGGCGTGGCTCTATGTTCCGGCGCCGGGCCTCGATGCCGGGTTTGCCCGCCGCTGGCGCGAACTTCCCCGCTTGTCCGCGTTGCAAATCCCCGGTCAAATCAATCTGCACCGGCTCTATGAGCAACGCGCCCGGCTGCGCGATGTTTGCTTGGTGCCGATGCTCAAGAACTTCCGCTGGAGCGTGTTCTTTCGGCTGGACCTTGAAGCGACCGCGCGCGCCTTCGCCGCTGGCGGCGCCAGTCTGCCTGACCTAGCCTTCGGCGAGCAGGACGATCCGATGCAGTTGGTCCACGACCAGATGTTTCGCTCCGCCGTCTTGCGGCATCGCCATGAGCCGGGCTGGGAGAAATTCGAGGCCGGCGCCTTCTCGCGGCTGCGTGAGATGATCGCCCACGAGGCCCGCCTCTCGCCAGCCAGCCCACGCCGCAGTGTCATGGACGACCAAATCGTCTGGGCGCGCAGCCCCATCCGGTTCGACCTGGCCGGCGGCTGGACCGATACCCCCCCTTACTGCATCGAGCACGGCGGCCAGGTGCTTAACGTGGCCGCTGACCTCAACGGCCAGCCGCCCATCCAGGTCTTCGCCAAGCTCTCCGACCGCCCGGAACTGGTCATGCGTTCGATTGATCTTGGGGTCGAGGAGCGCGTTCGCACTTATGCCGAGCTCGACACCTTTGGCCGGCCCGACAGCCCGTTCGCGCTGGCAAAGGCGGCGTTCGCGCTCGCCGGGTTCCTCCCGCGATTCCACTCGCACAACGGGTTTGATTCGCTGGAGCAGCAACTCCGCGAATTCGGCGCCGGTATTGAGATTTCCCTGCTCGCCGCCGTGCCGAAAGGCTCCGGCCTCGGCACCAGCAGCATCCTCGCGGCGACGGTCTTGGCGGGCCTGGGCGATCTGTGCGGCTTGAATTGGGACCGCAACACGCTATTCACCCGCACCTTGGCGCTGGAGCAGATGCTCACCACCGGCGGCGGCTGGCAGGACCAGGCTGGCGCGATCTTCCGCGGCATCAAACTCATTGAAACCGCCCCCTGCCTCGTGCAGAAGCCGGCTATCCGCTGGCTGCCGCATCATCTCTTCGACCACGATTACGCCAACCGCTCAATCCTGCTTTACTACACCGGCATCACGCGCCTCGCCAAGAACATCCTCGCCGAGATTGTGCGCGGGCTCTTCCTCAACTCCCCAGCGCACTTGGGCATCATCGCCGACATCGGCGCCAACGCCGACTTCGCCAGCGCGGCAATTCAGCAGTGCGATTACGAAATGCTCCTGGCCGCCATCCGCAACAGTTGGACCCTGAATCAGCGCCTGGATGCCGGCACCAACCCGCAGGAAGTGCAGCAAATCCTCGATAACATCCGCGACTATCTCGGCGCGACCAAGCTCCTCGGCGCCGGCGGCGGCGGTTACCTGCTGCTGTTCGGCAAGGACGAAACCGCCGCCGCGAGGATCAAGCAACTGCTGACGAACCATCCCCCCAACACCCGAGCCCGCTTCGTGGACTTCAGCCTCTCGGAAACCGGCCTGCAATTGACGCGGAGCTGAGACAGTGCTGCCCGGGAGCCGCGAATTCCGAAACCCGAGACCCGAAAGAAGGCCGAAACCCGAAATCCGAGAATGGCTTGATCCCATGGGCTCCAACTCTGCTGCCATGGCTGCGGATTCGGGACTTCGGATTTCGGCCTTCTTTCGGCCTTCGACCTTCGGGTTTCGGACTTGGACTGAACCGGACCGAGTTAGACACGGCTCGGCATTAGGGTAAACTATGTTCAAGCAACCTAGTATGGGGACTGAACTAGCAATTGATTTGAAAGAGCAGCGCGCGGCACCAACCGCCCCGCCGCCCGTGACGGAACTTACCGTCACCGGCATGACGTGCGCCAACTGCGCCCGGCACGTAACCGAGGCCATCCAGAGCGTGCCCGGGGTCCGCACCGCGACCGTGCGCCTCGAAGCCAGCCAGGCTTCGGTGCGTTGGGCGGTCGGTGCAGAGCCAAATGCCCCCGCCGTGATTCACGCCGTGGAGGAAGCGGGCTATAGGGCTAGCGTGGCGGATACCTCGGCGCACGAATCGGGCGAACACAAGCTGGCCGGCTGGCAGTTCACCCTGTGGGTAGGCCTGCTCGGGACCGTGCCGCTGATGCTTGGCGAATGGGTGCTCGGACTCGGCATGACGCCGTGGTTCCAGTGGTGTTCGCTGGCGCTGGCGGGTGTCGTGCAGGTTCTGGCCGGGGCACGGTTCTATCGCGGCGCCTGGGGCCAGCTCAAAGTGGGCCGGTCCAATATGGACACGTTGGTGGCGCTGGGCTCGACGACTGCGTTCGCCTACAGCGCGTGGGCCTTGTTCAGCGGTCTCGGCGGCCATGTCTATTTCATGGAAGCCGCGGCGATCATCACCCTCATCAGTATGGGGCATTGGATCGAGTCCCGCGTGAGCGCGCGCGCGTCGAGTGCCTTGCGTCAACTGCTCGACCTGGCGCCCGCCCTGGCGCGGCGTCGCGATTCCAGCGGCGCTGAAACCGAGGTTCCCGTAGCCGAGTTGCAGGTCGGGGATTTGGTCATCCTGCGCCCCGGCGACCGTGTCCCGACGGACGGCGAGGTTGAGGACGGCGATTCAGCCGTGGATGAGTCCATGCTGACCGGCGAATCGGTGCCCGTGGACAAAACCGACGGCAGCCGGCTTTACGCAGGCACCGTGAACATGGATGGGCGGCTGGTGATGCGGGTGACGGCCACGGGGGAGGAAACCGCGCTGGCGCACGTCATCGCCGCTGTGCAGCACGCCCAAGACAGCCGCGCCAACATCCAGCGGCTGGGTGATCGCGTCAGCAGCGTCTTTGTGCCGGTAGTGGTCGTGGTGGCGCTGACGGCCGGGCTCTGCTGGGGACTCGCACCCCATTGGACGATGCACATCCACAACTCCCTGGCGCGCTTCTTGTGGAGCGCGCACGTCCCGGAAGGTCCGCTGGCCGCCTCGTTCATCATTGCGGCGGGCGTCCTGATCATCGCCTGCCCCTGCGCGATGGGCCTGGCCACACCGGCCGCCATCATGGCCGGCTCCAATGCGGCGGCCCAGCGTGGCATCTTGATCCGCGATGGCGTGGCCCTGGAAAAGGCCGGCCGCGTGACTGCCGTGCTGTTCGATAAGACGGGTACTCTTACGGCAGGCAAACCCGAGGTGGTGGAGGTGTGGGAGCAGGGTGAAATCCGAAGCCCGAAAGCCGAAGACCGAAGGAAATCCGAAGAGCCGAAATCCGAAAAGCAGGTTCCCACGCTGCGCCTGGCTGCCGCACTTGCCAGCCATTCTGCTCATCCTATCAGCCAGGCCGTCGCGCGGCTGTCACCGGATCGCCCCGCCGTTGCGAACTGGCAGGAAGTTCGCGGGGATGGGGTGCAGGCGAATGTCGAACTCCAGCACTCCAGCACTCCAACACTCCATCGCCCCCCCCTCACCGCCCGCCTTGGCTCCGTGCGCTGGCTGCAAGAGTCGGGAGTTGATCTCGCGCCCGGGCAAGCGTTCATCGCTGAATGGGCGTCTCAGGGCGCGACCGTCGTGGGTCTGGCGGTCGAGAAGTCCTTGCAAGGGCTGTTCGCGGTCAAAGATGCGGTCAAGCCCGGCGCGCGCGAGGTCGTCCAACAACTCGAACGGCAGGGGCTGATGATCTATTTGGTCACCGGCGACAACTCGCTCACCGCCGAGAGCATTGCCAAACAGACCGGCATCAAGCCGGAAAACGTATTTGCCCAGGTGCGCCCCGAGCAGAAGGCGGAGTTTGTGAAGAAGCTTCAGCAGCAGGGCCAGCGGGTGGCGTTTGTCGGCGATGGCATCAACGACGCCCCGGCCCTGGAGCAAGCCGACCTGGGCGTGGCCGTGAGCCGGGCCAGCGATGTCGCGCGCGAGGCGGCGGACATCATCCTGCTCAAGTCGGAAATCGAGGCGGTCCCCGAGAGCCTCGGCTTGGCGCGGGCGACCCTGCGGACCATCCACCAGAACCTGTTTTGGGCGTTCTTCTACAACGCCATTGGCGTGCCGCTCGCCGCCCTCGGGTTCATGAGCCCGATCCTATGCGCGGCCGCGATGGGTTTGTCCGACCTGGTCGTGATCGGCAACGCGCTGCGTCTGCGCAGGCGGCGAGCCTAGGAGTTCGAACTCTGCAGCCACCGGAATCAGGCACCCAGATCCGCTCCCCGAATACTGAAAGGAGCCCGAAGCTCGAAGTCCGAAACCCTGCGCCTCGCAATCACCGGATCAAGCCGTTTAGCCGTAGCGACGCGGCTAGCTGAATTGCAGAAAAGGCCCAGTTCCAGCCACGGCCTTTGGCTCATTCGAATCTCGGATTTCGGCCTTCCTTCGGTATTCGGCCTCCGGGTCTCGGATTTACGCCATGACGGGTTTGCTCACTAAAGCACCGAGGAACCAGAGTTAGCCGCGGCGGGAGTATTGGTAGCCGGCGGGCCTTGCGGGGGACGCTCCCGCGGCGGCGCGGCCTTCCTCTGCTCGCGCGCGCGTTGCTGCTGCTGCTTCACCAGGTCGTCAAACCGCTTCTGTTGCTCGGGTGTGAGCACCGCGCGGAACTCGTCCATCGTCTTCTTGAACTCCTCCCGTCGGCGCGGCTCGACGGTATCCATGAGCTTCTTCATCCGCTCCTGGCCTTCCTGGAGGACTTTGTCAATCGGCTCGCGCTGCGCGGGCGTCAGGTCCAGCTCCCGCTCCACCCGCCGCAAGAACTCGATTCGCATCACGCCCGCGGCACTGGGCTGTGCCGCACGAACCGCACCCGTGGCATGCTGCGGGCGGCGGTCCCGCCCGTGATCCACGTGCCGAACCAACAAACCTCCGGTCACCACGCCCGTGCCGAAGATCACCATCGTGGCGAGGATGACTTTCCAGGAGTTCACCGAGCGGAATCGACCGTCTGATCCTGATCCACCGCGGCAAGCAAGGTCTGCTCAAGCTGCTGGGACAAATCGCTCGTTGTATTCGCCGGCACACTGCCCGGCGGCGCGAAAAACGACCACGCGCCCAGCAACAGCATAATCGCCGCGCAAGGCGCGGCGGCCCGCCACAGGGCGTGCGCCCACAGCTCCCAGTCATCCACGACCGGCCGGGCGGCGAGGCGCGCCATGATGCGTTTCTCAAAGGCATACGGCACCGCGTCGCTCGGCGGGTTGGCTCGGGCGGCGGCTACCAGTTGTATTTCCAGTTCAGCATTATTCATACAGCCTGCATAATTTCAGACGCCCGGTTAGGACGCGCGGTTACAGATACTTCTCTTTGGCGATCTTTGCCAGGACCTTGCGCATTTCGGCCCGAGCCCGGAAGGCCCGCACCTTGACCAGCGGCACCGACCAGCCGGTGAGCGCGGCGACTTCCTTTACTGACCGTTGTTCGATCTCCTGCAAGGTGATGACCAGCCGGGCGGATGGGGAAAGCTGCTCCAGCACGCGCGCGATCAACTGGCGCGCGGCCTCGGCGTCCTCCTTGGCGGCATCCGGCTGGGTGACAAACCGGTCCAGCCAGTCCTCTTCCGGCTCCGTCAGCTCGCTGAAAGTCGTCTCCCGGTTGCGGTGGTGGGCTCGCAAGGCATCATAACATGTGCGGACGGCCAGGCGCATGAGCCAATGCTCGAAAGGCGCCTCGCTGCGAAAGCTATTCAGCCTCTCGAAAGCCTTCAGCCAGATGTCCTGGGCAATGTCCTCCACCTCGCTCTCGCGCCGCGCATAGCGCCGTACCGTGGCAAAAATGCGGGGTGAATACTGCTTCACCAACGGTTCGAAGCTGGCCGCATCGCCTTTCAGCACCGCGGCAATCAACTCCGCTTCGGTCCGTTCCATCCGGTGCAGTATGCCCATCCCCTGCCCCAAAGTCAAAAACAGCCACGGGCCTGGGTCTTCCAGCTCAGCTTGCCCCCGAAGTGGAATCTGTCACAGTAAATCCCTGATGGAACCTGGCGGATTAGATTCGAAAACTGGGTTGGCTGCCGGACAACAACCTTTCTGTCCGGCTTCGTCTCATCTTTTCTTGCCTTCACAAGGGCTGCATAGAAATGCAGTATTGAAAAGTCAACCTGACTGCGTTTATATCAAGGTAGGCCTTTGATTATAATGGTCTGCGCCCGTAGCTCAGTTGGATAGAGCATCTGCCTTCTAAGCAGAGGGTCCCGCGTTCGAGTCGCGGCGGGCGCGCCATTTTGATCCACCGGATATACCACCGGTGATAGGAGCCCATGCGTATAACGCATGAGCAACGAGATCGGAACGGCCTATAATCCACCGGGCATGACGCAAAACGCGCTGCCTGAGAAACCGAAAAAGAACGAGAAGAAGGTCTGGACCTGTGTCGCTGATGGGGTATACCGCCACCATCGAACCAAGATGCTCTACCACCGACCCGGCGGTCGAGCCAACAGAACCTGGGAAAGCCTGCAGACCACGAACCTGAGCGTCGCCAAGGAGCGATATGCCAAGTTGCGCTACGGGGCACCTCCCGGCGGGCACGCTACACCCGATCATCCGCAGCATCGGCGGGCTGTCCGGCGATGTAAATCGGAAGCTCTCGCAGCAAGTCTGTAATTTGCTCAACGATTCCCTTGGCATCCCGCCGGACCGTGTTTACCTGAACTTCACCGATGTGGGAGCCGGCCATTGGGGCTGGAACGGGAGCACCTTCGGCTGAGGCACATGGAATTGCCCGAGGCCAAAGGCACCTATGTCCTGATCGCCTTCGCCGGCCAAATGACGCGGTTGGAGATTGGCCGGCTGGGAACCTTCGCTATTGTTCCC
>Ga0181538_10005081_pt1 | contig 11975 bp, 7 predicted proteins | sample PEATcosm2014_Bin_40_FD_119773 | JGI IMG/M metagenome (GOLD analysis project Ga0181538, IMG submission 119773) | Peatland microbial communities from MTU Mesocosm Facility, Houghton, MI, USA - PEATcosm2014_Bin23_30_metaG | ecosystem: Environmental > Terrestrial > Soil > Wetlands > Peat | place...
AGCGCGCATCGGATCAATCAGGGCCAGTTGCCTGAATTGCCCGCCAAGGACGCCGACCAGGATTTCTATTTCGTCGAGCGGGAGGAGCCGGAGCGGATTGCGGACACGCTAGTCGAGCTGGTGAAGCGGCGCATCCCAGCCAAGTTTAAGCTCGACCCCATCCGCGACGTTCAGGTGCTCGGCCCGATGAACCGCGGGTCGTTGGGCATCCGCGAGCTGAACGCGCGCTTACAGGCGGAACTGAATCCGGCCCGGGCGGACGAGCCGTTCGTGGAGAAGTTTGGCTGGCAGTTCCGCGTCCGCGACAAGGTGATCCAGACCGAGAACGACTACGACAAGGAGGTGTTCAACGGGGACATCGGGCAGGTGGTGAAGATTGACCCGGTCGAGCGGGAGGTCACGGTGAGTTTCGCACTGCGCGAGGTGGTGTATGAATTCGGCGAGCTGGACGAGCTGGCGCTGGCCTACGCGATCACCATCCACAAATCGCAAGGGTCGGAGTTTCCGGCGGTGGTCATCCCGCTGGCGATGCAGCATTACCTGCTGTTGCAGCGTAACCTGGTTTATACGGGCGTTACGCGCGGCAAGAGGCTGGTGGTGCTGGTCGGCCAGCCGAAAGCGCTGGCGCTGGCGGTGCGGAACAATCGGACGGAGCGGAGGTTTTCGGGGCTTCTGGCGAGGCTGGGGGGGAGTGATGCGTGATGCGTGATGCGTGATGCGTGAAACGTGAAAGGCCGGGTTTGGAGCAGGCGCTGATTTTCACTGGATTCAAGCAGCAAGTTGTGACAAGACTGGGCTATGGCAGAAAAGAGTCTGAATGAACTTCCGCGCGATTTGCGCATGCTCTTCACCAAAGGCAGTGACGCCTTGCAACGGGACAACCTAGATTACGCGATCGATCTATTTAATCAGATCCTGGCCAAGCAGCCCGGTCTGTATGAATGCCGCAAAGCCCTGCGGACAGCCCAGATGCGAAAGGCCGGCAAGGGCGGCGGCTTTTTTAAGAAGATGATTAGCAGCGCGAGTTCGTCGCCGATGGTCGCCAAAGGGCATATGGCCTTGGGCAAAGACCCGGCCGAGGCGCTGAGGATTGCCGAACAAATCCTGAATAGCGATCCGTACAGCTCGGGGGCGCACAAGCTGGTGGTGGATGCCGCAACGGCCTTGGAGCTGCCGAAGACTGCCGTCATGTCGCTGGAAATCCTGGCGGCCAATTCGCCCAAGGACAGGGATGTGGCCATTAAGTACGCCAACGCGCTGGCGGACTCGGGCGAGACGGGGCGGGCCGAGAAGATCCTGGCTGACCTTTATCGCTCCTTCCCGACGGACAACGAACTGGCGCAGGCGCTCAAAGACCTTTCCGCCCGCAAAACACTGGACGAGGGCGGCTACGATGCCCTGGCCGACGGCAGCGGGTCCTACCGCGATATCCTGGCGAACAAAGAGGAGGCGGTTTCGCTGGAGCAGGAGCACCGCCAAGTCAAGACGGAAGACGTTGCCGAACGGCTTATTAACGAATACGAGACGCGGCTAAAGACGGAACCTCAGAATCTAAAGCTGCTGCGTTCCCTGGCGGAGCTATACACGCAGAAGAAGCAGTTTGACAAGGCGCTGGGCTATTACGAGCAGATCAAGTCATCGGAGGTTGGCGGGGACGCTTCGCTGGACCGCAACATTGCGGACACCATGGTGCGGAAGTATGACCATCAGGCCTCGCTGCTCGATGTGAACGCGCCGGACTATGCAGATAAGCTCGCGAAGCTGCAGGCCGAAAAGCAGGCCTACCAATTGGCCGAGTGCCAGAAGCGCGCAGAGAAGTTCTCGACGGACCTGCAAATCCGGTTTGAGCTCGGGCAGCTCTATTTTCAGATGGGGAAGATCACCGAGGCCATGAAGGAGTTTCAGAAGGCGCAGGGCAATCCGCACCGGCGCATTCAGGCGCTGAGCTATCTCGGCCAGTGCTTTGCCCGGCGCGGCATCAACGATCTGGCGGCCACCACGTTTCAGGATGCCATCAAAGAGAAGGTGGTTTTCGACGACGAAAAGAAGGAGCTGGTTTATCTGCTGGGCTGCGTGTACGAGAAGATGGCCAAACGGGAGGACGCCATTGCGCAGTTCAAGCAGATCTATGCCGTCGATGTGGACTACAAGGACGTCGGCGCGAAGATGGATGCATATTACAGCGGGCAAACCTGAAGGCGCCTGAAAGACCGAAGGGAGCCGACAATGCTTACCAGCCCGCGCCGGCTTGCAGGAAGTCGAGATCAACCGCCGCCCGGGCCTGCCTGCCGCTAGCCGATTCCAGGCAGATGGCACGGTCGCCTTTGGCCGCCCGAACCGAAACCACCTGGTCAAACCCCGCCGGGATTCTGGCCACTCCCATGATGTAAGGGACCACGAGCGGCTTGCGTGAGCTCAGGGAAAGGCAGGTCGGATACCCCTTCCGCGAGATAGGGTTCTTGCGGGCGGACTCCGCCAACCCAAGGTGAAAATACGAGGTCACTTCTTCCAGCCCCATCACATTGACATGCCGGCTGTTCCACGGTGGATAATGGCGGCCGCCGTTTGAGAGCCAGAGAATAGTCTCGCGCAGGGCGCGCGGATCCTTCAGCGCGAACCAGACGTAGCGCTCTTTGGGGAAGGCCACCGCGGTCCAGGCAAAGGGCAGTTCCGGGTCGCACACCAGCAAGACCAGATCCTCGAAGCCGCGTCGGGCCGGATAGCGGGTGAGGTCGGTGGTTTCGCCGCTTATAGTGCGAACCGCTTCCAGGGACTTGAACTCCGCCCCGGGTTTCAGCCATGAGTAGCCCCGATTCTCGGGGAGTTCAAACGCCTGGGGAAAGACCTGCCCGAAGATGAAGCGGCTCGTCGAAACCAAGCCGCTGCCTGCGGCATCAGGGAACTTGAGCATGGCGTGGTGTCCCAGGTTTGCCGGGCCGCTCATGCCCGACACCACGTGCTGGGAATAGAGCACGTTCTGGCCCTCGACGAGCCAAATCCTCTTGTCCACCCGCCCTGGGCGGACCTTTGTCTGGAGGCTCAGGTGGAGGCAGCTTCGGCCCTCAGAGGTTTCCAGTGAACGGAACTGCCAGCGGGCGTTCGCGGTCTCACCATGAACAGGATGCCGCTCTCGACCAAAGGGAGTGGCATTGCCGCCAAAGGGCAGGCAAAAGAAATCGCCGCGCAGTGCCTTGAGGATAGGAGGCAGGGAAGGATCGGTCCGTTCTTCGGCCCACGGGGCCACCGAATAGGGTTGGAGTTTCCGGCCCTTGCGATCAAAAGTCACTGGGCCTAAATGGCCGCCTAATTCGGTGACATAGGCCTCTACTTGAGCAGAAGCCAGGCGCCAGGAAGACTGACCGTGAATGACCCGCCGCTCGCCTTTAGTCTTTGTTGTTGAGTACATGGGCCCAAATTTAGCCAAACCGCCTAAGCTTGTCCTGCGTTTTGTGCTATATTGGTTCATGAGATTACCATTGTGCATGATCTCATTCTCGGATGCCGAGACGTGGTCCAACTTCCCGGCAGGGTGCTCTATTGACGCCTGTCTCGCCAGCCGGTCCGGAGCCAGTTCCCATTACGCAGCCGAGAGGCAGAGGAAAAGGTGAGCCATGATCAGTCGCCAATTGGAATTAGGCTTTGAGAACCGGCTCGGGCTTAAGACGGCGGGCCGAAGCCGGGGCCGTTCGGGTCGCGCCAACTACTGGTTTGAGCGGATGCGGGGCGTGGTAGATGAGGCGCGTGATTGGGCGCCCTCGCTTCCGCCGGCTGAGGTCCCTGCCCGTGCTGAGGCGCCGTCGTCCGGCATCCGCCTGCCATCTGCGGAGCCCAGCCGTTCGGACGTGGGCGGCTAGGCTTCCGACCCGGAACAACGCTGTTGGAAGTCACGCCGAGCCCGCAGCCCGATATTGGAATAATCCGGAAACGGGAGCCTCTGCCTTCGTTTTCAATGAGGACACAACCATGTTCGGTTTCGGGACACACCTGCGGCCCATCACTGGCAGTCCTGATGCGAGCGCGCATCCCAAGAGTCACGTCGGTCGCAATTTCTATATTTGACCGCAGGTTTTCAGATTAACCGAAGCTTGTAACCCCTACAGGGCACAATAGTTGCATCAGTCCAGGCGCAGATGAGCAAGATCTATGTCGCATGTGATCTGAGTGCGGAAAACTGCCGAATGATGCTGGGGACCCTGAACCCGGGCGCGCTGACGATCAGCGAGGTTCGGCGGTTCCAAAACCTCCCAATCGAGGAGAAGGGCTCGCTCCACTGGGACATCCCCCATTTGTATCAGGAGATTCTTGACGGCCTGCGCGCGGTCGGAACCTATGAGGAGGCGGTGGACGGCATTAGTTGCGATTCGTGGGCTGCGGATTATTTGCTCTTCGAGGCGAACAATTCTCTAATCACGCCGACCTATCATCATGGTGATCCGAGGACCAAGGAGGGGATGCAGAAGGTTCTGTCGATAGTCTCCAAGGAGATGCTTTACCAGGAGACCGGGGTCTGCCCGATGCCGACCAATACACTCTTCCAGTTGGCGGCGGAGAAAGCCCGCCGGCTCAGCCGGGCCCAGCACCTCCTGCCCGTTGCAGATGCGTTCAATTACCTGCTGTCGAACGTTCCGCGCCTGGAAAAATCCATGGCCAGCACCACGCAGCTCTACAATCCGATCACCCAGAACTGGTCAGAACGGCTGCTCAACGCCCTGGAGTTGCCTCAGAAGCTGTTTCCGCCGCTCGTCTCGGCGGGCACGGAACTCGGCCCTTTGGTTCCGGAGCTCGCGAAGATCAGCGGCCTGGAAGACGCGCTGGTGATCGCCTCCTGCTCGCATGAGACGGCTGCCGCGCTGGCGGGCTTGCCCCTCCGCCCAGGAGAGGGTTGGGCCTATCTGCGCCTGGGGTCCTCGGCGAGCATGGGCACTGAAATCCCCAGACCAATCATTTCGGAGGAAAGCCGCGCGCTTAACTTCAGCAATGAGACCAGTTACGGTGATGCGACACATTTCTCCAAGCAGACGGTCGGCCTCTGGATTCTGGAGGAGTGCCGCCGCTTTTGGAAGGAGAAGGACCGCGAAATCGATGATAGCTTGCTCACGCATCTCGCGGGCTCGGCGCCCCCGTTTGACTCGCTGATCAATCCGGCCGACCCGCAGTTCCTCACGCCAGGCGACATGCCACTCAAGATCCAAGCCTTCTGCCGGGAAACCCGCCAAACCGTGCCCCGCAAGCCGGGCCCGATCATTCGCTGTGTGCTGGAGAGTCTCGCTTTGCAATGTCGCAAGACACTCAACGAGATTGAGGACCTTGCCGGGTGCCAGGTCGCGCGCCTCTACCTCCTGGATGGATCAGCTAATGCCTTGTTGACCCACTTTATCGCCAATGCGGTGCGGCGTCCGCTGGTCGTTGCCCCTGCCGACGCCACGGGCATTGGCAACGTGATCGTGCAAGCGTTGGCACTGGGTCACCTGAACTCACTCGAACAGGCGCGGGAAATCGTGCGGAGTTCCTTCAAGACGGAGACGATTCTCCCGTACGCCACCGCCTGGGATTCGGCTTACGACCGGCTCGCTCAGCTCTGTGCGGCCTGATCAATCCGAGCGGTTGACCGCCACCACCACCACTGCAGGGCTCATGGCTGGTTGGGACTCCCCCTTGAACCTCGAACCTCGAACGCGCGGGCGAAGCCGCCCAAAGCCAGGAGAAAAGCGCGTCTACGCCGGTTATGGCCACGGGACGCCGGGGTGCTTCTTGTGGAGCGCGGACTTGAGCTTTGGATAGCTGTTGGCGCGGAACGCGGTCCAGTTAGAAGTGGCTTCTAGCCGTTTGCCGTCTGGCGCGCAGAGCCAGAGCTTCACCGGCACACGTCCTTCGCAGATGTGCGGATGAGCCTTTAGCGCAAAACATTCGTGGAGCTTCGCCTGCAACTCGGGGGAGTGCGGCTGGCCTACCTCATCACGCGGTTGCTCGGGATACTGGAGCTTCAGCTTCCGGCCATCGGGCCAGGGAATGCTCGTGGGCGCGAGTTCATCCAGCCAGCCGAGGCGTTCCCGAGCCAGGGCTTGCAGAAAGGCGTCACGCAGCGGCGCGGCCTGCGCTTCCTTGGCCAGGGTCAACCCGGCAAACGCCCGCGCCAGGCAGCCGGTAATCGCCGCCTCGTCGAAGGGTGGGAATTCCAACTCGGGCATCGCCGCAACCACCAGGTTTACGCGGCTGATGAACTGCTTCAGCTCGTGGTTGAACAGCGGCAGCTCGAAGTAGTGCTTGCGATTCGCCTCTGCCAGGCATTGGCCGGAAGCCTTCGGGTCCACCTCGCGCTGGTGCTCGTGATGGATGACCAGGTCCCGAAAGCGGACGAGCTTCACCGCGGCGACGCGCTTGTGGGTGCGGTCGTAAAGGTGCTCGACCTTGGCGGTGACCTGCTCCGGGAACGTCTCCTCGATCCACTCGCGTTTCACCGCGCTGGCGAGCCCGAGCAAGGTCAGGTACTCCGAACCGCGCCCGGTCACCTCGCGAATGGTCGCCGCCACGAACAAAGGGGCGCTTTGCACGACGCTCTCGCGCATCAACGTGCCGTGCCGCCCTTCGGTCAAGTCGCACTCCAACGTCCCCTGATCGTGCCGGAGGCAGAGTTGGTCGATGAAGCCAGTCATGAGGCAGCGGGGGAGGGGGTCGGGGGGATGCGTGATGCGTGATGCGTGAAGCGTGGTGACAGCAGGTTCGGTTGGTGCTCCAGTGTCCTCGCTCCTCATCAGGCCCTGCTGCCGGGCGATCTGCATGAGCTGGTCGAAGGTCTGCTCGACCTGCCGCGCTGTCTGGGCGTGGATGCCGTAGCGGCGACAGGTCTCCACGCTAAAGCTGTTCTTCTTGGCAAACTGGTAGGCGCGCATGAGGGTGTAGAAGTCCGATTCCTGGCTCGCCTCGAATAGCTCGCGCGCTTCCTGGATGTGCTTGTCGTCGCGGCCAAGGCGCATCAGCAAATCGCGCCCGCTGACCAGCGCGGCGCACAACGCCGCCGCGGGCACGCAGCCGAACTTGGCGGCCTCCACCAGCATGCGCGAATAGCGCGGATGCATCGGCAGCTTGAGCATCTGCCGGCCGATGGGCGTCAGGTCCGCGTCGATTGACGATTGACGATTGACGATTGACGCGTCGATTGGGCCGTCGGCGCGTAAATCGTAAGGCGCAGATTGCGAATTCCGCAGTGCTCCCAGCGTTATCAGCAACTGCTCGGCCCGCTCAACGGCTTGCGGGTCCGGATTGTCGAGCCAATCAAACTCGGCGGCGCGTTTGATGCCGAGGGAGTGCAGCAGCAGAACCACCTCGGCGAGGTCGCTGCGCTGAATCTCGGGAGTGTTGCGCTCGGGCCGGTTCAACTGGCCGCTTTCGGTCCAGAGCCGGTGGCAGGTGCCCGGGGCGGTGCGTCCGGCGCGGCCTTTGCGCTGGTCGGCGGAAGCCCGGCTGATGGGTTCGAGAAAGAGGGTACCGATGCCGCGCTCGGCGTCATAGCGGGCGACGCGTGCCAGGCCGCCATCGACCACGTGGCGGATGCCGTCAATGGTGACCGAGGTCTCCGCGACGTTCGTGGCGACGACGACCTTGCGCAGGGGGTTCGGCGCGAAGGCGAGGTCCTGCTGCTCGGGCGGCAAGTCGCCGTGCAGGGGAATGAAGGCGAGCCGTTCGTTCACGCGGATGGCCCGGGCCGCGCCGATGGTGGCGTTGATCTCGCCCATGCCGGGCATGAAGACCAAGATGTCACCTGGCTCGCCCGAGTTGACAATCTGTTCGACGACGTCGGCGGCTTGTTCGGTGATTGGCCGCTCGTCGTGCTGGCTCAAATAGCGCACCTCCACCGGGAAGCTCTGTCCCTCCGAATGCAGGATAGGCGTTTCGCCAGTCCCATCCTCGTCCGCCAGATACTCGGCCACTGGTTCCGCTTCGAGTGTCGCCGACATGACGGCCATCTTCAGATCGGGACGCTCAGTGCGCTGCAGGCGTTTGACCAGCGCCAGGGCGACGTCGCTGAGCAGGTTGCGCTCGTGAAATTCATCGAAAAGGACCACGCCCACTTCTGAAAGAGTGCGGTTGTCTTGCAGCCAGCGCAGCAGAATCCCTTCGGTCACGTAGCTGATGCGTGTCCCAAGGCCGGTCTGGTCATCGAAGCGTATCTGGTAGCCGACCTCGGCCCCGAGCTTGCACCGGCGCTCCCACGCGACACGGGCGGCCACCGTCCGTGCGGCCACGCGCCGGGGTTGCAGCACGACAATCTTCTTGTCCCCGGCGAGCCCGGCATCCAGCAACATCTGGGGAACCTGGGTGGTCTTGCCGGAACCGGTCGGCGCGACGAGCACCAGCCGATTGCCCAGGCGCAGCGTCTCGACGATCGGGGTGTGGATTTCCCAGATGGGAAGGGAAGCGGAACTCACAGATGCCGGAGTGCCAGGGCCAGGGCCGTGATTACCAGCATCAATCCGCTGGGCATGAACTTCTTGGTCTTCCCCAGTCGGATCGCGAACACGACCAGCAACGCAGCCATGATCACGTCCGCAGCCCCACGCGCCAGCCCCGGCCCAAGCAACCCTGGGATATTCGTCACGATCAGGGCGGCCGCCGACACGGCTGACGTAATAAGCGATACTTTGCTGCCGGCCTTCAGAAACCCGATCAGTCCGCCGACCAACAACAGGAGGATGTAAATCCAGAGCACAGTGTGTGGATGCATATTTTCTTTGTCCGGGAAGTGTAGCCGCAAAGTGGCAAAAGGGACACAAAGAAATGAGCCGGAGCCAACGGGCGGGGGGCGTACTGGACAGTACCACCCGCCGTCAGCCGCCCAAATCCGAAGTCCGAGGGCCGAAACCCGAAAGAAGGCCGAATACCGAAGGCGGAAGCCACGCTCGGGCATTTCGGGCTTCGGGGTCGCCCATTTGACTCCCTAGAAATGCTGATTTATGGTGAGTTAGGGCCACCAAAATGGAGCCCGTGACGAAGAATAATGTTATGCCTGGTCCGCTGCGAGTCTTGATGGTCGAGGATTCGGGTGACGACGCGCAGTTGATCGCGGCGGAGTTCAAGCGCGGAGGGCTTGACGCGGTTTACGAGCGCGTGGAGACGGCGGCTGCCATGCAGGCGGCGCTCGAAGTGCACACCTGGGACCTGATCATCTGCGACTACTCGATGCCGCACTTCGACGGCCCCGCGGCCTTGGCGATCTATCAACAGGCGGGCTTGGACATCCCGTTCATTAGCGTCTCCGGCACTGTGGGCGAGGAATACGTCGCGGCGATGATAAAGGCCGGCGCGCATGACTACGTCATGAAGCACAACCTGGGGCAATTGGTGCCGACGGTAAAGCGCGAGTTGCGCGCCGCGCAGGAACGGCGGGACCGCAGGCACGCCGAATCCGTTTCAGCCTACCTGGCCTCGATTGTCGAGTCCTGCGACGACGCGATCATCGGCAAGACGCTGGACGGCGCCGTGGTGAGCTGGAACCCGGGCGCGGAGCGCCTTTATGGCTACAGCGCCGCCGAGATGATCGGGCGCTCGATCTCCCTCTTGATCCCTTCCTATCGCCCTGAGGAGCTGCCGGAGATCTACGAGACCATCAAACAAGGCAAAGCGGTGGAGGGATTGGAAACGGTGCGCATCCGGAAGGACGGAACACCCGTGGAGGTTTCGCTCACCGTCTCACCGATTAAGGATGCCGGTGGCCGAGTGGTAGGGGCTTCGACGGTGGCACGCGACATTACGCGCCGCAAGCAGGAGGAGAATGAGCGGCTCGGTTTGATCAAGGATCTTACGTCGGCCTTGTCTCACGTCCATCTTGGATCTGGGAGTGGCGCCGCTGTGCCCAGCCACAGCCAGCCCGCATCGCGGTGATTCGAGGAGCTTGGCCCGCGTCTTTGGTGCGTTGAGGGGCCTTACCGGCTCGGCCAATCAAAAACGACCGTGGCATCCAGGTCGCCCCACTTATTGCCGACTTTGGATTTTGGGGTTACACGGCCGGTATATTCCAGCACCCGGTGCTGGCCACCCTTTTCGAGCGTGAAGAATACGGGATCGACCAGCCGCGCGATGATCAGGCTGGTTGGCTCCATCTTGACTATAACCACGCTTCGGCCCTGTGAGGTAGTTTCCGATTCTTTAACAAACGTGAACCCCACCGTCTCCCTGCGCGGCACCACCACATAGCGGCACTTCACCTTGTCGCCGTTTGCCACGTCACCCCAATGGGACACGAGAAACGGCGCAACCATGTCGCTGGTCAGGGTGTCGTTGCGCAATGCCTCGGTACTGGTCTTGGGCTTGCCGCCTGACGCGAGGTCTTTGGCGTACTCAAACAGGAGCGCTCTCTTGGCCGGGCTGCTTGCGTCGCGTTGGACCTTGGCGGCTCCGGCGGCGCCGATCTGCATCTCGTCGAGGGCGTAGGAGACCAGGTCATCGCCGTCGTAGATGAGGCGTTCGCGCGCCGCCGGCTTGCCATCAGGATATGCGTATTCGCGCAGGACATTGATCCTGGAGCCGGACCGCGTCGCCACGCGCTTGAATTTGAAGAGCACCTGCTGCTGGCCGGAATCCATGGCGTAAATGGTGCCGGAGAGCAACTTGGGATCTTCGTACTTTAGCGTCGTGCCGTTGGCAGTCGTGGAATCGCCGGCATGGGTGGTCTGGCCGGCCCATCCGCCGATCAGGGATGCGGCCATTCCAATCGGCAATATTCTCGCCCAAGATCTAGCGCTCATCGTGTTCCAAAAGGTCATGGTGAAATCCGCTTCGGAGTTTGCTTTGTTAGGTGGCGCATATACAGCGTTCCTGCGTTTGAGGCCAGCGAATTCACTCGCCAAAGAGCATCAGACGGTTACGCTGCCGCGCAGCCTTATGAACATGGAACAACTCTACCAGGAACGCCTCAGCCGCTACATCACCGCAATGCGCAACGAGAAGCCGGACAGGATTCCGATCCGGCCATTCGTCGCCGAGTTCACCGCCAAATACGCGGGCTACACCTGCCAGGAGGTCGTCCACGATTACAACAAGGCCTTTGAGGCGGCCATCAAGACCGCCAAGGATTTCGGGTGGGAGGCTGTGGTGCCGAACATGGTCTATGTGTGGACCGGCCTGGCGCAGGCGGTCGGGCTGCGCTATTACGGCATCCCCGGCATCGGCATCCCGCACACGACGGGCTTCAACTACATCGAACCGCCAGAGGACCAGGCCTGGATGCGCGAGGACGAATACGACGCGCTCATCGATGATCCCACGGCATTCCTTTACAACGTCTGGCTGCCGCGCGTATCCACCGAGGCCAGCAAGATTGGCGGCCCATCCACTTACCGGAACAACCTCTCGTTCGTGAAGGGCGCCATGGCGATGCTTTCCTACTTCTACGCCTTCGGTCCGCAGATCGCCCGGCTCCGCTCCGAGTGCGGCACGGCCTCCGCCATTGCGGGTATCTTCAAGGCGCCGTTTGACATCCTCGCCGACAAACTGCGCGGCTATGTCGGGCTGACGATGGACATGGCGACGCAACCAGACAAAGTCCTCAAGGCCTGCGAAGCGCTAATGCCGCATCTTTGCCACGTTGGCCTGACAACTGCCGACCCGGGCAAGCAGGTCCCCATTGGCTTCTGGATGCACCGGGGCTGCGTGCCCTTCATCAATCCGAAGACGTTCTCCTCCCATAATTGGCCAACCCTCAAGCCCATCATCGAGGAGTTCTGGAAGAACGGCCACCAGACGCTGTTCTACGCGGAAGGCAAATGGCACCATCACTTCGACGCCTTCCACGAACTGCCTGACCGCAGCATCGTCTTTCATTGCGATCAGGACGACATCTTCCATGCCCACCGCAAGCTGCACGATAAGTTCGCCCTCAGCGGCGGCATCCCCAATGTGCTGCTCAGCTACGGCAAACCGGACGAGGTCCGCGCCTTTTGCCGGCGGGTCATTGACGAGGTCGCCCGGGACGGTGGGTA
>Ga0181538_10005087_pt1 | contig 11970 bp, 10 predicted proteins | sample PEATcosm2014_Bin_40_FD_119773 | JGI IMG/M metagenome (GOLD analysis project Ga0181538, IMG submission 119773) | Peatland microbial communities from MTU Mesocosm Facility, Houghton, MI, USA - PEATcosm2014_Bin23_30_metaG | ecosystem: Environmental > Terrestrial > Soil > Wetlands > Peat | place...
AGGCGTGCTCGGCCTCATCCCCAGGTTGCGCGCGAGGGAGAGCAGCGATTGTTTGTAAGAATTCTGCGCGACCAGCAGAGCCTGCTTGTCATTCGCCAGTTGGACCTGCGAACGCAAGACATCCACGCCCGTCGCAGTCCCAGCGTCATGCCTGTCTTTTGCCAGCTTGTACAAAGCATCCGAGTCGGCCACTCGGGATTGGGCTGCAACCACGCGAGCCGCCGCCGACTGGGCATTGAGATAGAGGCTGGCCACAGCACGGATGATCAAATCGCGCGCATCCTGGTAATCCATTTTGCCGGCGTCAAGGGCGCGTTCGCTGGCTTTCCACCCGCGATAACTCTGAAGATCGACGATGTTCTGCTGCGCATAGACGCGAAAGTCGTAATTGGAAAACGGTCCAACCACCGCGGGGACGCCAGGAAGCGAGATTCCGAAAGCGGCGAGGGAGCGGTTCTGATAGTTGGCGTAGCTCTGCGCGCGTACCTGTGGAAGCAGCGCGGCCGACAAGCGGCGCACGCGAGTGCCCTCGGCTTCCTCGACCCGTGTGTCGGCGACGAGCACGTTGAGGTTGGCCTGCAGCCCCTTCTGAATTGCATCGCGCAGCGTGAGGCGGTAAGGCGCCGGCTCCTGGGCTGCGCCGATCGCGCCGCAGATCAGGCTTGCCAAACCTAGGATGACGACAGTACGAAAATAATTCATCGCTTTTGCCCGTTAGCTTTTATTCCCAGTTTCCGTTCGTAATCCGAGACGGCGATTGCCCTCCAAAAGTGCTGGAAGCTTTCTTCGATCCAGGTTGCAAGCGCAGGCTGCCCCTGCAGCGACCAGAGCAGAACTGTTCCCATGAACGCCTGCTGGAGCTGCAGCGCAACCTTATCTTTTTTCAAGCGAGGATCGATCTCTCCGCGCTTTTGCCCCGCAGCCACAATCTGGGCGATCATCTTGCGCCCTTCGGAGAAGTTGTGATCGATAAGGCCACGAACCGCCTTGCTCGCGAGAAAAGCCGAGATCAGCGCCCGGGCGAGATCGGGGCTGCGTCCGGGCTCCTCCGCCACGCGCAGGGACAGACGGTGCAACACCGAGTAAATGGTTTGTTTCCCAGCTTCGGCCAGCGTAACCGCTTCTCTCACCTTGCCCAGCTGGATTTCCGCCATCACGCCCAGCACGTGATCCTTGCTCTCAAAATAGTTGAAGAACGTTCCCTTGCCGACGTCCGCGGCTTCAGTGATGTCTTCTACCGTGACATTGGGAAAGCCGCGCTCGGCAAAAAGCTGCAGCGCCCACCGGAACAGCCGCAGACGAGTTTCGGCGGCGCGGCGCTGGCGGCGTCCCATGCCCTGCAAGTGCGGGAGGTTCTCGGAGGCAAGAGCTTCGACGAGAACGGCGGAGTGCGATGGATGACTTGTACTCATTATAGACCATTACTCATAAATGACCATTAGTCGGAATTATTGCGCGACAGCTCCGATTTGTCAAGAGGACGATGAAAAGACTTCTTGGACAAGGGCCGTCCCGTTGAACGGGACCAAACTGAGAGTAGGCCCTTGTTTATGAAAGGCCCCCCACGACGGGAAAAGCGCAAGGACGCAGCCCGCGCCGACAGATGCGCACTGGCTAGGCGGCGTTCGTCAGCGCTTTGTACTCGTCATCGGATTGCGAGGGCAGCAGCACCCAGAGCGTGTAAACGCCGAGCGCAGTACCGATCGGCACGTTCAGCAGCGCCACGAAACCCACGACCAGGGCAACGATTCGCGCCCAGTCCTGGCGCTGCAGCAAGCCCCAACCGGCGATGAAGCCGGCCGCGGCTTTCGCCAGGATCAGCCATCCGATGAAGGTGAGAAGTGGCCGCAGCCAGACGGTGATTTCAGGAGGCGGCCCGTTGGGAATATGGATCACGCGGCCGAAAATCGTCTGCGCGATAATGAGCAAGACCACGCCTCCCACTACGTGCAGCGCCGAATACGCCATCCAGAGAATGCCCACGAGTCGGATGTGGTCGCGAACCCGGCTGCGCCGAAGCGCAATGAGTCCGAGCACAGCTTTGCCGCAGCGTCCGCAGCGCGGTTCTCCAACTTGCAACGGCCCTCCACACTGATCGCAAAACATCGCTTCGCCTCCCGAGCTCACACTCTCTTCACACCGTAGTGTACGGATGCAGGCACTCAATAGTTTCAGAAGCAGTTCCCGGTTCTCAGTCCTCGGTCGGCTAACGACGGATATGGTCTTCACTGAGAACTGAGAACCGACAACTGAGAACTGCTCCCAAAAACGAAAAGGCCACCCGGCAACTTGGGCAGCCTTTTCTTTCAAGGGAGAATAGTTCCAACGGAGGATTAATCCATCAGAACTTTCTGCCGGAATCTTATGAGTCTTAAAAGCACAGTGTCAAGCAAAATTTGTGACTTAAATAGTCTTATTTTCAACAACTTACGCGATACGTCCACAAGTCGGCAAACGCGATCATAAAACGGCAAAATACCTTGGATTCGGCACTAACGACATTCGATTGAGTGACTTACGGCTCTCGATGTGCCCGCCGGACGTGGTCGTCCAAGTGCAGCGAGATGAATTCCATCGCTTCCCGGCGGTCGAACACGGAGTCGGGAAAAAACCGTTTCACGACGATCCGCAAGCCACCAAACGCGACCCCCGCGACCAGCGCGAAGCCGACCACGACTCCGCAGAGAATGATCGCGTTGAACAGAAAGTTCGCCATATTGTCTTTCCTGCTCAGATAGGTGTTCTCGTTCCAGGTGACATCGGCTTCATAGCTGACGGACGAAATCAGTGATCGCGCTTCGCTTTTTGAAAGCGGGCCGGCCGCGATCACGACGATTGGGCCCGTGCGTGCGTCGGAGAACGGGCCGACATCCACCATCGACGCAACTCCCGGCTGTTGCGGCGCGACTTGGTGCGAGGCGTCAATCTGCCGCAGCCGTTCTGCGGCAATCTGCATCGTCGGATATTCGATCAGCATCAAGGTGGCATCGCCCGCGGCGGCCGCATACTTGCCAATCACGACTTCCGCGCCCGACTTGAAATCCACCAGCGACCCCGGCAGCGGTGATCCGATCCGATCGAGCGCGACCGGACCGAGAATGTACTTCGTCGTGTTCTTGTCGAAATTCCTCTGGAAAGCCCTTTTCGGAAGATACGTGGGCAGCAGCGGCGGGTTGCCCTTGTTGCCTTCCAGTTGCGGCAGCAGCCCAGCCAACTCCCGCAGTTGCGCGGCCGACATCACGCTCGTTCTGTCGAACACGGCATCCACCAGCACGTTCCCCTGATAGAAGAGCACGCGGTTATTCAGAAAAGCCGCTTGCCCGCCAATGGTTTCCTGCCCCATTTCCTCCGAATAGTAATAAGTGAAGGCACCGTAAGCGCCGCTGGCGTCTTCAAACACGGCGGCTCTGATGGCCAGGTTGCGGCCGTCGTCGCGCGTGTAGGACGCCTTCTCCAAACGGGCGAAGCCGTACTCCTTCAGGACGGGCGCATTCGCCGCATCGGCGGCGGCTGGATCGTCGCTCCTGGCGACTGCGCCCTTCAGTTGCCAGCCAGCGAATTCGGTGGGAAGAACCGCGGCCGCGGAGGTAGCGGCCGGAGAGGCTGGGGTTGGAGATGGCACGACCGGCGCAGGCTGTTCGGCCGCAACGGCCGCAACGCAAAACAAAGCGCAGAGAAGAAGAACCGAGAATTGTCGCAAGAATTTCATTTCGAAAAAGACGCACCGGTGCTATGGGATTAGACTACCGGCGGCCCGAGAAAGTTTCCACCGGGGGGTGACGTTCCGTTTAGACCTTGGTCGTTCGCAGGCTGCACGTGCTAAGAAAACTCCTGTCTCCAAGCGCGGATCAGTGGCTTGATTGTAGCGGACCCCACTTTGACGTCCCGGCCCCAGGCTCGCTCAGGCACAATATTCCGAGAATGTTCCAAGATAACGCGTGACCAGTCGGCACAATCAACGAATGGCTCTCCGAGATAGCTCATTTCCTTCGCACAGACGAATCCCAGGTAGACCAGCACGACCGGAATACCCATTGATGCGAGCTCCCATGCCCAAGCAAACCGGTTCGCCAATTGATAGTGGGAATCACGCGAGAGCTTCCATCCCTCCATCGCTTGCTTCAGCCCTAACGACGCGGCATCGATTGCTCGGCCAATCTGCTCGTGATTCGCAATTGACCCGGCGGACGCATCCTTATCAAGAGGCTTGCCGTCCTTTTTCAGTTCCGCGGTGTGGGCCTTAGCCTCGACAAGTAACAGACCGGCTTTCTCCCCAACTGTGCAGGTACTCGCGATGTCCCAGTTCGGAGTATTCGCTCGTTCTGACACGGCCAGCCACCAGCTTGTAACTTCCTTGCGTTGGTCATCGGAAAGGAAGCGTCTCGACTCTCCGATCGAATCTCCAAGTTTTGCTTCCTCGATAGGATTCGTGTCCCACTCCCCGTTGGCCTTGGGCTTCGGCAATCCCTGGGGCATCCAGAAGTCCTTTGCCTCGACATAAACGTCAGGCAGCCCGACAAGTTTGGTTAGGTTGTCGGCGACCGCTGTTCGATCTCCGTCCATGAAGAGCAAGCAACGAGGGAAACTTCCACGCCTGCGATTTTTCGGCAATGCATCAAGCCATTTCATGCTCCAGCCTGCGGTTTGAATCTCATTTGTTCCACTGATCGTTCCCGAGAGAAGGGGTCTGTCCGTCCGCTATTGCCCTTCGGGTTTATCGATCTTGCTCGCCACCTTCACGCCACTGAGACCGTTGACGTACTTGGAGACTCCCCGATAAAGCGACTCGGCGATGCGCTGCCGGTGCTCCGAGGTTTCGAGTTTGCGCTCGTCGGTGGGATTCGACACGAACGAAATCTCGGCCAGAATCGAAGGCATATTCGCGCCAATCAGCACAATAAACGGCGCCTTCTTGATCCCGCGATTGCGAATGCCGGCGTTGTTCAGCGCTAGGCCTCCGTAGAGCGATTCCTGCACGTCGCCGGCAAACTCGCGCGATTCTTCGATCTTTTCTTTCAGCGCGATTTTCTTCACCAGGTCCTGCAGTTCGTAGATCGATTTCTCCGAGACCGCGTTCTCGCGCGCGGCGACTTCCAACGCTTCCGGCGACGAGGTGAAATTCAGGTAGTAGGTTTCGACGCCGCGCGCGTCGGAATCGTGGCTGGAATTGGCGTGGATGGAAATAAACAAATCCGCGCGCTCGCGGTTCGCAATTGCGGTGCGGGTTTCGAGGGGAATGAAGGTGTCGTCCTGGCGCGTGTAAATGACTTCGGCGCCGAGCCGCGATTCGAGCAAGCGGCCGAGGCGCTTGGCCACATCGAGCACCACGTCCTTCTCCTGCAGCCCGTTGGGGCCAATCGTCCCGGTGTCATGCCCCCCGTGGCCGGGGTCGATGACGATCTTCCCAATCTTCAGTCCAAGCGCGCGCGTCAAAGAGCGGGCGCCCGCGGCGGTGGGACGCGCTTCGCGGGACTCAAGACGGCTGTCCGAACCAAGATCCGCGGTGTCGGGAGCCGCGGCGGCTGCGGATGACGATGAATGTGACTTCTTGCGGTGCAACGCGGAAGAAGAAGAAGGCGAAGCAGACGATGATGACGGCGGCGAATCCGATTTCGCCGGCTTCGCTTCGTCGGCGACCGAGGTATCGGCGGCCTCGCCCGGCGTCACGTCGGAGCGGAGTTTGTCGTGCTCCGGCGTGGCGTTTGTCGCCGGAGCATTGTCGTTCGGGCTTTCGTCCGCCTCGACAATCGTCTTCGGAATCCTGCGGTTCGATCCTTTGACCGCAACTGTGGTCTTAATCACTCGATTGCCGCTCGCTGCTTTCGAGGGGTCGGATTTGGAATCCGCGCTGACCTCCTCGGCGGGTAAGTCCGTTTCGACGGGCCCGGGTTTCGAAGAGCCAACCGCGTCTTTGCCCGATGGTTGCGCTGCCTTCCGTCGATCAGCTTTCGAGTCTGCTTTCGGCGATGTTGCCGGCTCGCCGGAGTCGTCGTCCGAGTCCGCGGCGGCCGTGGCTGTCTCCGGAGCGGAATGAACTTTGGCACCGGATGAGTCCGTCTTGGCGATCTCCGCCTTCGAAACATCCTCCGCCCGGTTCTGCTTCCCGTGCGCATCCTTGCCGTGAACATCCTTGCCGTGAACATCAATGATGAGCCGGTAGGGGTCGGGCAGCAGGAAAGCGTCGTAACTTGCCAGGTCGTCCACTTCCAGCACAATCCGCGTGCGCCCCGGCTCGAATTCGGCGACGCGAATTTTCTTCAGGAAGCCATCGTCGACGTCGAAGGTCTTGCCGACCAGGGTTGAAGCCAGTTTGGTGTCGTGCAGGTCGAAGAAAATGCGGTCGGGATGCGAGATGCGCTGAGAGCCGAACTTCACTTCCTGCTCGACGTCAATGGCGACGCGAGTGTAGTCGGGCGTGGACCAATGGCGAACCCCGGTGACGCGTGGCAAGGCGCTGCGGCGGACGCTGGCGGCAGTCGCCGATTCGGCCGCATCGTCAGAAGTAGAACTAGAACTAGCACCAGAGCTGGAGCCGGCGCTGGCGCTGGCGCTCGGGCTGGCCCCGGCGTTGACACCAGGAGACCGCTGTTTGCGCGCCGCCTTCTGGGCGGTGCGTTCCATCTCGTCGGCCTCGGCATCGATTTCTTTCACCGCCGCGCGGGCGTCGTCGGCCAGGCGGTTGCGCGGATAGCGACGCGCAAAGTCTTCGAAAGTCGTTCGCGCCTCTTCGGGATCGTTGAGATCGTCCTTATAGATCTCGCCGATGGTGAACAGGGCATCGAAGCGGTATTTGCTGCCGGGATATTCCTTGCGTAGGAATCGGTACTCGTCGACCGCGCCGCGCAGGATCTTGTTGTCCTCAAAGCGCCGCCCCATTTCGACCATAAGTTCGGCAGTCGCCACCACGCTCGGGTCGGCCTTGGATGAGGCGGGAGAGCCGAAGTAGACGCGCCGGTACGAGTCGATCACCCGCTGATATTCGCGGCGAGTGCGCTCTCCCAGCGGACGCCCGTTGAGAGCCTCGCGCATGCGGTCCGCCTTGGCGAACTCCTGGCGCGCCCAGGCATCGTTGTGATGGACGCGAGCCGATGCGGAAACCAGCGGCAGCAGCGCGAACAACAGCGCTGCGCCAAGGCGAAAGGCGCGGGCACCTCGAGTTAGGGTCGCAGAAGCCTGGGTCTTCACGCTATTAAATCATTAAGTCATTGAGACATTGAGTCATTAAGCCAGATCAATGATTCAATGCCTCAATCATTCAATGATTCGATGCCTTATTCCGTATTGCTCATGTGCAGCACGCCCTCAGCGTCGCGCTGCACGACGACCGGCTGATGCACCGGGGCGCCGAAACCGACTTCGCTGCCGCTGTTATACAAGTTCGTGATCCGGCGAACGTAGCTTTGCGTTTCCTTGAAATGCGGAACGCCCGCACTCCTCGCCACCGCTCCCGAACCAGCGTTATAGGCTGCCAGGCTGAGGCGCACGTCGCCGCCGTAGCTGTCCAACAAACTCCTTAGATGTCTAACCCCGGCATCCACGTTTTGTTGCGGGTCAAAAGGATTGGTAACCTTGAGCGAACGGGCGGTCGAGGGCATCAACTGCATCAGCCCCATCGCGCCCTTGCGCGACACCGCGTTGGGATTAAAATCCGATTCCACCTTGACCACCGACCGCACCAGGTTCGGATCAACGTGGTGGCGCGCGGCCGCCTGGTCAATTGCGGCGTCGATATCCTGCTGGCTGAATGCACGGTTCAGAGTCTGGTGACTCTGCACTTTGCTGTCGAAATAGGTATTCACTTCGGACGCCGCCGAGCGCGCCGCCCGCATCACCGCTCCGTTGGTCGGAACCGGCTTGAAACGATGCTCAGTCACACTCCAGTAGACGAGCGTAGACCGGGCGGGAGTTGCCGCCTGCGCGCCCGGAGCCGTGGAAGGCTCATCTCCGTTAACGTAGATCTTGCGGCCGGATTCGTCGGTCGTCGAAGTAATCGCGCCCACCCGTTCGACGGACTGGGCCCGCGCCGGCGTGGTCGAGAACATGATGGAAAGAAAGGAGGCCGCGGTTAAGCTGGTCATCAGCGCGATTTGCAGGCGTTTCTGCATACGGGTTTGAGATCGGCCAAAAGGCACACTTACTCCAGGGCCCACCCTACCCGCGAACCTGCCGGAGAATCCAGAACCAGAGTAACGTGATTATAGGGTGCGCCGGGGACGGGGGCAATCTCTCCGAAGGGCATAGAACCACTGAAGTAATCTACGTAAGTAACTGAAAGGACTTGATTTTGCCAGAGCATACTCCGTAAATCGTTGTAAGCAGTTTTTGGGTAGGGCACGGCTCGCCGTGCCGTCTGGGGCCGGGGAAAATAAAGGGCTTTAGCCCCTGAGGGCCGCCGCTTCCGAGCTGAACGGCATTTGTGAAACACGCCCTGGGACCTTAACGCTCTCCCCTGCGCTCTCCAAGGCTTGACCTTCCGCCGCTCGACTACGCAAAGCCCCCGGGCAATCTACAATGGCGTCTGCATGCTATGAACTCCCAAGCCCTTCGCAAGCTCTTCGACCAGGTGCGAAAAAAGCGCCTCTCCCCCGACGACGCCGTCGAGCGCCTCCGTCATCTGCCCTTTGAGGACCTGGGCTTCGCCAAGCTCGACCACCATCGCGCCCTGCGCCAGGGTATGTCCGAGGTGATTTTTGCCCAGGGAAAAACGCCGCGGCAGGTGGCCGACATTTTCGCCCGCCTCGCGGCCCACGGCGGCAACGTGCTGGCCACGCGAGCCACCGAGGAACAGTACGCCGCCGTCGCCGCCGCTGTGCCCCAGGCAGAGTATCGTTCCCTGGCTAGGGCAATTGTGCTCAAGCGCGATCGCAAGCGGCACGGCAAGGGCGTGATCGTAGTCGTCTCGGCGGGAACCAGCGACATCCCCGTCGCCGAAGAAGCTGTCGTCACCGCGGAGCTGATGGGCAACAGCGTTCAGCATATTTACGACGTCGGAGTCGCGGGCATTCACCGCCTGCTGGCCCATCGCGGAACACTCGCGAAAGCGCGAGTGATCATAGTCTGCGCCGGAATGGAAGGCGCGCTGCCCAGCGTAGTCGGCGGCCTGGTCGGCGTCCCGGTGATTGCCGTTCCAACCAGCGTTGGTTATGGCGCAGCTTTCGAAGGCCTGGCCGCTTTGCTCGGAATGATGAACTCCTGCGCCTCGAACGTTAGCGTGGTCAACATCGATAACGGATTCGGCGCCGGCTACGTCGCCTCGCTTATCAACCGCCGCTGATCCTAAGGCAAAACGGGGCCGGCGCAAGCCAGAAGCCCTGCCACTTTTGTGCCATTTCACCCCGATTCTCCACAGCCTTCCACCGGGTTGCTACTTGCATTCGCGCCCACAAGTTCCGGATAATCATGGATGAGAGCTTGACCGCCGTGTATCGCTACAGCCGCGCCGACTTGCTGCGCATTCTGCGGCTCGTTCCTCGCCAGCTTCAAGCCTGGGAGAAGGCGGGACTGGTGACGGCGGGCGAAGATTATTCCTTTTTCGATCTGGTGCAAATCAAGAAAGTGCGCGACCTCTGCGCGCAGCGTGTTCGGCCGGCCGTGATCCGGCAATCGCTCGATGCCATGCAGAAACAGGTTGCCGGCATGGAAAATCCACTGCTCGAAGCGGGCGCTTATCGGAGCGGACACCGCGTCGCTTTTCGTCACCACGGACGGCTGTTGGAGCCCATCGCCGGACAGTTCATGTTCGATTTCTCGTCCGAGGAAAGTAGAGTCGTGGCCAGCCCGCCGCGGAATGGGCCGGAGCTGGTGGTTACCGACGTTGCCGACTTGTTTGCGCGCGGGATCATGCTGGAAGAGAATCCCTCCACGCAGAGCGAGGCGATCTCTGTTTATTTAGAGGTGCTCGAAATGGAACCCATGCACGCCGCCGCGCATATCAATCTGGGCACGCTCTACTACAATCGCCAGGAATACGCGCTCGCCGAAAAGCACTACCGTTCGGCGATTCAGATCGATCCCCGCTACGCGCTCGCTTATTTCGATCTAGGCAACGTGCTCGACGAAACCGGACGCGTCGAGGAAGCCATCGACACCTATAAGACCGCGATCCAACTCGCGCCCACCTACGCGGACGCGCACTACAACATCGCTCTGGCCTACGAGAAGATGCGCGAGCCGCGCAAGGCGCTGCAACATTGGCGGTCCTATGTGAAGCTCGATACCACCGGTCCCTGGACCGTCCACGCCAAACATCAGATCCAGCACATTCTGCAGAGCGACAGCCTGAAGCTGGTACACTCCCGCAAAGCGAACTGAAAAACACCCGCTCCTGGCTTTTGGCTTCTAGCTTTTGGCAAAAGCCAAGAGCTAAGAGCGACTCTCGCCGCGTTATACTCGGACTTCACATCTCAGTGCAGGAGACCATGGATGAACCTCTACCGATGGGTTTTCACAATGTTCCTCGCGATAACCCTGGCAGCCACGAGCGGAGTCTGCTTTAGCCAGGCGGCGGCAGAGAAAGACATTTACTCCGCCACCGCCGATGCGCACGCCGAAATCAAAGCAGCTCTGCATAAAGCTGCAACGGAGCACAAGCGCGTCATCGTCGTCTTTGGAGCCAACTGGTGCTTCGACTGCCACGTGCTCGATAAAGACTTTCATCGCGCGGACATGGCCGCAATCATCGCCGCTAACTATGTAGTTGTGCATGTGGACATAGGAATGCAAGAAATGAAAGACAAGAACCAGGACTTGATGAAACAGTACGAGGTTCCGTTGAAGCGCGGCATTCCCGGGCTGGCCGTGCTCGATCCCGACGGGAAGCTGGTTTACAGCCAGAAGAACGGCGAATTCGAAAATGCGCGGGCGCTCGCCCCGGAAGAGGTGCTGGCCTTCCTGAACAAGTGGAAACCCGGGGCGCAGAATCGGTGAGACTCTAAATTGTTTCCAGTTGCGGTGACGGTGCGGCGGGTCATCCGAAAAAAAGGCGCGGCTTGCGCCGCGCCCTGAGAAGAAGAGAGAAAGCAACTGCTCACTCGCCGAACTCGTCCGCCAGTTAGTCGACCACCAGCTTGTTCTCGACGCTGAACGCGCCCGGTACAGAATTCGCCCGGATTCCGGCAATGTTCTTGTCCATCGTGCTCTCGACCGTCCCGTAGAGCGTCACGTGTCCGTTGTCGACCACGATGCGGATCGGGTCGACCGGGTCGCTCGCGTAACGGCCTAACACCGAGTCGCGATAGATCGCGCGCGCCGTGCGCATCCGGATCGAGTCGTCAAAGCGCGAAACCGGCAAAACCGTCACGTCATTCACGATGTCCTTGACGCCGGGCGTCCGCGCCACAATCGCGAGCGCCGAGTCTTTCGCCACATCGTTTACCGTATCGCCGTTGAGAGTGACGACTCCGTCTTTCACGCCGAGCGCAAGATAGTTGAACGCGTTGTCGTAGTATCCGACGCGGTCATAAGCCAGCTGCTTCGCCAGTTTCTGCTGCAGCTGGCCATCGGGCACGGTTTCTCCCGCGACCACGATTTCGTTGCGCACCCCCGCGACGTTGGCGATTTTCTTCACTTTCTTCGCGGCGTCGAGCTTGTCCTGATAAAGGCCGACCGTGCCGGTCAGGGTCACGATGCCATCCTCGACGCTCGAACTTACGCCCTGCAGTTGCTTCGCGTCATGAATCTTCTGGCCGACCGCCTGCTGAATCTGCTCGTCATACCGGCCGTTGGCGGCCATTGCAGTCATACTCAGCAGGACAAGCAACGCCAGAGTCACCGCAAGTATTTGCTTTTTCATGGTTGCCATCCTTACTGGAATTCCGGTCTTACCCACAGTATTAACCGGTTAGTTAAATAGATGCGCGGCGGGCCAAAAGCGATGGTCCCGCGGGGGCTTTTTACAAACTATTACAAGGTGGAGGAAACGAAATCAAAGACCAAGGGCAACCCTTTCAGCCGATTGGGCGTTTCACAATG
>Ga0181538_10005089_pt1 | contig 11968 bp, 10 predicted proteins | sample PEATcosm2014_Bin_40_FD_119773 | JGI IMG/M metagenome (GOLD analysis project Ga0181538, IMG submission 119773) | Peatland microbial communities from MTU Mesocosm Facility, Houghton, MI, USA - PEATcosm2014_Bin23_30_metaG | ecosystem: Environmental > Terrestrial > Soil > Wetlands > Peat | place...
CACACGGCCGGCGGGAAACCGGGGGCAACTCTTCCGGGCGCTGCGCGCCATGATCGCGGGGAGAACTGACAACGTCCGCCCGTACACCCAGCAGGAATGGGACGACATGATGGCGTTCATGCAAGATAATTCCCCGGCGCGGGGGCACGTGCTGGCCAATCTTAAGGTTCCCAACGACTCGCCGATTCGCCTGGACGCGATTCGCAAATGGCGCAATTACAATTTCACCAAGGAGCATTTCCCCGCCGTCGCCGACCAATTGCTTCGCCGCTTTCACCTTGAAGACGACCTGTTTGCATTGACGCTCACGGCCCAGGCCGAGGGGCAAGCCGACGGATCGCAGATTCACGACAAGATCCGAGACAAGATCGCCGACTTGGTGCAACTGGACTTCTCCGAGCGGCAAACCCGCATCGACAAGCTCCAGAAAATGCTCGAAGACGAAAAGGCCAAGCTGGCCAGCGATCAGGCGTCGCAGGACAAGCTGATCGATCAGCGGACCAACGCCATCATGAACCGGTTGGAAAGGTTGAGCCGCGCGCCGGCTCCAACCACCCGCCCCGGGGGTGAGGACGCGGCGGATGGAACCCCGTCGGCAACGACGCACGATCCGATCATCAACGTGTCCGAGGGGACGGGTTCGAAATAGGGCAATCGGGCGCGTGACACTTTCCGCGAGCCATCTTCTTCCCCTCCCCTGGTACTCCGGGGGAGGGCGAGGGTGGGGGTTTCGTGGGCCAATCGACCTTCGACGGCGGAGGGCAAGCCCTCCACCCCCACCCCAACCCTGGGCTGATGAATTTGAACGAGGCGTTTTCTGCCAGATTTTGTTGCGCTTCATCGCAGTGCGTAGTGCGTAGGGTGGGCGTACTCGCCCACCATTCGCGGTGATGGGCAGACCAAACGGTGGGCGAGTACGCCCACCCTACGGTTCCTGTTGGCTCGCAGTTGCGGTATCGCGCAACAAAACCTGCCCATGGCCCCACCGGCGATTTCAGCGCAAAAACCGACATATTCATCAGCCCACCCCAACCCTCCCCCTGAGTACATGGGGAGGGGGAAACTCTCCGCAGCAAGCGTCACGCACCCAGAGCAATTCAACGCTCGACACGTCTATAATCATGCCATCATGCTGATTAAGAAGCCGTCGGGCATTCCCGGCAATGAAATCACCGATGAGGGGACGTATTTCAATCGACGGACGTTTCTTCGTGCGGGGATTCTGGCGGCATCGGCAACGGCCACGGGGTGGGTGTATCGAAAACTGAATTCTCCACGGAAGGGAAACGCACCGGAGCGGCCGCTGATGGACATCGCGGTGGCGACGACCCGGCCGGCCACCCAAAGCGCCGCCGGGTTTGTGACCGACGAGCCTCGCACCGATTTTCAGGACATCACGCATTACAACAATTTTTACGAGTTCTCCCTGGACAAGGAGTCGGTGGCGGAGATGGCGGCGCGGTTCATCTCGCGGCCCTGGCAGGTGAGCGTGGGCGGCCTGTGCCGCAAGCCGGCAACGTTTGATCTGGACGATCTGCTGAGGATCGCCCCGGCCGAGGAACGCGTTTATCGAATGCGCTGCGTCGAGGCCTGGTCGATGGTGATTCCATGGGACGGATTTTCGCTGTCGAAGCTGCTGGACCGCGTCCAGCCGCTGAGCGATGCCCGGTACGTCGCGTTTCAAACGCTGCTCGATCCGAAGCGCCTGCCCAACCAGAACGGTGGGGATTTGCCTTGGCCGTACGTCGAGGGCTTGCGGATGGACGAGGCCATGCATCCGCTGACGATCCTTGCCAGCGGCATCTACGGCAAGCAGCTTCCAGCGCAGGATGGAGCGCCGGTTCGCTTGGTGACGCCGTGGAAATACGGGTTCAAGGGGATCAAGTCGATCGTGAAAATCGAGCTTCGCTCGCAGCAGCCGCCGACGACGTGGAATGCGGTCGCTCCGAATGAATACGGGTTTTATGCCAACGTCAATCCGCAGGTGGATCATCCGCGCTGGAGCCAGGCGGCCGAACGCCGCATCGGCGTGGGGATCCGTCCCACGCTGATGTTCAACGGGTATGCCGATGAGGTCGGGTGGATGTATGCGGGGATGGATTTGCGGGCGAATTTTTAGACCCCCGATGAAGGACCCCGGCTTCGCCAAATTCGTCCTCCTGGTCAACGGAGCCGTGCCGCTCGCCATGCTGGGCTGGGACGCCTATTGGAAAGAGCTGGGCGCCAATCCCGTCAACAGTTCGCTTCACGTCACGGGCACCACGGCGCTGGTTTTCATCGTGCTCACGCTGATGGTCACGCCGGCGAGAAAACTCACCGGCTGGAACTGGCTGAGCCATTTTCGGCGGATGCTCGGGCTGTACGCGTTTTTCTACGGGGTGGCGCATCTGTCGATCTATTTCGCCTTCGACCAGTCTTTCAGCCTGCCGGCGGTGGTTCGCGACACGCTGGAGCATCGGTACATTTTCTTCGGCATGGCCGCGCTGCTTCTGATGGCGCCGCTGGCGGCGACGTCGACCAACGGCATGATCAAGCGGCTGGGCGCGGCGAAATGGAAGCGGCTGCACCGGTTGGTCTATCTTTCCGCCGTCGCGGCGGTGGTGCATTACCTCCTGATCGGCAAGCTCGTGGGCCCCAAGCCAAAAGCGTTCGCGGCGGCGGTGGCGATCCTGCTGGCCTATCGCGTCGCCGCCGGCCGGTTCGCCGGGATACGAAAGGCTCGCCTTCCAACCGGCTCCAGCGCGGCGTGAGGCCCAATGACCGTTGCATTTGCGCGCGGGAAATCCAACAATTCGCGTCATGGCCAGCCTGGGCGACATCCGGCCAGTCCTGAAATCCTTCGGGACCTGGGCATTTATCATGCGGGTCTGGCAGCAAATCTGCGAGGATGGGATTTTCGTCTGGGCGTCGGCGCTGGCGTATTCATGGCTCTTTTCCGTTTTCCCGTTCCTGATTCTCCTTCTGAGCCTGGTGCCGTACCTTCCGCCCAGCGCCAAGGACCCGGCGCGCACCGCCATCGCCAACGTCATCACGTCGATGCTCGGCAAGGAGGCCCGCACCATCAACGACAACATCGGCCAGGTGATGAACCGCCAGCGCACGGGATGGCTGGGGATCGGATTGGTGGTCAGCATCTGGGTCGCCAGCGGCGGCATGTCCATGACCATGTCGGCCCTGGACAAGTGCTACGACATCAAGCAGAGCCGGTCGTACGTCCGGCATCGGGCCGTGGCGATCGCGATGACCCTCGGCGTCACCTTGGGCGTGCTGGTGATGATCGTCCTTCTCCCGGTCGGCACGGCCGTGGGCGCATGGCTGAAGTCCAAGGGGGTTCTCACGGCGCCGCTGCAGTTCCTCTTTGACGCCGCCCGGTATGCCCTGTCGCTGCTTTTCGCGATCGTGGTGTTGGCGGTGATTTACTATTTCGGCCCGAACATTCGGCAGCGGTTTCGGCTGCTGACCCCCGGGGCCTTGTTCAGCGCGGTGGTATGGATTCTGCTCGACGTGGCGTTTCGCTTTTACGTCGATCGCTATGCGCGCTACGACCAAACCTACGGCACGGTGGGCGGAGCGGCGATTCTGCTGCTATTTTTCTATATCGACGGGCTGGTATTGCTGATCGGCGCGGAACTCAACAGCGAGATCGACTTCGAGCGCCTCGGCGTCCCATCCGGATCGAACGACTTCACCGGGCCGGCGAAGGCAAGTTTGCGGGATCTGCCGGAAATAGCGAAGGAACTGTGACCCGGAAATTCGAAACTCGAAATTCGAATGACGAATCAAATTCGAAACTCGAAATTCGAATTTCAGACTTCGAATTTGATTCGAATTTCGAGTTTCGAATTTTACTTCACCGGTATCTTCCAAATCCCCCACTGCCCCCCTCGGTTGCTGCGGAAGTAGATATAGTCGCCGCTCGGGTCCCATGCGGGGCAATCGTCCACGCTGCCGTTGGTGGTGATCTGCTCGGGCTTGTCGGAATGGGTGAGATCGACGATCCAGATGTCGGCGTTGCGATGGCGCTCTTCGACGACTTGATCGTCGTGGAGGACGGGATAGGTTGTGTAGGCGCGGTCGGAGACGAACGCCATCATGCTGCCGTCCTTGGACCAGGCGGGGTCATAGCATTCGGAATCCGGGTCGTTGGTGATTTCGATGGGCGCTCCGCCATGATCGGAGATTCGGTAAATCTCGCGGTTTCCGGTGCGCTGATTGACGCTGGTGAAAAGGATGGCGTCGGCGCGGGGGCTGACGCGGGGCTGGGTGACGGGAATCGTTGCCAGGTCGGTGCGCGAGCTCCCCTCGACTGGGGCCATGTAGAGCTGGGGATCGGGCTGGCTGTCGGATAAGACCTCGTAAAACAGGCGTGGCTTGGGCGCCGCGTCGATCATTGGCCACAAATCCTGCTCACTGCCGTAGCTGAGTTGGTCGATGCCGATGGCCCCTTCCAGGCTCTTGCGCCAGACATTGAGATATCTGCCGGCGCGGTTGGAGGAATAAACGATTTGTGTACCGTCGGCCGTGAAAACGGGCATGAGGTCGAGGGATTTCCCATCCGTGACTTCCTGCACGCTGCCGGGTCCGGTGGTGTCCATCGCTAGGATTTGCGAGTGAATATCCAGCTTGGTGCTTCCGGACAGGAGGGTGAAAACGATCTGTCCGCCGTTGGGATTGACCGCCAGCGTGCCGATGCTGGTCCCCTTCGGGGCCTGGAAAAGCAAAGTGGGCGGTTCCTTGGCGGGGCCTTCGCTGACGTCCTTCATTCCGATGGTGACCAATTGCCGCGGGACGATTTGCCAGACGCCGTCGGCATCGCGCTGAAGCTCGACGCTCGTCAGCGGCACGCGCCGGGTCATGATCTCGCGAAGCGTGGCCGAGTATTCGCTGCGGCCTTCGTCCCAGGCGATGGGAATCGTCGTGGGATACCATTCAGTCTCGGCGGTTCTCTTGCTGATCGTGGCGGTGAAGACGGGCAGATCACCGGCGTCGTTGACCGGGACGTAACTGAGTTGGATCGCCGCCACGCCATCCGGTCCGGGCAGCGCGGGCTTGCCGTCGATGGTGACCGTTGCGCCGGCCGGATTGGTCAAAATGCGCACGATCTTCTGGTGCGGAACCAGTTCGATCTGATAATCGGTTTTGCCGTTGTCCCAGGAAATATCGCGCTGCACGGAATCGTAGCCGGCCTTGGAAACGATCACTCTCTTCTGGGGGAATTGGTTGCTGCTGTTGTCAAAGGGAAACGCCAGCGCCTTGGCGACGGCCGGGCCGGACCCGACGGAGGTTCCGTCGATGGTGACGGCCGCCCCGGGGGGATTGGTGGTGATGGTCACGTCCTTGCGCTTGGGCTGGAGTTGCAGGACGTAATCGGGCGAGGCGTCGGTCCAGGTGACGGTGATTTTGGCCGGCTCCCAGCCGTCCCGCGAGGCGACGACATCGTGATGGGTCCAATTGTCCTGCTCGTCAATCGTGAAGTTCTGCACGGTGCTGGTCTGGGAGGCCGGTCCGTTGGTGATCGGCGATCCATCCACGAAAACGTCCGCGGGAATGGGAACGGTTGCGAACGTGAGCTTGCGGTGGAAGGGCTCGAGGTCGATTTCGATGCCGTTGGCCGGATCGTCACGGTGGAGGCTGACGGTCTTGTCCTGGTAACCGCGCCGGGTGGCGGTAACCGTATGCACGTCGCTGCCGCCTTTGAATTTGATGGTGGCGGTGAGCTGGCCCATTCCTTTCTGGGCGCCCTCATCGACCGCGATCATGGTATCCGGCGGCCTGGCGGTGATGGTGATCTCTCGCGTGGTGGAACAGGCGGCCAACAAAAGCAAAAAAACGAGACCCAACCAGCGCATAAATGAACTCCTAACCGCAATACCATTCAACGGCTGGCGCAACTTTTTTCCGTTAGCCCCCGGCTTTGCCGGGGTTTCCCGTGATGATCCCAGCGCAATCCATGCTGGGCGAAAAGACCGATCCCTTCTCGCGCAAACCCCGGCAAAGCCGGGGGCTAACGGAAAGAGGCAACTACCGCCATTGAACGGTATTGCTCCTAACCGCCGATTGGTTTAGCCGAAATATTGGGCCTGGGCAATAGATCACGGCGAAAGCACGGTCGGGGCCGGAACAACATGGTCGGCGGCGGGCTGGGCATCCGTCGTGTCGGAACCCAAGCCGATCTCCAGCGGCGCGCTGGCTTCCACGACGCGGTTGGACTGCTCATCCATCAGCGTGATCTTCAGGACGTACTTCCCCGCCGCCAGCGACGAGGGAAGCCGGATCAGGCGGGAAATGAAAAAATCGTGCCGCCGGTTGCGCGATTGATCGAGGAAGACGTCGGCATTGGATTTTGCCGGCCAGACGGCCAGGCCCGTGTCCGTGTACAAGACCATTTCCTGTCTGAGCCGGGTGCGCCAGATGGAGTCGTTGCCCTGGATAGAAGTGAAATTGGCGACCTCGCAATAGACGATGAGATCGTTGTTCCTTCCGGCGGGGAGGCGGGAGGAGGGCATCGGTGAATAGACGCCGTAGCTCACCACCTGCGAGCAAAACGCGACCGTCGGAATCGAAAGCTGTGCCTGGGAGCGAAGCCGGTCGGCCAATTCCAGCAGCGGCTGGATTTTGCGGTTGAGCATGGCGTTGCCGTCGTTGCGGGCGGCGTCGCGGAAATTGCTCAATCCATCCATCAGCGCCAGCAGAAGATCGCGATCCTCGCTGGAAAGCTGGCTGACGTTGGCCAGATCGGGCGTCGGCTCGTCGCGGACCAGCCGCAGCAATTGGTAGTCAAGCTGATTGCCCAGGTCCCGCGGGTAATCGTGCACGAGGTTCTGGAGCTTCTGTTCGTATTCATCGGTGGAGCCGCTCATCGGAGCGGACGCGTGCGAATTCGGCGGAATCTGATCGGCGCTTTCCGGAAGGATCTGGGGAACGGTGTCGTCCTGCTTCAGTTGGACCGCGGCAAGCGTGGCCGGCTGATTGGCGGATGGGGACGGCCAGGCCGTTTGCGTCCTTTCCGTTTGCCCGGGGCGAGTGGTGGGCTGGGCCCATTGCACGATGGATGGCGTGGCGCGAACCGCCGGCTGCTGGCCGAGCAGGGGCGTTACGTCCCGCGCATATTCCGAGGTCTTGCGCGCCAAAAGGGACGCATCATCCGGCTCAACGGGCGCCGCCGAGGCCGGCTGAGGCGTGGACGGCGCCGCCGGCGGTGGCGCCAAAACCCGTGCCGCGGAAACCGGCGGCGCCGGTGATTGCCCGGCCGGCCCGCCCTGATTTTTGCACCCAACCGCTAGAACGCCGAGAAATATGAAACCCGCCGCAAGGGAAGTTCGCGCCAACATGAGGGACCATCCTTGGATTGAGGCATGCCGGCCTCCTGCCGGCGAATGATCAGAGTATATCGCCCGGCCCCGCCGATTCAATGCGCGGGAGGAAGTTGGGATTTGGCATTCCCCCACCCGGTCGCTACCCTACGCCCCGTTTCATGCCCTCGGCACCGCTGAAAATCTGCATGGTCGCCCAGAACGCCTCGCTCCAATTCGGCGGCGAGGCCAGCCTCCCCTGGCTCTTCTTCAAGTATCTCCGCCAGCGTGGCGTCGATATCCATCTCGTCGTCCACGCCCGCACCCGCCCCGAAGTCCTCGCCGGATTCCCCAACGACCACGATCGCATCCACTTCTCCCCGGAAACAAAATTCGACCGCCTGCTCTGGAAACTCGGCGCCCAACTCCCCGACAAGATCGACGTCCAAACCTTCGGCATCGTCCGCCATCTTTACAACCAGCGCTTCCAGAAAAAAATCGTCCGCCGGCTCATCGCCGAGCGGGGCATCCAACTCGTTCACGAAATGACCCCCGTCTCGCCCAAGCAGGTCAGCCTGATGTACAACCTCGGCGTCCCGGTAATCATCGGCCCGCTGGCGGGGGGAATGACCTATCCCCCGGCCTTCCGCCATCTCGAATCCCGCGGCTCCACCGCCGTCGAACTCTTCGGCCGCGCTCTCTCGCCTCTCCTCAACCGCCTGATGCCCGGCAAGAAAAGGGCAGCCGCGCTCATCGTCGCCAATGACCGGGCTCGCAATGCCCTGCCCAAGGGCGTCCGCGGAAAAATCCACGAAATCCCCGACGCCGGCGTCGATCTGGCCGTCTGGAACCAAAAGGTCGATCTCCCCCCGCGAACCGACGATAAAATCCATTTCGTCTATCTCGGCCGGCTCGCCGACGTCAAAGGCATCCAGTTTCTCATCCCCGCCTTCAAGGTCGTCGCCGATCAGGAACCCCGCGCCGTTCTCGACCTCCTCGGCGACGGCGAACGCCGCCAAATGCTCGAAGAAATGACCCGCAATTTGAATCTTCAGGACCGCATCAATTTCGCCGGCTGGGTCACCGCCGCCGATGCCGCCGTCCGCCTTCGCCAGGCCGATGTTTTCGTCATGCCCAGCCTGCGCGAAGTCGGCGGAATCGTATTGCTGGAAGCGATGGCCGTCGGCCTGCCCGTCATCGCCACCGATTGGGGCGGCCCCGCCATCCACGTCACGGATGAAACGGGAATTCGCGTTCCCCCAACCACTCGCGACGGATTCATCCAAGGCTTCGCCGACGCCATGCTCCGCCTGGCCCGCGACGGCGATCTCCGCCATCAGATGGGCCACGCCGGCCTCCAGCGTGTCCAGACCAATCTTTATGATTGGAGCCAGAAGACTGACAGGCTGCTGGAGATTTACGCGGAAGTGCTCTCCCAGCGCGCGGCCACCGGTTAGAGCCGGGCTGTCCCCAGCCCGGTCAAAGAGCAAAATTGTCGCGCGTCTGCTATAATTCGTGAAGTCGTTCACCGGAGGCCGCGTGCCGCGCAATGATGCCATTCGAGCAGAGGTTCACCGTCTTGTCCGGGCTGTCCCTTTCCAGAAATTCCTTCTTACGTTGGAAAGCGGCGACCGAGTGCTGATCGAGCATCCCGAAAACATCTCTTTCGACCCCGAGGCAAGAGATCCTGGCAGCGACGAGTTTTACGTCATCACCGGCCGAGTCCGACTCTTCAGCACGTTCGCCGCTGTGTCGAGCATCGCCCTGGCCGACCGGGAAGGCAAAGCGGCGTAGCCCCGGATGTACATCGGGGGCTGGTTTGCGATACATTGTCCCCACCGATGGAACTCCTCGACAAGATCACCTCCAAATCCGCCCGCGTCGGCGTCATCGGATTGGGCTATGTCGGCCTGCCCCTGCTGGCGGCGTTCCACCGGGCGGGGTTCCACGTGATCGGATTCGACGTCGATCCGGCCAAGATCGAAGCCCTCCAACGCGGCGAGAATTATCTCAAGCATCTGGGCGAAAGCCTCGTCCGGGACATGAAGGTGGCCGGCCGATTCGACGCCACGGCGGAGTTTTCGCGGCTGGGCGAAGCGGACGCCGTTATCATTTGCGTCCCGACGCCGCTGGGCAGCCATCGCGAGCCGGACCTTTCCTACATTCAGAAAACCGCCGATGAGATCGCCCGCCGGCTTCGGCCGGGGCAGCTTGTCGTGCTGGAATCAACCACCTATCCCGGCACAACCCGGCAGATCGTTTTGCCGGCGCTGGAATCGCGCGGACTGCGCTGCGGAAAGGATTTCTTCCTCGCCTTCTCGCCGGAACGCGAAGACCCCGGCCGAAAAGACGCCAATACCCAAACCATCCCAAAACTGGTCGGCGGAATCGACGAAGCCTCCGGCAAAGTCGCCGTCGCCCTCTACCAGCAGGCCATCCGCGAGGTGATCCCCGTCGCCTCCGCCGAGATCGCCGAGGCGGCCAAGCTGCTGGAAAACATTTACCGGGCCGTCAACATCGCCCTGGTCAACGAAATGAAAATGGTTCTGAGCGCGATGGACATCGACATCTGGCAAGTCATCGCCGCCGCCAGCAGCAAGCCCTTCGGATTCCAGCCGTTCTACCCCGGCCCCGGCCTGGGCGGTCATTGCATCCCCATCGACCCGTTTTACCTCACCTGGAAAGCCCAGGAAGTCGGCATGCCCACCCGATTCATCGAATTGGCCGGCGAAATCAATCACCAAATGCCCGACTACGTCGTCCAGCGCACCACCCTGGCCCTCAACCAACGCTCAATGGCCGTCAAGGGCGCGAAGATCCTCATCCTCGGCCTGGCGTACAAGCCGGACATCGACGACGTGCGCGAAAGTCCCAGCTTCGAATTGATCGAAAAGCTCACCGAACTCGGCGCGATCGTCCAATACAACGATCCTCACGTTCCCGCCACCCATCGCATGCGCAAACACGACCTTCAGATGCGCAGCCAATCTTTTTCCGCCCAATCCCTCGGCCAGTACGATTGCGTCATCATCGCCACGCATCACTCGGCCTACGATTGGCAAATGATCGCCGATCACGCCAAGCTGATCATCGACACCCGCGGCGCGATGCGCCGCGTCACCGGCCCCCGCGATCACATCGTGATGGCATGAACTATTCTCCCATCCGCATCACCGTTTGCATCGCCATCCTCGCCGCCCTGGCCATCATGGACCTGGTGAACAAGGGCCGCAACGCCACCCGCTGGCGGGAATACGCATTTCTCGCTCTCTGCGTCGCCGTGGCCGTGGCCTACGGCATCGTCAACGACCAGATCACCTGCCGAATCTCATGGGAATATTTCTATTACGGCAAGGACCTGGCCCCCATTCTCGGCCCCGACGTTCCGCCCAATTCCGCGGCCTTGCAATGGCAAGCCGTTCGCATCGGCGCTGCCGCGACATGGTGGGCCGGCCTGATCATCGGCGCGGTCATGCTCATCGCCAACAACCCCTCCCGCGGCGGCCCGCAATTGCCCTACACCCGCCTCGTCGCCCGCCTGCCGATCATCCTGGCCGTCACCGCCGTTGCCGCCGCGATATTCGGCGTCGCCGGCTACGATTATCTCCTCAACTGGATCAGCCCTGATTTCCAAAACATCTCCGAACTGAACCTCTGGCGCCCCCATCGCTACATGGCCGTCTACGGCATCCACCTCGGCGGCTACATCGGCGGCGCCCTCGCCACGATTTATGCCGCCACCAGCATTCACCGCCAACGGCGGTCCTGATGGCCAAAAGGCCTATCACGCATGCACCAAGGGTAGCCCACTATTCAAACCGAAGTGTCGACTCGTCTCTTTTGGAGGAATCCGGAGGTTTAGCCAGCATATTGGGCTCCTCCTCGTCTGGAAGATTATAACCAGATAGAAATTGGGCTTTAAACGCAGGAAGGGGCTTCTCACGCCTGCTATTTCGTATGAATTCGAGAAGCTCATACACGGCGGGATCGACAGAGTCGTTATCCGTAACTTTCACCTTTTATCCTCCCGGTTCTTCAATATATTCCTGAGGTAAAGCGCGGCTTCTTCTTCGAATTCTCGATGGGCGACAGGAAGCAATTGTACCCGCGGCGCGGCTTCGGATTTATCCCACACAATCGCCCTTCCGTTGCTGTCCTTGCGCTCCATTTTACGGCCTGAACTAAGCGATAGCGAGAATAAATCAAAAAACGTTCGCGGTCCAACCCCGATGAACGGCTTGAATCGCACTCGATTGTCATTACCCTCAAGTTTCTCCGATGTTACGGCATCGTCGTGAAATTCAAGAGCTTTGCTTTTCGCGTATGGCTCAACGTAAATGACTTCCTTGATCCCGGCGGCGATGATGTGCTTGGCACAATTGTGACAAGGAAACGTTGTGCAATAGATCGTCGCTCCAACGCTAGATACGTTGTTCCGAGCACAGGCCAGCAACGCCTCCATTTCGGCGTGAACCATCCGTCCGTATTCCGTTATTTCTTTAAGAGAGCTTGATTTGAGGACATCCTCGGCATGAGCCCTCTCTCCATCCGGGAATGAGCTATAACCGAAAGTCGTGGATGGTTGGCGGCTGAATAAAAGCGGCGTACCTTCGGTGGATCGTGCTTAGCGGTTCACCAGCGTCCCACGCGGGACAGAAAAGGATACGCCTCATGGA
>Ga0181538_10005094_pt1 | contig 11957 bp, 10 predicted proteins | sample PEATcosm2014_Bin_40_FD_119773 | JGI IMG/M metagenome (GOLD analysis project Ga0181538, IMG submission 119773) | Peatland microbial communities from MTU Mesocosm Facility, Houghton, MI, USA - PEATcosm2014_Bin23_30_metaG | ecosystem: Environmental > Terrestrial > Soil > Wetlands > Peat | place...
AAATATAGAACATAAAGGACTTAGTTCCAAAACATTCAGGAATAAGGACTTAGCTCCAGAAACAACCCTCAAAATGGCGTTGGGGCAGCTTCGAGGTCCGTCTTGGAGACCGGCGCACCTCTGAACTGCCCCAATCAGATGGTTATTGTCGCATTGGGCGGATTGGAGGTATGTGATGGCGGACACCGGCTGGCTGTGATGAAAAAAGATCAAAGGCCCGGCCCAAGGAAGCGATTATGTGCCGGTGAAGGCGAAAGCGAATCTGGCACGCTGCAATGGGAACTTGAACTGCCTAGTGAAATCGTTGGCGATGAGAAGCCGCTGCTTCGAGCTTTTAAGAATTTGCAAGGTTAGTGGATAGCCGACCTAATGAAACGCCCGCTCGATCGCATAGGCTTTACGTGCGAGCTCGAGGCCGAGGTACTCGGTGGGGGCAAAGTCGTCGGTTAGAAGCAGGCCGCGGGCGGGAAGTTCGCGGACACGCGAGGATTCGAAGGCCTGCAAGTCGTCCTCCGGAAGAGGTTGGCCCCCGGTGGCGACGAGGATGATGCTCTGCCCCGCGCTGGGCTCGGCGGGGTTGGTTGAGAACACAGCCGTCTGCGGGAAAACTTCGCGGATGGTCATGGACAGCGCCTGGTATACGGCACCCAGTTTCCCGCTGCGGGCAGAGTCGATGTTGAAGACGGCAATTCCGTCGGGCTTGAGCGCACGGCGGATCCGCTCGAAGGCTTCTCGGGTGGCAAGATAGGGAGGAATGGAATTGCCGGTGTAAGCGTCGGTGTAGAGCACATCAAATTGGCGCCGATTGCGGTTGAGGAAAACGCGTCCGTCTTCGTTCAAAGTTGTGATGGGGAGATTGCGATCCCGCAGGAAGAACTCCTTGGCGGTGGCGGTTACGTCGGGGTCGATTTCGACCACGGTGACTTCGGCGGCGGGAGCATAGGTCTTGACGAACTCGGGTATGGTGTAGCCTCCGCCGCCGATGACGACAACGGATTGCGGGGCGGGCTTCACGCTCTGCAAGATTTTCGCAGAGAGTTCGACGTAAGGAAAAAACATGCCTGGTTGATCGAGCAGGCGTCCACTCTGAACAAAGCCGTCGAGCAGCAAGACCCGGGCTTTGTGGCTTCCGATCACGTCATTGACGCGAATGTTGTAATAGCGGCTGTTCTTCTCGAAAACGTGGCTGATATGAGCGGACCAGTCGCCCTCCCGGGTAGCGGTAACATTGATGGCAACAGCGGCGACCAGCGCGGCGGATACCGCAAGCCAGGCCGGGCGGATCGCAGCCGCAGCCCACGCGGAGAGGATCAGCAGCACGACGACCATTCCGGCGAGAATGAACGACACCGGAAAATGCGGGATCAGCCAGAAGCCGCCGAGGAACGTCCCGGCAATGCTGCCCAGCGTGGAAGCGGCAAAGATGCTTCCGGAAGTGCGACCGATCCGATTGGGGTCGCTGGCGGCAATCTTCAACAGATAGGGCGAGACCATGCCGAGCACTGCGCTGGCGGGAGCAAAAAATAGAATCGCGGCGAGAAGCGATCCCCATTCCAACCCCCACTCGCCGAACTGCGGCAACAACGGCCGTTCGAAATAGACCAGGGCAACAGCGCAGGCACCCACCAGCAGAATAAGAGGGAGAAGTTTCTGGTTGCGATCGGCGAGTACACCTCCCAGGTAGTAGCCCAGTGAGAGCGAACCTAAGATCGTCCCGATGATATTCACCCAGACCAAGAATGATGTTCCCAAGTCCGGAGCGAGAATCCGTGCGCCCAGAATCTCCAGGAGAAGTACAACCGCGCCGGAAAGAAAAGCGATGGCTTGCGGGGAATGCTTTGTGAGTAAGGGCTGTGACGGTTGCTTCCGGGAACCATCTTTGTCGGGCTTACCGGTGTCGGGTTTACCCGTGCGAGTGCTGAGCTTGGACATGTGCGCCGGATTCTCCGCGCTTGCCTGGCAAGCGAGCCTGAAACAATCATCGCAGTATATATCCTAGAACAGCTAATGATTGATAGAGGTTCCAGTTTAGCGAGGGATCAGCGTCGCATGGCGCTTGCTACTACTGCTGGCTCCGGCTCCAGCTTGGCCGTGAAGTGGCGCAGGAACGGCGCTTCGTAGCTGAGCTTCATCCCATGAATCTGCTCGCGCTTCTTCCAGACTTCGAGGATGACTTCAACCACGTAGTCGATATGGCTCTGCGTGTAGACGCGGCGGGGAATCGCCAGACGCACCAGATCCATCTTCGCCGAGGCTCCGAACATCAATGTGCCGATCTCGACCGAGCGGATGCCGCCTTCAAGATAGAGTTCATTGGCGAGCGCGACCGCGGGAAAATGATCGGGCGGAATGTGCGGCAGAAAAGCGCGCGCGTCGATGTAGACGGCGTGGCCGCCGGGCGGCTGCACGATGGGCACGCCCTGGTCGGCAATGTGGTTGCCTAGATAGGCGGTCGAGGCGATGCGGTATTCGAGGTAGTCCTGGTGCAGCGCTTCCTGCACTCCTACGGCGATGGCTTCGAGGTCGCGGCCAGCTAGTCCTCCGTAGGTGGGATAGCCCTCGGTGAGAATCAGCAGGTTCTTTTCCTGTTGCGCTAGCAGATCGTCGTTGGTGCAGAGAAATCCTCCGATGTTCGCCATGCCGTCTTTCTTGGCTGACATGGTGCAGCCATCGCCGTAGCTGAACATTTCCTGTGCGATTTCTTTCGGCGATTTCTGCTCGTAGCCTTTTTCGCGGATTTTTATGAAGTAAGAGTTCTCGGCAAAACGGCAAGCGTCGAAGTAGAGCGGGATGCCATGCTTGCGGCAAACCGCGCTCACGGCTTTGACGTTCTCCATGGACACGGGCTGGCCCCCGCCGGAGTTGTTGGTGACGGTCAGCATGACCAGAGGCACGCGCCGGCGGCCGACGTTTTGAATCAAGGTCTCGAGCGCGGCCACGTCCATGTTGCCCTTGAAAGGATGCTTCAGGCTGGGCTGGCGGCCCTCGGGGATGACGAGGTCTACCGCCTCGGCACCGACGAACTCTACGTTCGCGCGCGTGGTGTCGAAGTGCGTGTTGTTGGGGACGACATCGCCTTTTTTGCACATCACGCTGAACAGAATGCGCTCGGCGGCACGGCCCTGGTGGGTGGGGATGACGTGCTTGTAGCCGAAAATATCCTGCACCGAAGCGCGGAACTGCTCGAAGCTGCGGCTGCCGGCATAACTTTCATCGCCTTCCATCATGGCCGCCCATTGGTGCGTGGACATGGCGCCGGTGCCGGAATCGGTTAGGAGGTCGATGAGAACGTCGTCGGCGGGCAGCAGAAAAAGGTTGTAGAACGCGGCGCGGAGCAGTTGCTCGCGCTGCTCGCGGGTCGTCCAGTGAATGGGTTCGACGCTTTTGATGCGAAAGGGCTCGATGATGGTGCGGGGCATATTGGACTCTCGTTCTTACGACACACGCTTCGGTTGCGGATGTCAGTGACTGGGATCACGAGACGAACTGGCACTTGGTGGGGCGAGGGCGCCCGCCCCACACTTGCTTCGCAAATCTCAGACTTTGACTGAGTCCCTGCGCTCTGCTGGGATGTACTTTACGGCGGCGGTGCGATCCAATTTGTCCCAGGCGAAGGGACGTCCCTGGATGGCACGCTTCAGGGTTCGGAACAGAACAAGTGAAAAGACCTGGCGATAGGCGAAGCGCTGCAGCCATACCTGGCTTAGCAGCCAGGCGTCTTCGCGAGCTTCGGGCTGGCGGCGCTCCAGGAGGAAGGCGATCGCCGAGGCTATGAAATCAATGACCAGGAACGCGACGAAGAAGATCAGCAACCGCTGAAAGCTGGCCGGATCGGTGGACTCAGGATGAAAGTGTTTCTGGATGAAATACCAGATCACGCCGACCACAAACATCACGTCAATGAAGGGTGAAACCAAGGGAAGCAGAATCTGAAAGATGAGGATGTTGGGAAGTGCGACCAATCCCAAGACGCCTTTGCGCGCGAAAACACCTTTGTGCTTGAAGATGGCTTGCAGAATTCCGAACGACCAGCGGAAACGCTGCCGCATGAGCGCATTGGCGGTGGTTGGAGCCTCGGTGAAGGCGAGCGCCTGGTCTTCGTACTCCACGCGATAGCCGTTGCGCAAGAGCGCCATGGTCAGATCGGCGTCTTCGGCGACGGTGTCCACGTGGTAACCACCTGCTTCGCGAACTGTTTCAGTGCGCCAGGCGCCGATCGCGCCCGGCACCACGCTGACCGCGCCCATGGTGTTGAGCGCTCGCCGTTCGAAATTCTGGCTGGTGATGTATTCGAGCGCCTGCCAGCGGGTCCAGAGGTTGACGCGGTTCCCAACCTTGGCGTTGCCGGCCACGGCTGCAACTTTCGGATTGAGGAAGTGCGGCACGAGGCGAGCGATGGCATCGGGAGCAATGATGGTATCGGCGTCGATGCCGACGAAGATTTCCGCGTCGCCGATGTGTTCCAGTCCAAAGTTAAGCGCCTCGGCCTTGCCGCCGTTAGGCCTGGTGAGAATCAAAACCCGGCCAGCTGCTTCCTCGGGGGCAAAGGCGCGGCGGGCGATTTCCAAAGTGCGGTCTTTGGAACCGTCGTCAATAACGATCACGCGCAAATTGGGATAGTCGGAATCGATCGCGCCCTGGATGGTGCGTTCGATGACCTTCTCCTCGTTATAGGCGGGAATCAGAACCGCGACCCGGGGCCGGTAGGCGGCAATCTGCTCGGGCGTTCCATACACACGCGCGCGCAGACGATCATAGAGAGCGAGGATTCCGACCGAAATCAGGCGGCCGGTCATCAGAATGTCACCCAGGAAAAAAATAATCGTGATACCCAGCATAGTCGCACTGAATAGCCAGAAGCCGATCCAATTCAGCTGGGCGGACCAATACTGGTTGGTCGGGAGCGGCGGCATAACGTCCGCTTTCGTTTTACCCATCAACTGGTAGACGGGGACGAAATCAAATCCGCGGGCACGAGCGCCATCGATAATCAGCGGGAGTGCGAGAACGGTTCTTTCCCGGTTGCCGCCACCATCATGCATGAGAATGATATTGCCGCACTGCGTATCGTTCGGGCGGCAAGGTGGCAGGTGGTCGAGCACGCGAGCGGCGATTTGTTTTGGCGACAGCGCGGGCTCGTCATTCCAATCCCTGGTGTCGATCTTGTTGCCGATGGTGATGTAGCCCAGGCTTTGCGTGAGTTCGAGTGGACGCACCTCGTCTTCGGTGTCGGGCTCGGCATCGACCGAGTACGGCGGACGGAACAGCATAGTGCGAATGCCCAGACGGCTGGCGAACAACTGCTCGGTCAGGTTCAGTTCCACCCGCATGTAGCCGGTGCCAATCGAGCTGATATCGGGATGGGTAAAGGTATGGTTCCCGATTTCATGACCTTCCCGGTAAATGCGCTGGGTCAAACTGCTGAACTTCTCCGCCTGGATTCCGATCAGAAAGAATGTTCCCGGCACATGCTCGCGTTTGAGGACATCGAGAATCTTCGGGGTCCACTCCGGATCGGGACCGTCGTCGAAGGTCATGGCGAGTTGGTTCTTGCTGGAGCCGTAGCGCGCCACACGATAGGGCTCAGGGAGGCTCTTGAAGTCTTCGCCGTCGATGAGTCCGGTCTGCTTGTCTATGGTCAGATCGCGCGCGCCGTCGGTCGGACGCGCTTCGATATGCAGGATTTCGCCGCTGCCTTCCATGTCGACATCCTGACCAGGAGGGACGTCCTTCAATCGATCCGACGCGTTAGCTTCCCCGGGCATATCCCACACGCGCCACAGCGAGCGGTCCTCCGCGCCCAGTCTCCATAAGGCGAAAGTCTGGATGCCGAGCGTCTGAGCGGCACGCATTTCGTTGAGGGCAGTCACCGCATCCAGAAACCAGACATCGTGGCGAAAATCATCGTCGTCGCGATAGCTGAAGTGCGGATTAAGCGCGTCGCCGTCAAAATCAACGTCTTCTTCGGAATCGCGCGCGCCGATCCACGCTTCCTGCACCGAAACGGTCTTGTCGGCCTCGCCGGACGGAAGTTTGCCTTCCTTTGACTTTGGCTTCTCGACCCAGTCGTAACCATAGTTGCCGATAGCGCAGATGAGCTTCTCTTTCGGAATCTCGTTGACTGCAGACTCAAGGTTATCCGTGAACCAATCCTGAGAAGCGACGGGGCCAGGCGTTCCGCCGGGATAGTGCTCGTCGTAGTTCATGATGACGACGCCATCGACGGCGGATGAAATGGCCTTGTAATCAAAGTCTGGGTTACGCACCTGGACGGTGACGTACAGCTTCAGACCTTTGGCATGCAAGTCAGAAGCGAGTTCGTTTAACAGAGCAACGTATCCGGTTTGCCCATTTTTCGGAAAGGATTCGAAATCTAGCATCAGACCGCGGTAATGATCGGAGGCCAGATAAAGTGCAACCTCGCGTCGAAAGTTGGCGCGCGCTGCGGGATTGTTCAGGAAGTCAACGACGCCCGGAACGAAATCGGCGCCGTCAAAGTTCTGCACCACCGGAAAGACTTCCATGCTGGTGCCTTCCGCCTTCAGGAATGGCATCACCTTGTCGTCCACGGTGTGGATCTTTCGACCCTGAACCACGTCGAACATCGTGTTCGTTTCCGGATCCGAGGCTTGCAGATGGCCATCCGGACTGAGCACCTGCAGCCACGTTGGGAAGAGCAAGTCGATTTGGCGCGCATACTCGCGCAAAGAGGAAAAGCTGGCCGCGTCCCAGGAAACGTAGAATGCCGCCCGAACTCCTTGCTCGGAGTTCAACGTGAGTTGCGAGGGAGCTTTGCGGGTTTGGTGGCGATGTCCGGCGCGGGCTACGGTGGCCAAGCGGCGTTTTTCGCGCGCTTTCGCCTTTTCGTCTTCTTTCAGAGCGTGGTAAGGCTTTTTTTCCAACAGCCAGGCAAGGCCGGGCAGAGGCTCAATGCGCAGGGCACTGTAGATGAAAAAGACCACCAGCAAGGAAAAAGCCAGGGCGGCCGCGTCGAAAACGCGCCTAATCCGCCTCCAGCGGGATTGCAAGGGATCGTAAAAAACCTGTTTCGCCATCGCCTTGTGGTCTCTTCATCCTAAGGTGAGAGCGGCAGGGGGTCAAACCCCGGGTTTTCAGTGGTCAGTGCTCGGTCCTCAGTCTTCAAGCCAGCGGACTTCCCACATGGGTCGGGCCAGCAGGTTGGCTTGCGGCGCGCCGCGGAGGAAAATCGCGCGATTCGCGATATATTGCCAACGTGCTCCGCCTGATTCGCGAACATCGCATGTTTTTTCTGGGGACTACACTAGCCGCCCTGGTGTTACGGCTGCTCTTCTTTATCTATTTCCCGGCGGTCACGGATGACTCGCACGTTTACGCCGACCTCGCCGTCAACTGGCTGCAGCACGGCATCTATGGCCAGACGCAACTGACACAAGTTGTGCCGACCGACGCGCGCCTGCCGGGGTACCCTGCGTTTCTGGCCGGAATCTTTTGGCTATTTGGCTCTGGCAATTTTAGAGCAGCGCTGCTGACTCAGATTCTGCTGGGCCTGGCCACCTGCCTGATCGTTGCCGACCTAGCACGCCGCGTGGTTTCCGACCGCGCGGCAAGAATCGCTTTTGTCCTGACGGCGCTCTGTCCATTCCTGGCAAACTATGCCGCCTCTGTACTCACAGAAACTTTAGAGGTCTTCTTTACTGCACTCGCTCTCGATGGCGCGGCCGCTGCGCTGAATCGGATGCGTGACGCGGGTATAGGGATGGGCATCCCTTCGGCAAGCTCAGGGCAAGTCCTCGATCGGACTTGCTACCGGCTCTGGGCCGCGACCGGCGCAGCCATTGCGGCCTGCATTCTACTGCGTCCGGATGGCGGCATTTTGCTGGTGGCAGTCGTTTTTTATCTGGCGGTTGCAGCCCCTAAAGGAGTGTCTAATTTTGAGAGAGATGTGGCATCGCTAAAGCGATGCCCTGATACGAAACTGGAATCGCGAAGACGCAGTGAGACGAAGCAGAAGTCTTTGCGCAGCGTGCTGGTCGCGGGAATCATCGTCATTGCATTCGCCCTGGCGCCACTCGTTCCTTGGACGATTCGTAATTTTTGGACGCTCCATCATCTTCAGCCGCTGGCTCCGCGTTACGCCAACGAGACTGATGAACTAGTTCTCCGAGGCTTCAACCGCTGGGTCAAAACCTGGATGGTCGACTACGCGTCAGTGGAAGAGATCTACTGGAACGTTCCTGGCGACAAGATTGACCCGGAGAAGCTGCCATCGCGAGCCGTCGATAGCCCGGGGGAAAGGCAGGCAACGCGGGCTGTCATCGCTGACTACAACCAATCGCAGGATATGACTCCGGAACTCGATGCACGCTTCGGCAAATTAGCCGCGGATCGCATTCGCGTCCACCCCATTCGCTACTACGTTGTGCTGCCCCTGCTGCGCATCGCGGACATGTGGCTGCGTCCCCGAACGGAGATCCTTCCTCCCGACGCACGCTGGTGGGAATTCAATGACGACGCGAGGCAGTCGGCGATGGCCGTAGGGTTCGGATTGCTGAACCTGGCTTACGTGGTGGCAGCGCTACTGGGGGTAGTTCGCACACCCTCGCGCAGGCCGTCGGGAATTCGATGGGCCGGATTGCTGGTCAGCTTCGTGCTGCTGCGCTCGGCATTTCTGGGAACGCTGGAAAACCCGGAACCTCGTTACACGCTGGAATGCTACCCCGTCATCATCGTGCTGGCATCGGCGTTGCTGGCAGGGAGATACGGGCAGAGTAAGCAGGAGGCCTGATCTGCTTGTTTTCAACTTCTTGTTCGATTACTGGGCTTAGCTGAGCGGCGAGTCGGTCATGCGGAAACGGGTGCGGACATGTTCGGAGAGCAGTTCGACGGCTTCGCGATTGGCCACCGGATCGGCCTGTGCCAGATATTTCATCGCTTCCACCAGCATCTTCTGGCCGTCCACGTAGCGGGGATCGGCGGTGCGTTCACGTTTCTTGCGCGACAAATCCGGAGGAACGGTGATGGTAAAAACTTTAGCCATGCGAACTCAACTTTCGGGGGTTCTCTCGCAGTATATAGTCCCAGCCGGTCTTTTTCAGCTTGATTCTGTTGGTTCCCATTCTCGATGCCCAGGCCCTTGGAATGGCATCTGATTGCCCGTAGAGATACGGCTTACCGCGTATCTCCACTATCCTTTATCCTTGCGGAGAGATGAACTTAGTCTTCCCGGTGGTCTTCAGCTTAAAGACGTTGTCCGGGAGTTTTTGATTGATCTGGATCTCGGAATACTTCGCCAGGCGGTAGTCGCCGCCCGGCTCAAACAACTGCTGCTGCACTGAAATTCCATGGGCCGGGTCGATCCAGAGCAGGATGCGCGCGATATTGTTTCGAAAACGTTCGGACTTCGGAATCAACTCCAGTTCCTCGGCTTTGATACCGTTGACGGTCTCCGATCCTAAAAATTTCACATCGTAAGACTTGAGCAGGTCGTGCCCGCTGCCACCGAAACCGAGCACGAGATAACTCTCGATATCGGCGCGATTCTTGCTGGCGACGTTGTATTCGTTCACCTGATCGATTTTGGGCTGGTACACCTGAACTTTGCCGCTGCTGTAGATGACGTACTTCTTGTCGGGCTCGGTGAAGTCGGCAGCCATCTGTATTTCGCCGCCTTCACGCCGGAAATAAATCTTGCCTCTTTGGGTTTCGGTTTCGTTGATCACCCGTTCATATTGGTCCGAGACGAGACTCGCCTCGGTGGTTTTGAAGTTTCGGGCGGCGGCATCCATTTGGGCGAGAACGTGCTCAAGCTGAGCGGATTCGCCAACAATCTGCGCCCCAGCAGCCGCCGACGCCTGTGCTTGTAGTACTTGTATGTACAGCACAGTGGTAAAAAGCCAGCCGATCACCACGATCCCGGGAACAACCGTCTTGAGCACAGCTCTCATTGATGAAATTGGCTCTTATGAACCAGCTTTATTCTTTCTCCACCCAGACTTTGTAGCTCAGCGGGTGTCCGGAGGCATCTTTCGTTGTCTCGTACTTGGTGATGCTGACTGCGCCGGAGATGGGTTCGATGATCTGCTCCAGTTGCCGGCGAACATCTTCACCCGCCGCGGTGTTCACTGCCGAGGCTTGGATCTGATAGATGAATCCGCCCTTCTCGCCGGGAATCACGACCACGCCGGTAAGATGCGGATTGCGCTCGACCGGTTTGTCCTTGTAGTTGATGAAATACGGCGAAACGAAAACAAAGAGGAGGATCAGAGTGACCATGATGTCGTAGTGCAGGCTGCCCCGCTCGTACGACCAAAGAATGTATCCGCGGATTGTGCGCCAGATCGCGCCCATTGGAGAGACGTTGCCTTCAAGCACCGTCGAGGCTGTTTCGGGTTGTTGCCAGTGTATTGGGGAATTCATGGGATGGCAAATCGGGCCAGCCGCGCGGGTGCATGCGGCGGGCGCTGTTTATGCGCTCCTTGCTGTTATGCGATCGGTGCCCATGTACGGCTGCAGCGCCTCCGGAATGCGTATGCTGCCGTCGGCTTGCTGATAGTTCTCGATGACAGCAACCCATGTGCGTCCCACGGCCAGGCCACTGCCGTTCAACGTATGCAAAAATTCAGTCTTACTCTTGCCCTCGGGACGGTAGCGAATATTCGCCCGCCGCGCCTGAAAACTCTCGAAGTTCGAGCACGAAGAAATCTCGCGAAACAGATTCTGTCCGGGCAGCCAGACTTCAAGGTCATAAGTTTTGGCCGCAGAGAATCCCATATCCGCGGTACATAGCGTGACCACGCGATAGTGCAGACCGAGTTTCTGCAAAACGGTCTCGGCATCATGGGTCAGCTTCTCCAGTTCATCGTATGAAGTTTCGGGGCTCGCGAACTTCACCAGCTCCACCTTTTGAAACTGGTGCTGGCGGATGATTCCGCGCACATCCTTGCCATACGATCCGGCTTCGCTGCGAAAGCACGGAGTGTATGCAGTAAGCGAGATCGGCAACTTCGTCGCCTCCAGAACTTCATCGCGGTAGAGATTCGTGACTGGCACTTCTGCGGTTGGAATCAGCCAGAGATCTTTTTCGCCGTGTGGTACCCGAAACAAGTCCTGCGCGAACTTTGGAAGCTGACCCGTGCCATACATCGACTCGGAGTTGACTAGGTACGGTGGAAGCACCTCGGTGTATCCGTGCTCTCGAGTGTGTAGATCGAGCATGAAGTTGGCGAGAGCCCGCTCCAGGCGCGCGCCCAACGCCCAGTACACCGCGAAGCGAGCACCCGACAACTTGGCGGCACGCTGCAGGTCGAGGACTCCCAGTTGTTCGCCAAGCTCCCAGTGCGGCTTGGGCTTGAAGTTGAACTGCGGCGGCGTGCCCCAGCGGCGCGCTTCCACGTTGTCTTCAGGGCTCGTCCCCACGGGCACGCTAGCGTGTGGAAGATTCGGGAGGGAGGTCAGAATTTCGCGCAGACGCGATTCCTGTTCGGCTGCCTTTTTCTCGGACTCCGCAATCTGCTCGCGCAGTTCTTTGGTCTCGTTGATCTGTGCCGTGGCGTCCTGCCCGCCTTTCTTGAGCTTGGCAATCTCCTCGGAGGCGCGGTTGCGGCGGGCTTGCAGAGTTTCCGCGACTGTGATCGCCTGCCGACGCTCGGCATCGATGGTGCGGAAATCTTTCAGAACCTCCGCCGGATTCATTCCGCGTTGTCGCAGTTTCTCTTCGACCAGCGCGAGGTTGTCACGAACAAAATTCAGATCGAGCATTCTGCTTTAACTTTAGCTGAAAAACACGGTTCCGTGCACGGAGATGATCCAAGTCTTGAACCGCAGAGGACGCAGCGAGCGCAGAGAAGAGCGGGTAAAAGACCTCTGTGCGCTCTGCCCGTCCTCTGCGGTTAACATCTTTTCTCCTGTAAACTAACTCGCAATGAGACTTCCCCGCTCCTGGTCCGTAATGTTGTCCGTGGTATCGCTGTTGCTCG
>Ga0181538_10005096_pt1 | contig 11953 bp, 9 predicted proteins | sample PEATcosm2014_Bin_40_FD_119773 | JGI IMG/M metagenome (GOLD analysis project Ga0181538, IMG submission 119773) | Peatland microbial communities from MTU Mesocosm Facility, Houghton, MI, USA - PEATcosm2014_Bin23_30_metaG | ecosystem: Environmental > Terrestrial > Soil > Wetlands > Peat | place...
AGTGGGCCGCGAAAAACGACCACATGATGTCGGTGGCAGGGATGTCATTCCGGCTTAGGCGCGTGCCGGGCCACATGTGGCGGCCACCGAAAATGGTGTAAAGCGTGACCCCGACGCCTTCCTTGCAACTGTTGTACGTATCAATTCGGAGCTGGTTCGTTTGATTGAGCTCAGGCGTTGGTGAGCAGCCATCCTGCTTCACCCAGAACGATACGGTGGAGGGCACAGACGAGTCGGACCGTTTTGGACCGAGCTGAAAAGGGGTCGTGCCGCCGTTGTACGGGACCAGGAAGTCGGCAGTGCCGTGAAAGATGAGCACGGAGACGGATCCCGAAGGCCGGCACTCGACGTCCTGGGCGCCTTCCACGGGAGCGATAGCGGCAATCCGGTCCGCCATCTCGCACCCCAGCCGGTAGGACATCATCCCGCCGTTCGATATGCCGGTCGCAAAGATGCGTCTCGGATCGATCGGGTAATCGTGCTCGAGCCGGTCGATGAGAGCGCGCAAGAAACCGACGTCGTCCATCTGATGCATCTCGGCGTAGCCGCAGCAGGCGCCGGCATTCCATGTGGGCGCGAGGCCGGAACCACTCGTGCCGTTGGGATAAACAGCCAGGAAGTTTTCCTTGTCCGCCTTGTCGCTCATGCCCGACATGCGTTCAACGTTGGTGGCGCCCTGGATCGCGCCGTGAAGCACCAGGACCAACGGCAGGGGCGTTTTACCGTCATAACCCTTAGGCGGGTGAACGTGGTAGGTGCGCGTGCGGCCGCCGAACTCGAGCGTCTTCGACACGGTGCCCGCGGACTGGCCCAAGGCGTCGAAGGGGCCGTGCAGGCTGAATACATACGTGCCCGCGCTGTATACCGCAAAGGCAGTTGCGGCAAGGGCGAGGAGTATTTTCTGGCTGGTGGTCATTGTTGCTCGCGACCGTGGGCGGCGCATACGTCGCGGCGCTTTGCGCCGTGATGTATGCGCCCGTCGGTTGACTCCCTACAATTAAGCTATGCCATTCAAGAATGCCCACAACAATTCTTGAACTTCTTCCCGCTCCCACATGGGCAGTAATCGTTGGGACTTACGCGCGGTGGTTGCTGGGGACCAGTTACTTTCTTTTCAGCCTTGTGAACACGCCTCAGAAGCTCTTCTACGTCTGAAATGTCTTCGGGTTTGTCGGGCTCCACGCCTGAAAGGAAATGCCAGCCGTAATCCTGGCATAGTGCAGCAATCTCTGCCGCACGCTCAATCGACTGCACCCGGACGATGACGGGGCGTTTGTGGGTTCCCAGCTTTGCCATTACGGTTCTCGTCGTTAATGGGCCACTTCGCGGGTCTGCGCCACCCGCGTTCAAGCGGCTTGGGCACGCGACCCGCGGCGCAGGCGCGCGGCGCGGACAGTGTTCGACATCAGCATGGCGATGGTGAGCGGGCCGACGCCTCCCGGCACAGGTGTGTAAGCGCCCGCCTTTTCCTTCACGTCTTCGGGCTGCACGTCCCCGACCAGAACGGATCCTTTCGCCGCAAGGTCACGGAGCGGTCCCGAGGGATCATGATAGATGCGGCGAATCTCTTCGGCGGAGGTCAAACGGTTCATGCCAACGTCGATCACCGTGGCGCCGGGCTTGATGAATTCGCCCGTCACAAAGGCGGGCTTACCCATGGCGACCACGAGGATATCGCCCTCGCGCGCCACTGCCGGGAGGTCGAGGGTTCCCGAGTGGCAAACGGTGAGCGTGGCGTGCCGGTGAAGCAGCAGCATGGCCACGGGCTTTCCGACGATGTCGCTGCGCCCCACCACCACGGCCCGAGCGCCTTTGATCGGAATCTGGCTGCGCAGCAAAATCTCGATGATTCCGGCAGGCGTGCAGGGGACCAGCCCCGGGGTTCCCGCCACCAGGCGACCCACGTTGATGGGATGGAATCCGTCCACATCCTTCGCAGGATCCACGGCCTCGAGCACGCGCTTGGAGTCGATCTGCGGTGGCAGCGGCAATTGAATCAGAATGCCGTCAATCTCGTCGCGGCGATTCAGTGAGTCCACCAGCGCCAGCAACCGCTCCTGGGTAGTGTCAGCGGGCAATTCGATTTTTTCACTGTAGAGCCCCAACGATTCGCAGGTCTTCACCTTACTTCGAACGTAGATTTGTGAGGCAGGATTCTCTCCTACCAGGACCGCTGCCAAGCCAGGCGTGATGCCGGCGCTCTTCAGGGCTTGGATTTGTTCGGCGAGTTCCGCCTTGATTTGGTCGCGAATCTTGTTGCCATCCAGAATTGTTGCAGCCACGGTTTACCTCCAGCCGTCAGCTTTCCGCCGTCAGCTGTCAGTTTACGTCCTACCCCCTCACCCGACCCGCCCCGGCTGATGAAAGCGCCGGTGCGGTCCACCCTCTCCCCAAGGGGGCGAGGGCTACAATGCTAGCGGAGCCCGATTCTTCGCCACCCAGAGGGAGCAGTGCTTTCTACTTTCTACTTTCTGCTTTCTACTTTGCCTCACCCAACTTGCCTTCTCGAAACGCCTGGATGTAGTTGGCGCAGAACTCATCGCGCCCCAACAGGGCCTCAGCGGCGCGGATATTGGCCATCAATTGCGGGTCACAGGGATCCACGATGGCGGTATCCAGGCCTTGAGCCATCAACAGCATAAGCAGTGCCTGGTTGAGCAGCTTGCGCATCGGAAGCCCGAAGGAGACGTTGCTGATGCCCGCGCTGACGTGAACGCCCGGGTAGCGAGCCTTAATCAAGCCTGTAGCCTCTACCAGAGCTTTGCCGTGCTCCGGCCCAGTGCTGACAGGGAGCACGCAGGGATCCACGTAGATATCGTCCAGGACGAACCCTTCCGCGGTCAGCCGATCGACCAGGCGGCTGGCGGTCGAGACGCGCTCGGCAGCCGTGTTGGGCGGCCCCGCTTCGCCCAGGCAAAGGGCAATTACTTTGGGGCGAAACTCCTTCAGCAGTGGCAGCAGTGCCTGTTGGCGCGCCGCCTCATCCGTAATGGAATTAATCATGGCGCGCTGTTTGCAAAGCGGGAGGGCGCGCCTCAGGGCGGCTGGGTCGGCGCTGTCCAGGCAGAGTGGAATGGAAACTGCTTCCTGAACGATGCTCACCAGCCAGGGCAGAACTTCCATCTCCTGACCCGGCAGGCCGCCGTTCACGTCCAACATGCCAGCGCCGGCATTGGCTTGCCTGAGGGCAATTTCCTTGAAGAACTCCGCGTCTCTTTTTTGAGCGGCTTCTCCGACTTTCTTCCGAGTGCAGTTGATAAGTTCGCCGATTATGAGCACGAGATATGGTTTCCTTTTCCTTGAGTGAATGCCCGCATACGCCGCAAAAACGCGGCATCCGATCGGGTACAGGGTAGCGCGGACCCCCGGTTCTGGGGTCCGCGGTTTGTCCCCGAACCTGCGGAAAGATCCGCGGACCCCAACTCCGGGGCTCCGCACTGCACGCTACTCCGGAGTTCGCGGCGAACCCCAATTATACCTTCTGAGCTGGGGCCGCGGCCTGCAGATCTTTCCGTTTGCAGACGTTATCCAACCCTGCCATGCGATTTGCCAGGGCGTTGGTGTTATCGAGGCACCAGTCGCGCGGTGGAATGAGGGTGCGGGCGAATTTGCGGGGATCGTCGCCGACCGCCAGGGCGCCCTTATAGATCACGTTCCAAATGCATAGCTGCTCGGGGCGAGCCTCGCAGGTTCCGTCGACTCGCGAGCCTCCGCAGGGGCCGTTGCGTAACTCTTTGTAGCACCAGCGCATCGAGCAGCCCGCGTAATCGAGGTGGTCCTGAAGGCAATCGCCACAGCTTCTGCACCCCAAAGTGGCCTTGCGGTAGAGCGTGGAGGGCTCGAGCAACGAGTACCACAGCCCGTGACGCCAGGAAGTCCCCGGGGCGCCGTCCCTGTTTGGCTTCAGCCGGGCGCTGAAGAATCGGTGGCCGAGAGAACCCTCTCGGATCAAGTGCTGGTGCACTTGCTTCGAAAGCCACTGGACAAACGTGGCGTGTGGCTTCGTGTGCGCGACCTGATACTCGCCTGTGCCGTCACTCAAGCCGTCGGCCGCTTGCGGCAGCAGGTAGAACTCGTCCGCGTAAGGGAAAATCAACTCGTCCAGCTTGTTCCTCCACTCGCCCGAGAGGGCCTCGGCTCGCTCAAAAATAGTCATGAAGTCTTTGTGCGTGAGGCCAAATCCGCCCAAGTGGGCGCCGGCGAAACCGAGCGACTTCGCGGCGGCGACCATCAGCGCCGCACGCTCCAGGCGTTGAGGCTTCTTCTCCTTCTCGAGCCGCCGGATGAGTTCGTCGGGGATGACGCACCCAGCCACTTCTCCCGCTTGCATCATTTGCGCGATTTTAGCGGTAGGAACATAAACGTTGGCCAGAACCGGGCGGTCGCCTAAACCCTCGCGGGTCAGGTAGTGTTTCAGTTCGCTGAGCTTGCGAATGTTGTATCCCAACTGGGTGATGATGAATTGCGCCCCGACCGTGAGTTTGAGTTGAGCTTTGTAGAACTGCATCATCTGGTCGGACTCGTGAACTTTGTAAGGGTTCACCACGGCGCCGGCAAAGAAATTGAAGGGAGTGCTCTGGACTGTCCGCGGCCCCAGCTTGTACTCGATGCCCGTCCGCATGGCCTGAATCAGCCAAAGGAGCAGCACTGAGTCCAGGTCATAAACCGGCTTCGATTTGCCGCCGAAGCCTTCCTTCTGAGCGTCGCCGGTCAGAGCCAGAACGTTTTCCACGCCTTCGCGCGCCAAGCCGTGCAGGCGTGCCTCGAGGAACGACCGGTTCCCATCTTTGGCCGTGAGGTGAGCGATGGGCGTGAGGCCTCGTTCCCGGATGAAGGTGACGAAGGCTTCCGGGGGCAGCGCCGGGTTGCCGCTGGGCAGGTCGGTGATGCTAATGATTTTGATCCCTTTGGGCTCCGCAGCAGCTTCTTTGACGAAAGTCTCCGCCTCAGCCATATCGTGGTCGCGGCCCAAGACAAGCTCCGCCGTGCAGAAAAACTCGTGTCTTTCGAAAGCCTGCCTCAAGTAATTCGGGGTCCTTGCTTCTACGTTGTCGCTCATTGGTCCTTCCTTCTCGCAGCAACTCCCCTCCTCTGCGGAGGAGGGGTAAGGGGTGGTGGGTAAACCACCCCCTTGCCCCCTCCTTAACCAAGGAGGGGGTGATTGCAGCTCAGTACAGTCCGGAAACTCTCCCGGTTTTCACATCCACGTCCACCTTGCGGAATCCCGGGCTGGAAGAAGTCCCCGGCATCAAGCTGATCGTGCCGGCGCAGGGGCAGAGAAACTTCGCTCCCGAGTAAACCAGCACGTCACGAATCGGCAAGGTCCAGCCCTTGGGAACACCTTTGAGAGCCGGCTCGTGGCTTAGGCTCAAATGGGTCTTCACCATCATGGTGGCGTAATCGGCGAACTTGGGATCGGTTTCGAACACCTTGGCCTTGGCCTCCGCCTCGGGCGCCCACGAAACCCCGTCAGCGCCGTAGACTACTTTGGCGATCAGGGCCACTCTGTCCCGCAACTTCATGTCGAGCGGATACAGGAATTGGAAATTGTTCTCGTCCTTGCAGGCGTCCAGCACGGCATCCGCGAGCTCCAAGGCCCCTTCCCCGCCCTTGAGCCAGTGCTCCGAGGCCGCGCAGCGCGCACCGGTGGCCTCGACAGCCTTGCGCACCAGGGCGACTTCCTCGGCAGTATCGGTATGGAATTGGTTGATGCAGACCACGGGGTTGATCCCCGAGCGCCGAATGATGTTCAGGTGATGAAGCAGGTTGGGGAGGCCCTTTTCGAGCAGCTCCAGACTCTCCCTGGTGTAAGCCTCAGGGAGAGGCAGACCCGGCACCACCTTCGGCCCGCCCCCGTGCATTTTGAGAGCCCGGATGGTGGCCGTCAGGATTGAGACATTGGGCTTCAAGCCGCTATAGCGACACTTGACGTTCCAAAACTTCTCGAAGCCGATATCCGCCGCAAAGCCGCTCTCCGTGACGTGATAATCGAACATCTTCAGGCCCAGCCGGTCGGCGATGATGGAAGACTGGCCGATGGCGATGTTGGCGAAGGGGCCGGCGTGCACCATGCAAGGCTGGTATTCCGCCGTCGAGCAAAGGGTGGGGTTGATGCAGTTACGCATCCAGGCCGTCATGGCGCCTGCGACTTCCAGGTCGCTCGTCGTGACCGGATTGCCCTTCCTGTCGTAGGCTACGGTAATCTCCCCAAGGCGCTTGCGGAGGTCGGCCAGGTCGGTGACGATGGAAAGGATGGCCATGAGTTCGGAACTTACCGCGATGCCGAACTTGGACTGCATCATGTAGCCGTCCTGTTTCCCGCCGATGCCGATAATGATATTGCGCAACGCCTGGGCGCAGAAATCCACGACCCAGCCCATCTCGACGCGGGTGGGATCGATATCCAGGCGGCGCGTGATGCTGTGCTTCTGAAGCTCCTCGTCGTTATAGTTTCGCTCGTGCTGCATGCGAGCAGTCAGCGCTACCATGGCCAGATTGTGGGCGTTCACGATATCGTTGATGTCGCCGGTCAGACCGAGGGAGAATTCCGTCATCGGGATCAGCAGGGCGTTCCCACCGCCGGCCGCTGTGCCCTTAATGTTCATCGTCGGACCGCCGGAAGGCTGGCGCAAGCATCCGCCAACGTTCTTGCCGCGCTTGCCCAAACCCTCGATCAAGCCAAGGGAGGTCGTGCTCTTTCCCTCGCCTAGGGGAGTGGGTGTAATAGCAGTAACCTCGATGTACTTCCCGTCGGGGCGGTCTTTCAGCCGTTCAATGATCCTGAGGAAGTCCAATTTGGCGAGCCGTCCCATAGGGATCATCTCGCCCGGTTCGAGACCTAGTCGCTCCAGCCACTCGCGGGGGCTCGGCATCCCGGGTTCCGCCGCTTCTGAAATCTGCCAGTCCTGCATCTTCGTCGCGTCGTACGCCATCGTTTGGCCCCCCGAACACCCCAATAGGCTTGACTGTTCAGAACTTGGGACTTATTGCCCTGCCTGAGTTTGGAGCAGGTTGCGTGCCATATTCATGATTCTACGCCGGTTTTGGATGTTGGAAAAAGATTCTCCAGACGAATGATTTCATGGAGTTAGCGGCGCCAGAAGGTGGAGGCCGGTTGCTAACGAAGTCGAACCTGCACTAGCAGAGATCGTAAATGGGGAGTTTTGCCGCTCTTGTGCAGAACAAATCCCGACTACCCGCAAAAACGCACAGTTCCTGGATCGGGAGATCCGTTGATCGGGTCATCGGGTGAACAGCAAAGAAACTGCACTCTGGCTGTTGCTCTCCCGATCAGCCGATCACCGGGTCTCCCGATCTTCCGATCACCCGACTCATATCACCACCGCACGCCGGGATACAAACTGGGCAGGTGGACGGAAACCCCAATAAACTGATTTGCCCCCGGGTGGGAATTGCTTCTGAGGCGGCGAAAAGTTCCAATAAAGTCTGATCTTACAGCTTCGATCACTTCTGTGCGGGAGTGAGCCGAACATCATCCAGCCAAACCCTGCCGGCGATGAGATTATCGAGCTTCTTGCTGGGCACACGCTTTAGCCTCAACACCAGCAATTCGGTTTTGGGTCCAGTGACGAAATCCAAGAGCACAGTTGTCCAGGCGTCGGAAGTGCCGGTGAGATCGTCTGTCAGTTTGTCCAGAACCGACGGGTTATACGCATCGTACACTTCCAGGCGCGGCCCGCTATCCGTAGTAATCCCTTCGGTCTTCATGAGGGCTTGAAGGTGGTAGGCGTGCCCGGGTGAGACCTTTACATACTGATAAACATGTGCGTAGTCGAGGTTGTCCTTCCCAGAGAATTGGACCATCAAAGAATGGGAAGGCGAGTGAAACGTCGAGCTGTCGAGGCCGGCATAAACACCTTCCAGAGGAACGATTCTCCAAGCGAAACCAAAATTCAAGAACTCGTCCTCAAAGTCTCCATCGAAAATAGTATTCGCACTCGAGGCCGTGGAAGAGCTTCGAATCAGCCCCTTATTTTGAAGATCAGTCCAAACCTGGTAGGAGTCGTCCGGCTTGTGTGCGGCAATCAGGGTGTCGATGTAAGGAGAAGCATCCTTGGCGGAAAACTCATCGCTACCCTCCAGAATTCGCTTCCAGACAGGCGGCGCGTCATCCAGGTGATGCTGGGCAAGCAGGAAATTCAGATAATTGAATTCAGTTTCTGCTCGCTCCGGGATCAGTTCCTCAAGAATCTTCCCGGGATCGTCGGTGGCTCTCCAGGCCAATCGGAAGACGTTACCGTCATATTGCGAAGTACCGGCAAGCACGAGCTTGAAATGACGAAGGGCTTCCTCGTTATTTCCCTGCAAAAGATAGAAATTGGCGAGTGGCCATTGATAGGCGGGGAGATTTGGGGCTAGCAAATCCACGCGTCGGCGGCAAGTCTCCGCGTCGTCGACCCTGCCCTGAAACTGCAAAGCTGCCGCCAAATCCAGCCAGGTCTGAGGATCGTAAGGATCAAGATAAGCGGCGCGGCGGAAATTCTCTTCGGCCTTCCCAAGCTGCATATCGACGGGGCTGTACTCGTAGAGACTCCCCAATCGCATGTAGAAGTCGGCATTGCTCGGGTCCAGTTTGGCAGCTCGCTCGAGGTTGCCGGTGGCCGGCTTCTTGGAAAGCATGTATGCGACACACGCCTTGCCCACCCAAACGACGAGCACCACGAGAACGCCAATTTCGGCGGCGATCAACAACCACCTTACGGCTTTCGGTCTTATCGCAATCTGCATGTTGTCCGTCCCTCAGGAAGTGGCACGATATATGTGTGTAAAGAGAACCCATTATACGCCGGCGGCTCTCGGAAAAACACGCGAAGTGTGTTGTAGGTAGTGGTGCAGTTTGAAATTCGCGGGTGGCGCATACGTGCCTGCGTTTGTTGTCGGCATGTATGCTCCCTTTAGGGTCGTAGGAGTATACCACGCCACGATTTGCATGCCGTGGGCCTATATAGTGGCCCTGTGGCACGCCGAGGACCCGATGATGGGCGCATACATCGCGACAAAAGGCGTCTCGACGTATGCGCCACCCCCCCGTCATAGAGACGGTACCCACTTGGGGCCGTTGATCTTTCGAGTCCTGCGAAGAACCTGCGGACTACCTCCCCTTGCAGCAGGAGCTGTTAAGATTCCACAGGACCCATTGGTAAGGGCCGTTCAGGTGATGGATCAGGTCCACCTGGGGAAGGTGTTCGTCCTCCCTGAACCAGAGGACTTTGTCCGTTTTCGAATCGAGGAGCTTGGCCTGAATGCTTGAGCACGTCCCGCTCATTGGCCCGCTCATCGGTTGAACCGCACCCCCGCAAGGAACGGGGCTTTCTTCCCAGACTTCGAGGACCGCGTCCGCCTCTGTTTTAACCGGATTATAGTTGAGGCAGGTCTCGTGCGAGAGGTTCTCGCTGATATAGGATACCGCTCTCGTGGAACCGTCCACATAAATCGTCTGCAAGGAGCGCAGGCGTGCTTTAATGTCTTCTTTGTTTTTCTTACCCGGCATGGCTGGCTGAGTCCAGACAACCACAACGCAGACAACAGCAACTGCGGTCGAAACTCTCCGCATGGCCCCTCCTCCGCGTGCTTTTTTCAAAGGAAGTCTATCCACGTCCGGATTCTCGGCTTGACAATGGTGTGATTCGTAACACAACCGCGAGTGGAATGTCAAGAATCGCGTCGCAGTTGCCAGCGATAAAAGCGCACTTCGGCGCGTGAATTGTAGCATTCAACTTGACATCAGATGGGCTGACAGGTAGATTTAGAGAGTTAGGGTTTCACGCGCTTATTGAACGAGATTGACCTGAGGGCGAGGTGTCGACACGAGGGAACGAACTAATGAAATCGGGGAGAAAATGAAGGGTTTCTGGGGACTTCCGGCTGTACGGTTTACAATCTGCTTATCACTGCTGCTCTTATTAACCCCGCTGCGTTCGGGCGCGCAAAACACTACAGATCAGCCGGCCTCCCAGGCTGTGCCTGCTCCCGCTGCCAACCCGGATACGACGACGGCGAATACGGCGAGCGACTCCGACGCATCCGCTGCCGCCGAGGCGGGCCCCAATTACATACTGGGACCTGAGGATGAGATCGATATCGACGTCTTCGACGTCCCCGAGCTGAAGCAAACCGTCCGCGTGGCGGCTGACGGCAAGATTTCCGTTCCCTTGATTGGCCGCGTTCCGGCCGCCGGCCTTACTCCCGAGCAGCTTCGGCAGGAACTGGAGGAGAAGTGGGGCGAGGATTACCTCCAGGACCCCCAGGTGTCGGTATTTGTCAAGGAATTCAAGGCAAGGCCTGTTTCTGTAATTGGGGCAGCGGGAAAGCCCGGCCTTTACTACCTTAAGGGGCCACGCAACCTCATTGAGGTGCTCTCGATGGCCGGAGGCGTCGGCAAAGCGTCCTCCTCGGGACGCACAGTGATCATCACACGCAAGAGCGGATTTGGGGATTTGCAGCCAACGGAAGGAATGCACGTGCGTGGGCCGGACCAAATCGAAGTTGACCTAAATCGGCTGCTCTACACCAGGGATCCGAACCTCAATATCGAGATCAAGCCTCTCGATGCTGTTTCCGTGAGTCAGGCCGACGTGGTTTACGTGACCGGCGCGGTCAAAAAGCCGGGCGGGTTCGTTCTCGACGACCGGCCCACGGTGACGGTTATTCAGGCCATATCTATGGCGGAAGGCTTTTCGGGGACGGCTTCAAAGGCAGCCGCTCGCATTATGAGAACTCGACAGGACGGCTCCAAGCTCGAAATCCCTGTTAACCTGAACAAGGTTTTCAAAGGCAAGGCAGAGGACCTAACGCTCGCGGCGAATGACGTCCTCTACGTCCCCGACAGCAAAACGAAGGTCGCGGGGCAACGGGCTGTCGACGCGGGCGTATCCACTTTCTCCGCATGGCTCATTTGGGGAGTCCATTGAGATGCTCGAACCAGTTCCCAGTTGGTGATCAATGCCAAACACAGAAGTCCCGACCACGACAGACCAAACCCAGAGCCTGGTGGTTTCGGGCCCTCAGAACTTGCGGCAGCCTTTTGAGACGCTGGACGTCTCAGCGGAAGAAGTCCAACCCCTGCTGGATTACTGGAACGCCATTTCCAAGCGGCGATGGCTGGTCTTGTCGTGCATTTTAATCGTCTTCAGCACCGTGGCCATTGGGACGCTCAAGAAGAGGCCCATCTTTGAAGCTACGGCGGTCATTGAGATTGACCCCGAGCAGCCGGATGTTTTGGACTTTAAGGAAGTTCTTCAACCCACTCAGACGGATATCGATGCCTACCGCGGGACCCAGTACGAAATCCTGCAGAGCAAAAGCTTGGCCCGACATGTCGTCGATAACCTGAAGCTGTACCGCTACCCGGAGTTCTATAAGGGACGGATGTTATTCGGGTTGATCCAGCGCGATCCGGACAGGATTCCTCAGCCCTCGGATCCTGACCCGCCGGACCGCTCGATGGGCGCTTATCGGAACACGATAGCGAATTTTGTTGGCAACATCGACGTGAGTCCGGTGCGACGCAGCAACCTTGTGGAGGTGTCCTTTTATTCCGAGGACCCGGAATTGGCGGCGCGCATCTCGAATGAACTCTGCAAGGATTACATTTTTCAGAACTACCAGGTGAAGTGGGACGCAACCACCGAGGCGTCCGAATGGCTTTCACACCAACTCGTGGGCCTGCAGGCCAAGCTTGAAAAATCCGAAGATGCTTTGAACGCGTACGCACGCGCCAATGGGATCATATTTGTACAGGAAAAACAGAATATAGTCACCGAAACGCTCAGGCAGCTTCAGGAACAATACACCAAAGCACAATCAACACGTTTTGAGAGGGAAGCACTTTATAGCCTGGTGCAAGCCGGCAGAGTCCAGGATTTACCAGGGTTCCTCGAGAACAAGATGATTCAGGATATGACCGTGGAACTCGCCAAAGCGGAGCAGGAAT
>Ga0181538_10005098_pt1 | contig 11949 bp, 11 predicted proteins | sample PEATcosm2014_Bin_40_FD_119773 | JGI IMG/M metagenome (GOLD analysis project Ga0181538, IMG submission 119773) | Peatland microbial communities from MTU Mesocosm Facility, Houghton, MI, USA - PEATcosm2014_Bin23_30_metaG | ecosystem: Environmental > Terrestrial > Soil > Wetlands > Peat | place...
GGACAAGCTACTCGCGCTGCTAAAGGGCAAGCCATAATGGAGAGTCGAAAGGGCGTGAGGCCGCGTGCAGCATGCCCTTTTGGCGCTCCACTCCCCATTAGAAAAGACTCCCCATAATGCACGAGTTGTAAGAGATGACGCGGTATCCGCAACGGGAGCATTCGTCGACGTGGCCACCGAGCGCGGCCGTGCGGCAGCGTTCGATGGCAGTCAGCACTTTCCGATGGCGAGACGTCGCCAGCGGCGGCTACGTTCGATGAAGCCCGGTCCCGCGGCGCGGACGAGATCGGCCACCTCCAGGGGCGGCCGATCCATCTACTTTTTCGAGCAGCGCCGGTCATTGGCTGGCGCCGGCGACAACGACAGCGTGTCGAGCGGGCTGGCGGTTTCTCCGAGATGCTTTTGCGACAGTGGTTTCTTCCAGATCACGATGACCCAGGAGAACCTGAATCGTCCGCAGATCCGCGCCTGCCTCGATCAGGTGTGTGGCGAAGCAGTGGCGCTTCCCGGACTATGCCGCGTGTTGAAGTGCGGGCAGCCAATCGCAGGCATTCCAGCGGCATCGATGCGGCATAGTCTTCGGCATCCGGTTGGCACCCTGGAGGAGTGCTAAAGCTAAACCAGTTCTTCACATTCTCAAGTACGATTGAACGCCTTCGCCAAGGGCCTCTGAGTGAATACCTCGATGCCTATGCAGCCTCTGTCGCCAAACAGGGCTACGCGCGCCACTCGATCAGACGGCAGATCGTAGCAATCGCCGATTTCAGTTGGTGGCTGAGACTCAAACATATCGAGCTTCGTAATCTGGATAGCCGGATCGTGGATCGATTTCTGCAGTCTCGTCGGCGGCAGCAGCGCCTTGGCAGGGGCGATCCGAAAACGTGGCAGCGACTGCTGACCCTGCTTTGCGAGAAAGGAGCAGTGAAGAAAAGCCCTTTCAGGAGGCAATTCCAAGGGCACACCGCCGTCGTGGGTGAAGGGCAGCGCATCAGCGCTCGTCTCTTCAGCGATTCCATGACAACCGCTGTTGCAAGTGCGTGCCGTGAGAACGGCGTTGCGACGCAAAAAGACCGTCGCCTATGGCCGACACCAGCGCGTCGATGCGCACGCGCAAGAGCTCGTCCACCACCCGCAAGCGCTCGCGGAGCCGCTGGTTCACCTCATCGATGCGCGGCGAATCGCGTCTCGAGCGCCAGCCTGTCGATCTGCCGAGGTCCAGAGCATGCAGCAACGTCGCGAATTGGGCGTCGTCCAGCCGGTCTGCCACGCGGTACAGCCTCGCCGGCCTGTCGCCGTTGAAAGACGAGGACGCCCTCCAGCATAGAGCCGCGCGGTGCTCGACCACGTGCCGTCGAAGCGGATGCGGTGGGGCACAGGTTGCTGTGCGCCAGGTCCACATGCGCCAACAGCCGCATCGTTGCGGCCGAAGGTGCGGCTCCTCAGAATGTAGAGGGCGACGCGCCAGCCGGCGGCGCGCAGCAAACTCCGTGCACTCTCGATCCACGCTGCGCGCGGTCGGCGCCTGTCTCGCCCGGGAGCGAGGCGAGTTCCCGCGCTCGCGCCTGGACGCGCGGGCAGGCGGCAGCCTCCGCAGGCTGGGCCATGTCGCACGGGCTGTACGCGTCCACGATCAAGGCGCACTCGTTCCCGCCGGCGCAATTTGTCTTGCGTGTGTGGTTCAGGCATAGGGTTAACTCCGCGTTCCCTGAATACGCGCTCACGTACCCATTGAAGCGAGCGAAATTCTCGCGGGCCCCCTCGCGCGCGCACGGAGGGCCCCCCTCCGCGGGGCGCAATTGGCTGTGACAAAACAAAAGCGCGCATAATGCTGAGACGATTTCAGGACGAGGCATGGCGTCGCTCCGAGTACGGATGCTTTTGATCCGACCGATGCCGAAGCTGTTGCGCACGAGCGGCGGCGCAACACCGGCTGCGTCTCGCCGGCTACATCGTGGTTGCTCTGGGTGGTCAGGAGTACTTCGTAGAAGAACTGCTTGACCAGTGGTACGGCCCGAAGGGGCAGTGGTTCAGCTTGACGGTTCGTAGCCGATCCGAACCGCTTCTAAAAGTTGCCGGCGAATTTCGGCGTAACTGGTGTAAGCATTGTTTTCGCGAACGCGTTGCTCCACTATGTCTGAGCGAAACTGAATAGATGAGGGTTCGGGGAGGCATTGGCCGAATAACTCGCACATCCTATCGGCCTCGTGAACATAGTGCTTAAGCGTTTCCCAACACTGTGCGTGCAGTTCTGCAAATTGTTTCGAATTCATTTCGTTCCAGTATACTTGACACTCGAGGCCCTGCCTTCCTAGCAAGCAAACCAAAGGTCGTGCAGGGCGCACTCGGGCGCGTGCCCAGCACCATCCGCAAGGCCGTACCGGGGACCCCGGGAAGTCATCTCATACAAGATGCCCACGCACACTCTGTATGGACAAGCTATGGTCCGGTTCCAGGGGAGCGTGGACGGCGGCCCCGGAACCCCCTCTCCCAGCCGGATCCGGTTCACCGATGTGCCGTTGAGAGTGCCGATCATGCGGGCCTATGACGTGCAGAGCTTCCAGGTCTCCGGCCCCTCCTGGATGGAAAGCCAGCGCTTCGACATCGTCGCCAAGGTTCCCGAAGGCGCAACCAAGGAAGATGCCCAGATCATACTCCAGAACCTGCTGGCGGACCGTTTCAAGCTAAAGCTGCACAAGGGGAGCAAGGAGGTCTCGATCTACGAGCTGGTGGTGGCCAAAGGCGGTATCAAGATAAAGGAAGCGGCCCAGACCGCGGCAGCGTCGGCCGAAGGTGCCGGTGAGCTTCCGCCGAGGAGCAAGGACGGCTTCCTGAGAACGCCGCACGGCCAACTGGGAATACAGGCGATGGGCAACGGTCGCATGCGCATGCAGGGCGACGCCGTGACCATTGCTCGTCTGACCGATATCATCGGAATGGCGCTGGGCCGCCCGGTTGTCGATAAAACGGGACTTACGGGAGCTTACGATGTCACACTCGACTTCTCTCCCGAAGGCATGGGACCCGGGCCGAAGGGTCCGGCCCCGGGAGAGGGCGGAGGCAATCCGGCCGAAGCTCCGCGCGACTCGAACGACTCCGGTCCCACCATCTTCACGGCCCTTCAGGAGCAACTCGGCCTCAACCTCGAATCGCGCAAGGGGCCAGTGGATCTGCTGGTCGTCGAGAGCGTCGAAAAGGTGCCGACCAAGAATTAGGGCCTGTCGAGTACTTCCGAGATTCTGGCTGACGCCGCAATCTTTAGAAGCCCGAGCAGATACTAGCTGCGGTCATTTCCTCGAAAGTGGGCATATCGGTAAAGTGGTGTCCCATCGGTCGGCCCGCGCTCCGGCCGGATCGTCGTGCTGCCGTCCAGTTGCATCCCGAACGCGACGGATCACTGGCCACGCGACACGGGAAGAATTCTACGATGCCGTGCGCGCTGCGGCTGGATTCGACGTCGAAGTCTTTACTCGTTGTCCGGGGTTCGCCACTGTACAATCGAATCGTGGCCAGGATGGCAAAACGGAAATCCTGGCTTAAAAATCAGATGTACAAGCCTGTTGTGTTCTTGGATATCGACGGCGTTCTGAACAGCAAGCAATGGTACGCCCACGATACTGCCTCTCACGAAGTCATTTCACCAACCGACCGGGAACTTTGGGAGCACTCCATCGACCCCGATTGCGTCCGGCGGCTCAACCGCATCCTCCAGCAAACCGGAGCTGTAGTGATCGTCTCGTCCTCCTGGCGAAAGACGCACGCTCTGAGCGAAATCGTCAGCATCCTAGAATCGCGAGGCTTTCGCGGTGACGTTGAAGGAGCCACGTCGGCCAACGGCACGCTCTCTGGCGCAGAAGAGATTACAGAATGGCTCGCAGAAAACCGCCCGCCCGGAGCTGCGTACGTTGTAATTGACGATGAGCTCACGAGCGCGCTCCCAGCTGAGAGGGTCGTTTCTCCATCCAACCAGACAGGTCTCACGGATAAAGACGTTGAACAAGCCATCGCGATACTATCTGGCACATTTTAGGTCCCGCTTACTCGTCCCGGGTTATCGGTAACTGACTCTGGGCCAGCCCAGCCGTCACCTGGTCGTATGACGCGCGTTCCGCTGAAGTGTCGGCTTGCCGGCCGCGGATTACTCCCGTGAAACGCCGTTGGGGGAAGTTGCCGAATTAGGCGGGGGAGCGGAGTGGCGGGCGGGCGCCATCCCCGGAATGATTTTCGTCAACAGCGTTCCTCACCCCGCGGCACACACCGCGGAGCGGACCACGCTGTCATGAGCGAACGGCATGTCTTCGCCGCACGCGATTCGATGGGAACCGCGTTATCGATTGCGTGCCGTGAGAACGGCGTTGCGCTAGTCCGCACTCTGGAACACCCGCAAGCGCTCGCCGAGCTGCTGGTCCAAGCCGCGCATCGTTGCGGCCGAACGTGCGGCTTCTCAGAATGTAGAGCGCGGCGCGAAAGCCGGCGTCGCGCAGCAAACCGCGTGCACTCTCGATCCACCGCTGCGCGCAGTCGGCGCCTGCCTCGCCCGGGAGCGAGGCGAGTTCGAGCACTCGCGCGGCACGCAGTTAGTGGTGGTGACTCTTCGATCGGGCTGCGGGGCCTCTCGCGCGCGCGCGGGCCCCCTCCCCGGCACGCAAAACGCTGCCGCGTTTTCGCCGGTTTTGACGCCGTGGCGAGCGCCGGCGTCGGCGCCGAGGCACACTACTGAGATCCCGCGCAGCGATTTTCGCAGCCACGATTTTCTCCCGCTCGCCGATCCTCGAATGTGGGCCGGCGCCGATCTGCCAGGACCGCTATCGCCGACGCGAAGGCCTCGTGCCGGATCTCAACGGCAAATCCTGATTGCGCGATAATCAAAGAGCACGGTGAACGGAGTCTTGCGATATGACCGATCTGCGAAGGATGGAGTCCCGCCTCCAGTGTCCGGCCGCTCGACGTTTGAAATCTGCTGCCGTGCACTCGTGGTCACTTGGCGCGCTCGCCTTGGCCCTTGGTAGCGTGGTTTTCATCTCTCAAGTGGGCTGCACTCGCCCGCCTGCGCACGCTCCCGTGACGCTCACGCTGGTTGAGCAAAGTCCCGGCTTGGACGAAGCGCTTCTAGCCTCTCGCCACCGCGAGTTTGAGGACTTCCATCGCGAAACCGGAGTTCTGGTACAGACTCTGCCAACGCCCGAAAGCGCGGATGACCAACTCCTCTTCTGGGAACGGCTCTTGGAGAGCCATGCCAGCACACCGGATGTCTATTCCATTGATTGCATCTGGCCCGGAATCCTAGCCGAACATTTGATTGATCTCGCACCTTTCTTGGGCCCTCAGTTGCACCAGCTCGTGCCCGCCCTGGTGAGCAACTATACCGTAAATCACGCTGTCGTGGCCGTTCCCTCAAGGACGTCTGCCGGGCTGCTGTTTTACCGAAAGGATCTGCTGAAAAAATATGGTTATCGAGCCCCGCCCGCCACCTGGGACGAGTTGGAGCGCATGGCAGCTCGTATTCAAGCCGCGGAGCGTGCGCAAGGAAACCGCGATTTCTGGGGCTATGTCTGGCAAGGCGGGGGCGGAGAACCCCTCCTCTGCAATGCACTCGAGTGGCAGGCATCCGAGGGAGGCGGAATGATTATTGAAGGTGATGGCTCGGTGAGCGTGAATAACCCAAGTGCCATTGCCGCCTGGGAGCGGGCCGCACGCTGGGTCGGAACCATTTCTCCGCCGGCCGTAACCCAGTACCTGGAGTGGGATGCTGCTAATGTGTGGGAGTCGGGCAACGCGGCATTCATGCGCAACTGGCCCAGCAACTATCTAAGCAGTTCCCGCGAGGGCTCCGATGTGCGTGGCCGCTTCGATGTCACCTTGCTCCCAGCCGGACGAGCCGGCCACTGGGGCACGGTGGGCGGGTCAAGCTACGCCGTGTCCCGGTATTCGGCGCATCAGCAGCAATCGATTGCCCTGGTGGGCTACCTGACACGGCGCGATGTTCAGAAGAACCGCGCCTACCTGAACGACGGCTTCCCGATTTACCCCGAACTTGACCAAGATCCAGTGGTCCTTGCTGCAAGCCCGTATCTTAAGCAACTCACCGGGAACGAGCACTTCGCGGTGAGGCCGGCTGCGGTTTGCGGGAAGGACTACCAGGAGGTCTCACGAACTTATGCCGAGGCCGTCCACGCGGTCCTCACCCATGCCAAAACAGCCCCCGCTGCGGCGCGTGAGTTGGAGGGCGCTCTTGTCAGAATTACTGGCCGTTGGCTTCGGTGAGTCAAGTTGATTGGATTGGGTTTCTGATTAAAAAGAGCATGTCACTCAAGAAGCGCATCGGAACACAGCAGCCAAGCGGGGTGATATCGCGTTTGGCTTTGCCGCTTGCCGGTCTCAAAATCGGCAGTCGGCTGGCGCTGTGCTTTGCCGTACTGCTCGGTCTCGTAGCCGCCTCCGACCTGACAGCGCTCTGGCAGTGCTCCAGACTCTCTGATGAGGTAAGCCTCCTCTACAGCGTGGATCAGAAATCAGCCACCGTCGAACAAATTCACACCGACATTGTAGACTACGCAAACTTAGAGGGACTTGCCGAGGCCGAAGATCCCGGTCCGTTCGCTCAGGAGGCGGAGCGCCTCTCGGAGACGCTTCGGCAGAGGATTGACGCGGCCATGCAAGCCATCCAGATCCCTGGCGCTGCAACCAGGCAGGATCCTGTGCTCCTCACGATGCTGGCGTCCATCCAGGGCACCTTGCCAAGTCAGACCGCCACCCTTGTCGCCCTGGCGAAAGCTGGTGACTGGCACGCTGTGCACATGCGCCTTGACAAGCAGGAGAGCGCTCTCGGCAAACTCACCGGGTCGGTCGCCCGCGAGGTGGAGGCCGAAGTCGGTGAGCAACGCGAGCGCGTATTGGCCGACACCCGGCGGAGACAGCGCCGGGTCTTTCTCGTCCTCCCCTTGACTGTATTGCTCACGCTCGTGGCTGCGGGATTCCTGAGCGCCGTCGTTACGCGAACCATCACCGCACCGCTCGCCAGCCTCGACCACGCCGCGCAGGCTATGGCCGAAGGAGATTTCTCGCGTCAGGTGCCCGTTGCGGGCCAGGACGAACTAGCGAATCTGGGACGCGTCTTCAATAACTCCTCCCTTCGCCTACGTAGCTACTATTCGGCCCTCCAGCAAAGTGAGGCAAAATTCCGTTCTTACATTGAGAACTCCCCCATCGGCATCTTCGTTGTCGATCGGGATGGACGCATCGTGGATTTTAACCAGGCGGTGGCCCAGTTACTTGCCTACGAGCCCGAGTTGTTTCGCCAAATCACGATTCATCGGATCGTCGCAAATGCGCACGAATTTGCACTCAACGACTTTCTTGCGTTGCCGGCCAACTGCCGGGTTACTGCCGAGTGGGAGTTGCAGTCCAGCGACGGCCGCACGATTCCAGTGACCCTGCAAGGCGTCGGCCTGCATGGCGGATTGGCGATGGCTTATCTGTTTGACCTCACGGAGCGCCGGCAGGCCGAGCTTGAGCGCGACCGTCTTCGGGCACAGTTTCTCCAGGCGCAGAAGATGGAGTCCATTGGGCGCCTGGCGAGCGGCGTGGCCCACGACTTCAATAACCTGCTGACGGTGATCAACGGCTACAGCCAGATGTTGCTCGCGAAATTGAGCGCGGGTGATCGTCTCCGGGACAACCTCACGGAGATCCACAAGGCCGGCGAGCGCGCCGCGGGACTGACTCGGCAACTGCTGGCCTACAGCCGCAAGCAGGTCTTGCAACCGCGCAGGCTGGACCTCAACCGCGTGGTCCAGGAAATGCAGCCGATGCTGGAACGCTTGGTAGGCGAAGACGTGAAAATGCAAGTCGCGCTCGGGGCTGCGAGCGCGACCGTGCACGCTGATCCGCATCAGTTGGAGCAGGTGATGATGAACCTGGCGGTGAACGCTCGGGACGCCATGCCTGGTGGAGGCAGGCTGCGGATTGAGACGGCCGACGTGGAGCTAGACGAAAGCTATGCCAGTTTGCATCCGGAAGCTCGGGTCGGCCGCTACGTTATGCTGGCGGTGAGTGACAGCGGCATAGGAATGGACGAAACGACGCGGCAACGTATCTTTGAGCCCTTCTTCACCACTAAGGAAACCGGAACAGGGACAGGGCTTGGGCTGTCCATGGTCCAGGGCATCGTGGCGCAGAGCGACGGGTGGATTAACGTCTATAGCCAACCGGGCGACGGGACGACTTTCAAGATCTATCTGCCCGCGCCCGCCGAGACGATAGCCGCAGCACGGACGCCGGTCTCCGTTCCCGTGTTGGGTGGGCAGGAAACCGTGCTGGTGGTCGAGGATCAGGCGGAAGTTCGCAAGTACGCGGTCAAGGTCTTGAAGGAATACGGCTACCGTGTGATCGCTGCGGAAAACGGCGACCAGGCCCTGGTGCTCTGCGAGCAGGATCGCGATCGCATCCACCTGGTTCTGACGGACGTGGTGATGCCCAACATGAGTGGCCGCGAACTCGCCGACCGGCTGAAGCAAATGCGGCCTGGGATGAAGGTCTTGTTCATGTCCGGCTATACCGACGATATCATCCTGCGACACGGCATCTTGGAGGAAAGCGCCCAATTCATCGAGAAGCCGTTCAGTCCGGAGGAGTTAGCCCGGAAAATTCGCTCGGTGCTGGAGCCACTACGAGGAGCCCGCATTCTGGTGGCCGACGATGAAGCCTTGGTGCGCGGTTTCCTGCGGGCGGTGCTGCAAGAAGCAGGCTACGAAGTGCTAGAAGCGGCGAACGGGAAGGAGGCACTCCAGCAGGTGCGAGCGGAGCCGGTGGACTTGGTGATCACGGATCTCGCCATGCCCGAGCAGGAGGGCCTTGAGACCATCCGGGCCTTGCGGCGGGATGTGCCCGGCGTCAGGATCATCGCCATTTCGGGAGCGTTCGGAGGCCAGTTTCTTAAACCGGCTCAGATGCTCGGAGCCGACGCGGTTCTGAGCAAGCCGGCTAGCGCGGAAATGCTGCTGGCCAGGGTGGCGGAGGTACTCAAGCTGCGGAGGTGAGGAGGGGCTTTTTCCCCTCCACGCGCCTACTTACTCCCAGGAAGGGAGGGCCTATCGTGTTTGACTATAGCGGGCAGTGTCTTCAGCGGGGCCCGAAGCTATTCGGCGGCCGCCGATCATCGAGGGCGCCGATCACCAGCTCCGCGATTGCCGACGCGAAGGCCTCCGTGACTGGCCAAGCCTTTTTACCCCCCACCCCTGGTTTTTCCCCCGGCGGAGGGGGGCTCTTCATCATCCTCCCCGTGATCCGGACGAATCGCTCGCGGCGGTCGTCCTCTCCGCGGAAATGACTTTCGGCAACAGCGTTCATCACCCCGCGGCACACGCCGTCATAGGCGAACGGCATGGCTTCGCCGCACGCGATTCCATGGGAACTGCGTTATCGATTGTTGAGAACGGTGTTGCGCCAGTCCGCAGGCTCAGCGGCGTGTGGCCGTTGAAAAGCGAGGACGCCGCCTCGAGCATGAGACGCTCATGCTCGAGGGCGTCCGCGCCTTTCAACCCCGACGTCCCGGTGAGCTTGTACCGCGTGGCAGACCGGCTGGACGACGCCCAATTCGCGACGCTGCTGCATGAAGCTGATGTGCTGCCCATCGCCAACGACGGCGATGTGCGCGCCTGTGCTGCAGGGAGTTGATCACCATCGAGAATTCACGCATGATCAGATCATCGCGTTTCCTTGCGCTCAGCTCGCGAAGTGCTTTCAGCGCGAGATACGGAACTCACGCAATCGTGGCGACGGCTGACGGGAGTATGGGAGCGGAGTTGGTGTAACTACTCGGAAAGGATCCGCGCAGTGAGAACGCGTACGCACGGCAAAAATCATGTTGTTGCATGGAACAATTTCGTGAATTTCGAGGGTGTGCCAAAAATGAACCCGCAATCCAGGCGCAACGGCGACGGCGACGTTCGTGGCGATCGCACGAGCGTCCCAAAAACTGATGTTTTAGGGACAGCAGGATCGCCCAACTGACTTATGTTCAGTCGGATAGCGTTACCTTTGTGGATCCATCGCGCCTTGACGCGTTCCGTGTCTGTGGCGGGCGACACGAGCATGAGATTGCGGCCGTTGCGCTCGTTTTGCGGGTCGTTTGCGTGCGTTTTTGTCGTCGTGTGGTGTGGACGAGCGTGGAGTGGATATCGACTTAGCAAGTGCGGTGGCCACGTGAGTAGGTAATACGTAAACGCGCAATGTCAGTGTCCAGCGCGCCGCGGGCCGCCACGGCGCCCGTTTCGCTCGACTTGCATTCATAGAGTCGCCGGAGTGAGAAATGTCATGGCCGCGGCACCCCCGCGCCAGGAGTTCCACCATGACATCGAACGCAGAAGAACCAGGCAAGGATCAGGAGACGCCGCTCCGGCTGCGCAACGGCGGCGTGTGGGAGGGCCCAGGGAGTGAAGCTCTCAGTCTACAAGCACCTGCTCGACATCAACGCCGGCTTCGACCAGATCGTTCGCGGTTTGGCCGCACTCCGAAATAACGACCGCCTTCCTGGCGAAGGAGCTTGATCGCTTCAGCGCGCTCGCCAAGGAAGCCCGCGCAGCTACGAGTTCGTGCGTGATTGGCGTGTTGGAACGAGAGGAAACCCGCGAGGCCGGGCGCCGCTTTAGAAAGCGACGAGACCGCGAGCCGCGGGAAGAATCGCGCTAGGCTCTTGGCACGCATCCGCCGCCAAGTCGCAGCGCCATGGTCGAAGACACTGGAGAGAGCCAAGAAACAAAGGTGAGCCGAGCCGCCACGGACATCACCGCAGCGGCCCCACCGGTAGCATTGAGGCCCAATTTAGGCCATATTCACATCTTCGGCTTGCAGGCCTTTCGGCCCCTTCTTCACTGTGAAGGTTACGCGCGCACCCTCGTCGAGCGAGCGATATCCGCTAGCCGCGATGGCGGAAAAGTGGACAAACACATCTTCTCCACTCTCGCGCTGGATAAAGCCAAATCCTTTCGCGGCGTTAAACCACTTCACGGTCCCGGTTTCTTTCATGGCAACTCCTTGTGCGATCTGCCCCATTTACGTATCGATTGAGGGTGGCACAGCCGTGGGAATCAAAGACTCGAAAGCCGGACCAGCGGAATTCAAAGGACGTTGTGAGGACGATAACGTTTTTCAGTCTAGCACCAGGCAAGACAGCCAATTGCGCCCTGGGGAGGGGGGCCCTCCGTGCGCGCGCGAGGGGCGCGCGAGAATTTCGCTTGCCTCAATGGGTACGTGAGCGCGTATTTACAGCGAATTGCGCACGGAGGGGGGCCCTCCGTGCGCGCGCGAGGGGCGCGCGAGAATTTCGCTTGCCTCAATGGGTACGTGAGCGCGTATTAGGGAACGCGGAGTTAACCTGATGCCCGAACCACACGCAAGACGAATTGCGCCAGAGGGAACGAGTGCGCCTGCTCGCGGACGCTTACAGCCCGTGCGACATGGCCCAGCCTGCGGAGGCTGCCGCCTGCTCGCGCGTCCAGGCGCGAGCGCGGGAACTTTCGGACCGCTGCCGGCATCGCCGCCGCCTGCGCGGGCGATGGTTCGCAGCCGAGCAGCATCATCTGACGGCAATCCACCAGACCGACACAGCGCCGTATCGCGTCTCCCAGCCCACGGCACGGGAATGGTACGCGACGCTCCTGCTCGACCGGAATGCCCCCGGGGACGCGGCGAAGGCGCGCGGTCTGTTTAGCGAGGCTCTGGCAATGTATGAATCGATGGGGATGCCGTTCCATGCAAGCCGGACCGGCAGAAGGCTGGCGACCCTGTAAGCGTGCACCGGCAGATGTTACTTCCGGATGAGCCGTCATCCGGGATTTACGCTGCAAAAGGCAGCGAAATTGGCCCCAGATTTAGATCGGTGAATCAGGCATCAGACATCCGTACGGTGTAGAAGCGATCCAGCGCAGTCTCGCGAAGCTGACGCAGGGAGAC
>Ga0181538_10005099_pt1 | contig 11949 bp, 5 predicted proteins | sample PEATcosm2014_Bin_40_FD_119773 | JGI IMG/M metagenome (GOLD analysis project Ga0181538, IMG submission 119773) | Peatland microbial communities from MTU Mesocosm Facility, Houghton, MI, USA - PEATcosm2014_Bin23_30_metaG | ecosystem: Environmental > Terrestrial > Soil > Wetlands > Peat | place...
CTGACCGGAGCAACACGAGCAATGCCAGTGCGTGAAGCCGCCAGAGGTCTTGAAGCTGCTGGCCGGGAAGTGAAAACCGACCGTTCCCTGCAGGCCGGAAGGCGTAATGTCAAGAAGTCTAAATCATTTGTCCCACGACGATTTTGGAGGTGGTGCAATACCTCACGGCTGGCTCATGCAGCCTCCAAGGCGCGAGGTTGTTTCGAGTTGACCAGTGCGAAGGCTCTGGCGTCGGTGTTCCAAGCTCGTTACGTGTCGATTGCCCTATGCTTCCAGGCCAATGACCTGCATCGAGGCTTCAACGAGGAAGCCAGGGGCGACAAGCGCACCACGCATACCTGCCTGCGCATACTGCACCGCTGCCAGAATGACGCACACACCCAATTTCCGAACGCCACATAACAAGGATTGGCTTGCCCAAGCTGGCCGCTCTCGCTATCAATTGGCCACGCCCGCTGGAGATATAACTCAGGCGCAAGGCCCTTCCGTCAAGGACCGGCAAGTCCGCGTCTTCATTTCCTCCACTTTCCGCGACATGCATGCGGAGCGGGATCGAGAAGTTGGGCCTGGAGTTCATCGATGTGGACCTGCGCTGGGGCGTGCCGTCCAAGGACTCCAACGGCGAAACCACCAACTCCTGGGAATGCTGCCGCCCAGGATTGCCTTGTCCAAGCCGGCGGATCCCGCTAATAATTGGGCATGCCTGCTGATGGAGAAAACGAATCAGCCAAGCCTTCCGCCAAGGAAGGCTTCGACCGCATCTTCCTCTCGTACGCCCGCGACGATGATGAGGCGTTTGTGGGACGGCTGTATGCCGACCTCACTCAGGCTGGTTTCAACGTGTGGTTTGACCGGGTGTCCATGCCTTCGCGGTCGTTGACGTTTCAGCAGGAAATCCGCGACGCCATTGCATCGCGAGGACGCTTGATCCTCGTCGTCGGGCCGAAAGCCATCACCTCCGATTACGTGATGCAGGAATGGCAGTTCGCATACTACGCCGCCAACAAGTGCGTCAATCCCATCGTTCGCCTGGATGGCCGCGACTCGCAGGAGAATAAGGTGGACGGCTATGCGCTGATCCCCGAGGTCCTCAAACTGCTCCACGCCGAGGATTTTCGGCGGGATTCGGAATATGACGAGCACCTCAAGAATCTCATCCGCCAGCTTTCCGAATCCTTGCCGCCCATCGGCAAACTGGTTGCCGTGCCGGAACTGCCGCCTGGATACCGCGCCCAGCCGGAGCGGCTCAAGGCCTTGCGCGATCTGTTGCTGTTGGACCTGCAGAAACCGGTGGTCGTCACTGGCGCGGCGGCGCGAGTCGGATTGCAGGGCATGGGCGGCATCGGCAAGAGCGTGCTCGCCAACGCTCTGGCCCATCATCCGCAGGTGCAGCGGGCGTTTCAAGACGGCATCTATTGGGTCACGATCGGCCAGCAACCCCGTCTGGATGAACTCCAGCGCCAGCTTGCCGTCGCATTGGGCGGGGACGGCCAGTTCAACAATCATCACGACGGCAAGGAACAACTTCGCAAACTGCTGGCCGACCGCGCCGTGCTGCTGATCCTGGATGATGTTTGGGAACGCGACCAAGCCGATGCCTTCAACGTCGTCAGTGCCCGCAGCCGAATCCTGCTCACCACACGCGATGCAGGGCTGGTAACCGCGCTCGCAGCCCGTGAAAACCACTACCGGGTCGAACTCCCCACGCTGGCCGAGGCCCAAGCCATCCTCGGTGGCGCCGCCGATGTCCCACCGGACCAGCTCCCGCCCGCAGCCGACGCGATCATTAAGGAATGTGACCGGTTGCCACTCGCGCTTGCCTTGTGCGGCGGCATGGTTCACGGCGGCAGTTCCTGGTCAAACGTGCTGTCCGCGCTACAGGAACACGACCTCGAATTTCTCTCCAGCAATCATCCTGACGAGGCGCAACACCAGAACGCCTGGAAGGCGATGGACATCAGCTTGCGCATTTTGCCGGCTGACGAACAACAGCGTTTTTCCGAACTTGCCGTGTTCGGCGCGGACACCGGCGCGCCCGATGCCGCCGTGGCAACACTCTGGCAACACACTGCGGGCCTGAATCCGCGTCAGACCGAAGCGCTGCTGGCAGAATTCATCCGCCGGTCGCTGGTGCAGAGACCGTCCTCCACCGACGGCAAAGTTGTTGCGCGTGTTGACTTGCATGACTTGCTTCACCATTTCGCCACCGGCATGGCCATCAAACAATTCGCCTCTGCGAAAAACCTACACCAGCTATTGCTAGAGGCCTACCGCGCCATGTGTCCTGAGGGATGGCCGTCAGGGCCGAACGATGGCTACTTTTTTGAAAACCTCGTACACCATGTTGCGGCCACAGGCGCTTGGCCGGAAGGTGAATCGTTGGTTACCAACTTCTCGTGGCTGATGCGCAAATGCGAACTCGGTTTACTAGATTCTGCTTCCCGGGACTATGGGTTCTTGGACAAACTCGCGCCGGCAGGGACGAGCCATCGGATAGACAATTGGGCTGATTTCTTCCGGGAAAAACTGCACATTCTGCGTCGCGGAAATGATGAGTGGCCGGCTCACAAGATTCTGCTCCAACTCGCTATCGAGAATGCCGACGACAGCCCGCTCACTTTGGCTGCCGAACGGTGGCTGACCGAAGGCCGGTGTGACTGGCTCTGGCTAAGGCGGGTTCAGCGATCGCCTCATGCGCGGAAGAACGCCTGTTTGGCGGTGCTTGAAGGCCACACCGGTGGCATCAATGGCTTGGTGACCCTAGCCGATGGCCGGCTGCTTTCATGGTCGTCGGACAACACGTTGCGTTTTTGGGACATCGCCAGCGGTAAGTGTCTGGCAGTTCTCGAAGGGCACACTAGTTCGGTCGGAGGCGCGCTGGTCTTGGCTGACGGACGACTGCTCTCATGGTCGATGGACAATACACTTCGGCTTTGGGACGGTAGCCGCGGCATGTGTCTGGCTGTGCTCGAAGGCCACACCGATGGGGTCAAGCTGGGTGGGGGGGCGAAGCTGTGTGGGGTCAGCGGTGCGCTGGTCTTGGCTGACGGAAGGCTGCTCTCCTGGGCACACGACAGGACCCTGCGTCTTTGGGACAGCACAACCGGCGAATGTCTGGCGGTGCTCAGAGGGCACAGCGAAGGGGTCAATGGCGCGCTGGCATTGGCCGATGGGCGGCTTCTATCGTGGTCGCACAACGAAAAAACGTTGCGTGTTTGGGACAGCATCTGCCTTTCGTATCGAGCGGTGCTCGAAGGGCACACCAGTTTGGTCAACGGCGCGCTGGTCTTGGCTGACGGGCGTCTGCTCTCATGGTCGATGGACAATACACTTCGGCTTTGGGACGTCAGGCGTGGCGCGTGTCTGGCGGTGCTGGAAGGGCATACCTATAGTGTCGGCGGCGCGCTTGCCCTAGCCGATGGGCACCTGCTCTCTTGGTCGGGGGATAAGACTCTGCGTCTTTGGGACAGTGCCAGCGGTGCCTGTCTGGCCGTGCTCGAAGGGCACACCGAAGGTGTCCTCGGTGCTCTGGCATTGGCTGACGGGAGGCTGCTCTCCTGGTCGTGGGACAAAACGTTGCGCCTTTGGGATTGCGCCAGCGGTGCATGTCTGGCGGTGCTCGAAGGGCACACCGATGGGATCCACGGTGCGCTGGCATTGGCCGATGGGCGGCTGTTGTCCTGGGCATTCGACAGGACGCTGCGTCTTTGGGACAGCACAACCGGCGAGTGTTTGGGCGAGCTCAAAGGGCATGCCGACATTTGTATCAATGGCGCGGCACCCTTGGCCGACAAGCGGCTGCTCTCTTGGTCGGAGGACAAAACTATTCGTGTGTGGGACAGCACGGATGCCGTGCATATCGAGGGAATCGAAGGGCACTCCAATATCATAGAGGATACTGTGCCCTTGGCCGACGGGCGACTGCTCTCTTGGTCGCGTGACAAGACTCTGCGTCTTTGGGATAGCACCGACGGCGTGTGTTTGGCGGTGCTCGAAGGGCACACCGATGGCGTCGCAGGCGCGCTGGTCTTGACTGACGATCGACTGCTTTCATGGCCGGATTTCAACCGGTCGCACGAGAACACGATGCGTCTTTGGGACAGTGCCAGCGGTGCCTGTCTGGCCGTGCTTGAAGGACATACTTTCGCGATCCGTGGCGCTTTTGCCCTGGCCGACGGACGGCTGCTCTCTTGGTCCGGGGACGAGACTCTGCGTCTTTGGGATAGCACAAGCGGAGCCTGCGTGGCTGTGCTTAAAGGGCACGCGGATGACATCGGAGGCGCACTTGCCTTGACTGATGGTCGGCTGCTCTCATGGTCGGGGGACAAGACTCTGCGTCTTTGGGACAGTCGCAGCGGTGCCTGTCTGGCGGTGCTTGAAGGGCACACCGGTCGTATCGGAGGTGCGCTTGCCGGTGGTGTCGGAGGTGCCCTGGAATTGGCTGACAGGCGACTTCTCTCGTGGTCGCTTGACAAGACATTGCGTGTTTGGGACAGTACCAGCACAAAGTGTCTGGCGGTACTCAAAGGGCACACGGACCATATTCACGACGTGCTGGCCCTGACCAATGGACGGCTGCTCTCTTTGTCACGGGACAAGAGTCTGCGTCTGTGGGACAGCGCCAGCGGTGAGTGTCTGGCCGTGCTCAAAGGGCACACCAACTGGGTCGTTGGCGCGCTGGCCTTGGCTGACGGGCGACTGCTCTCATGGTCGGAGGACAAGACGTTGCGCCTTTGGGACGGCATCAGTGGTACCTGTCTGGATATGGCACCCGAAGATCAGGCTGCCAGCCGACACCCGGAGTGGCTTTATGAACGAAGTAAAGTGTGGTATCCTCACACGGTTGTCGGAGATTTTTTCGTCGAGACCTTGGCTCGTTTAGCGCGCCTTCGTTACGCAACCATCGTTCCATACCTTGCTAGTTGGCATGCCGAATCAGATTCAATTGCTCGTTGCCTGTTCGCAGACGGCACCATAGTTGTCACGCAGGCGAGTGGCCAAGTTTGCATCCTAAAATTATACGAGGGCAATCGTCGTATTACACTAACAGAGACCGCAGCCCTCATTGCTCCGCAAAGGAAGAAGTCGGACGAGGCGCAGCAACTCGCCGCCATTTACGGGTACAAGGCACTGGCAGGAGAGGTTGAGCCAAAGGTGAATGCGCTACCCCAAATCGGGCAAGAGCACGGAACGTGGGAGAACCCCACTTTCTCCTCTCCAGCACCGACTTCGGCACAGCCAACTTCTCCGCGTACCCCTTTAACTTCCAAAACCCGCGATTCTGCGGCGACCGCGTTGAGACGTGGCCTTTGGGAGGCCGCCGCGACCTATCTTGAAAAACTGCTCCAGCAAGGCGAGCCAGTTGAAACCGTCGCACCAGACCTTATCAAGTCACTCCTCAATGCCCACGAGGCGCTTTCTCCCACCACCGTCACCCGTGTCGAAACTCTCCTCTCCCAATTGGATTCCGCCGGCCACACCACGCTTGCCGCCCCACTTCGGCAGCGACTCCAAGCCAAGCTCTGCGGTCACCGCAAGAACCAGTGGAAGTTTTGGTAATTAACTGAGAAATCCCTTTGTGGCTGTATTAGAATTTGATCACTTAGTGCTGTGGTAATGCTGCCTGATCATCTTGAAGACGATGGATCATGTGCGTGGAGCCATGCGCGGCGAAAATCGGCTCTACCTCAATCGCGCCGTCGCCGATCCCCAGCTTCAAAAATCAGCCCAGAATCTGACCAAGGCTGTGGATCGCTATGCGGAAGACCTGATTCTCGACGCGCTCCGGCAAAAATTCCCCAAGCTGCCCGGCGTCAAGGCTTACACGGTTTCTTCCGATGAACTTGCCATCAAGACCTTCCCGGAAGGCGCCAGTGAGAGCACGGCGAACCTGGTCGTCTTCATTGACCCGATCGACGGCACGGAGTTCATCGAATCGCTCCAGGGCGGTTGGTCGTTGATCGCCGTTTATGACCGACGGGCGAATGGGGTTCCAACTCCGTCATCCAAGTGGCGGCGGGCTACGCCCATGTGGCGATTGAATTCGCCAAGGGCTTCGCCACCTACGACATTCTGCTCGGACTGTACTTGCCTATAAATAGAGCGGATGCAAACGCATCCGAAGAATTATCCAACCAATCTGCCTGATGAAGAATGGGAGCAAATCAAATCGCTGGTGCCCAAACCCAAGTCCGGCCGGGGCAAAAGGGGGCGTCCAGCCTTGGATCGCCGAGTCCTGATGAATGCGATCCTCTATGTGGTGCGCGGCGGGTGCGCCTGGCGGCTTCTGCCCGGAGACTTCCCTCCCTGGCAGACTGTTTATGGCTACTTCCGCCGCTGGAGCCAGGATTGGACGTGGACCTTCATCCACGACGTCCTGCGGGACTGGCTGCGCAAGAGCGAGGGGCGGGCGGTCTCCCCAACGGCAGCTATTATTGACAGCCAATCGGTCAAGACGCCCGATCAAGCCGGGGAAAGCGGCTGCGACGCGGGCAAAAAGATCAAAGGCCGCAAGCGCCACCTGGCGGTGGACGCCTTGGGCTTGATTTTGACGATGGTGATCACCAGCGCCGCCGTGCAAGATCGGGACGCCGCCAAGACGCTCATCCAGACCTTGATGGGCCTGTTTGGGCGGCTGCAGATCATTTGGGCGGACGTCGGTTACCTCGGTTCGCTGGTGCAGTGGGTCAAACGGTTGCGCCCCTTTGGCAAACTGCACTTGGAAATCGTCCGCCGGTGCGACCGGTCCGATGGCTTCAAAGTTCTGCCCAAGCGATGGATCATTGAGCGGACCTTTGGCTGGCTGGTCAAGTCGCGGCGGCTTGGCCGGGATTATGAAGTTCGCTTGGATCATAGCGAGGCGATGATACGGATTTGCATGATTCGCCTTATGGTTAGACGGCTTGCGTCAATATGAATTGCCCATTTTTAAAACACGCTCTTAGCGGAACAGGTGGTCGAGCTGCTCAAGAAGAAATGAAATCGATGGCCCAACGCAACCGACCTGTTTTCCAGGGGCGGTCGAGTGGCTCAAGGCGGATTTTTGACTCGACAAAATTATGGGGTCCAGCTTAACTGGCTCTTGTCCACGAATGGCGGAGGAATATGAAGTGCATTTTTCTATCACATGTAGAGGAAGACTGGGGTGTCGCGCTTGAATTGGCCGAAAAGCTGATGGCATTGGGCTACAGCGTTTGGTGCTATGAGAATGATGCCCTGCCGGGGCCGTCGTACCTGTTGAACACCCAGCAGGCAATAGACGAATGCCCTATATTTCTGCTGCTCATTTCATGGCAATCTGTTGCCTCCCATCAAATCACCAAGGAACTTGAGCATGCTCACGAGCAAGAAAAGCAGATCATTCCAGTCCTACTCAATATCTCCGACAAGGACTACAAACGAAAGATGCCGCTTTGGGCGCAGATTGTGGGAACAAACACTTCTATCCCCATTTCTGCGGGAAAAGTGCAAGACGTGGCGCGTCGCATCGGCCTCGGCATTCAGCAACTCGGATTCGCGCCGGAGTCCGCAGCGACTGCTGCTGAACCACATGGCAAGAACGCTGGATCAGGACTTCCTGCCGGTGGCGTCTTGACGGCAGAGTCACAAGCCGATGGGAAAGCAAGGGCTCCAGAACAACCTACAGCAGCCCCCCGCCGCTGGCGTAGGGTGCTGAAAACTACGACTTGGTTCCTTTTCTACGCGTTGAGTGTGCTCTACTTGGTTGTGGCCATCAAGCAGAAAAGTGACGCTGATGCTGATTGGTTCTCACAGATCGCTGTCTCCGGGTGGTTGTTCCTTCTTGGTTTCGGATTTCAGACTTTTTGGGGTGGTATCCAGCAGTCGAAATATGGAATGCTTCGATGGTTTGGTAGAATTATCAAACTGGTGGTGGGCTTCCCACCGGGCGACAGATGGTGGTGGCGCATCCCCAAAATCGTTTATATTTATTTAGTCTCGTCTGGCGTTCTGATGGGACTCGCTTCTCTTGCAGCTTTCCTTTTCAATGGGAATACGGGGAACTTCGACATGGACAAGCACATGTTACTTGAGTATGCGGGATTTCTTTTGGGTGCACTTACTGGCTTCCGTTGGCTAAGTCTTTTTATGCCTTCAAGACTCCCTTCTCACGAGGAAAAGAAATTAATGAAAAGAGCGACTGGTTTTGCATCTTTGATTTTCTTGCTCGTATCGCTTGGTGGACTGATATGCCAGTACGAGAGCCTCGATGGCGAGAGGCATTGGGGAATTCCAGCATCGAAGGACAGCAAGGTAGTCGGCTACCGGGGCTCGGTCGAGCAGATTGATACAGCTGCGAGGACTGTGCTCGAACGCAACGGGAAAATGATCTTGGATAATGCAGTGGATAATATTTTTCAGGCCAGAATCAGGGAGCGCAATGTCTGGGCGAGGATTACCAAGGTGGACGACACAGTTGCCCAATTTGAAGTGCAAGTTCGTACAGGCTACGGCACTGGTGATGTTTCGCTGGCGGCTGAAATTGTCAAACAGATCGCCCTGCAATTGACCGTTTCCCCGGAGCAGACAGCGCCAGGCTCCACGAATCAGGACAGTCAGCAAGCTGCTCAAGGTGAAACCAGCAACAATGCCAACCAGGACCGGGAAAGATTTAAAGCAGACTCGATCTATTTCGATTTCGAGAGCTCGATGATCAAAGCCTCGGAAGAATCCAAGTTGCAAGAGCTGGCGACTTGCCTTAAAGATAATAAGAGTTTCGAGATTGTGATTATCGAAGGAAACTGTGATGAACGCAACACTGAGAGATACAGTCTTTCCCTTGGTGAGGCCCGTGCCTTAGCCGCCCGCGAATACCTCGCCTCTCTGGGGGTCGATCCTGCACGCTTGAAGACCGTGACCTATGGATCCGCCCACCCCGTTGACCTCGGTCACGACGAGTCCGCTTGGAAGAAGAACAACCGTGTCGACTTTATCTTGGTGACGCCAAAATAGGCGAAAATGTAAGATGGGGTGTTGTTGAGGAAGCCGAGCGCGACAATCGCGCCATCCGCATCGGCCTGATGCGAACTGCAATATGGACGACATGGCCGTCCCAAGCCAAACTGGCGTTGCCCGCACTTCGAGGATTGCCTTGTGCAAGCTCGCCATTCCCGCTAAGTATAGGGCATGCCCGGTGAAGATAAAATTCAGGCGCAAGGCCCTTCCTTCAAGGACCGGCAAATCCGTGTCTTCATTTCCTCGACGTTTCGGGACATGCAGGCGGAGCGGGATTGTCTTGTGAAGTTCATCTTCCCGCAATTGCGCAAGCTCTGCGAATCGCGCGGCGTCACCTGGGGCGAGGTGGACTTGCGTTGGGGCGTAACGGACGAACAGGCGGCTGAAGGCAAGGTTCTGCCGATTTGTCTGGAAGAAATCAAACGCTGCCGGCCTTACTTCATCGGTTTGCTCGGCGAACGCTACGGGTGGATTCCCGAATCAATACCGGCAGAGGTCATCGAACGCGAGCCGTGGTTAAACGAGCATCTGCACGGTGAAAAATCCGTCACCGAACTGGAGATCATCCACGGCGTTCTGCGCAAAGAGAAGATGCACGGACATGCCTTCTTCTATTTCCGTGATCCGGAATTCGTCAAAACAGTCCCGCCCGAACAACACCAAAATTTTGTGTCCGAAAATGACGGGAGTGCGGAGAAACTGCGACGGATGAAGGAACTGATTCGGCACGCCCAAAGCGAAGAAGTTTGTCAGCTACACGAAAATTATCCCGACCCGAAAGCGCTCGGCGAACTCGTCCTCGGTGATCTCACGAAGGTCGTCAACGACAACTGGCCCGAAGGCTCGCAGCCCGACCCGCTCGATCGCGAGGCGATGGATCACGAAGCCTATGCCCAAAGCCGCGAGCGCGTTTACATCGGACGCCAGGAATATTTTGACCGGCTCGACACACACGCCGCTGCCAATGACACCCAGCCCCTCGTCGTCCTGGGCGAATCCGGTTCCGGCAAATCCGCGCTGCTGGCCAACTGGATGGGGCACTACCGGCAGGCGCATCCCGACGCCCTCGTGCTGCAGCACTACATTGGCGCGACGCCTTACAGCGCCGACTGGGCGGCGATGCTCCGGCGGGTGATGGGCGAATTCAAGCAGCGGCTCGGCATTGCGCAGGATATACCCGATCAGCCCGACGCCCTGCGCAGCGCCTTTCCCAACTGGCTCTACATGGCGGCGGCAAAAGTGCAGAGGTCAGAGGACGGAGGTCAGAAGTCAGAAGGTCAAGTTGCCGGACTGTCAAAAATCGTCATTGTGCTCGACGGATTGAACCAGTTGGAAGACCGGGACGGCGCGCCCGACCTCCTGTGGCTGCCGCCCGTCCTGCCGGAGAACGTGCGGCTCATGGTCTCCACGCTGCCGGGCCGGCCGCTGGATGAAATCCAGAAACGCCACTGGCCCACACTCAAGGTTGAACTGCTTTCCGCCGACGAACGGCGAAAACTCATTGGCGAATACCTCGCGCAACATGCCAAAGCCCTCAACGCCGCGCGGCTGGAACGCATCGCCACCGCGCCGCCCTCGGCCAACCCGCTTTACCTGCGCGTGCTGCTGGATGAACTGCGGCTGGTTCGCACGCACGAGGAAATGGAGGAACGCATCGGCGACTACCTGAAAGCGGAATCGCCCTCCGCACTTTACGAAAAAGTCATCGTCCGCTGGGAACAAGACTACGATTCGGATTTGGTGCGCGACACGCTCTCGTTGCTTTGGGCCGCGCGCCGTGGCCTGACCGAAACAGAATTGCTCCAGGCGTTGGGCAAAGACGGCGAACCTCTGCCGCGCGCCAAGTGGTCGCCGTTGTTCCTTGCCATGTCGGACGGGTTGGTGAGCCGGGGCGGGTTGCTCACCTTTGCGCACGAGTTTCTGCGCAAAGCAGCTTGCGAAGCCTATTTGCCCAATGCAGCGAATCAGCAAACGGCTCATTTGCGGTTGGCGGACTATTTTCAAGAACGGGAGGCGACACCGCGCCGGACCGATGAACTGCCTTGGCAACTGGCAGAGGCCAAGGCGTGGGAGCGGCTGCAGGCGCTCCTGACGGATCGGGTCTTCTTTGCGGAGGCTTGGGAACGAAATCAGTTCGAGGTCAAGACCTATTGGGCAGAGATTGAAGCCGGGTCGGCTTTGCGGATGGTTGAGGCCTACCACGCGTTGGTTGAGAGTCCGGATTCGGAGTTGGACAAAGGCCATTTGTGGCGGTTGGGGCTTTTGCTGGGTGACACCGGGCATCCCGAAGAGGCGCTATGCCTGCGTTCGGCATTGGTCGAGTATTTCAGAGAGACGGGTGATTTGAGTTTTCTGCAAGCGGCGCTCGGCAATCGGGCGTTGATTTTGCAGGCGCGCGGGGAGTTGGACGGGGCGATGGCGCTGCACAAGGAAAACGAGCGGATTTGCCGGCAGTTGGGCAATCTGGACGGCCTGCAAGCAACGCTCGGCAATCAGGCGGCTATCTTGTATGCGCGCGGGGAGTTGGACGGGGCGATGGCGCTGCTCAAAGAGCAACAGCGGATTTGCCGGCAGTTGGGCAATCTGGACGGTCTGCAAGCGACCCTCGGCAATCAGGCGAATATCTTGCAGATGCGCGGGGACCTGGACGGGGCGATGGCGCTGCTCACAGAGGCAGAGCGGATAGGCCGGCAGTTGGGCGATCTGGACGGCCTTCAAAAAACGCTCGGCAATCAGGCGTTGATCTTGAAGGCGCGCGGGGATTTGGACGAGGCGATGGCGCTGCTCAAGGAACAGGAGCGGGTTTGTCGGCAGTTGGGCAATCTGGACTCCCTGTCAAAAAGCCTCGGCAATCAGGCGTTGATCTTGCGGGCGCGCGGGGACCTGGACGGGGCGATGGCGCTGCACAAGGAGAAGGAGCGGGTTTGTCGGCAGTTGGGCAATCTGGACGGCCTGCAAGCGACGCTCGGCAATCAG
>Ga0181538_10005100_pt1 | contig 11948 bp, 10 predicted proteins | sample PEATcosm2014_Bin_40_FD_119773 | JGI IMG/M metagenome (GOLD analysis project Ga0181538, IMG submission 119773) | Peatland microbial communities from MTU Mesocosm Facility, Houghton, MI, USA - PEATcosm2014_Bin23_30_metaG | ecosystem: Environmental > Terrestrial > Soil > Wetlands > Peat | place...
CAATGGCCTGGTCCGCGCACATCTGATCGCGCTCTGCGCCGATCATGGCATTGCCGAGGTTCGCGCCGCGGGACTATTGGCGATGATGGGCGTGTTCGATCTGATCGGTAGCACCGCCTCCGGCTGGCTGACCGATCGCTTCGATCCACGCAAGCTGCTGGTCATATACTACAGCCTGCGCGGTACCGCGCTGGTATACCTGCCCTACTCCAACTTCTCCCTCACCAGCCTGTCGATGTTCGCGGTATTCCACGGCCTGGATTGGATCGCCACGGTCCTGCCGACTTTGCGTCTCACCACCGAGGCCTTCCGTGAGACGGCCGCCGCGATGGTGTTCGGATGGATCCTCGCCGGGCATCAACTCGGCGCGGCCTGTGCGGCATTCCTGGCGGCCTATCGGCGCACGCTGCAGGGCGACTACGTCGACGCTGTTGTATTCACCGGCTCCGCCGGCATCAGCACCGCGGCGCTAGCCTTGCTGATCGGCCGTCACGGCGCAGCAAGCGCACGAGCGCCGCCGGCAAGAAGTGGCGGCGGCGGGCACCGCCAGCGCCGCGGCAACACCCTTCTGGCCACGAACAGGCCGCTGATCGGAATATCCGCTAGGGCTTCGCGCAGCCGGCGCTCGCAGCACTTGTAGTGCTTGCCGGTGGTCAGCACATCGTCGAACAGCACGATGCGTGCACGCGGCGGTTTGAGACCGAGCACTTCCCGGTCGAGCCCGATGACGCGATAGAGCGCGTCGGCCGTCAATCGCCGGGCCCTGGTATGGTCCGGCGTCGTGCCCTCGGTCTGATACAGCAGGCCACGAAGATCCAGGTCATAGTTGTCAAAAGCGGCCGCCAGAATGCGCTGCAAGCGATCGTCATAGTCGGCATCGCACGTCGGCCTGGACGGCGGTATCGGAATCCAGGTGGCGGACTCGACTGACGATTGGCTCAGGGCGCCACGCAGAGCTCGCGCGATGTCGTCGATGGCTCGCAGCTTATAGTGCATGCGGCGCGGGTCCGCCGCTGCAATCGAGGGCAGGCACTTGAGATTGACGATCAGCTGATTGACCTGGCTCGCCCGATAGCCGCTGCCCGGGAGGTATTCGGCCAGGCACTGACACTGGTCGGCAGCCGTAAGATAAGGATGATCGGTGCGCACGCTGTCGTCGAGCGCTACCGTGCCCTCGAATGCAGTCCTCATAGCGCGAAATCCCGGTCGGCCGCATCGCGCTCCAGCGCCACCACCGGACGGCGGTGCTCCGCCGGCGAGTTCTCCGCCAGCGAGTGCTGCGGCGAGGGCTGCTTGACCCGCGACGACTCCTTTTCATTGGCCTGCCGCTGCGCGAAGTCCGGTTGCTGCATCGCCTGACCTCGCAGCTGCAACCAGGCTTCCCGCGCCTGGCGCCGTACCTCGTCGAGATGGAGCCCCGGGGACGGCGCCTGTACGGACGATCGCTCCGCCGCTCGCGCCGCTCGCTCCTGCACCCGAGCGCGATAGCGCTCCCGGATGCGCTCGGCGACCTCACTGCGCAGGCCGCGGCGCTCAATGTGGATCGAGGCAAGCGGTATTCTCGGCCTGGGCTCGCGGTCGATGCCCTGCGCCCGCAGGCTGCGATGGTCTATCCGCACTTCAAGACCGGCAGCCGCCAGCGCCTGGTTGCTCAGCGCCGCCCAGCGTTCGCGGATCGCCTTGAATTCGGCAATACCTGCCGGCAGCCCGCGCCGCCGTCGCTCGGCGCTCGCCATGTCGATTCCGGCCTTGGCGCCGAAGCCCGCCGGCGTGACTTCCCTGGTAGTCGCGAGTAAATGAGCGTGGTGGTTGCGGGAATCGCCCGCCGCACGCGGTGCATGCACCGCCAGATCGACGGCGACATTGTAGCGGTCGGCGAGCTCGCGCGAAAACGCCAGCGCGAGCTGCAGGCGCTGAGCGGCATTCAATTCGGCGGGCAGCGCGACCTGGTATTCGCGCGCGACCCGGGAATCGCGTCGCGGTTCCACACGTTCGGCGGCGTTCCACAGGCGCGCGCGGTCCGCGGCCCAGGCGCTGCCCGCGCCCTGGAGCCTGGATGGCAGCAGGATCTCCTTGTGGCTGACATCGGTGCGGCGCGAATAATTGTGCAACACGCCGGTGCGCTCGTCGCGGATGCGCTCGCCGGCGCGATAGGCCGCGGCGGCCGTGGCGCTGCGACCGGCACCGCGTGAAATCGACTTGATCTGCAGGTAGAAGATCGCCATGGCTAGCGATCCGCGGGCAGCCGCAGGCCGACGCGCATCCAGCCCCTGGAGGATGCGGTCTTCAGGTAGCCGCTCAGGTCCGGCAACTGCTCGAGCTCGGAGGCCAATACTGCGCTTTCGAGGACCTGATGCTCATTGACCTGCATCGAGCGGCGTGTGCCACGAATTGGGAATAGCCCGTCGCGGTCATGCCCGCGCGACGTCTGGCGCCGGATGACTTCGCGCTCGCCAATCAGGCGCGAGGCGAACTGCGACGTGCCGCCCTGCTCGCTGCCCGAGCAGCGCAGGATCAGCGTATTGCCACAGTTCTCGACGATGATCAGGATTACCGCGATTGGCGTCAGCCACGCCAGAATGTTGTTTTGCAGTGCCGTGGCTCCCGTCAGGAAGGGCGACGCCTGAGCTGCCGCGAGCCCCGGTAGGATCAGCGCCGGCAGCTGCAGCGTCACTGCGACGCTGCAGCGACTGCGCGACCTGAGCCGATGGAGGCGATTGGCGTTGTTCACGAACATGACTCTCCTTCCGCGGAAACCCCGCTGACTCATTCACTTCCAGCGGCGCACGCTGGATGGGCCGGCCGTGCTCAGGCGACGTTGGAGACGGCGCTGCGCGGGGCCTCGCCGTCGCGCCGCAGCTCAAGCTCCTCGCGCTTGACCTTTCCGGGCGCCCCGAAGCGGAACCCCTCCACAACGAATGAGTAGTCGTATTGCTTCTCGCCCTGCTGATCGGTCCAATTGTTGGATCGAATCCTGGCGTCGACAATCAGTTGATCCCCCTTGCGAGCATTGCTCGCAATCGCCTCGCCGAGCGCGCCGAAGGCGACGAACCACAGACTGGTGACGATCTCGCGTGCGCTTCCGTCCTCGTCCTTGCCGGCGTAGTCGTTGCCGATGACACAGAAGCGCGTGTAGCTGATGTCGCCCTTGGCCACCAGCTCCGGATTCTTTGCAAGATTTCCGATCGCGGTAAGTTGGAAACTGTTCATGCTCATTCCCCTTGGCTGTCCGATAGCGCCTGATTCACCAGGCGCGGAGGAGTCTAGCGATCAGGATCCGGGGTGCCTGCGGCGGTTTTTCGCGCGTTCGTGCAGAAAGTCCGCTCTGCATTCAAAGCGCACACCGGCGGCCAATTCGGCTGATTTGCGCCAGAAATTACGCTCGAAATTTCCAGCTGGCAGCGGCCCACGGCACGTCATTGATGTATCGTGCGCGCATCGATTGCTCGGAGACCCGTGATGCCAGGACAACCCGCCAATCCCGCCGCCGCGGCGATTGAACAGTGCGTGGATGAGGTCGATGATTTCATCGAGACGCTGGAGCGCTATCCCGAGTCGGTGATCGCCTTGGCGCTGCGGATCCATCTCGGCGCGCTGCTGCGCGCGATGGTCGACGACGAGCTCTGCAGTCGCGAGGAGGTACGCGAGTTTGTGATCGCGCTCGAGCAGGAAGCCCTCGGTGGCGGCGGCATATGAGGCCGTGGCGCTTACGTGACGGAGCTTTGGCGGCAGGCACAAGCCCCAGCGGGCGCGGTGTCGCGCCAATTGTCAAAATTCCGCGGTCGCCGCAATATGCCGGCCGTGCCACTCGAGACCGGGACCCCAACGATGAATGCAAACCCTGGCATCGAAGCCGTCATCGTGCCGCCGACGCACGATCTTGGCGACGGCTTTCATGTGCGCCGCGCGCTGCCTAGCAGGCAGCGGCGCATGGTGGGCCCGTTCGTTTTCTTCGACCAGATGGGTCCGACCGTGCTGCGCGCCGGCACCGGTCTCGATGTGCGTCCGCATCCCCACATCGGACTGGCGACCGTGACCTACCTGTTCGATGGGGAGATCGTCCACCGCGACAGTCTAGGCACCACACAGACGATACGGCCGGGCGAGGTCAATTGGATGATCGCCGGTCGCGGTATCGTGCATTCCGAACGTACCGCGGCTGATAAACGCAGCGCCGAGTCGGCGCTGTTCGGCATTCAGACCTGGATTGCCCTGCCGAAGGCACAGGAAGAGCGGGCTCCGAGCTTTCGTCATCACGCCGCCAGCGAGCTGCCGCTGATCGACGGCGAAGGCAAATCGCTGCGACTGATTGCCGGATCGCTCTATGGCGCACGCGCACCGGTGGCCACGTTGTCGGACATGTTCTACGCCGACGTCACACTGGCGGTCAATGCGCAGCTGCCGGTGGCTGCCGACTACGAACAACGCGCGATCTACGTCATCCGAGGCCGTATCGACATCGACGGCAGTACTTTCGATGTCGGCCAGTTGGTAGTGCTTCGTCCCCAGCGGTCCGTCACCGCACGCGCGCTCGCGCCAGCACAGGTGTTACTGCTCGGTGGCGCACCCATGGATGGTCCGCGGCACGTCTGGTGGAATTTTGTCTCGAGCTCCACGGAGCGCATCGAGCAAGCGAAAGCGGATTGGCGCGCCGGGCGGCTCGGCAGCGTGCCGGGCGATATGGAATTCATCCCGTTGCCGGCGGCACCTGCCGTGCAGACAACGCCGGTGGACTATCCCTGATTCGACATTCAAGTCGTCTCTGATCTGCCGCGATGTCGTATTTCGACGCGCAGCGTGACGGCACCAGGGCGTGTAATTGCTGCCCGGGTCGCCACCTTGACCGCACAGTATCGGTAACCTATCTTGGTGCGAGCGCTCTCAGGCTCGACGACGGATGGGGCGGTCAGCCGTGCCACTTGATCAGCGAGCCGAAGGAAACGCCCTGATGAATTCGAATCTGGTCATGAATCGATCGCGCTCCGCGCAGACGACTCAGGCGAGCCCCAGCCAAGATCCTCCCGTGGCGCTCGCGGATCTGTTCAAGATCGGCATCGGACCTTCTTCGTCTCATACGGTCGGGCCGATGAAAGCCGCCGGATTGTTCCTGAACCATCTCGGGGCCCACCAGGCTAACACTCATCGCCTGGTCGCAACGGTCTACGGTTCGCTGGCCTGGACCGGCAAGGGGCACGCCACGGACAAGGCGTTGATGCTGGGTCTGGCCGGCGAAAGAGCCGATGCAATCGATCCGGACAGTGTGGAGCAGAAGCTCCTCGCGATGCGCACCAGTCGCCAATTGACATTGCCGGATGGCAGATCGATTCAGTTCGATCCGACGACGGACATCGTGTTCGATACCGTACAGAGTTTCCAGCGGCATCCCAACGCGATGACGTTTGAGGCGTTCGACGCGGCCGGCCGCCGCTTGCACCGTGAACTGTGGTTTTCCATCGGCGGCGGATTCGTAGAGCAGGACGGCGCCGGCAGGCCCGCCGCCGGCCAGTCACCGGTGCTGTTTCCATACGACAATGGGCAAACCCTGCTGGCCCTTGGCCGCTCGAGCGGCCTGTCGATCGCGGCCATGGTGCTCGCCAATGAGACCATGCAGCGATCCGAAGGCGACACGCTGGCCGCCATCGACCAGATAGCCAGCGTGATGCACGCGTGCATCGAACGTGGTCTGTCGCGCGAAGGGCCGCTGCCGGGTGGGTTGAAGATAAAGCGGCGCGCCAAAGGTCTGCACGAGAAGGCCGAAGCTGCCCGACGCCACAGCAATCGCACTGGACTGGACGCGATGAACTACGTATCGGCGTTCGCGATCGCCGTGAACGAGGAGAACGCCTGCGGTGGTCGCGTCGTGACCGCACCCACCAATGGGGCGGCGGGAGTCGTCCCGGCGGTATTGCGCTACTACCGCGATTTTTGCACGCCTGCCGACCGGCAAGGGGTAGCGAATTTTTTCCTGGCCGCGACTGCTATCGGCGGCATCATCAAACGCAACGCCTCGATCTCAGGTGCCGAAATGGGTTGCCAGGGCGAAGTCGGCTCGGCTGCGGCCATGGCGGCGGCGGGTCTGGCCGCGGCGCTGGCCGGCAGCAACGAGCAGATCGAGAATGCCGCCGAGATCGCGCTCGAGCACCACCTCGGAATGACCTGCGATCCAATCGGCGGTCTGGTGCAGATTCCGTGCATCGAACGCAATGCCTTTGGCGCCATCAAGGCGATCAATGCCGCCTCGATGGCCCTGCACGGCGATGGCACTCATCGCGTCTCGCTCGACCAGGCCGTCGAAACGCTGCGCCAGACCGGCACCGACATGCAGTCGAAGTATCGCGAAACATCCCGCGGCGGCCTGGCAGTCAACGTGCCTGAATGTTAAAGCCTCAGTGCGTGCCTGGAGCGATGCCGTAGTGGCCGCGCCGTCTTCGCTGACTCGCAGCGACCGCGAACTGCTCGATGTGAATCGCCGCTTCTACGACCTGCTGTGGTCCGGCGCGCGTCTAGTCGAGCCGCAGCGCTTCAACACCTGGCCGCTCGTGAGCTCGGTGCTGCCAAACTCGCGGCGGCAACTGGAAGTCGCCCCGGGTCTGAGGCCGCGGTTGCCCCTCGAGGCAACGCAATTTGTCGACATCAGCGTGCCGGCGCTCGCGACGTTGCGCGCACGGGGCGCGAGCGTGATGCTCGGGCTGGTGTCCTCACTGCCGTTCGCGGACGGCGCGTTCGATCTGGTCTGCACGCTCGACATCGTCGAGCACGTGGATGACGACGATGCGGCGCTGTCGGAGATCGCGCGCGTCGCAGCGCCCGGAGCCGTACTACTGCTCTCCGCGCCGCTGCATCCCTCGCGCTGGACGTCATTCGATGACTTCGTGGGCCACCGACGGCGCTATGAACCGCAGCAGCTGTTGGCGAAGCTCGCGCGGCACGGCCTGTCGGTGGAGCGCAGCGGCGTCTATGGGATGCAGCCGCGCTCCTCGAGACTGCTCGATTTCGGCATGTGGTGGCTCACCCACCATCGCGAACGGGCGATGTGGTGGTACAACCGCGCGCTCATGCCGCTCGGCGTACGCTTTCAGAAAAGGCTCGCGCTCGCGCCGGGCATGATCGATGCCACGGCGGTCGACGAAGTCCTGCTCGTGTGCCGCAAGCAAGCAACTCCGTCAGCCACGCCAATGGCTCCTGAACTCGCACCGGCGTCATCGCACTGAGTGCGGAGCGAGCCGGCGGCGGCGCTGGTACCGCAGCGCGCCGCGACAGTTCGATCCGCGCCGGCGTGCTAGTGGCGGAACGTCGCCGTGATACCGAAAGTGCGCGGGGTGAAGGTGTAATAGCTGTACTGTGGTCCGGCCGTGACCGGCGGATAAGTCGGATTGTAGGTGTCGAGGAAGGTCCTAAAGTAGTTGGTTGTGGTATGGGAATTGAGCAGGTTGTTGATGAAAAACGACGCTCCCCAATCGCCAAAACTCGTGCCGGTGCGAAACTGCACGAACGTCGTCGAGGGCAGCGTCGGAGAGATCGGCGTGGTGAATACCTGGTACTGGGATGAGCGCGGATCCTGAATCGCCGCCAGCCAGGGGTTACGGCTCTCGAATTCATAGTCGAAGCGTACGAAGCTCTTGTGCGTCGCAATCACGAGGTTGTACTGCGCACCGAGCGTCACATTCCACGGCGGGTTGGTGCCGGGGCTGCCGTTGATCGCAGCCTGGCCCGAAATCGCATCGCCAGCTACTGCAAGATCATTCTTCGAGTTGTCGACGAAGCGCGCGCTGTTAAAGCCCAGGGCGGCTTCGAGCGCGATCGGTCCGAGCGCGGCTTCGGCCTGCAGATCGAAGCCCTTGGACACCGCCGTGCCGAGATTATCCGTGAACTGCAGCCCACAGTTGCCCGTGACGTATACGTTCTGCTGGATGTTGTTCCAGCGGATGTAGTAGACGCTCGAGGCGAGCTTGAACACGTTGTTGAAATTGTCCTTGGCGCCGATCTCGAAGCTCTGCGTCGAATCGGATTTGTAGGTTGGCGGCGCCTGCCCGCTTGCATAGCCCATTTCCATCAGCGGCGGAGAGCAGAACGAGGGCAGCGGCGGGTTTGCGCCGCCCTCGCGGAAGCCTTTGGCGTAGGTGGCATAGAACAGGTGACCGCCGTTCGGTGTAAAGGTGACACCGGCCTTCGGCGTGAACGGCGTCTCGCTCTGGGAGCCACTCGACGGGCCGACCGGGCCGTAATTCTCCGGTCCGTCGGTAAAATGCACGATGTCGAACGAGGTGCGCGCCACGCGCCCGCCGAGTGTGAGCTTCCACTGATCGGTCAGGGCGTAGCTCGCCTCGCCAAAGCCGGCCAGCTGATGATCGTGGGTGGTGTTGATGTTGTAGTAGTCATCGCCGTTGGCGAGCAATGGATAGCCGTAAATCTGCACTACGCTCAGCCCGTACTCGGCTTCGAGCAGCGCATTGGCCATCGGATCGTAGATCTGCTCGGTACTGACCTCGCGACTGACCTGCCAGAACGCCCCCGCCGTCCAGGTCAGCGGACTAGAGGCATCGTTGGACTGCAGACGTATTTCCTGCGTGACGCTGCTCTGCTCGTTCTGGACCGTGGCCGGGGAGCGGTAATCGGTCAGTCCGGGCGGCAGGTGCACGCCATAGTTATCGATCAGCGGATAGTAGGCAGGATTCACATCGACGGCAGCGGGATTGGCAGGCCAGCCGAGACCCTGGTACAAGCTCAGGTTGTAGTCGGTGCCCTCGTAGCCGGTCAGTTCATTGCGGTTGTAGTACGATGTGTTGGACACGAGCCGCGCCGGGCCCAGATCGGCCTCGATCTTCAACGCCGGCAGGTAGAAGCGATCCGGCACGGGCGTCTGGTCGGGATTGGCATTGTCGAAGCGACCGGCCGACGGGTTCGAATAGTCGGGCCAGTAGGTCGACACGTCGTGCTTCTGATCGTTCTGATAGAGAATACTCGGCGTCACGGTCAGCGCGCCGATCGGCCGCCAGATGCCGGCCAGCCGCAGCACGACGTCGCCTTCGCGGTTGGCATTCGAGTCCACGACTGCGCCGGTCGTCGGGTCGACGCGATCGATCCAGCCGCCATCGTGGCGATACCAGACACTGACGCGATAACCGAGCTCCCCGTCGATGATCGGCCCGCCGTGTGCCACACCCGCCTCGTAGCTCGGATCGCCATACTGGGTATACGAGACCTCGCTGCGCGCGTAGGTGCTGTCCTGGGTCAAGCTCGGCTGCGCCAGAATGTAACGCACCGTGCCGCCCTCGGAGCCGGCACCGAACAGCGTGCCTTGCGGCCCGCGCAGCACCTCGACGCGGTCCAGGTCGAAGGTCTTGGGCAATGCATCATCCGGGTTGAAGCCTACCGAGCGCATCTGGATCGGCGTGTCGTCGATGTAGATACCGGTGGTACCGGCACCGCCCGAGGACGAGATGCCGCGAATCGATATGGCATTGGTGCCGGTCTGATCGATCGACACGCCGGGCGTATAGCGCACGATGTCGGTGAAATCCTTGATACCCTTCTCGTCCATATCCTCCTGGGTAAACGCACTGACGCTGACCGGCACCTTGCTGAGTGATTCCTCGCGCCGAGTTGCCGTGACGACAATCTCTTTCAGGGCACCGGCGCTTTCTTCGACTTGACCTTCCTCCGGCGCCGGCGCGTTCTGGCCGAGCGCGACGCCGCACGCACACAGCGCCAGCGCCACCCCAGGCAGTACAAGCTGCAGCCTGCGCGCCACTGCGAAAATAATCGCTTTCATGAATCCCTCTCCCCTGAAAGTTTTCCGGTTACGCTTCCCGAGCTTCGCGCCTCGGGCCCCTATCCTATCCGTCCCCGCTCATGCATTGAGCAGCACCGCCGCATCGGCGCCCCAGCTGACAAATACTTCGTCGCTCCAGTCGATCGACCACTCCGATGTGCGCCGCTCATTCTGGGAAAACACCGTAATCACCTTTCCGGTTGCGGTCTTGATCCGATACGTCGAGCGGTTGCCGAGATAGCCGAGTTCCCACACGGTCCCGCGTAGCTGATTGACACGGGCCGCGCCGACCGGCTGCTTGCTCAAGCGGATCTTCTCCGGCCGCAGGGCCACCCAGACCCGCTGGCCGATGCTGAAACGCCCGACATCATCGACCAGCAGATCGCCCCCGGTTTCGATGCACTGCACGGTGATCAGCCCCGGCTCACACGCGGTGACGGTGCCTTCGAACAGATTGGTCGTGCCAACGAAATCCGCCACGAAACGGGTGCTGGGGAACTCGTAGATCTGCGACGGCGTGCCGACTTGCAGCACTTTCCCACGCTCCATCACTGCGATACGCGTGGCGAGCGCCATCGCCTCGTCCTGATCATGAGTGACCACGATGAAGGTGATGCCCAGCTGATACTGCAGATCCATCAGCTCAAACTGGGTTTGTTCGCGCAGTTTCTTGTCGAGCGCCGACAGCGGCTCATCCAGCAGCAGCAGCTTGGGCCGGCGGATCAGCGCTCGGGCCAGCGCTACGCGCTGCCGCTGGCCGCCCGAGAGCTGGTGCGGCTTGCGCTGCGCCAGCGCTCCGAGCTGCACCATGTCGAGAGCCTCCTGGGTGCGCCGTCGGCGGGTCGCGCTGTCGAGCGGCAGGCGCTTGATACCGTAGCCGACGTTGGCCTCGACGCTCATGTGCGGAAACAGCGCATACGACTGAAACATCATATTGACCGGCCGTTCATGCGGCGGCACATCGCTCATCTCCATGCCGTCGATCGAGATCCTGCCGCTGCTCTGGCGGGCGAAGCCCGCGAGCATCCGCAGCAGCGTCGTCTTGCCGCAGCCGGAGGCGCCGACCAGCGCGAATATCTCGCCCTTATAGATCGCCAGATCGACATTATCCACGGCAGTGAAGCCGCCGTAGCTCTTGCTGACGCCCTCAATGACTACCTGCGGTGTGGCGGTGGGATCCAGCCAGGGGCGATCGACGAGCGGTTTGAGCTGGTTTGCGATCATGCCCGGTGCGTACTCAGTAATCCGCCGGCGGCGAGGCGCGGCGCCGTTCCGGCGCGAAGAACGGCCGCTCCACGACTTGCGCGCGCGCCATGCGCCGCTCCCAGATCAGCTCGCGGTTCAGGTAGATCTCGGCCCAGATCGTGCGGCCGGTCTCCATGTGTGGCGCATCGACCATCGCCAGCGCGATGTTGCGCTTACAGGTCGGAGACCAGGTGGCCGAGGTGACATTGCCGACCGGGCGCTTGCCCGATTGATCGGCATACAGCAGCGCGTTGTGCGCCGGCTTGTTGCCCTCGATGTCGAGTCCTACGAGTCGCCGCCGCGGCCCACGACGTTGCTCCTCAAGCAGCGCGCGCCGCCCGGTGAAGTGGCCCTTGTCGAAGTCGACCAGCCAGCCCAGTCCGAGCTCAATGGGCGAGCGCTCGGTGCCTACCCTCAAGCTGCGTTCGCTGGAGACGAAATCGACGTTCGGCAGCAGAAATCCCGCCTCGATGCGCGCCATGTTCAAGGCTCGCGAACCGATGGGCCGAATCGCGCACTCGTGCCCGGCTTCCATCAGAGCATCCCATACGCCCTCGGCATCCTCCGGGCGCATCCACAACTCGTAGCCCAGGTCGCCGGTGAAGCCGGTGCGGGAGACCATGATTTGGCTGTCGGCGCCGACGGCCGGTGGCAGCACGAAATGTGCAAGCTCGAATGGCTTGAGTCGCTCGATCCCGGCTAGCCCTAAGGCCTTGAGCACGGCGCAGGAAGTCGGACCCTGTACCGCCAGGGCCGCGGTCGCTTCCGTGACTTCGCTGATCTGCACGTCGAAGCCTAGACCGGAGTCGAGCAGCCAGTCGAGCTGTCTTTCACCAGTGCATAGCCGGTACTCCGTGTCGCTCAGCCGAAACACCGTGCCGTCGTCGATCAGGTGACCGGCGTCATTGCACCACACGCTGTAAGCGACCCG
>Ga0181538_10005101_pt1 | contig 11946 bp, 11 predicted proteins | sample PEATcosm2014_Bin_40_FD_119773 | JGI IMG/M metagenome (GOLD analysis project Ga0181538, IMG submission 119773) | Peatland microbial communities from MTU Mesocosm Facility, Houghton, MI, USA - PEATcosm2014_Bin23_30_metaG | ecosystem: Environmental > Terrestrial > Soil > Wetlands > Peat | place...
CGGGAGAGGGGGAGCGGCGGGTGGGAGCCGGGGAATGAGGCGGGGGAACCCTAAGAACAAGCAAGGAACATCCTAGGAACATGCTAGCAACATGCTTGCTACTATTGGACTGATCTGGGGATGCTACGGTGCTGCTTCGGCCCTGGCTTTACTTCTCCTTCGCCTTCCCTTTCTTGACGTGGGCTATGGAACCCGGTTTCATCGCAGGCAGACACGGTCTTTATGGCGAAATACACGATTGCATGGCTGCCAGGCGACGGCATCGGCGTGGATGTGCTTGAGGCGGCGAAGGTTGTTCTCGATAGGATCCAGCTCGATGCGGAGTATTTTCCAGGGGATATTGGCTGGGATTTCTGGTGCCAGGAGGGCGATGCGTTCCCGCCTCGGACCATTGAGCTGCTGAGGCATGTCGATGCGGCGATTTTTGGCGCCATCACCTCCAAGCCTGCCAGGACCGCAGCCGCCGAACTGGCGCCTGCGCTTCAAAATAAGGGGCTGACCTACCGGTCGCCGATTGTGCGGATGCGGCAGTTGTTCGACCTCTACATCTGCCTTCGGCCTTGCAAGGCGTATCCTGGCAACCCGCTCAATTTCAAGGAAGGCATCGACCTCGTGGTTTATCGCGAGAACACTGAGGATCTTTATGCCGGGGTTGAGTTTGCCCCGGTGCCGCAGGAATTGGCGGATACGCTCGAGAAGCTGGCCAAGCCGTTCGCGGCCTTTGCCAAGTTGCCGCTGGATGAATACGCCGTCTCCTGCAAGATCAATACGCGGGCGGGGTCGGAGCGGATCGTGCGGGCAGCGTTTGAGTTCGCGCGGCAGCACAAGCGGAACAAGGTCACTATCGTGCACAAGGCCAACGTGGTGCGCGCGACGGACGGGCTGTTCCTCGAAGCCGCCAAGGCGGTCGCGCAGGAGTTCCCCGAGATCCGAATGGATGACGCCAACGTCGATGCGATGACGATGTGGCTGCTTAAGAACCCCTTCAACTACGACGTGCTGGTGGCGCCGAACCTCTACGGGGACATCATCTCAGATCTGTGCGCTCAAATGGTCGGCGGGCTGGGCTTTGGATGCTCGGGCAATATCGGCACGAAGCTGGCGGTGTTCGAGCCCACGCACGGCTCAGCGCCGAAATACGCGGGGCAATACAAGGTGAACCCGATCGCCACGATCCTGGCCGTGAAGATGATGCTCGATTGGCTGGGCGAGTCTAATCATGCCTTGGCCCTGGAGGGCGCGGTGGCGGAGGTCATCAAGGAAGCCAAGGTGCGCACCTACGATATGGGCGGGTCGAGCACGACCTTGCAGATGGCGGAGGCTATTGCCCAAAAGCTCTGACCGGCCACCCAATCACCGCGGAACACCCTGATTTATGAAAAAAACCACTCTCCTACGGAAAGCTATCATGGCCCGGCGCGCGGTTGTCGTGCCCGGCTGTCACGACGCCTTGAGCGCCAAGGTCATTGAAGACTGCGGTTTCGAGGCCATCCAAATCTCGGGCTACGGCTTGGCCGCGTCGATCCTCGGCAAACCAGACGTCGGGCTGGTCCAGATGAAGGACGTGCTCGATACCACCTGGAATATTGTCCAGGCGACCCGCATCCCGGTCATGGCCGACGTGGATACCGGCGGCGGCAATGCCGTCAACGCCGCGTGGGTGACGGAGCGGCTGATTGCGATGGGAGTTGCCGGCATGAACATCGAGGACCAAGTCTTTCCCAAACGTTGCGGCCACATGGCGGGCAAGGAAGTCATTTCGGCCGAAGAGATGGCCGGCAAAGTCCAGGCCTGCGCCGATGTCCGCAAGCGGCTCGACCAGGACTTCATCATCAACGCCCGCACGGACGCCTTCGCGGCCCTCGGGCTGAAAGAGGCTATCCGCCGCTGCAATCTGTATCTGAAAGCTGGAGCGGACCTGGCGTTCATCGACGGCATCAAGACCAAGGCCGACATCAAGGCCGCAATCAAAGCCTTGGAGGGCCCGCTCTCGGTAAACCTCATGGATGGCATTTCCGGGATGAAGACGGAACTGGTGCCCATCCCGGAATTGGCCAAGATGGGGGTGGGCCGGGTGTCGATCCCGGTGGCTTCGATCATGGTGGCGCACAAAGCGCTGATGAGCTTCTTCACCGCGCTCAAGAAGTCGCCCACCGGCATCCTGGCCGGGCAGACGCAATGGGTCTCGTCGTTCGAGGAGTACACCGATTTCGTCGGCCTCAAGGCCTACCGCCAACTCGAAGACCAATACCTGCCCAAAGACCGCATGGAGACTAAATACAAAGGTACGGCTACAATTGTGGGCTGACATCGCGGGACTAACCTGACTATGAGCATGACTGTCGTTGAGAAAATACTTGCCCGCGCTGCCGGTCTCCCCTCTGTGAAGGCCGGGGACGTCGTGGAGCCAAAAGTCGATCTGGCCATGTCGCATGAGAATGCGGCACTGGTGATCAATCAATTCCTGGAGATCTATAAAGGCACGCCGCTGCCGCCCCGCATGTGGGACCCGAGCCGCGTGGCGGTGATTTTCGATCATCGCGTGCCGGCGGAGTCGCCGAAGACCGCCTCCAACCAGAAGAAGGTGCGCGAGTTCGTCGGCGCCCAGGGCGTGGGGAAGTTCCATGACATCCGGGGCGACGTGGGCGGCATCTGCCACCAGATCCTGCCCGAGAACGGCTACGTGCGCCCGGGCTACGTGGTAGTGGGGACGGATTCCCACACGACCAGCCACGGCGCGCTGGGGGCGTTTGCGTTTGGCATTGGCGCGACCGAGATGGCCAGCGTTTGGGCGCTGGGCAGCGTCCTGAATGTGGAAGTGCCGGCAACCATCAAGGTGGTCGTGACGGGCCCCTTCAAGAAGTTCGTCGGGCCGAAGGATCTGATCCTGCACCTGATCGGCAAGATCAGCGCGCAAGGGGCGAACTTCAAGGTGCTGGAGTTCCACGGGGAGACCATCCGTAATATGTCAACGTCCGGCCGGCTCGTATTGTGCAATATGGCGGTCGAGGCGGGGGCTACGGCGGGCATCGTCCAGGCGGACGAGGAGACGGCGCGGTACCTGCGCGAAGAGGCGGGCGTGATGGACGCGGTCGAACCGGTATTGCCGGACGCGGACGCGACCTACGAGAGCATCATTGAGATCAAGGCGTCGAAGCTGGAGCCACAAATTGCATGCCCTCACACGGTGGATAACGTAAGGCCGATCGACCAGGTGGCCGGCAAGAAGATCAACCAGGTTGTCATCGGCTCCTGCACCAACGGGCGGCTGGATGACTTGGCAATCGCAGCCAAGATCATGAAGGGCCAGAAGGTGGCGCAAGGCACGCGCATGCTGATCTTCCCGGCCTCGGCCAGGATCTACCGCCAGGCGCTGAGCAAAGGCTACGTCGGTGTGTTCATGCAGGCCGGCGCCGTGGTGATGAACTCCGGCTGCGGCCCGTGCCTGGGCATCCACGAAGGCGCGCTTGGCGATGGCGAAGTGGCGCTGTCCACCACCAACCGGAACTTCAAGGGCCGCATGGGCAACCCGAACTCCAAAGTCTATCTCTGTTCCCCGGCAGTAGCCGCCGCCTCGGCCATCACCGGCGTCATCACCGATCCCAGGAAGAAGTGACCCATTCACGCACCACGCGCCGCGCATCACGTCTCACGTTTCACGCATCACGTTTCACAACTAGCTCCTCACTCTCATGCCTACCGTCGTATTCAAAGTCGGCGACGACATATCGACCGACATCATCTATCCGGGTCGCTACATGGCCACCGTGCTGCCTACAGAAACGCCGCAGTTCGCGTTTGCGGACGAGACCGCGTTCAATGCGAAGCTCAAGGCGAAGCAAGTTCCGCCGGGCAGCGTCATAGTCGGCGGCAAGAACTTCGGCTGCGGCTCGTCGCGCGAGCAGGCGGTATCCTGCCTGAAGGGGCATGAGCTGATCATCGTGGCCAATGACTTCGCCCGAATCTTCCTGCAGAATGGCATCAACCTGGGTCTGCGCATGATTGTGTGCCCCGGCGTCGAAGCGGCTGAGGGAGACGAACTGGAGCTGACCTCGGAGGCGGTCGTCAATAAGACCAGTGGCAAGCAGTTCAAGGTTGACCCGATGCCCAAATCCCGCCAGGTGATCATTGACGCGGGTGGGCTGATTCCTTACACACGGACGCGTTTGCTCGAAAGGGCCGCCACCACGTGAATCCAGGAAACGTGTAGAACTATGTCTCTCCAATCCTCCCGCCTTTCACGACGCAGCTTTGTCGAAAACTCCGCCTTGGCCTTCGGCATGCTGGGCGCCGCCGGCCTGGCGCCGAGCAACAGCTACGCCGCTGATGCCGTGGAGGCGTCCTCACTCGCGGCCACGTCGCGCGTCAACGCCCGCCAGTCTGGCGCGAAGGGCGACGGGAAAGCCGACGATTCCAAAGCCTTGCAGGCTGCGCTCGACGCAGCCCAAACCGCAGGCCCGATCTGCTTCGTGCCCGGCGGCATTTACCGTTTGGATGGGCCGTTAACGGTCCCGGCGGGGGTGACTTTGTGCGGCGCTTCGGGCGGCGTGCCGCATAGCGAGCACCCCATTGGGACGGTGCTGCTGGCTTTTGCCGGCCGCGGCCAGGCGGAGGGCGAGCCGCTGATCACCCTCAAACCTAACGGCGTGGTGCGCAACCTGGTGATCCATTATCCCGAGCAGGCGCTTCCCGAGGTGGCGCCTTATCCGTGGTCCATCCGGGCCGATGGCGAGCTCTGCCAGATTCTGGACGTCACACTGACGAATCCTTACCAGGCGATCGATGTGGGCAGCCGCTGGAACGAATTGCACCTGATCCGCAACGTGTTCGCCTGCCCGCTTAAGATTGGGGTTTACATTGACCAATGCACTGACATTGGCCGCATTGAGAACGTCCACTTCAACCCCAACTTCTGGACGCGCATGGCGCTGAAGCCTGGCTTCAGCGGCGGGGACATCCAGGGGTACCTGGAGAAGAACCTGGTAGGCTTCAAGATCGGTAAGACGGATTGGGAGTTCATCAGCAACAGCTTTGTCATCTTCCCGAAGATTGGCTTCCACTTCGACGACTTCGGCCACGGCCCGGGCAATGCCGTGATTACTCAATCCGGCAGTGACATCTGCCCGGTGGCGGTGCGCGTGGACCGCACGCAGGCGCACGCGGGCGTGGAGTTTGCCAACGCGCAGTTCATGGGTGCGCTCGAAGTGGGTCCGCAGAATCTGGGTCCGGTCAAGCTCGCCAACTGCGGCTTCTGGGGCACTGCTGCGACCCGCGAACACGTCCGCCACTCCGGCGCCAGTTCACTGCTCCTCACTGCTTGCCATTTCAATGGCTGGGACCATGCGGGCAAGGGCGACCCGTGCATCCGGGCCGCGGGCGGGCGGTTGGTAGTGAATGGCTGTGAGTTCATGGACCAAGGCAAACACGCCATCACCCTGGAAAAGGGGCTGAAGGCCGCCACAGTCCTCGGTTGCATGTTCCGCGGGCCGCAGGCAATCACAGACCAGTCAGGCGCTGACGTTCAGATCGGCCTAAACACGAACCACTAGCCCTAACGCCGTTCGGACGCTCGGTGTTGGTGCTGTTTGCACTCTGGCATCTGCCATTTGCGATCTGGTACTTGCTCAAGGAGCGGGCGGCGCAGGGCAATCAGGCTTTTTGCCCGGTAAGTTTTTCCAGGAAGCCCCTGGCCTTGGTGGCTGCGGCTTTCACGCTCTCAAGGGGGCCGCGCGCCAGGCACTCGACGATCAAGGGCCCGTGGGTGAAGCCGCCCTGCTTCAGGCGAGCGAAGACTGCCGGGAAATCCACCTTGCCTTCTCCAATGTTGACCAGCACCTCCTTGGGCGGGAGGAAGTCTTTGACGCTTATCCCGACCACCAGGCCGTCCACGGTGGCGGCGTCCGTCACGGGGTCAAGCTTGCCGTCCGAGTAATAGAAGATGTTGCCCGGGTCGTACCACAGGCCGAAGTTCTTCTTGCCGACCAGCTCGATCGCTTTGCGGCACTGCGCGCCGGTGGCGTTCTGGCCGCCATGCGGCTTGATGCTGAGGCCGACGCCCTTCGCGGCAGCGTAGTCGCAGCACTCGGCAATGGTCTTGTAGTAGAGCTGGTAGAGCTTCTCGTCGCCGGTCCCGCCCAACATCAGGTTGGGACAACTGCAAATGACTGCATCATCGATAAGCCGCTTCAGGCCGCTGATGCCCGCCTCAAGTGAATCCGTTACCAAGAAGTCACCATAGACCGAAAGCACTTTCAGCCCTCGCTTCTTCGCGGCGTCACTCACGGCCTGGACTTCCTCGGGAGGGGTGGTGGCGTTAATCATCACCCATTGCTTCGTGTTGGTGGTCAGCAGGCCGACGTATTTAAAGCCCGCCTCGGCGATGGCGTCGAGGGCCACCGGATAGTCGAATTGATCGAACACCCGGGTGTAACAGCCCAGTTGCCAGGCTGGCTTGCCCGCGGCGGCAGTGTCGGCGGCAAATAGGGACTCCGCCGTCGAGGCCACCGCTCCGGCGGCGCCAAGCGCGGCAGTCCGGGCCAGAAAGGTCCTGCGGTTGATTGGGTAATCAGTGCTCATAACATGGTATCGCTCACGAATGGACAGCACATTCCAAAGCCAAACGGTCAGGCTGGCAAGCGCCGAGTTGCCCCTGGGCAGCCCCCAAAAAATAATTGAAGATTCCTGTTGACGGTTTTCGATTACTGTTGTAATCCTTCTGTAGATTACAACTGTAAGCGTAAGGAACAGACTATGAAGAAGACGCCGCGAATCTCGGAGACCGAATGGGAAGTTATGAAGGTGGTTTGGGCGGAGGCCCCTTGTTCCGCGGGTCAGATCATCGAGCGGCTGACCGGCGCCGATCCCACCTGGCATCCCAAGACGGTGAAGGCCTTTCTTAACCGGCTGGTGAAGAAGCGGGTGCTGGGGTTCCGGAAGGAGGGGCGCGCGTATCTCTACCGGCCGCTGGTCCGCGAGGGCGAGTGTGTGGACGCCGCGAGCGAGTCGTTCCTGGAACGGGTGTTCGGGGGCTCGCTAAAGCCGATGCTCGCGCACTTCGTGGAACGCAAGAAGCTCTCGGCGGCGGAGGTAAAGGAGCTGAAAGACTTGCTGGAAAAGCGTGAGCCGGGGCGCACAGAACCATCAAAGCAGAGGTGACCTATGCAAGCATTCTTTGAAAACTATCATCTTCCCTGGCTGCTGAAGGCTTCCGGCCAGGCAGCAGTGCTCATTCTGCTGGTGCTGGCCGCGCAATGGGCCTTTGGCCGGCGGCTCAGCCCGCGGTGGCGTTATGGCCTCTGGCTGCTGGTCGTGGTGCGGCTGGCCCTGCCGTGGACAATCCCGTCCCCGGTCAGTGTCTTTAATCTACTGAACTTGTCCAATGCGTCGGCGGCGGTCGGCAGGTTGCGGCCAATCCCAGAATCGCAGAGGCCCCTTGCCCCATCAACCGCAGTGGTCCCGGCGGCGCCACTCTGGGAAGCAGTGCCGGGAACGCCTGCGACCACGGCGACAGGTTTCAGCGTGAGGCTGTCCCACTTGCTGCTGGTCTGGGCGGCTGGTGCGGTCGCGCTGGCGGTTTGCCTGGGGTTCACGCACTACCGGCTGGCGCGGAAAGTCACGCCGTGCCGTCCTTTGATCGACGCCCGCCTGATGAACCTGCTGGAGGATTGCAAGCAAGCGATGGGGCTGCGCGTGCCGGTGACGCTCGTGGAAACGGCGGCGGTGGGCAGCCCCTCGCTGTTTGGGTTTGTGCGGCCGCGCCTGCTGCTGCCGGTCGGGCTGACGCGGGGTTTCTCGCAGGAGGAACTGCGTTTTGTGTTCCTGCACGAGTTGAGCCACATCAAACGCCAGGACATCCTGACGGGCTGGCTGATGACAGCCTTGCAGATTCTGCACTGGTTCAACCCGCTGGTGTGGCTGGCGTTCCACCGGATGCGGGTGGACCGCGAGCTGGCGTGCGACGCGCTGGCGCTTTCGTATGCGAAGGAGGAGGAGAACCAGCCGTACGGACGCACCATCATTAAACTGCTGGAAGGATTTGGCTGCTCGACCTGGGCGCCGAGCATGGCCGGAACCGTAGAGAACAAGAACCAAATGAAGGAAAGGATCAGTATGATCGCTAAATTCAGAAAGACGAGTCATGGGCCCGCGTTGGCGGGCGTGTTGTTCATTGCCCTGGGACTGGTAACGTTGACGGACGCGCAGACGGGCGGGAAGTCCTCCCCGCCCGAGGCGGCGGGTGGACAAGCGCCGCACATTGTCGCCACCTCGCCCACCGTTGGGGCGACAGACATCGATCCCGGGCTCACGGAGATCACTGTTACCTTCGATCAGGACATGGGCGCGGGGTTCTCCTGGACGGGCAGCGGTCCGGATCACCCTGTGACACCGGAGGGTCAAAAGGCGCAGTGGCGGGACAAGCGCACCTGCGTCCTGCCGGTGAAACTCGAAGCCGGGCACTACTACCGGGTGGGCATCAATTCGCCCAGTCACCGGAACTTCCGTAGCGAGGCGGGCGTCTCGGCCGCGCTGTCGGCCATTTATTTCACTACGCAAGGGGCGACCGACGAGCAGAAACTGCAAATGACCCCGCCGAGAATTGTCGCCACTTCACCGGTGGTCGGCGCAACGGAAGTTGATCCCGCCGTCACGGAGATTACGGTGACCTTTAACCAGGAGATGGACAGCGGCATGTCATGGACCGGGGGCGGGCCGGAGTTCCCGCCGAGTCCCGAGGGACAAAAGGCGCAGTGGCGTGACAAGCGCACTTGCGTGCTGCCGGTGAAACTTGAAGCGGCCCACTTCTACCGGGTGGGCATCAACTCTAAGAGCTATCAGAATTTCTCCAGCAGCCACGGGCTGGCCGCGCTACCCTCCGCCATCTATTTCACCACGCAGGGGGCCAGCGACGAGCTCAAGGCCATGACGTTGGTGCCGCAGGTGGTCAAGCTCGACCCCTTTAATGGAGCGCAAAATGTCAGCCCGGCGGTGACGGAATTGCGCGTCACGTTCAGCGTCCCGATGGGCGGGGGCTGCTCGTGGTGCACTGTGAGCGACGACGGCGCCGATTACCCGAAAGGGCCGGAAGGCAAGCGGGTCTATTGGACCGAGGATAAGATGACCTGTGTATTGCCCGTTGAGCTCAAGCCGGGCATGACTTATCGGCTGAGTCTCAATGCCCCGGAGTTCAAGAACTTCCAGAGCGCCGGCGGGGTGCCGCTGGAGCCGGTCGATTACACCTTCAAGACGAGCGCGAACTAACTTCAGGAGAGATGGAACTGCTATGGTCACTAAACTCAAGAAGACGAATCGTTGGCCGGCGCTGACTGCCGGCCTTATCACCAACCTGGCTCTGATGGCCCAGTCCGGTGGGCTGTCGTCCGCTCAAGCGGCGCAAGGGGCGCCGCAGATCGTCTCGACCACACCCGCCCGCGGGGCCTCGGACGTGGATCCAAGCCTCAAGGAGATCACCGTCACGTTCGACCAGGACATGGAGGAAGGGATGTCGTGGACGGGCGGAGGCCCGGAGCTTCCCCCGATACCTGAAGACAAGAAGGCACATTGGCGCGACAAGCGCACGTGCGTCCTGCCGGTGAAGCTCCAGAGCGGACGCCACTACCGCGTAGGCATCAATTCTATGAGTTACCGGAACTTCCGCAGCGCCTCCGGCGTGCCCGCCCTGACCTCGGCCATCTGGTTCACCACCTCGGGCACCAGCGACGAACCGAAGCGCGACGCCCAGGCGCCGAAGATCGTCAGCATGAAGCCACCTACGGGCTCGCAGGATGTCAGTCCTGACATCAAGGAGTTGCGCGTCACCTTCAGCGTGCCGATGGGCGGGGGCTTTTCCTGGACGGGGGGTGGTCCGCAATTCCCCACCAGCCCAGAAGGAAAGAAGCCGTTCTGGACAGAGGATCACAAGACCTGTGTGCTGCCCGTCGAGCTCAAACCGAACTCGCAATACCGGCTGGGCCTCAACAGCCCGTCGTATAAGGGCTTCCAGAGTCCCGCCGGGGTGCCACTCGCGCCGGTGGTCTATACCTTCAAGACGAGCGCGAAGTAATCGAAGATAGAAGTCAGAAGGAAGCGCCTCCCCGCGTCTGCGGCGGGGGGGGAGCGTTGCGTTGGAATAAGCCTCATCCGGATCGGCGGTTCTGGGCGGGGCAGGCAGCGGCAGTTTCTGGCCCTGGATGCGCTTCACGTCGCTCAGGGAAAAGGGCCGACCGGGCGGCATATCAGGCGGCTGGAGGCTGGCCGCTTTCCCAGGACAAAGTGCGGCTGGAGATGGCACGCAGAAGCGGCGAATATGACTGCTTCATCAATGCCGAGAAGCCGGGCAAGCCCTTGCATAAGGCCTGTGACCCGCTTGCTCGTGGAAACTTTTGCATTTTCTCTATTGCTATTTCCCATCTCCTTAATAAACTAGTCGTTCCCTTAAAGAACGGGATTTTAATTGTGACCTATTGTATTTTAGAAACGGGAAGCAAACAGTATCGCGTCAGCGCGGGCGACACGTTGGAAATCGAGCTCTTGGCCGTTGAGGCTGGGCAGCCGGTGACTTTTGACCGGGTCCTCCTGGTCAACAACGAGGGCAAGCTCGCGGTGGGTTCGCCCACCGTGGCCGGCGCGACCGTGGTGGCCGACGTCGTCAAGCACACCCGCGGCGAGAAGAAAATCGCGTTCAAGATGAAACGCCGCAAGGGCTTTCGCAAGACGATCGGGCATCGGCAGGAACTGACCGTAGTTAAGATCAAGGAAATAAAGGCCTGACCCGGTCCTGTAATCACCCGTCACCGATTACCAATCATCCCTCATTAATTAAGAGTTTATGGCACACAAGAAAGGTCAAGGCAGCGTCCGCAACGGGCGCGACAGCGTCAGCAAGCGGCTGGGCGTCAAATGTTATGGCGGGGAAACTGTCACCGCCGGCAGCATCATCATCCGCCAGCGCGGCTCGAAGTTCTTTGCCGGCAAGAACGTCGGCACCGGGCGCGACTGGACGTTATTTGCCCTGGCGGACGGCAAAGTGGCTTTCGACAAGGGCAGCCGCCGCGTCAATGTGCTGAAGGAAGCGGCTCCAGCGGCGAGCTAAGCGGCGCGCACAACCCTTTGCGGCGAGGCGTTGGCCTCGCCGTTTCTATTTCGGGGAGAACGGAATGCCGCAATACGCCGCTTATTCAGATGTTCATTGACGAAATCAAAATCTGCGCGCGGGCGGGCCACGGCGGCAAAGGGTGTGTCGCCTTCCAGCGCGAGAAGTATCGTCCGAAGGGCGGGCCGAGCGGCGGCAACGGCGGGCGCGGCGGCAACGTCATCCTCGAAGCCGACCACGACCTGAATAACCTCATCGCCCAATACTACCATCCGCGCCTCATCGCGGCGGACGGCGAGTTCGGCATGGGTAACGGCATGGACGGCCATGCCGGAAAGGACCTTATCATTAAGGTTCCCTGCGGCACGCTGGTGTGGAGATTGCCCCAGGAGATTGGCCCTGAAGGAGGCGGCGAAGTTCAGCCCAAGCCGTCACGGGCCGCGCTGCGCGCCAGTTCCCGCGAGCGTTTCTTGCTGCGCGTGGCCGCGAGAGAACGCGCCGTGGAGGTTGATCTCTCCCGCGAGGGAGACGATTCAACGAGTGCCGCCGCGGCGAAGCCCAAAGGCGAGCTGGTGGTTGATCTTACGGAGAATGGCCAGAGCTTTATCTTGTGCAAAGGCGGACGCGGGGGCTTGGGAAATCGCAACTTTGCCACCTCGACGCATCAAACCCCGCGTTTCGCGCAACCGGGAGAGGAGGGCGGCGAGGGCAATTTTCTCTTCGAGCTGCGCATCATGGCCGAAGTCGGACTGGTGGGGTACCCCAACGCCGGCAAATCGACCTTGCTGACCGCCATCTCGCGCGCCCGCCCCAAAGTCGCCCCCTATCCCTTTACGACTCTCCATCCCCAGATCGGC
>Ga0181538_10005105_pt1 | contig 11936 bp, 11 predicted proteins | sample PEATcosm2014_Bin_40_FD_119773 | JGI IMG/M metagenome (GOLD analysis project Ga0181538, IMG submission 119773) | Peatland microbial communities from MTU Mesocosm Facility, Houghton, MI, USA - PEATcosm2014_Bin23_30_metaG | ecosystem: Environmental > Terrestrial > Soil > Wetlands > Peat | place...
AATGGCTTTTCTGATCTTCGGCCAGAACCACAGGGCGAGCAACACGCATGAGATAGTACCTCCTATCTCAGTTACGCGCCCGCGCCGATTAGGTTCGTTTAATTGTGGAGAGGTACACTAGCGTGGTGGGCGCGCCACCGGTAATCGGCACCGAAAACACGGTACCGTCGTTGCCCGTGCCTAGTTCGGTCGTGCCGTAAAGGGTGCTGCCGAGGGCGGTGAGTCCGGTGTTCGGCTGACCCCCATTGCTGCCATTGAAGTTGACCAGTGTGGTGAGCCCGCCACCGGTAATGGGAAGCGAAAACACGGTGCCGCCGCCATACGCCCCGCCCCCAGCGGTAGTGCCGTAGAGGGTGCTGCCGATCTGCGTCAGGTCGCAGTAGGGGCCACCCCCATTGCTGCCATTGAAGTTGACCAGTGTGGTGAGCCCGCCACCTGTAATGGGGAGCGAAAACACCGTGCCGCCGCCATAGGCCCCACCCCCAATGGTGGTAGTGCCGTAGAGAGTGTTGCCGACGACGGTAGGGGCGCAGTAAGGGGCAGCCCCATTGCTGCCATCGAAGGCGGCCAGAGTGGTCAGTGTGTATTGCGCCAACGCCGGCGAAGCCGCCCCGACGGCGAACAGCATAGCCGGCAGAAATTGTCGTGTTCTGCTAGAGGAACCAAACGCGACGCGAATTGCTTCCATGATTACCCTCCCGCGTCCCCGGCGCGCCGTCCCTGACTTGCGGAGAAATCAAAGTCTTGAATCTCGGATGAATATAATCCTCACACGGCCGCTGGATTCCGCAATAGGGGAATTACCTACTTTTGTGCAAATGAAACCTTTGAATAATGATGGTCCCTGCCGACCGAAGTCGGCAGGCCGCGAAAGAATCGAGGGTCTATGCCCCTTACGCATGCCGCATTTCGCGCCAATTTTTTGTGATCCTGCTAAAATCGGCGATTCATGGCCAAGGGCGACGATGAATTCCCGCTGCTGAAATATGTCGATTCGCTGGTGGAGAACCTGCGGAAGCTGATCCCCTCGGCGGTCACGGGAGAAGATAACGACGCGGTGCACGATGCGCGGGTGGCGACGCGGCGATTGAAGGCGGCGAGCGATCTGGTCAAAGGCGTCGTCTCCGGGCGATCCCGCAGGCCGTTCAATCGCGTGGGGAGATTGCTGCGGCGACAGCTTGGGCCGCTGCGCGATCTGGACGTGATGCTGGAACATCTGGGCGAGTTCAAGCAACCGAAATTTCAGCCGGCGATCCAGTGGCTGCGGGAGCGGCTGGGGGAGCGGCGGCAGGAGGCGGTGCAACGCGCCGGTCGGAACGCGCCGCCGGCGCGGATGCTGGCGCGGCTCGGCACGTGGTGGGGCCTGCGCCATGAGATCGAGATCGCCCACGATTCCATCGGCGAGTTGCTGAGTCAATCGGTGCACCTTCAACTGGATGCGTTTGTCGAGCAGGCGGATGACCTGATCGGAGCCGGGCGACATGATCCGCACCCGCTTCGGATCGCCGGCAAATCGCTGCGGTACACGCTGGAGATGGCCCGCCAGCACGGCAACCGCCTGCCGAGGTCGGTGGTTGGGCTGTTCAAGCGGATGCAGACCGCTCTGGGGCTGTGGCACGATTACGTCGTTCTGGCCGAGCGAATCATGCGGGAATCGGTTGAATGCGATTTGGCGTTGCACAATCCGCGGCTCCAGGTGGAGTTGTTGGGCGTGGTTCAAATGTGCCTGCGCCGGTCGGAATCGCAATTGAAGAAGATGGCCGAGCTATGGAAAACGAACGGCCAATCGCTGACGCAAACCATCCGCCAGGCGTTTCCGCTGACGGAACATGTCGAAGCATCCGCGGAAGCGGCGCCGGCCGTGGCCGAATCCGGCGCGGCGCCGGCGGCTTAGCGGCAAGCAAAACAGAAAATCATATCGGCCATAGAATTTTGCAATTTTGGCTGGTTTTTGGGGGCGCTGACACAGTCGCGGTTTTTGATAGCGCCAGGGGCGACATTGTCAGCGTCAGCGCCCGAATTGGCGCGAAATGTCGTTTAACGCGAACCTCGAAACTGGGATTGGGCGCGAATGGTCCCTCTATCTCTATAGCGGGCGGGTGAAAGTTTTGGTGCTGTTTTCTGGAATTCTTGGAATTTTTATTGGAATTTTTTGAAAAGACAAAGCCCCGCATGTACATGCGGGGCTACGGAATGCGACGTTGCTGCATGAACTCGAAGGTTGAGATTACGGCAGCGTGATCGTCTGGCCGACGCGGAGGGCGCTGGGGGTCAGGCCGGGGTTGGCGTCGGCGATTTGATGCCACTTCTTGCCGTCGCCGTAGTGTTGGGTGGCGATCTTCCAGAGGGTGTCGCCCTTCTTGATGGTGTAGGAGTTGCCGGAGGCGGCGCTGGAGGCGGGGGTTGAGGAAGAGAGGGCCGGATCAGGCGTCATGGTTTGGACGGGCGCCGGCGGGGCGTAAGCCACGGGGGTGGGGGCGGGGGTTACGTCCAGGGCGGCGGAGTCGGTTGCGGGCTTGGGCTGCTGTTGCTGGCAACCGGTGGCAATGAGAAGGCATACGGCTATGGCGGGTATCGCAAATTTCACGGCGTACTCCTTGCTGGTAAGAGTCATGAAAACCTATGACATCTTGACTATTATCGGACGGCTGCGTTGTCCGGCTTTAATTCTCGCGTTGCGGCGGTCCGGAACGGGTTTATGATCGGAATATGGTGGAAAAGCTGGTGATCCTGGGCGTGGTGATGGCCGGCATCGGCGCCGCGGCCGGCGGGGCGTTGATCGCGATCATGGCCAGGATGCTGGTGCGGCCCAAGCGGATGAGCGATGCGCGGGCGCTGGTGCTGCTGCATCGGCTGTCGCCGGGCGATCTGGGTTTGGAATTTGAGAACGTCTGGTATCAGGTGATCGACGAACAAAGCGGCGGGAAGCTGAACATAGCGGGGTGGTGGATTCCAAACGTTGAAGCTCGGGGGCGATGCGCGGTGATCCTGCACGGATATTCGGATGCGAAGGTTGGGGGGATCGCCTGGGCGCCGCTGCTGCGATCGTTGGGGTTCAACGTTTTGGCGATCGACCTGCGAGCGCATGGCGAAAGCGGGGGGGCCAACACGTCGGCGGGGTTTTGGGAACGGCACGACGTGAACCAGGTCCTGGACCAGACGAAAATCGCGCGGCCGGGCCAGACGCGGCGGATTCTGCTGTTCGGGGTGAGCCTGGGGGCGGCGGTGGCGGCGGCGACGGCGGTGATGCGGGACGATCTGTGGGCGGTCATTCTGGAAAGCCCGTTTGCGACGTTTCGCCGCGCTTCGGCCAAGCACGGGGACAATCTCGGCACTCCGGGCGCGTTCTTCCAGGAGAACGCGTTTCGGCTGGCCGAGTGGATGGCCGACGCCGATTTCGACGCCGTGAATCCGGTGGACACGATCCCGAAGATTGGCTGTCCGGTGATGGTGATCCAGGCGGGGGACGATCCATTTTTGGCGGATGCGGACCGAGCGGCGGTGAGGCGGGCGGTGGAGTCGCGCGATCCAAAGCATGGTCCCAGCGTCTGTTGGGAGTTGCCGGGGGTCCATCACGTGGTGGGAATGCGGCAAGATCCGCGGGAATACCGGCGGCGAATCGAAGAATTCTTCTCGCGAGTCTTGCCAAGCACGGTGGAAGTATGCGAAAAGTAGAATTTTCGGAGCGGAAAAGTTGAGGGCACTTCAAGCGATTCAAGGCGACTTTTCACGGAAGACGCGCGAGAGGGGCCAGGAATATTACCGCCGCGGGGTGGTGGAGATCATCGACAGCCAGCCCAATCGCGTTCAGGCGCGGGTGCGGGGCACCAAGCTTTACGACGTGAACGTCGGATGGAGCGGGAGCGAATACTCGTACTTCTGCACGTGTCCGCACTATGAAGAGCACGACGAGTTGTGCAAACACATCTGGGCGACGCTGCTGGCGGCAGAGTCGCGCGGGGTCCTTCCCGGAGCCGAGGATTTTCACGATGAAAACGAGGAAGAGGAGGAAGAATACACGCCGGAAGTCCGCACGATGAAGCTGGGGAACCGAGAGGTGGATTTCGTGCGGTTTCGCGAGCGGCCCCGGCCCGCGCAGGAGCCGCAGAGACACGCGGTCTGGCGGCGGAGATTGGCGGAGCTGCGCTCGGATTGGCGATGGGAAGAAACCGCGCCGGCGGCTCCGTGGCCGGCGGGCAAACAAATCGTCTATGCCATCGTGATCGACGGGGAGAGCAAGGACGAAAGACTCTGCGTTGAGTTGTACTCGAGGCCCGCGGGCAAGCCGGGGGGATTGAAGCGGCTTCGTTTGCAGATGAACCAGATCCACCTGCTTCCCGAGGCGGCGGATCGGGAGCTGATCGGCACGCTGGTCGGCGTGGGCGCCCAGGAAGAGCACGGATACCACGACCTGGCGGTCCCGAACCGGCTGTGGCTGAGAAGCGCGCGCGATTCGGCGGCGATTTTGCGCAAGATGTGCCAAACGGGGCGATGCGTGCTGCACGGGGGCGAGGAGAATAAATTCAAGGCGTTGCAGTGGGACGAAGGGGAACCGTGGCGGCTGCACCTGTCGGTGGCGCCGGACGAGAAGGGGACGGCGTACCGGCTCCAGGGGGTGCTGAAGCGCGGGCAGGAGCGCCGGGACGTGACCGAGCCGGGGCTGATCGTTCATGGGAGCTTGCTGATCATCGCGGACAAAATCTCGGGATTCGAGGACAACGGGGCGTTTCGGTTCGTTCAACTTCTGCGGAGGGAACAGAACCTGACGGTTCCGGCGGAGCAGGGGGACCAACTATTGGAGGAACTGTTCGAGTTTTCCAGCGTTCCGCCGCTGGAGCTTCCGCAGTCCATGCAAATCGCCGAAGCGCGTCCCGCGCCGCGGCCGCGGCTGATGCTGAGCGCGCCCAACGGCTCCCGCGGCCGGGCGGGTGACGATCGGCTGTTCTGCCAATTGGCGTTCGATTACGGCGAGCAGACGCTTTTGCACGGGGAGAAAGGCTCGGCGAGGTTCGATTCGAAGCTGAGGCGAATCCTGTACCGCGACATGGCGGCGGAGCAGGCGGCGGCGGCGCTGCTGAACGAGCTGGGGTTTCGGGCGGACAACGACTGGGAAGGCAAGGCGCATGATTTCCGGCTGTTGCCGCGCCGGCTGCCGGCGGCGGTGCGGGCGTTGACGGCCCGGCAATGGCACGTGGAAGTCAGCGGGAAGGTCTATCGCCAGCCGGGAAAAATTCAGATTCAGGTTTCCTCCGGAATCGACTGGTTCGAGCTGAACGGGCAGGCGGAATTCGAAGGCGTCAGCGTGAAAGTGCCCAAGCTGCTGCAAGCCATCCGCAAGGGGGAAACGACGGTGGTGCTGGACGATGGAACGGTGGGCATCCTTCCGGAGGAGTGGCTGAAGCGTTACGGGCTGCTGGCGGCGGTGGCGGAAGTGAAGGACGACGGGATCCAATTCACGAGGAACCAGGCGGGGCTGCTGGACGCGCTGCTGGCGGGGCTGCCCGAGACGAGCATGGATGAAACGTTCGCGCGGGCGCGGGACGAACTGCGGCGATTCGACGGGGTGCAGGCGGCCCTTCCGCAGCCGACGTTCAACGGATTGCTTCGGCCGTATCAGCGCGAGGGGCTGGGTTGGCTGAATTTTCTCAGGACGTTTGGGCTGAACGGATGCCTGGCGGACGACATGGGGCTGGGCAAGACGGTGCAGGTGCTGGCGTTGTTGGAGGATCGGCGGGTGCTGCGGCAGAAGGCGCGGGCGGAGGGGCAGGAACCGATGGGGCCGTCGCTGGTGGTGGTGCCGCGGTCGTTGGTGTTCAACTGGCAACAGGAGGCGGCGAAATTCGCGCCGCAACTTCGGGTGCTGGATCATGCGACGGCGGACCGGCTGAGAAGCGTGGACCACTTCCAGGACTTCGACATGATCCTGACGACGTACGGGACGCTGCGGAACGACGTGACGCAATGGAACGACGTGCGGTTTGATTACGCGATCCTGGACGAAGCGCAGTCGATCAAGAACGCGGCCAGCGAATCGGCGAAGGCGGCGCGGCTGCTGCGCGCGGACCACCGGCTGGCGCTTTCGGGGACTCCGGTGCAAAATCATCTGGGAGAATTGTGGAGCCTGCTGGAGTTTTTGAATCCGGGGATGCTGGGGCGTTCGAGCGCGTTTTCGTCGATGACGGCCAACGCGGATCGGGCGGCCAGCGTGGAGACGCGGCAGTTTCTGGCCGGGGCGTTGCGGCCGTTCATTCTTCGGCGCACGAAGGAACAGGTTGCCGCCGACCTGCCGGAAAAGTTCGAGCAGACGATTTTCTGCGAGCTGGACAAGCCGCAGCGCGCTCTTTACGACGAATTGAAGGAGCATTACCGCCAGTCGCTGCTGGGCCGGATCGAGCGGGAGGGCCTGGGCAAATCGAAGCTGCAAATCCTGGAGGCGTTGCTGCGGCTGAGGCAGGCGGCGTGTCATCCGGGTTTGCTGAACAAATCCCGCATCGACGACGCCAGCGCCAAGCTGGACACGCTTTTGCCGCGGCTGGCCGAGGTGGCGGAGGAGGGACACAAGACGATCGTCTTCTCGCAGTTCACCAGCTTCCTGGCGATCGTCAGAAAGAAGCTGGACGAGCAGGGGGCGGTGTATGAATACCTCGACGGCAAGACCCGCGACCGGCAGGAGCGCGTCAATCGGTTTCAGACGGACGACAAATGCAGGCTTTTCCTAATCAGCCTGAAGGCCGGGGGACTGGGTTTGAACCTGACGGCGGCGCAGTACGTGTTCCTGCTGGATCCGTGGTGGAACCCGGCCGTCGAGGCCCAGGCGATCGACCGCGCCCACCGCATCGGGCAGACCCAACAGGTGTTCGCCTATCGCCTCATCGCCAAGGACACGGTGGAAGAGAAAGTGCTCCAGCTCCAACAAGGGAAGCGGGAGTTGGCGGATGCGATCATCAACGCCGACAATGCGCTGATCGGCAGGCTGGGGCGGGAAGAATTGGAATTATTGCTGTCGTGATCCCGGGGGATGGACATCCCGGGGGATGAACATCCCCCGGCTTTGGGAATAACGCATGCGGATATTGGGCATCGATCCGGGGCTGAGAATCGCCGGCTATGGCGTGGTGGATTTCGGTCTGGGTCAGCCGAAGCTTGTGGATGGGGGCGTGATTCGCCTGGCGGCCAAGGCTTCGCTGGCGGCGCGGCTGGTGGAATTGGAATTGGAATTGAACGGATTGTTGGATGAATTCAAGCCGGACATCTGCGCGGTGGAGCAGTTGTACTCGCATTACAAGCATCCGCGCACGGCGATCCTGATGGGCCATGCGCGCGGCGTGATTCTCCTGGTCGCCGAGCGGCGGAAGGTGCGGATCGAACAATTCTCGGCCAATCGAATCAAGCAAGCGGTGGTGGGGCACGGGCACGCGGGAAAACCGCAGGTGCAGAAGGCAATCCAGCAAATTTGGCGATTGAAATCGCCGCCGCAGCCGCCGGACGTGGCCGATGCGCTGGCGGTGGCGCTGTGTTGCGGGCGGCAGTTCAAATGAACGGTGGGAAGCGTTCCGCCGATGCAAGGGATCGGCTAAGATGACTGCCACATGATATCGGCGATCACTGGAGAATTACGGCGGGTGCAGGAGGATCGCGTGCACCTGGCGTGCGGGCCGATCATTTATGAAATCCTGGTGCCGGCATCGGATATTCCGCAATTGCGGGGGAGCGTGGGGGAAGAAATCACGGTGCAGACGATCTTCGATCTGGAGGGAGATGCGACGCGGGGCGGGCTGACGCCGCGGCTCATCGGATTCCTCCGCCATGAGGACAAGCGATTCTTCCAGCTTTTTATCACGGTCAAGGGGATCGGGCCGAAGCGCGCGCTGCGGGCGCTGGTGCAGCCGACGGGGCAGATCGCCGAGGCGATCGAATCCAAGAACACGCGGTTCCTGATCGGATTGCCGGAGATCGGGAAGCGCACGGCGGAGCAGATCGTGGCGGAATTGGCGGGGAAGATGACGGAGTTCGCGGTGCCGGGCGAGGCGCGGCAGCGGGCGGCCAGCCATACCATCGGGGAGTTGGAAGCCATCGACGCGGCGGTTCAACTGGGCATCGCCCGCGCGGAGGCGGAGCGGCTGCTGGATCGCGCCAAGCAGACCGACGGGCAAGACAAGGCGGCGGAAGAACTTTTGCGCGAAATGCTGCGTCTCCGCTCGGTGCGGGTCTAACGGATTGTTCGCCATGCCAAGAAATGGGATCCGATTATTCCAAGCCTTCGGGATCACGGTTTATCTCAGTTGGTGGTGGTTCTTGGTTGCAGTCATCGAACTGCAGGCGCGGAGCAAATATTATGGATCGCCCGTTTGGAACGTGGCGGAATATCTTTCTTTGTTTGCGATCGTGCTGATGCACGAATTCGGGCACGCGCTGGCGTGCCGGTCGGTGGGGGGCAAGGCGGATCGGATCGTGCTGTGGCCGCTGGGCGGGGTGGCATACGTGAGCCCGCCGATGCGGCCGGGGGCGATGCTGTGGAGCATCGTCGCCGGGCCGCTGGTGAACGTTGTCCTGACGCCGGTGACGTGGGGATTGGCCATGGCGGCGCCGGGCAGCGCCGATTTGAACAGGTTTCTGTGGTCGATCGCCTACATGAATCTGGGATTGCTCGTTTTCAATATGCTGCCGATTTATCCGCTGGATGGCGGGAAGATTTTGTGGTCCCTGCTATGGTTTGTTTTGGGGATGGCACGGTCGCTGATGGTCGCCAGCGTGATCGGCATGGCTGGCGCGGGGGCGTTGCTGCTGGCCGCGCTGTATTTCGGCGGCACCGATCCTAACAATTGGATTCTCATAGCGATTGCCCTCTTTGCGGTGATCCAGGCATGGGTGGGGTTCAAAAACGCTCGCGAGATCCATCGTCGGCAAAATATTCCAATGCGGGCCGGGTTCGCCTGTCCGAACTGCGGGGCGCCGCCGCCGAGGGGAACGTTCTGGGTCTGCTCCAATTGCCGGTCGCGATTTGACATATTCGAGAATGCGGGACGGTGCCCGGCGTGCGGGATGACGTTTCAGTCGACCACCTGCATGGCGTGCGGGGCAAGGTCGCCGATCGCGGCGTGGGTCAGGGAGATGCCGCCGGAAGGGGTGGTGCGACGAGTGCCGGGGAATTAGGAGGGTTCAAGAGTTCAAGAGTTCAAGGGTTCAAGGGTTCAAGGGTTCAAAGGAAAAGGCCCTCCCTTGAACCCTTGAACGCCCCGGGACTTGTGATGTTTGGGGCCGGCGTTAAAACAATGGCGATGGCGCGAGAACGAATCGTATCGGGGCAGTCGGGCGGGGAAGAGGAAAACCAGTTCAACTTCGCGCTGCGGCCGAAGAATTTTTCGCAGTACATCGGGCAGGAAACGCTGATCCGGCGGCTGAAGATTGCGGTGGATGCGGCCAAGGGACGCAAGGAGCCGGTGGAGCACGTGCTTCTGCACGGGCCGCCGGGATTGGGAAAGACCACTCTGGCGCACGTGATCGCCAACGAGATGGGGGCGCAGGTTCACGTGACCAACGGTCCGGCGCTGACCAAGGGGGCGGACCTGGTGGGCATTCTGACGAAACTGGGTCAGGGGGACGTGCTGTTCATCGACGAGGTTCACCGGCTGCCGGCGATCGTGGAGGAATATCTGTATCCGGCGATGGAGGATTTCAAGGTGGACATCACGCTGGATGCGGGAATGCACGCGCGGACGGTCACGATGCCGATTCCGCCGTTCACGCTGATCGGGGCGACGACGCGGATCGGATTGTTGACCGGCCCGATGCGGAGCCGGTTCGGGATCGCGAACCACATCGAGTTTTACGCGCCGGAGGCGTTGCACGAGATTCTGCGTCACAACGCGAGATTGCTGAAGATCGAGAGCGAGGATGGGGCGCTGCGGGAGCTTGCGCGGCGGAGCCGGGGCACGCCGCGGATCGCCAACCGGCTTCTGCGGCGGGTGCGCGATTATGCCGCGGTGGAGGCCAAGGGAAAGCTGACGCTGGCGGTGACGCAGGAGGCGTTGAAGCTGGAAGGGATCGACGACCAGGGGCTTGACGAGCAGGACCGGGCATATCTGCGGACGTTGATCGAGGTTTACCAAGGCGGCCCGGCGGGGGTGGAAGCGATTGCCGCCAGTCTCGGCGAGGAAATCGACACGCTGGTGGACGTGGTCGAGCCGTATCAACTCCAGACGGGTTTGGTGTTGCGGACGCGCCAGGGCCGGCGGGCCACCAAGACGGCGTACGATCATCTGAAGATCAAATACGTTCCGCCGGCGGCAGGCCTGGAAGACCAGAAAGAATTGTTCAACGAGCAATCCGCGGACGAGCCCGGCGGCGAATAATTTGCGCGGAATTCACGGAAAATTATTGCAAAATTGCCAAGGGTTGGTATAGTGAATCGCGCCGGTTTACGCAGGCATTTCGCTTTCGGCTGGGTGCGCATGTCAGATCGGTCATTAGCAAATGGCTTTCGACACGTTCGCGGGAGCGTTTTGGGGCACTCCAAAATCCCTCGCGTTTTCACTTCTTTTGTCACGGCGAGGTTAGGAGCTCACATCCACGGCTCCGGGCAACTTCGCCGAATTTGTTTGGGAGGACGGTCATGGCAACTGGAACCGTCAAATGGTTTGATTCGAAGAAGGGCTTCGGGTTCATCCTGAATCCGGAGGGAGTGGACGTTTTCGTCCATTTCAGCAGCATCGAGGGAGATGGATTTCGCTCGTTGAAAGATGGTGAAAGGGTTGAATACAACCAGATCACCGGCGTCAAGGGATTGAGCGCCCAGGCCGTCAAACGGGTGGGCGAACGCGTGGCAGTTAAAAATTGAGCCTGGCGACGTTAGAGTAGTCCCAGGCTCATGAATCATTTCTTGGCAGGACTGCTGGTTGGTTTTCTGGGCAGTTTGCTGGCGTCGTCGGCGCTGGCCGCGGCGATTCTGGTGCGCGTGAAGAGGCATCGGCTGCGCATGCGCCGGGCGCTGGCGCGGATTCGGGCGGCGTCGCATCGGCGAATGGCTCGATTGCAGGCCCGCGCGCAATCCATCCAGCGATTGGCCGAGGTGGGGACGTTCACCGGCGGGCTGGCGCACGAAATCAAGAATCCCCTCTCGACGGTTCTGCTGAACTTGCAGTTGTTGCAGGAAGACCTGGACTCGAACGATCCGGCGCAGCGGCGGCTTTTGGCGCGGCTGAGCACCGTCACCCGCGAGGCCTCGCGGCTCCGGGACATCCTCGACGATTTTCTGCGATTTGCCGGAAAGCTCGAACTTCGCAAGGAAATGGTGGACCTCAACCTGCTGTTGGAGGAGTTGGTGGATTTCTTCGCGCCGCAGGCGCAGCTCAACCGCGCCCAATTGCGGTTCAAGCCGTTTCCGCGCCCGCTGGTGGTTCAGGTCGATCCGCGGCTGATCAAGCAGACGATCCTGAACCTGATGATCAACGCGCTTCAGGCGATGCCCAACGGGGGAGAGCTGATTCTATCGGCGAACAATACGGGGAACGAGGCGGTGGTGGACGTGATCGACACGGGCATCGGAATCCCGCCGCAGGCCCTGGACAAGATTTTCCAGGCCTATTACTCGACGAAGCGGGGCGGCACCGGGCTGGGGCTGGCGATGGCGCAGCGGATCGTTCAGGAACACGGCGGGCGACTCACCGTCAGCAGCGAGCCGGTGAAGGGATCGGATTTTAAGATCACGCTGCCGATGCCCGCTTAGGCAATGCAACTTGGAAAGATCACCGCGAAGGTGCGAAGGACGCGAAGGTGCGCGAAGAAATTCAATTCTAATTTTTTTCTTCGCGTAACTTCGTTGATATCCTGCAATTTCTTGTTTTTACGACAAGATTTTCCGAGATCACGCAGCTTCGTTCCGCTTCGCGCAACTTCGCGACCTTCGCGTCTTCGCGGTAATATTTTTTGGTTGCGGC
>Ga0181538_10005106_pt1 | contig 11935 bp, 10 predicted proteins | sample PEATcosm2014_Bin_40_FD_119773 | JGI IMG/M metagenome (GOLD analysis project Ga0181538, IMG submission 119773) | Peatland microbial communities from MTU Mesocosm Facility, Houghton, MI, USA - PEATcosm2014_Bin23_30_metaG | ecosystem: Environmental > Terrestrial > Soil > Wetlands > Peat | place...
AACGTCACCATGCCATCCTTCTCATCAATCTTCGTCACTTCAATGTCGTCCTGCGCCTGGCCTTCGCTGAGGATGTAAGACTGGTCCTTGGCCGGCTGCCCTGGCTTGGCCGGGATGGCCACTTTGAACAACACCTGCAAATGGCCGAAGACGCCCATGATGCCATTGGGCGTGATTTTGGGCGGCGGCTCAGTATCTGCATTCGGGTCCACCGGCAGCGGCGGGTTGATGCCGAAAACATTGCGGGTGACTATCGGCACGTAGGGATTGTCCGGCGACACCAAACCATCGGCGCGCAAACCGGTGTTCAACACCAGCCCGCCCGCGAGGCAAAGGTACAATTTTCCGACGCGCATCACAAATCAAGTATATCGTTTGCCGGCTTAAAAGCAAACACCGCCAAACCGGTTTGGTTGCGCGCCCGCACCGGGCACTATTTGATGCTGCCGCGGTAACTGTGCCGTTTCAATGGTGGGGACGCCTCGCCGAGGCGTCCGGCCAACTTTGGTAGGGGCGTCTCGCCGAGACGACCGGTCGCGTCGGCGACGCGACACTACCAATAGCTGTAAACAAAACGATATCCTTTGGACGTATATCAGAATTTGAGAGGGTTCGCGTGATTGAAAGCCGTCGTGTTTAGGGCTATTTCATTAACACCCTGCTTTAGCGGGGTGTTGGAAACGGTCTAAACGTCAGAACCGCTTCAGCGGTTTGCCCGCCCGCAAAAACCGCTAAAGCGGTTGAAAATGCCAGGCCAGGCTGAACACCCCGCTAAAGCAGAGTGTCAATAAGACCCGTCGGCAAAGTGTGCAAATTTTGATATGCACCCATCCCCCTTGCCGCCGGTGCTCTGTTATTGACAACGGCGGGGCCGCCGGTAGTTTGCCGGTCACGCTGGCGCGTTCGTCTATCGGCCAGGACACGGCCCTCTCAAGGCTGAAAGACGGGTTCGATTCCCGTACGCGCTACCAACTAGCATTTCTATCCAATAGATTCAATGGTTTTGCGATGTTTAGCACATTCAAAAAACAGCTTAGTGCTAAAGTGTAGTGCTAAAATGTTTGTGCGTTTCAGAGATGTGCAGGGAGGTTTGTCGACCACGAATTCGCCCTCCGCCGGGCAGAAAGTTTCTGGGAAGGTGGGAGGGTGACCCGCACTGGATAAAAGCGCGCCAATGGGTAGTGTCCTAATTTGAAATTGCAAATATCACAATACGTGTTTAAAATGCCTTCATAAATTGGTGGGGGCGGGTGGATTCGAACCACCATCCTTCGCCGCGTGATTTCTCAGGTCACTCGAACAGCGCTGCACGACCCGGCAACCGGCGTGCTGAACATCGCGCGGTGTGAGCACGTTCTGGGCGTAAACCAACCGTTGCCCGAGTGCATCAAGTTCGCAGAGAACTTTGAGTTTGATTCTCTCGACGGCCACCAAATTTCCGGCGGCAATGTGCTGGAAACGATCCGCTCGCTTGGTGAACCGTTTTGCCCGGTACTCGACGCGGCTTACCAATTCGCCGTCAGCATCGGGCTTTACGTTCGCCGCTGGCCAGCTGACAAACCTTTCAAGGGCCATCTGTTTTCCAAAGCCGGCGACCGCCGGGTGTTGCCTATCAAGTTCTCGAAACGCTATCACCTGCCGCGCTGGGCTGGAATCTCCCTCGACCCCGACTGGGAAGCCGGAAAGCTGCAAATTGAGGGCCAACCTCTGTTACCTGTCACCACTGAACGGGAGGCAGCATGAGCAACCACAATTTGCTGGTTCCCTACTTCCGGCTAGAGGATAGCCTCTGTCGGCGGTTTCTCGAATTGGCAACGGATCCCCGCGACTTCGAGGGCCTGAAACTGCTGTTTCCATTTGTCCGGGAGATGCCGGAGTATATCGGGCCGGGCATCCGGGACATTGTGAGTCGCGTGTTTGTGGGCGCACCCCGCCAGGCCGTTGGCCAACCGCTGCTGGCGCTCCTGGACCATCCGCTGCTGCGCTTGGCGAAGGAGTTATACCCGAACCGGGCTGTGGAGTGTCAGACGATGCTCGGCTTCCTGCGCGAGGAGTTGAGGGCCAGGGGTGTGACGAGCGAAAACGAGTGTCCCACCTCGGAACTAGAGCTGGGGGACTGGATTGCGGCAGGCATGAACTACGGGCGCAAGGTCCAGGCCAAACATCCCGAAATCCTTGAGAACATCTTTGCGGGGTACGGGGAAAAGAGGCTTGAGGAGGGAATTGACGTGGTGCGGCAAGTCGTGGCCGCGGCGGGCGGAACGAACCCCGACCAGTTGCTCGGGCCACTGAAACGCTGGCAGCAGAGTGTTTATGGCTGGTTGGAACCGGACTTCTACGGGGAGGAGTTAGCCCGTGTGGTCTATTTCTCGGACTTCGCGGTCTGGATTCCCTGGGTGTGCGACATGACCATTTCACCAAATCTGAAAGGCAATCTATGAATGCGCCAATTGCAGTTCCTGATTCAGTTGTGGACGAAACCGTGCCATCCGGCGCCATTGGTCTGACGGAGATTCGGGGCAAAGCACGCGGTTTCGTTAAGGCCAGGGACTCTCATGGCCGCGAAGTTGAGGGTCTATGGAGACGCAATGGGCGTTACTATTGCCAGTTTTCTCTACCGGGTAAGGGTTGCCGACGTGTGGCCCTGTTGGACGAGAGTAATCAACCGGTCGAGACAGTGTCGCAGGCAGTGGACGCTATACACGAGTTGCGGAAACAGAAACGCCAGGGCGCGCTTCCCCTCTCGCGCCGCGCACCGCGGTTCGACGCGTATGTCGCGCAATACCTCTCGTTCATCCAAGCGACCGGAAAGAAGAAGCCAAAGACCGTCGTTCAAGAACGAAGTATTCTCAAAGGCTGGGCCAGACACCTCGGCGGCATTCGGTTGACGCAAATTACCAGGCAACACATCAACGATTACGTTCTGCAACGAAAACAGGCCGGTGTGGGGAATCGCACTGCGAACTACGACGTGCTGGCACTGTCCAATTGCCTGAAACTTGCGAAGGAGGAAGGCTGGTTCATCGGCAAGTTGCCGACCGAGGGATACCAGCGCCTGAAATACGTTGCGCCCAGGCGCCCGCTGTTCACGAAGGAGCAACTGGAACATGTCTGCCAGGTCGCGACCCAGAAGAATGCTGATGGGACACCAAAATACCGCAATGGTGAGCTGCTGGCTGATGCGATTCGGTTCATGCGAACCACCGGCGCGCGGGTCACGAGCGCGTTGGCCACCAGATGGTCGGATGTGGACTGGCAACAGCGGCAGGTGCATCTGCGAAATACGAAATACGACAAACAGAACGTGGTGGTCGATTTCTCTGACGAGCTTGAAACCGTTTTGAAAGAAATGTATGCAAGGCGGCTACCCGATTCGGACTGCATGTTTCCGGCTCCACGAGCGGAAGGCAGCATCGGCTCACTACGGGCGACTTTCGAGAAGGTGCGCAATGAGGCCGGGTTTCCCAACTTGCATTTTCACGACATGAGGCATTTTTTCGCCAGCGTATGTGTCGCTTCTGGAGTTGATTTCATGACGATAAGCAAATGGCTTGGACACGGGGATGGCGGAATACTCGTGGGACGGGTCTATGGGCACATCTCGAACGAACACGCGCAACGAGCAGCGAAGAAAGTTACCTTCGGGAACGGTGGCAATGAACCGAAGGCGGGAGGGACGAGCCCCGTAAACCCGCACGACCTGAGCGTCGAAGAGTTGGTCCAAATTTGAATCGAACGAGGATGAAAAGAATATGAACGAACACCTGGATTTCTGGTTTAAGATACCGCAACCCCCCGAAGGACCGTTGGTCGAATTGTCGGCGGCAGAAGCAGAGCAGTTTCTGCGCGAAAAATTAGATGAGGCCGGGGCAGTCAAAACTGAGGCGCTTTGGCAACTGGCGCAGTTTTACAAACTGAATAACCGGCCTGCGCAGGCGCGCCAACGTCTTCGCCAGCTTCTTCCACTGCTGCCCGATCCCGAAGCAAAAGCCAGTTGCTTCTTCACGATGGGTCAGACGGAGGAAAAGGCCCGGGACTATGCTGCAGCCATCCGCTACTACAAAGCGGCACTGGCACTGGAGCCGGCCAGCCTCTTCACTTGGTATTTCATCCACAACAATCTGGGCTATTCGCTGAACACTTTGGGCCGGTTTGCCGAAGGTGAAGCGTGCTGTCGGCAGGCCATCCAGATTGACCCCACCCGTCCCAATGGCCACAAAAATCTCGGGATGGCCCTGACCGGCCAGGGCCAATATCGTGACGCGGCCAAAGCGTTTGTGGCCGCGACCCAAGCCAATGCTTGCGATTCAAGGGCGCTGGGCCTGCTCGAAGAGCTTTTGAAGCAACATCCTGACTTGGAGTATGAGTTCCAGGACGCTGTTGAGTGCTGCCGGAAGGCAATTCAGGTCGCGGCAAAATGGCGGAAGAATTGAAGCCCGTCGTTTATCCCGGCTGGAGGAGGCAATGGCGGCTGTCGAAGTTAAAAAATCAATCTGTCCTCCGCCATCGGCGTGGTGATTCAGAGAAAACGTGAGGTTGACAAGGGCTAGGGGTAAGTGTCACCCGTAAGTGGTTCTGGCCATCATTTCAGTAGCGTCGGCCGTCGGCCAGTCCATCCGTCGCACCGTGCCTAGTTGAATCTCGTCTGGGTTTTTGGACAGTACGGGCAGTGGCATCAACTGGCATTTGACACGAACGGCATGTGGACGATAATACCAACAACGAGCGCACCGTAATTCGGCAACGGACATGAAAAAGAACCAAGACAAACCCTCGGACGCCGCCGCGCTGCGCCGCCGCGCTGAAGAGCGGCTGAAACGCCAGAGGCCGGAAAGCGAAAGGCCGATAACAAAATTGGAAACGGCGCGGCTCGTCCACGAACTGGAAGTCCACCAGATCGAGCTGGAGATGCAGAACGCGGAGCTGCATGAGGCCCGCGACCGGATGGAGGCGCTGCTGGAGAAATACACCGACCTCTACGACTTTGCCCCGACGGGCTACTTCAACTTCGCCGCTGACGGAACCATCCTCGCCGTCAATGTCACCGGCGCCCGCCTGCTCGGCATTGAGCGCGCCAAGCTCTTGAACCGGCGCTTTGGATTTGTGGTTTCCGAAGCGGACCGGCCAATCTTCAACACCTTCCTCCTAAAGACCTTTGCGGGAAAGGACCGGGAAATCTGCGAGGTGGCGCTCGTGAAAGGGGAGACAGCTCCACTCTTTGTTTGCATCGAAGCCGTGGTTTGCGAGGGCCGGCGGGAGTGCCGCGCCACCGTGCTGAACGTCACCGACCATCATCGGGTCGAGGTGGAGCGAGAGCGATTGATCCAGGAACTGGAAACTGCCCTGGAGCGGGTAAAACTATTGAGCGGTCTGTTGCCGATTTGTGGCAACTGCAAAAAAATCCGGGATGACGAGGGTTATTGGAAGCAAATTGAGGCGTATATTTCGAGCCATTCAGAGGCCACCTTCACCCACAGTTTGTGTCCCGAATGCTTCCACAAGCTCTATCCGGAAGTTGAGGACCGCGCTCCTAGACCAGCCACCATGATCACGCCGGCAAAGAAAATCCCGCCGGAACAGCCTCGGGCCTGACGCGACCAAAGAGGCCGCGCCATGAAGAAGAGCCAGGACCAGCCCTCAGCCGCCGCCGAGCCGCGCCGCCGCGCCGAAGAGCGGTTGAACGGGAAGGCCGGACCTGGTCATTGAGACTTACGCCGTGGAGTTTGATGAATCGGTCCGTGCGTAATCACCGCTGGCCCATCCGGGTTCGTTCGTGTGTTTGAGCGTGAGTGACACCGGTTGCGACATCCCGCCGGAAAATCTTCCGCGAATTTTCGAGCCATTCTTTACCACCAAGGATATCGGCAAAGCCACCGGCCTCCGATTGGTTGTCCGGTTGATCTCACTGAAACAGAAGGCCCGGAGCAACACCAAGGGCCTCAAACATGAAATTGCCAGCACGCAACGACTGGTGGTAAAGTCGGCCCGGTCCGTGTGGCGGTTCGCACGTGAACTCAACATGCACCAGCCAGCCTAAAGAAATTGATTCAGCACGACGCTTGCGGCGGTGGGGCACTGAACTCCCTGCTTCGGCGAGGTTGCCAACATGAGCATGAAAACAAAATCAAAACCGGAACGCCGGCCGAAAAAGTCCGCCAACGCCGTTCGCGGGACAACTCCGGTTTCGTCCGCGAGCGGTTCGTTCCCCATCGTCGGCATCGGCGCCTCGGCCGGAGGATTGGAGGCTCTGGAGCATTTCCTGTCGCGCGTGCCGAGGAACAGCGGCATGGCTTTTGTCATCGTCCAGCACTTGGACCCGACGCGCGAAGGCATCATGCCCGAACTGCTCCAGCGCGCCACCGGCATGAACGTGATCCAGGTCAAGGATCGCACCCTGGTCCAGCCAGATCAGGTCTATGTGATCCCGCCGAACAAAGACATGTCCATCCTGCACGGGGTCCTGCACCTGCTCGAACCGGCGTCGCCGCGCGGACTGCGCCTGCCGATTGATTTCTTCCTCCGCTCCCTGGCGCAGGACCAGCAGGAACACAGCATCGGCGTTATTCTCTCGGGCATGGGTTCCGACGGCACGCTGGGGCTGCGGGCCATCAAAGAGAAGGCGGGCGTGGTGCTGGTGCAGGATCCCGCGACGGCCAAATTCGACGGCATGCCGCGCAGCGCGATTGACTCGGGGCTAGCGGATATTGTGGCGCCCGTGGACGATCTGCCAGGGAGGATCCTCGCCTATCTGAAGCGCACTCCGCTGGTCCACGTCCCCGAACTGGCGCTGGCAGACAAGACCCAGAGCGCCCTGGAAAAGGCCATCATCCTGCTGCGCGCCCAGACCGGCCATGACTTTTCCCTCTACAAGAAAAATACCTTCTACCGCCGGATTGAGCGCCGCATGGGAATCCACCGGATTGATAAGATTGCCGCCTATATTCGGTACTTGCAGGAAAACTCGCAGGAGCTGGATTTGCTTTTCAAGGAGTTGTTGATCGGGGTGACGAGCTTCTTCCGCGATTCCGCCGCCTGGGAACAGTTGCGTGAAAAGGTCTTCCCGAGCCTCATCGCCAGCCGGCCGGACGGCCATGCACTGCGGGCGTGGGTACCCGGCTGCTCCACCGGGGAGGAGGCCTATTCCCTGGCCATGGTGTTCAAGGAGGCGATGGAGAAGATCAAGCCCAGGAAGAAAATGACGCTGCAGGTTTTTGCCACTGACCTGGACAAGGATGCGATTGACAAGGCCCGCCAGGGCATCTATCCGGAAAATATTTCTGTGGACCTATCGCCGGAGCAAATGAGCCGGTTCTTTGCCAAAGAGGAACGCGGCTGCCGGGTGATCGCGGAGATCCGGGAGATGGTAATCTTTGCCCCGCAGAGCCTCATCATGGACCCACCCTTTACCAGGCTGGATATTTTGAGCTGCCGCAATCTGCTGATCTACCTGGCGCCAGAGATACAGAAGAAGCTCATTCCGCTGTTTCACTACTGCCTGACTCCCGGTGGCATCCTGTTGCTTGGCGGCGCGGAGAGCGTCGGGACCTTCACCGACCTGTTTGCACCGCTCAACAATAAATTGCGGATCTTCCGGCGGACGGAGTTTGCTATGCGGTCGGAGCCAATCGAGTTTCCCTCGTCCTTTGCTTCTCCGTTGCCGGTCGGGACCGAGGCACGCCCGGCGCCAACACCGCATCTCAGTCTCCAGTCACTGGCGGATCAGCTGCTTCTGGAGCATTACTCCCCGCCAGCCGTGCTCGTCAACGACAAGGGCAACATTCTCTACGTCAGTGGCCGGACCGGCAAGTACCTGGAACCCGCCGCGGGCAAAGCCAACTGGAATATTTTTGTCATGGCCCGCGAGGGCCTGCGCTACGAACTCAGCAACGCTTTCCACAAAGCACTCGAACAGAAAGCTTCCGTGGTGGTTCGTGGACTCAAAGTCGGGACCAACGGCTGGAAGCAGCACGTGGATATTACGGTCCAGCGACTCGAGGAACCGGAGCCGCTGCGGGGGTTGGTGCTGATCGTGTTTACCGACGTGCCCGCGCCGCTGGAAACCGGAGCGTCGAACCGCCCGGGGAGGGCTGGAAAAACCCCGGCCCACAGCGCCAGGCTGGAGGAACTCGAACGGAAGTACCAGCAGGCCCGCATGGAGGCACAAACCATCCGCGAAGAAATGCAGACCTCGCAGGAAGAACTCCGGTCCACCAACGAGGAACAGCAATCCACGAATGAAGAACTGCAGTCCACCAACGAGGAACTCACCACCTCCAAGGAGGAAATGCAATCGCTGAACGAAGAACTCCAGACCGTCAACGCCGAGTTGCAGGTCAAGGTGGACGAGTTGTCCCGGTCCAACAACGACATGAAGAACCTGCTCAACAGCACGGACATCGCCACGTTGTTTTTGGACAACGGCCTGAAGGTGCGCCGGTTCACCACGCAGGCGACGAAAATCATCCAACTCATCCCCGGCGACGTGGGCCGGCCCATCACCGACCTTGCCTCCGACCTGCTCTACCCGGAACTGACGGCCGACGCGCGCGAGGTGTTGCAGAAGCTGGGCTTCAAGGAAAAACCGGTCAACACGCGCGAAGGACGCTGGTTCACGGTGCGCATCATGCCTTACCGGACGCTCGATGACCGTATTGACGGCGTGGTGATCACTTTCACGGACAACACCGTATCCAAGACGCTGGAAGCGCGGTTGCGGGAGGAGCACGCCGTTCTGGAAAGGCACCTCGCGAAACAATCTGCGAAGCAGGAGCGACGGAAGTGAAACCCGGAGCCGTATCACTGGCCCCTCCCGGAAAAGATTACGCCATGAAAAGAAAGCCGAACATCTCCGACGATCCCGCCGAACTGCGCCGCCGCGCCGAAGCCCGCCTGCGCGACCAGCGGAAAGGTCAGCGCTCAAAGGCTGGAGATCAGAAGTCAGAGGCCGACACCGTGCGGCTGCTCTACGAATTGGAGGTCCACCAGATCGAACTGGAGATGCAGAACGCCGAGTTGCAGAAAGCCAGGGATGACATGGAGGCGGCACTGGAGCGTTACACCGACCTCTACGATTTCGCCCCGGTCGGCTATTTTTCGATTGACGCTGAGGGCCTGATTCTCGAGGTGAACCTGACGGGCGCCGCTTTGCTCGGCGTGGAACGTTCCCGGCTAATCCGCCTGCGCCTGGAGCGTTTTGTGGCCCCGGTGAGCCGGACGATGTTCAGGACCTTTCTGGAAAAGGTGTTTGCCGGGACCAGGGACCAGGTCTGTGAGGCGCTGCTTCTGAAGGAGGGCGGCGGCACTTTTTGGGCCAGCTTTCAGGCCACGGCCGCAGTCTCTCCCCAGGGGGCGCGGAAATGGTGCCGGGTCGCGTTCGGGGACATTACCGCCCGCAAGCAGGCGGAAGAAGAGCGCGCACGACTCGCCGCGATTGTTGAATCTTCGGAGGATGCCATCGTCAGCAATGACCTCAACAGCGTCATCACCAGTTGGAATGCAGGCGCGGAAAAGCTTTTTGGCTACACGGCGCAGGAAGCAATTGGCCGGCCAGTCACCATGCTCATTCCTCGGAACCACATTGGCGAAGAACTCGACATTCTGGGGCGCATCTGTCGCGGAGAACGCCTGAAAAATTATGAAACGGTCCGCCGCCGCAAAGATGGCAAGTTGCTCGAGGTTTCTCTGACCGTTTCTCCCATCATCAACAGCCATGGCCAGGTTGTGGGTGAGTCGAAAATCACCCGCGACATCACCGAGCGGAAACGAGTGGAGGCGGCGCATCGCCGCATCGAGATGCTGTCCGCCTCGAACCGCAAGCTGGAACAGGAAATTGCCCGGCGGCAGACGGTGGAGAAAGCCCTCAGGAGAAGCGAGCGAGACCAAAGCCGGTTGCTGGAGCAGTCGCGGCACATGCAGGAACAACTGCGGCATCTGGCCCACCTGATTCTGTTGGCGCAGGAGGAAGAGCGCAAGCGGATCAGCCGCGAACTGCATGACGTCATCGGTCAGACTTTGACGGGCATCAATGTGCACCTGGCGAGTTTGAAAATAGCGCCGACGAGCAATTCCAAGGGCCTCCAGAAGAAGATCACCAGCACACAACGGTTGGTCGAGAAATCAGTGGACATCGTGCATCGGTTCGCCCGCGAATTGCGCCCGTCGGTGCTGGACGATCTGGGACTGATTCCCGCCCTGCATGCGTTCATGGAAGGCCTTACTACGCGGACGGGCGTGCGCGCCAGTTTGACGGCCTTTGCGGCGGTGGAACGATCGGACACGGCCAAACGAACGGTGCTCTTTCGCGTCGCCCAGGAAGCGCTGACCAATGTGGCCCGCCACGCACACGCCAGCCGGGCGGAGGTGAAGATTCGGAAACTTGATGACGCCATTTGCATGACCATTACAGACAACGGCAAAGGCTTTCGGCAGGAACTCGTGTTGCACAGCAAAAAGAAAAACCGATTGGGACTGCTTGGGATGAGAGAACGGGTGCAGATGGTCGGAGGCAACCTCGTCGTCCATTCCGCACCGGGCAAAGGCACGACCATCCGGGTGCAGATTCCGATCGCCGAAGTGCGGGGGGCCAGAGTCTCCCTGGAACCACACTGTAAGTCGACTAACTTAGTCGGATGATCCACAATTTGACCGCAGCGCCGCTCTTGAGACAAAGGCCATCGGCACTCCGCCTGACACGGAGCAGCAATTCGGGCACATCCGCTACGCCCCGGCCTGCTCACCCACGTAGATCGCCACGTGTGGTCAGCTACTTGTGTGCGTCCTCGCGGAGCTGGCGCACATCGGCCGGCAGGTTCGCGTCGCGCAGGACCTGCTCGTCCTTTTTTGGCGCATTTTACCCGTCACTTTTCCCCCACTCCCAGCGGTAGGTGAACCGTCGCAGTCGGCTGATGGAGCGCGTCCGGTTTCCGGCGTCAGATACGTTGCTGCCAGCGCCTCAGGGACTCGTCAGGCGGAAGAACAGATTTCCCGTCGGCGACGTGAGGTTCAGATAATTGGTGCCGTTGGAGGTCGTCACGCCGCTGCTGCCTGTCCAGCCCGCGGGCACGGTTAGATTATTGTTCTGCTGCAAACTCCAGCCGGAAACATTCTGCCAATAAACCATCACCGTGCTGCCGGAATGGCTGATGTAAAGCGTCGGTGCGCCGGGCGTCTGCACCACGGAGAAGAGCGCCCAGAACCCACCTGTGACCGAATAACTGCCGCCGGTCATCGGCCCGCCCGCGTCGTGCTGGCCGATGGTGCCGCTGACTTGATACGTGCCGCCCGTGCTCGTGCCGCCGCCGCCGGCAATTTTATACCAGTCAATGGTGTAAGACTGCCCGAAGCTGATGGTTGGAATCAGCAAACCGAAGAGGAAAAATAATTTTGTCATAAGCGCCTCATTTCTTTTCTGCCAGTGTTTTCACCGCCGCCTCCAATTCATCCAATCGTTCTGCGAGTGAACCATTCTGTTGTTTCAAAGTTTCGATCTCCGTCGTCTGCTGCTCAACCTTGCGGTTCTGTTCCTCGACGGTGCGATGTTCCTTGAGAAATTCATTCAGAAGCATGGCGTTAATCTGCTCATAGCGCACTGAGAGAACCTCACCCTTGGCGTCCCGTAACACCAACTGCGGCGCCACCTGCTCAACTTCCTCGGCGATCAAACCATATTGCGGGGTGAGCTGGGGATCAAAGTCGGGCTTGTAATGGAAGGACACCGGGCGCAGTGACAAGAGTATATCACTCTGGCTGGCCATGTCCTGGATGGCTTCCTTGAACCGCCGGGACGAATTCACCGTGCCCAGTTGCCCATTGGCGTTGACAAAGACGGCGCCGCCGGAAGGCGAGATCGTCACTCCGGAGATGCCGGCGATGAAGGTTTTGGTCTGTGTTCCCTGCGTGCCGATGCGGATGACGCCACTGTCACTGGCATTGCCTC
>Ga0181538_10005121_pt1 | contig 11894 bp, 9 predicted proteins | sample PEATcosm2014_Bin_40_FD_119773 | JGI IMG/M metagenome (GOLD analysis project Ga0181538, IMG submission 119773) | Peatland microbial communities from MTU Mesocosm Facility, Houghton, MI, USA - PEATcosm2014_Bin23_30_metaG | ecosystem: Environmental > Terrestrial > Soil > Wetlands > Peat | place...
GAGCTTCGACCTTGGCCGCTGGATGCCTATACTTCTTTCATCTAGGACCTAGTGTGCACCAAACCCTGATCTGGGGCCCGTCAAACGCCGAAAACGGGTTCACTTTTGCGAAAGTCGGGCTAGCGGGCGGATGGGGATGCGCGCCGCGCGGGAGGCGCCCGCATCGATGGGTTGTGCGGTTCCGGCGCAGCCATGTGCCTGCACGCCCATGGCGCAGTTGCGCCGGGCGATAACTTCCGGATGGCCGGGTGGGTGGCATAACGCGCTTCGCCATTCCGATGCCGGCGGCCCGTTCCGGGCGCCCGCCGCCTGTGGTCCCTCGCCGCGACCGCCCGCGGGCGGATGGGCGATGCGATCGGCGACGAGACGATGTCCGAGACCAGGCCTTCATCCGCTGCGAGGGCGCGAGCTGCTCGCAGCAATGACCACGCCCGAGCGACCGGCGCCGGATGTGTGCGAGCTCATGACACAAATTCAGCACTCCGACAGTCGGTTTGCGAGCCTTCGCATGAAGTAGCGAACCTGCTCGAAAATCAAAGATGCTTCGCCCGGCAGGTAGTCCCTGCGCGTATGCATAACGTGATTTCTGTAGGCATCCTTGAAGCGTTCGATGTTGTCCACGGCAGGATTGTAAAACTCCTGATAAACCTGTTTCTTGGGGCCGCGTTGCGCTTTGGAGATTCGCTTTGCGATCCGGTTTTTGATGTCGCTGATAATGCCGTCCCACACGCTCCAGGACAGCGGTGTGTGCTTCACCTTTCCCGTCTTCTTGTTGTGGCAACGAAGCCGCCGGATTCCGAGGTCAGTAGCTAAAGTGCGCAATCCCCATTCCACCGCGCGCATTAGGTGGAACACGGCGGCGGTGTGGCACTCAGCGGCCATGCAGTTTCCGCTCTCGCGAATATCGAAGGCGGCACTTGGAAAGGCGTCTCTCACCTTCTCACCGAACAACGCGTCAGAGTCAACGCAGTCAGTTCGATCCGGTGAGACATACAGAAACTTTCTCTTACCAAGTTCGGCAACGAGGCAACTTCTTATCTGCGAAGCCGCCATGGCCTGCGCCGCAGGCTCATTCGGATGCAGTCCAGCGCCGGAATTTATGCGGTCGATCTCCTCCCACGCATTCGTCAGCCCAATCTCATGGCATTGTTTGGCAGCGTGGATAACTTGCCCGGCGAACTCAATACACAGTTGCGCCCACTGCTCCACGGTGCCAGACTTCCAGTCTCGAAATCTTGCCTCGAAGACAGCGAAATTCCCGGCCCTTAAACAGAAGTCTGCGGCCCTGAACTGATTCACGATATCCCACAGGCTCACCGGCCTGTTGGGATTCCCGTCGCCGAGGCAGACCAGTGGCGCATGGCTCGCCTCGTGTTTTGCAATGGTTCCAGCGAACGTGATACCCTCAGATCAGAACCACGTTCGCCGGTTCAGTGGTTGAGACACTGCACTGCGTTTTCGCGTGGCGACCAAAACATCGCGGGGCGATTCGTCGCCCCGTTCGCATTTTCAGAATAGCATGTGTTCCGGCGCGGGGGCCTAAACTGCGCCTGTACGCAATCGTTTTGCGCGCATCGATGCGAGGGGCCACGCAAGACACCGCTGCCGCGCGACCGGCAACTCCCCCAGAAGAGGGCAATGCGCAATATTCTGCGCGTCGGTCCCGAGGGTATGTGACGCCTACGGCGATCGGTGCCGCTATCGGGGTATTGAGCGCCAATCTGAGCAAGAGAGCCATGGAGGCTTCGAGTCGTTCCCCGACTCCCTGCTGCATGCAGGAGGAAGGTGCGGCCCTCACCACGCCCCGCCGCGCCGAGAACCCGCAGGGCGCGCGAGGAAGCACGGCCGGAGATCGCAGGCGCCATGCCGACAGCTCCGGCGTATTCGGCGCTATGCGGCGGCTGTCGCCTCCGGCGTGAATGGGCCTGGAGAGCGCCCATCGGTGAGCGCCGCCGCCGGGGAACGCCGCGGAACGCAGCCCCAGGGCCCCGGCTGGCGCTTCGCATAGCCCGATTCCCGCCGGCCGCCGCTTCCGGGCGCCCGCCGCCCGTGGTCCGTCGCCGCGACCGCCAGCGGGCGGATGGGCGGCGCGATCGGCGACGAGATGCGGTCTGAGACCCAGGCCTTCATGCGGTCGCGTCGAACGAAGAGGCCAATCTCAGAGCGGTGCGAGTAGCAGATGCGGGGCCTAACTTCCGGATGGACGATCCAGGAGCAAGTTTCCAATAACGGCACTTGCCAAGCCACTTGAACCCCGGTGCTCACCTCACCCAAACCCGGCGCCGCAATGCGACAGACAACTGCCCCGCCAAGACCATTGGTCAACATGCAGATGTCACCAATTACCCATTGGCACGGCTTTTCGTCTATGGCCATTATCTGGCGAGAATTCGAGTTCGCCCACGATTGTTGCGCTGGGGCCTGAAGCTACCCGGATTTCAGTTTGTCCTCAAGGCGATGATGGGATCAATCCGCGAGGCCCTTCTCGCTGGAAGATAACCGGCCAGCAGCGCCACAGCACCCAGCAAGACCACCATCGCGGCAAATGTTTGCGGATCAGTCGGAGCAGTGGCAAACAAAAGAGAAGCTATGAGCCGTGCAACTACTAACGAGCCGACCACCCCAGCGCTAATTCCTATGAACGCGAGCCGCAAAGTCTTCCAGATCACGCCAAACAACACGCGTTCCTGCGTCGCTCCCAGGGCCATGCGGATGCCGATCTGCTGCGTCTCGCGGGTAACGGAATAGGAAATGACTCCGTAAATTCCCAAGGTAGCGAGAAGTAACCCAAGTCCAGCGAAGATCGACACCAGGAGGAAGAAGAAGCGCCGTGGCGATGTCGCATGCTCCACAAGGTTCTGAATCGGTTTGAACTCTGTCGCCGGCTGCCCTGGATTAATCTGACGAAGTGTCCTCATTACGCTCGTTGCCAGCGTACCTGGGGGCAGCTTCGACCGCACCACCAGATAACAGCCTTCCGGTCCGAACTTCTTCGTGGCTGGCAGGTACATCTGCCAGCCAGCATCGTCTTCGGCACTGGTTTCGCGAACATCGGCAATCGCGCCGATCACGCGCGCCTCCGTGCCGCCCGCGAGCGCTATACGGCCAATCGGATCCTGCCCCGGCCACAGCTTCCGCGCGACCGTTTCATTGATGATGACGACATTCTGGTTATCTGAAAGATCCGCCCAGTTGATGTCCCGGCCTTCGATCAAGCGCATTCCCATGGACTTGAGATACCCGGGCGAAACGATATAAACAAAGACGCCCTGAAATTTCCCGCCGTCGTAGTCTCCGCCCTTCGCTTTGATCCCCCAACTGCGGTTCCGGCTCATAGGTAGGTTGTCGGATATGCCCGCTGCCTCAACGCCTGGAATCAGTGAAGCCCGGCGCACGACCTCCTGCCATATTGCAGCCCGCTTGGCTGCATTCCGGCCATCGTCATAGTCAACGCTGATGGCGGCTGCGCGGCTCGGCTCAAAGCCCAGATCAACATCCAGCACTCGCAGAAAACTGCGCAGCAACAGGCCAGCTCCAACCAACAGCACGCAGGCGAGAGCAACCTCTGTGATAACCAGCGCCGAGCGCATTCGGTCATGTTTTCTGCTTGCGCTGGATCCCTGTCCGCTGTCCTTCAATGTTTCCTGCAGGTTGCCGCTCGATATGCGCAGTCCTGGTGCCAGGCCAAAAAGAACCTCCGCGCCCACGGCTATCAACAGCGTCCAAGCCAGCACCGCTCCGTCCACGTGCACCATGCTCAGCAGCGGCAACGCGATAGATCCCTGGTGCGCAAGGTAGGAGATAGCGGCGAAGCCAAGTCCCAATCCCAGGATCGCTCCCGCTCCAGACAACACGAGGCTCTCGGTGAGCAATTGACGGACCAACCGGCCGCGTCCTGCCCCCAAAGCATCGCGCATGGCAAACTCCTTGCTGCGCGCCGCCGCCCGGGCCAGCAGCAGGTTCGAGAGGTTTACGCACACGATCAGCAGAATCAGGCCGACGGCGCACCACAGTACAACCAGCGAGCGCCGCAATTTACCGCTTACATATTCTTTCAGCCCCGTAAGCCGGCCGGTGTAACCTTTTCCGTACTCAGCGTGCTTATGCTCGAAATAGAGTTGCGGAAAGAGCTCATTTGCCTCGCTCTGTGCTTGCGCCAGAGTCACTCCTGGCTTCAGACGGCCAATCAATGCTAAGTCGTTCCCGTCATCGCGGAAGTCATCCATGATGTAAGGCGTGAACAGGTCGACCTTGGCTCCCGGCGAAAACACCGAGCCGAAATCAAAAGTATCCGGCAACACCCCCACAACGGTCACCGCCGTATTGTTCAAGTCGATCGTCCGTCCGACGATACTGCGATCGCCCCCAAACTGCCGCTTCCAGAACGGATAACATAACAGCGCCACAGGCTGAGCATGTTGCACGAACTCCTCGGAGCGGAATAGCCGGCCGGCTGGAGGTCTGACCCCAAGCGTTTGAAAAAAGCCTTCCGCTACCAGAATGCCCGTAACCGGCGCCGGCTGGTCGCCTCCTATCAGTTTGAAATTATCCGGCCCGGTAAAGGCGAAGTATCCGCTTACGGACTGAAAAGAGCGGTTCTGTTGCTGGAAGTCCTGCGTCGCATCCGCTGTGTACGTTTTGCTCGATTCGCCGGTTTTTGGGTTCTTCTCGACAATCCGCACCAACTGTTGCGCGGCAGGAAAAGGCAAAGGCCTGAGCAGGATTGTGTTCACTACGCTGAAAACGGCAACATTGGCACCAATGCCCAACGCAAGAATCAGAACGGCAACAATCGCGAACGCGCGGTCGCGCCGCAGTGTGCGGAAGGTGAACCGCAAGTCCTGCGTCAGGACATCAAGCCACGGAAGCCCGCGCGACTCGCGGTGCCGTTCGCGCGCCTGCTGTACTCCGCCAAATTGGACCAGTGCATGCCTACGCGCTTCTTCCAGAGGCAGGCCGCGTCGCACATTCTCCTCGATGGCCATTTCGATGTGCGAAGCCATCTCCGCATTCAACTCCCGGTCAAGAGGCTCTTTGCGGAAGAAAGAACGTAAGCGGTTGAGCGCCTCTCGGACGAAATGCATCATTGCTCACCCCCTTCACTTCTGCATTCCCAGAACCCGGCCCATGACGCCGGCCAGCCGCTGCCAATACGCGGTGTCCCTTGCTAACTGCTTCTGCCCGGCCTTGGTGATGGAGTAGAACTTGGCTTTGCGGTTGTTGTCCGATGTGCCCCACTTGGCAGCGATCCATCCGCGCTGCTGCAATCGCACCAGCGACGCGTAAATGGTCCCCTGGTTCAGCAGGACTACATTTCCGCTTAGCTGCTCAATCCGCCGCGCGATGCCATATCCATGCAGCGGTCCCATGGCCTCCAGCGTTCGCAGGACCATCAGGTCCAACGTTCCCTGCAAAAGATCGAGCTTGGGTTCACTCATCGGCCTCCTCCTGTGCGAGTACCACATAAGTATCTCATAATTTATGTGGCGATGCCACAGCCGCTTGCAGGCCGCCGATTCGTGTTATATACTGAACCTAATGGTTCAGTGTCAACAGCCCCAACTGGATGCCTCGTTCGCCGCGCTCTCGGACTCCACCCGACGCGGCATTCTGGAGCGGCTCGGGCGCGCGGACGCTTCGATAACGGACCTTGCCCAAAAATTCCATATGACTCTGACGGGCATGAAGAAGCACGTCGGTGTCTTGGAGCAGGCGGGGCTCGTCACCACGGAAAAGGTCGGGCGCGTGCGTACCTGCAAGCTCGGCCTACGCCGCCTGGAGGAAGAGGCGGCATGGATTGAGAGGTACCGCCGGCTCTGGGACGCACGCTTCGACGAGTTGGACAAGATCGTTGCGGAATTAAAACTCGAAAAAGTCGATGGACGAAAAATGAGAAAGTGAGCTCCTATGAAGAACCCCACGACGGTAGAACGAAAATCTGAGCGTGAGCTAGTCGTCACGCGAACCTTCAACGGCCCTGCGCACATCGTGTTCGAGGCCTGGACTAAGCCTGAGTTGCTCAAGCAGTGGTGGGCGCCGAAGTCGTTTGGAATATCTTTCATTTCGTGCGAGGCCGATGTTCGTACGGGGGGCACGTACCGTTTCGTGTTTAGCCACCCTGCCTCTGAACAGCCTATGGCATTCTTCGGTAGGTATATCGAAGTAACGCCCCATTCGCGCATCGTCTGGACGAATGAGGAAAGCGCCGATGGCGCCGTTACCACGGTGACCTTCGAGGAAATGGGCGACAAGACGCTACTGGTGCTGCACGAACTCTATCCCTCAAAGCAAGCCCTCGACGAGGCCATCGCCTCCGGCAGCACGGGCACAAGCGGGGCAGGCGAGCAGTTCGAGGAGTTGGACACCCTCCTCGTCACCTTGGTGAGATCATGAGAAAGCCTCCCCTGAAGACTGATGCTCAGGGCCGAACTGGCACGAAGCTGCTGGTGGCCATGACCGGCAAGGCAAGCGCCGCGAAGGCCGCAGAAGGCGACAAGCCCGTGTTCGCCTATATCGCAAGCTTGCCGCAGCCGCAGCGCAGTATCGCCGAGCGTATCGATGCGCTGGCTGCCAATACCTTGCCAAGTCTCCAGCGTGCAGTGAAGTGGGGGATGGCGTACTACGGTGTGGGCGGAGGCTGGTGCTTCTCGTCCGGCGCTTTCGTCGGTCACGTGAAACTGATGTTCATACGCGGCACGGAGATCAAGCCTGAGCCGCCTGTGACGCCGATTGGGATGGGCAAGTCCACACGAGGCGTAGAACTGGCGTCCGTGGACGATCTCGACGAGCACCAGGTAGCCTCATGGATAAAGCAGGCAGCCGCGAACCCTTTTGTCGGGGGGAAGAAAAGATAACGAAAAACGGAAGACATCAAGCGGGGGCAGTTTGGCCGACGTCGAACGAATAGCCCCCGCCCCCGCGGCCGCGTCGACGTTGGTTGTCGCGAAGCAACGCAAGCCGAGTAAATCCCGCACCCCCTGAAGCGTTTTTGCTTTCCGGCAAAGCCCGCTGGAATGGACTCGCTCCTCGGCCCTGGCTGCGCAAAAATCGCGCTGTGTAGAGTAGTTTCTCCCATTGTTGCCTTTCCGGGCCAATGACGCGCATCCGGAGGTTGGCCGCGGTCTGAGTCAAGTTGACGGGAAACGCCCATCGCGCAGAAGTGAACCGACGGCAGGCCCGCGAAGTCGCGTTGTGGGAGGTTTTACCTGGAAGTGACCCATGCTGTCGTCCGCGCGGTCAACTCCCGGATGACGGCGCATCCGGAAGTTGGCCGCGGAGTCCATCCGACGGCAGGCCGGCTTCACAGAGCGACCGCCGACGCCCGGAAACGATATGACCCCGAGAGCTGGCAGAAACAGGGCTGTGGGAAGCGTCGGGCAACCGGAAGCTACTTTTGTGTGCGAGAAGAACGCGTCGAGCGTCCTGTGGTACATGCGTTTTGGAGTCGGCGACCGCGAAACCGCAGGCCTCAACTCGAAGCGGCCGTGGCGGCTGCGGGCGGGCACCTGAGCAACCGCTTCGAGCATCGGTCACAACGCCGCGCGGAGTTGTTCAATCAGCGGCGCGACAGATTCCGCGGACCGTTCCAGGTTTTTCAGCATTCTACGATAGTGGGGAATCCGCAGGCACTCTTCGGCTGGCGGTGTGGGTGGCTCGCACATGGCTCGCACGCATTCCGGCACGCGGGCCAAGGTAATGCGGCTGTGTTGAGCGCCAATCAGCAGCCTGCCCACGAAAGCGCCCAGATCGGCGGCGGCCAGTCCTTTGGGGAGGCTCCCACGCGCCCGCCCGCCCATGGAATCCATCACCAGTGCCAACAGCGCCGGCCAATGCTGAAGCGCCAGGAGTGCCTCGGCAACGTAGCACAGTTCGCGCCCCGCCAGTTCGATCCGGGTCCGATGGCTCCGGTAGAAATGGCTGAACCGGTCCAGAAATGCGCAGGCGGAAACGATACCCGGCCAAGCCGGCGGCAGTTCCCCGGCCAGCCCCATACAAAAAGGCATCTCATACGGCGAGAGCCCCTGCAGCCAGGAAGCCCGGCTCGGGGACACGCCTCCGGCCGGAAACTCCGCCAGGAGAAAGTCTGCTTGACTCTGCCCGTAGAGCGTGTTGCCCACCACAAACCGGACGGTGCCGCCCTCCACGGACAAAAGCATGCGGTCCCCGCCCCACTGGGCGCCGGATGCCAACCCCACATCTGTCACCTTGCCGAAGTCCACGACCGCCAGAATCTCGACCGTTTTCCGGACGGCGTCAAGTCCCACGGCTATTACGCTTCTCGTCAAATGAACCACCCCTCACGCTGAAACATCACCATTGTAAGATACGCGAAGAAGTTTGTGTGGCAGGACTCCAGTCCTGTCAACATGGGCCGGCGACGCGCGTTGGAGGGCGGGCTTTAGCCGGCGCGGGGCTTCAGCCCCGCTTCGAGCGGCGCCTTCACAGTTACGGCGGTTTTGGGATTTACCTCGAAGCGCACCAGCAGGCGCAGAAGTTGGCCATCGAGTGGTTCGATAAGTACTTGAAGCCCTGAGTCGTGGCGCACGCTTCAGCGTGCTGTGGCGAGCTTCAGCTCGCCATCTTCGGATGACCGTCGGACCTGGGCTGAAGTCCACGGCCGCATGCTCTCCAGAGAACCACCGCGCAAGTCATGGATCTAGCGGGACTAACGTCCCGCACCAGCGGGACTAACGTCCCGCAGGGCGAACTGAAGTTCGCCCCTGCACGCTAAAGCGTGCGCCACGTACCGGAGTCAAGTTCTCTGACATTTGTGGCGACCCGCGGGGTCGTTCGCGCTGAAGCGTGCGCCACTCAGGGCCTTTAATTAAGTTGAAGTGAACAGTTCTAGTCGCTCCGCAACGCTAGCGTTGGGTCAACCGATGCCGCTCGGCGCGCGGGAAGGAAGCCAGCCAGGGCGCCGGCGGCAAACAGGACGACAGTGGCGCACGTGACGGTCAGTGGGTCCGACGGGCCCAAGCCGAATAACAGGCTCTTGATCAGCCGTGCTGCAGCCAGCGCAGCCGGTATCCCAATGATGGCGCCCGCCGCAAGCAGGACGAAAGTCTCCCGCATGATCAGCCATAGCACATCGCTTCTTTGCGCACCCAGAGCCATGCGGACTCCGATCTCGGCAGTACGGTGCGCCACGCGATAGGCCACGATTCCATAGATGCCGATCGCGCCCAGGGCCAGCGCCAGCAGGGCAAAGAAGCTTGCCAGCGTGGCGAACATGCGATCCTCGCGCAACTGGCTTCGAATGACCTGAGGCAGGGTTCTGACCCCGCTAATCAGCACTTCGCTGTCAATCGCCTGAATTTCGCTGCGGACTGAACGCACCGCCGCCGTGGGTTCGGCGACCGTGCGGACGTGCAATACGCAGGAAGCCCTGGCCGGCGCCTGCCACAGCGGGTGAAACACCATCGGGCGGGCCTGCTCGCGGACCCAGCCGTACTTGGCATCGCCCACCACCCCCACGATCTCGTACCGGCCGCTCGAAGCCTGGCCGCCGTCGCCGAAGCGTTTTCCGATAGGGTTTTTATTTCCGAAGTAGCGATGCGCGAAGGTCCGATTCACCAGGGCCACGAGTGGCGCATTCTGGCGGTCCTGCTCTCCGAACTCACGGCCCGTCAGCACGGGGATGCCGGCGGTCGCAAAGAAACCTGGGCCGACCAGGTTGAAGGATACCTTCGCATCCTGCGCCGGCTGTCCGGGGCGCTCGATCCACACTGTCTGGTTCCAGCCGCCATTGCCGAACACGGCATCTCCAGCCAGCGCCATGCTTCGTACCCCCGGCAACCCCGGTACGCGCCTGGTCAACTCCGTCCAAAACTGTTGCCTGGCCTGAGGGGTGTTCCCGCTCGGGTCAACATCCATCAGCAGCAGGTTCTCTCGCGCCAGGCCCAGGTCCGCGGCGCCCAGGTTTCTCAAGCTGCGTGCGAACAACCCCGCGCCCATCAGCAAAACCATCGAGAGGCCGATCTGAACCGCAAGCAGTCCCTTGGCGAGTGACAGGTTCGACGGGCCTCTCTGGCCGCCTGAGCTGCGGATCGAGCTGGATATGTCGGCACGCGTGGCCCGAATCGCAGGCATCAGGCCAAATAACAACCCGGTCGTCAGCGACAGAGCGAGACCAAAGCCCAGCAGCCGGTAGTCGAACCGGAAATCGAGTGCGGCGCTTTGCGGATCGGGCGCCAGGAATCCCAGCATGAGACCGTGTCCCCAACCGGCCACCAGCAAGCCAAGCGCGCCGCCAGCGAATGCGAGCAGCAGATTCTCGGTCATCAGTTGGCGGACCAGCCGCCATCGCCCGGCTCCCAGCGCCAGCCGGATGCCGATCTCCCGCGCGCGGGCCGCGGAACGGGCCATCAGCAGATTCGCGAGATTGGCGCACGCAATCAGAAGCACCAGCCCCGCGAGGCCGATGAGGATCTTGAGCGTACTCGAGTACTCCCAATAATTCCACCGCACGCCCGAGGTGCCTTCCGTGGCGCGGTTCACCACGAGCCTCTGTGAGAGAAACGCCCGCAACTCCCGCTCGGGCGACAGCTTGTAGTCAGGCCGAAGCGATTCCAGCGCCTGCTGGAAAACCGGTTCGAGTTGCGCGCGTGCGCTCGCGACCGAAATGCCGGGCCGCAACCGGCCCAGCACCCAAACATCGCCCGGATCCGGGTCCGCCGCGAGTGGAACCCACAGATCCGGAACCTCCCCGCGATCGACGCCACAGAACTCCGGCGGCATGATGCCGGCGACGGTGAAGCGCTCGCCGGACAACCGCACATCGGCGCCGAGGGCTGACGGATCCCTTCCGAACCGCCGGCTCCAAAACGCGTAGCTGATGACTGCCACGTGATTCGCCGCCCCAGCCCGGTCATCGTCCGGGCCGAGCGTGCGTCCCATAATTGCCTGGACTCCCAACGACGGAAAGAAGGAGCCGGAAACCTCGTGCGCCGTGGCGCGTTCCGACAGGCCGCCAGCTCGGAACACAAGGCTCGACAAGCTAATCGCGAAGACGTCCGACAGGACGCTGCGGTCCCGGCGAAAATACTCAAAGACCGGGTAAGGAAGATTCGTCATCATGGAGCCATCGGGATGCGCTCTGACAAACTCGACCAGGTCCTGCGGATTCTTTACCGGCAAGGCTCGCAGCAGCATGACGTCCATCAGGCTGAACAGGGCGCTGTTGGCTCCGATGCCCAGCGCGAGTGAAACCACCGCCACCATACTGAATCCCGGCGTTCTTGCCAGCGTGCGGGCTGCATAGCGCAAGTCCTGCCACAGCGTTTCAAGAGCGGCGAATGTCCATAGCTCGCGGCAGGCCTCGCGAATGCGCGTCGCGTTTCCGAATTGGCGTCTCGCGGCGGCGCGTGCCGCGGGATCGTCGCCACATCTGGTGGCGCGCATGGCCAGGTGAAACGCGAGTTCCTCGTCCAGATCGCGGTCCAGCCTGCGGCGATGGACCAGTGCCTTGGCCCGCAGCCAAATAGCACTGACGCGCTCGAGCAACATGTAGATTCTCCTAAGCGGTGTCCATGATCGTTGCAATCGCCGATGTCATACGGGTCCAGTGTTCCGATTCCGCAGCCAGGTGCTTCCGGCCGGCGCCGGTCAGCCGATAGTACTTGGCGCGGCGGTTATTATCCGATACGCCCCATTCCGAAGCCAGCAGGCCTCGCAATTCAAGACGATGCAGCGCCGGATAGAGTGCACCCTCTTCCACGCGCAGCGCGTTGTTCGAGGTCTCCTGGATGAACTCGGCGATGCCGTAACCGTGCATGGCGCCTTGAGCCAGTGTTTTCAGCACCAACATGTCGAGGGTGCCCTGAACCAAATCCCCGGATTTCTGCGGCGTTCCCATAAGCCCTTTATGGATAGCATATCGCGAAGCCACATCGAAA
>Ga0181538_10005125_pt1 | contig 11886 bp, 8 predicted proteins | sample PEATcosm2014_Bin_40_FD_119773 | JGI IMG/M metagenome (GOLD analysis project Ga0181538, IMG submission 119773) | Peatland microbial communities from MTU Mesocosm Facility, Houghton, MI, USA - PEATcosm2014_Bin23_30_metaG | ecosystem: Environmental > Terrestrial > Soil > Wetlands > Peat | place...
CCGCAAATCAGCACCGTGGAACGCGAATCCGCCACGACTGCGATCTTCTTGTAGATATCGAGCATTTTGGGGCTTCGGCCTACCAAGCTGGAAAGTTGCGCCTGGCTGCCAAGCTGACGCTTCAGGCTGCGGTTCTCGCGCACGAGTTTCCGATTGCCCAGCGCGCGTTCGACTTGCAGCAAGACTTCATCAATCTTGAACGGCTTCGAGATGTAGTCGAAGGCCCCTGCTTTGACGGCTTCGATGGCCGTTTCCATGCTTCCGAAAGCGGTGATGAGAATGACTTCCGACTCCGGCTGAAGGGTCTTGTAGGTCCGCAAAACGTCGAGGCCGTCGAGATTAGCGCCCAGCCTCATATCGCTGATGATGACGTCGAAGAGTTCCTGCTTTCCAACTGCAAGGGCCTCCTCGCCGCTAGAAGACGTGACGACGCGATAGCCCTCCTCGCCCAGAATCTCCCGCAGCAATTCCAGCGTCTCGGCGTCATCATCGACTACCAGGATGTTAGCGCTCGCCGGTCTGGCAGCCTCGCCGGTTTGTTCAATCTTTGCGGTTTCCAAATCCTTCGCCTTTCACTCCGCGATTAGGCCGGCGACTCCCTCACCCGGCCTGCCGCGCCTCGCGAAAGCGCCGGTTGCAGGCCACCCTCTCCCCCAAGGGGGCGAGGGCATCAGGATCGATGAGGATGCTTGACAGACCAAGCAGGTAACGCACGAGACGTTCGATCTTTATCCTTTAGCCTTCACGCTTCACCCTTTGGCGTTCTCTGCCGCGGTCGCGACTTCTACCGTCTCGGTCTTTTCGCGTTCATCAACAGGCAAGATCAAAGTGAAGGTTGTTCCCTTTCCAGGCGTACTTTCCACTCCGATCGTGCCGCCGTGCTGGCGAACGATCTGGTCGCAAATCGCCAGCCCCAAACCGGTGCCTGTCCCCAGCCTTTTGGTCGTGAACATCGGGTCGAACGCATGGGCGACGGTTTCCGGCGACATGCCGGAGCCGTTGTCCGTCACTCGAATCGCAACTTGCGGCGTCACGCCTTCCACCTGCCGTGTTTCGATACGCAAGTCACCCCCACGCGGCATGGCATCCATGCTGTTGTTGATGAGGTTTAAAAGGACCTGCTGCAAATAGCCGCCGTCCCCGTAAATCTTCGGACAGTCTTTTGCCAAATCCAGTTTCACGCGAATCTTTCGCAGTTGCAGGACGGGGGAGGAAAGCAGGACGGCCTCTTCGATGAGGCGGCGCAGGTCCACCATCTCGACTTTCAGGTCAAACTTGCGGCTCCACGAGAGCAGTTGATTAACAGTGCGCACAATATTATCAATCTGTCTTTCGATGATTTGAAGCCGGCGTCGAGTGGATTCGTCGGCATCCTTGCGCCGCGCCAGCAACTGCACGTGTCCGGATATGGAATTGAGCGGAGTCCCGATTTCGTGAGCCAGGCTGGCGGCAAGCTGGCCGGCAATCGCCAGCCGCTCCGAACGCGCCAGATTCTTCTGCGTCTCGAAGAGCTCCTCGTTGATGCGCCGCAGCTCTTCATTGGCCTCCGCCAGCCCTGCTGTCGATTCCAGTACCTTCCGCTCCAACTCGGTATTGAAATTCTCGATCCGCCGCAGCATGCGGTTCAGGTGGGCCGCGAGCATGCCGATCTCGTCAGTGCTTCGCAAGCTGGCGCGCACGTGGAGTTGTCCCTTTTCTGCGCCTTCCATCACGCGGATCATGTCCTTCACCGGCGACCTGACCGCCCGCAAGAAGAAAACATGAACGGCCAGAATGACCACCACGAGACTCGCCAGCATCAGCAGCAGGTTGCGCATCACCAACTGGCGGGTCACAATGCTGGTTTGCGATTTAGAGACCTTCAGGTTCAAGCATCCCACCGGTTGTCCTTGCGAGCGGATCGTCACCCCGATAATCCAATACCGTCCTTGGTCGGTCTCAATCGTGAGGGTTTCATCGTCGGGGCGGTCGAATTCGTCGTAACGCTCGATACCGGGTATGTTGTCTAACTCAAGGTGCTCCGCCTGCGGTGCGGTGGTGGCCTCGAGTTGGTGAGGCGACTCATGCAGGTAAACGTCCGCCTGCCGCACGCCCGGCATATCGTGCTGGATTTGCTTCAATACCCTCTGGAGCTTGGCAGTATCCTGGAGTGCGTCTTCGTTAACCAACTGGTGAGCCGCGGACCTGGCCAGGGTGCAGGCCTTGCCGTAAATCTCCTCCTCGACCAATAGCCGGGTCAGGAGCATGGCTATGTAGGTCGAAACGCCCACTACGGAGACAACCGCAATGGCGAATATAATGATAATCTTGGTTTGGAGATTGAAACGCGATTGAGTCATCGAAACTCCGCCACGCTGTGATTCTAACACCACATGTGGCAAAAAGAAACACTCGTCGAAGGCTGTTAAGTAGTTAAATACATTGGGCTTATTGGCTTAACTCGTGTGGCCGAGCGGCGTTTGGCCCTTTTGGCGAACCTACTCGCTTCTGCTTGGCACTGGAGGCGTCGATTGGAGAACCGTGAGATAGCTGCCATCTTCGAAGAAATCTCGAATTTGATGAAAATCAACCAGGACGACCCCAAATGGTCCTTCAAGGCTGCGGCTTACGATCGCGCCAGACGCTCGATCGAGGGCTTTCCAGAGCGATTAGAGGATATCGCTCGTGATCCCCAGCGGAAACTGACGGACCTTCCTGGAATCGGCGAAGACTTGGCAAAGAAGATCGCCGAATTGGTTGAAACTGGAAAGTGCAAGTTCCACCAGGAGCAGCTGGCAAAAGTCTCGCCAAGCCTGCTGGAACTTTTGCAACTGCAAACTATTGGCCCGCAGAAAGTGCGCTTGTTTTACAAAGAAGCGGGTATCAAGAGCATTGAAGACTTGGAAGTTGCTGCTAAAGCTGGCCGGCTGCGGACGCTTCCCGGCATGAGCGTCAAGTCCGAGGAGAACATCCTGAAAGCCCTCGAGGCTTACCACCGAGCCGCCGGACGGTTTCGCATGGACACGGTTTATGAAGCCGCGCAACAACTCACCAGTTACCTCAAAGAGTTTAGCGGCGTGGAGGAAGTAACGCCCGCGGGCTCGCTTCGGCGCGGGCGTGAAACCGTGGGGGACCTGGACCTGCTGGTGACGGGCCAGGACGGCGCCGGCATCGCAGACCACTTTGCCAAGTATCCCGGCATCGCCCAGTTGCTGGCCAAAGGCGAAGACAAGGTAAGCGTTAAGCTCCAGAACGACCTCCAAGTGGATGTTCGAATGCTCGAGCGCGAAGCCTACGGGGCCGCCTTGATGTACTTTACCGGCTCCAAGGAGCACAACGTAGCCCTGCGCGAGCGCGCCAAGAAACGAGGGTGGAAGCTAAGCGAATACGGTCTTTTCCAAGGCGAAACAGCTTTGGCCCGCGGGACTGAGGAAGAGATCTACGCAAAGTTTGATTTGCCCTGGATTCCTCCTGAACTGCGTGAAAACCTGGGCGAGATCGAAGCAGCAGAAAACGGCGAGCTTCCGAAGCTAGTGGAATTGGGAGACATCAAGGGTGATTTGCAGATGCACACCACTGCATCGGATGGCCGGGCCAGTGTCGAGGAGATGGCACAGGCCGCCAAACAGCTCGGTTATGAATATATCCTCATCACCGATCATTCGAAGGCCGTGACTATTGCCAACGGGCTCGACGAAAAACGCGCCGTAGAGAACATCCAACGCATCAAAGCGGCCCGCAAGAAAGTGGGCGGAATCAAAATCTGGGCAGGAGCCGAAGTCGACATCATGGGCGATGGCACGCTCGATTACCCGGACGAAATTCTGAAACAGTTCGACATCGTGCTCGTGAGCGTGCATTCCCGCATGAATATGCCCGGCCCCGAGATGACAGCGCGCCTCTTGAAAGCTCTTGCGAATCCCTACGTCCGGATTCTCGGACACCCCACGGGTCGTCAGATTCTGAGGCGCGACCCGTTTGCATTCGACCTCGATAAGGTTTTCGCGGCCGCCAAGGAGTATGGTGTCATTCTGGAATTGAACGGCAACCCTGAACGACTCGACCTCTCCGACCGGCACGTGAAGCTGGCGCGAGATCGGGGAATGAAAGTCATCATCTCCACCGACTCGCACAGCCCCGAACACTTCAAACTGATGCGCTACGGAGTAGTGACAGCGCGGCGCGGTTGGCTGAGAAAAGAAGACGTGCTGAATACGCTGCCGCCGGAGAAGTTGCTGGCGAGCCTAAGGCCGATAAAGCAGTGACGTGTGATAAGTGACGAGTGACGAGCAAGAAAGCAGAAATCAGAAATTAGAGAGCAGAAGGGAGGAGTCAGCAGTCACGAGTCACGGGCCAGAAGTTGGCCGCTTTCTTTGGTGAAACTCCAAGCGACCGTGTCATTCCGAGCGCAGTGAGGAATCTCGCTCTGGGTTCTCGTGAAGGATCGAGCCCGAGGCAGAGCGAGATTCCTCGCTACGCTCGGAATGACAGGGTACTTTAGGTGTCCAGGAACGAAACCCGCTGGCTCCTGACTTCTGACTCTTCAATCCTGGATCCTGACTTATGAACTCATTCCTTCCTGCCGCGGTAATTTTTGACATGGACGGCGTGCTTGTTGACACCAACTCGTTTCACGTCCAGAAGTGGGAAGCGCTGTTAACGGAATATGGCATCGCGTTTGACCGGGAGGCGCTTCCCAAGCAAGTTCTCGGGCCCGGCAATGATCCTACGCTCCGTCATTTCTTCGGTGATCGGCTCACCGCGGACGACAGGCTACAGCTCAGCGAAGAACTCGAGGCGAGATTCCGAGGCGCTTTTGCGCCGCACGCCAAGCCCTTTCCGGGAGTTGAGAGGCTGATCGCGGAATGTCATGAAAAAGACGTGAGGGTGGCGCTGGCATCCGCGGCCATGAGCAAAAATGTGTTCTTCATTCTCGACGCCCTGAAGTTGCGACAGTGTTTCGACGTTGTCTTGACTGCGGACGAAATCACACAGAACAAGCCGCATCCCGAAATATACGAGAAGACTGCTCAAAAGCTCGGCATCTTACCTGCCGCATGTGTCGTCATTGAGGACTCATTCGCAGGGATCGAAGCCGCCAAAGGCGCGGGCATGAAATGTGTGGCCGTTGCTTCCACATTTCCCGCGACAGAATTGCGCGCCCACACGCAGGCGGACCTCATCGTCAACAGGCTGGAAGCGCTCGAGTTAGAAAACTTGCGGGGACTCTTCTAATTCGGTTCCGTGTAAACCGCCTCGGCAACGCTGTCCGGAGGGTCGCCGAGGGATCGGCCATTTGACCAGGCGGCTTTCTCCCACAGGCTGCCGTTCCTGCGAATCACGTCTGTCCAGCCGTCTTCCCATTTGCAGTGCGCCTCGCCGTTGACGACCGTCCAGGTTCCGTTATGTGATCCCAATGTCTTCTCAGCAACCCCGTCTCGTTTCAGCGTGATAAGGAAAGTTCCGGAGTTGTCGCCGCCGACACCGACTTTCCACACGCCGAGAAAATGGGCGCGGCTCACTGACGATGTAGTGGTCGTCGTGGGGGTGCTGAATTCGATTCGCGCGATGTCGGCCAAACGGAAGGATTGTCGGTGGCCGTCTTTGAAAATGATCACCACAGATCGGTCGTCGTCACCAGAAGCTGGTTTGGGCAGCGGCGAGGCCGTGGCCCCGATCACCGCCAGAACCCCCGTAACACAAAGCAATCTTATCAACGTACGCATTATTTCCTCCCAGGCAGCGCGCGAGAGGCGTCCACGCTCGAGTCAGGGCAAGACCCTCCCCTATTATCCCATACGCAGGCCGCCATATTCCGGTTCCCCACGTGCCGGAACACAATGGAATCCGGCTTTCGCGGGAATGACGTGATCTTCGAGAGAACGCAGCGAGGATTGTCGCCTCGTTTCGGCTGAATCGCGGATGGAAGATCAGGGCGAGATTCCTCGCTGCCCTGAAAATGACTCCCCTCCTCAGCGGGAGGAGGGGCAGGGGTGGTGGGTGGTATTGGCAGCGAATGGCAACCACCCCTGACTTCTCCTTACCAAGGAGGGGAATAATTCTCACCACAAGTGGTGAGCCGAAGGCTCATGGAGTCTCCGCTGGGGATGACATCGCCGGGTGGCGTTTCCAGCTCCAATTTCCAGTTTCCATTTTCTAGTTTCTAGACGGGGTCTGTGGCCCGAACCGGACCACCGTGAGCGTGATGTCATCGGTTTGGGGGTTATCTCCCACAAAATCGTGCACCGCACTCACTACGCGATGGCAAATCTCGTCCGCCGCCAGCCCGGAACAGCCCCGGAGAGCATTCTGCAACCTGGCTTCTCCGAACAGGTCCTCATTGGCGGCGTGAGCTTCGGTGACGCCGTCGGAGCAGATCAACAGGACATCGCCGCACTTCAATTGGGCGCTGGCGACTTCGAACGTTGTACTCGGAAACAATCCCACGGGGAAGTTCGAGGGGGTCAAAGTCTCAACGCCGCCGTCGGAGCGGATGAGCATGGGTGGAACGTGGCCGGCGTTGACAAATTGAAACCTGCCCATACGGTCCAGAACTCCGTAAAGTATGGTGGCGAACATTTCCGGCGGAGTACGTTCGCAAAGGAAGTCGTTAACGCGCCGGAAGAGCAGAGGGAGCTCCGGATCGCCGGCCGCAACGCCCGCGAAGGCTCCTTGCAGATTGGTCGCCAGCATGGCGGCCGGCAGGCCCTTACCGGAGACGTCCGCGACAATGAAACCGAAACGCTCGTCGGGCAGGTAGACCATGTCATAGTAATCGCCGCCCACCTGCTCCATGGGCGTCGTTGTGGCGTGTACCTGGAAGTAGTCGCTCTCTGGAAAGCGGCGCGGCAAGAGCCCTTGCTGGATGTTGCGGGCCAGGAACATCTCGTGCTGGATGCGCTCCTGGTCCTGGGCAATGCGCAGCAAGCGAGCGTTTTCGATGACCGTGGCGCCTTCCACGGCGAGCGTTTGCAGCACCTGCCGGTCGAGCCCCGTAACCGCGGTGGGGTGCGAGCGCGTATCGAGGTAAAGTACGCCGAGTAGTTCGGGCGCGCTGATCTGGATGGTTTCGCCGCGAGCCTCGGAAACCGGCAGTTTCTGTAAAGGCACAGCGACAATGCCGCGTACTTCGGCGCGGACGATCCTGGTTTCCTGAGCGGTGCGGCCGGTCATCTGGTCTTCCAGGATGACTTCTTCCTGGCCCGAGCTCGCCACTCGTTCTACCACCGTCCGCGAGTAATCACTGACCTCGCGTCCCAGGTAAACGCCCCCGGCGCCGAGCGCCAGTCTCAAGTGAAGAGCCTTATCCTCTTCGACAAGGAACAACAATCCCCGTTCCGCGTTGGTCAACTGCAATGCCGAGTCCACCAGCGCCATGAGGACTTCCTCGAGCGCGGGAGCCCGGTGCATCATTTGCGCCATGCGGAGGAGCAATCCGAGGTGTTGGAGTTGGGGAGCCGGCCCGGCGTTGGCCTTCTCCATTTTCTCCAGCAGTTCGGGCAGCACCGCCTGATCTTCCACGAACGAAAGCAGGTAGGAGTCCGCCACGCCCAAGTTGATGCGGTCGCCCGATTTCAACAGGCAGTTAGTGATTTTTTCGTTATTTACCGCAGTTCCGTGGCGGCTCCCCAAGTCCTCAATCACGTACCCTTTCTCCGTCTGCACAATCCGGGCGTGTCGGCGCGAGATCCTGCTGTCCAGCAACACCAAGTCGCTGTCGCTCTGCCTGCCCAAGGTAAATGGTGAGCGGACGATTTCAACTTCGCGCTGATTCCCAAACGCGTCACGCACGATCAGACGTGGAAGAGTATTGGCCATAGATTCCGCCTGTTTGAAAAGAGAGTGAACGATTATAACACCGACCAGAATGCGTTTGACAAAGGCTATAGCAACTTCTGATAATCGAAATCTCTAGAAGGACAAAGGCCTCCATTATGCTCAACACGCGGCAAATCTTCAAAGTCATACTGGCTTCGAGCCTGGCAGCAGTCTCGTTGTTTTCTTCCCAGCGCTCGCCGGTCGATGCGGAGAAGACGGCGGAGAGGGTTCTCCAGCAAGCCATCATCATTGACACTCACGCGGACACCCCGCAAATGATGCTCGATGAAGGTTATGATCTCGCCCAGCCGGAGAGCCCTTACATGGTCAGCATCCCGAAGATGCGACAGGGGCATCTGGGCGCCGAGTTCTTCTCCATTTGGGTGGATGTGACCTGGCCAAAGCAGGACCTGATCCACCGCGCGCTCGATTTGATTGAGGTCGTGAACGAGCAGGTGGCTCGCCATTCCGACGTGCTGGGAATGGCCACGACGGCGGACGAAATTGTGCGCATCCATCTGCAAGGCAAATTCGCCATCTTGATGGGCGTGGAGGGCGGCCACATCATTGAGGATGACCTGCGCGTCCTGGATATCTACTCTCGACTGGGCGTTCGGTATATGACGCTGACCCACACTGCCAATACCGACTGGGCTGATTCCTCCGGCGACCAGCCCAAATGGACTGGGCTGACGGATTTGGGGAAGCAAGTGGTCGAGCGCATGAACCGCCTGGGAATGATGGTGGACATCTCGCATGTTTCCGACAAGACCTTTTACGATGGGCTGGCCGTCAGCAAAGCGCCGGTCATTGCCTCGCACTCTTCCTGCCGAGCCCTTTGCAATGTTCCGCGCAATATGAGTGATGATATGATTCGCGCCCTGGCCAAGAACGGCGGCGTTATGGATATCAATTTTTATTCGGGTTTCCTGAGCCAGGCCTACGCCGACGCTAACAAGAAAGTCGAAAAGCAGTTGAATGCGGAGCTTGCGGCAGCGCGGGCCCGCTACGCGAGCCAAGGCAAGCGGCTGCCTTACCCCGAAGAACAGAAGATCGAACGCTCCGTGCTGAAGGACCTGCCGGCGCCGAGCTACACCGCCATTGCCGACCACATTGACCACGCGGTGCAGGTGGGCGGCGTCGACCACGTCGGTCTGGGCTCTGATTTCGATGGCATCGATTCGGCTCCCGTTGGCATGGAGGATGTCTCGAAGCTTCCTGATTTGGTGCGCGAACTGGCCCGGCGCGGGTATAGCGAGCAGGATTTGAAGAAAATACTGGGAGGCAACCTCCTCCGCGTGATGCGGCAAGTGGAGAGTGTGAGCCGAGACATGCGCAAGTAGGTGTCAGGTGTCGGACGCCTGTCATCCTTCGCTCCGCTCGGGATGACAGGCTGCTAATATATCCGCATACTCACTCGATTCGGTTTCGTGGGAATGACTGCGAATTTACGAAGTGCATTAAACCAAGATATCGGAGACATGGAGTTGAAAATGAAAAACCGGTTTACCGCGCTTTTTGCAATGCTAATTCTCGTAGGAATTGCCTGCCCTCAGGCGTGGGCGCAAGCGACTGCCCCTCAGCACCCAGCGCCACGGCTTTCGCTAATGGTCCCTTCCGCAATGAAGGAACAAGCCCCTGCCACGTTTAGAGCGAAGTTTACAACCACCAAAGGAGATTTCGTAGTGGAAGTCACGCGCGCCTGGGCGCCGCTGGGCGCTGACCGATTTTACAATTTGGTAAAGAACCATTTTTTCGACGGCGCAGCGTTCTTCCGCGTGCTGCCGGGCTTCGTCGCGCAGTTTGGGCTCAATGCCAGGCCTGAAGTCTCTCGCGTCTGGGCCCACGCCACCATCAAGGACGATCCAGTCAAACAGAGCAACCTGACAGGCTACCTGACCTTCGCTACCGCCGGCCCCAACACTCGCACTACCCAGCTCTTCATCAGTCTTGCCGATAACCGCAGCCTTGACGCCATGGGCTTCGCGCCGTTCGGCAGTGTTGTGGAGGGCATGGATGTGGTCCAGCAGTTCTACAGCGGTTATGGCGAGGGCGCGCCAGGAGGCAACGGTCCCGACCAGGGCAGGATCACCAACGAAGGGAAACCCTATCTCGACAAGAATTTCCCGAAGCTGGATAGCATCAAGGTGGCGATGATCGTTGAATGATTGGCGGTCGGGTGCCGCGACAGGCAGCGGAGGAACCTGCTACCTTTTCATTCCGAGCCCTTCGCTGTCATCCTGAGCCCTTCGCTTGTCATTCAGAGCGGAGCGAAGAATCTTGCTCTGCCGCTCTCTCCAGAAACTTCTTTGGTTTAGAGTCCGAGTATGGTTGATCTAAGCCGTTGGCACGAGTTTCATGCCGAAGTTCCGGGCCTTGCGCTCGAGCGCAGTGAATTCTCGCTGCTGCCTTCGGAGTTCGAATTGCGCCGTGCCTCGGTCCACCCAGGTCTGGCCTTTGGTGAGCAGCCGGTAGAAGAGGCAAGCCAGAACGCGGGCCATGGCTTTCACGGCTTTGGGGCCTCCCAATTTGGCCCGGAGGTATCGAAAACGGGCGCCCAGGTAGCTCTGGCTTCGAAGCAGCGATTGGGCGGCCATGCGGAAGGCATTCCCCACACGGTTCGTGCGGTGTTCGCGAGTATGGCGGATGACGCGACCTCCACTGACGTCCCGCTTGGGAGCGAGATTGAGCCAAGAACTCCAATGTTGCTCGCTTTTCCAGGGACTCAGATCGGAGCCCACTTCGGACAGCACCGTCTGGACCGTCATGACGTCGATGCCGTCGAGGGTGGTGGCATCGACCCCCAGAATGCGCCGCTGCTCGGATTCAATATCAAAGGGCGGTTCATTCCCCTTGCGCTTGACGACCGGGTGGGGAACCTCCGGTTTGGGATCGGGGTCGCTGCGGGTCGGCGTCTCGGCCGCCCAAGCCTTCGCGATCGATTCCCGGCTGGGCAGGGTCGCCAGATACCCTTGCAGGCGCCGGTCGCAGGCGGCGATTTGACGGCCATAGAAATCGTAGGCCTCCACCGCTTGCTGCAGTTCGAACAAGGCTTCTTCCTTCCAGTTCCCACGCAAGCTGTGCTGCAACTCTTCCGCGCTGGCTTGAATGCGCCGATCGCGCAGGGCGGCCAGCCGCACGGGATCTCGCTCGCCGGCCAACAGGGCCCGCACGATGGCCTGTCCGGTCACTCCGCTGAGATCGCTGATGGCGTTATGCAATTGTACGTTCATCTCGGTCAGCGCCCTCTGCATGTGCTGCACACAACGCCCCGCCTCTTTCACGTGCTGGTCCCGCAACCGCCACGCCGTGCGCAGGGGGCGGATCGATTCGGGCGGCAAAAAGCAACTGCGCAGCAGACCGTAAGTGTGCAGGCGCAGCAACCATTGACATTCCTGCACGTCGCTTTTTCGTCCCGGCAGGTTCTTGCTCCCGCGCGCATCGACCAGGTTCACCTGGAAACCGTGGCTCTGCAAAACCTCGTAGACCGACATCCAGTAGACTCCCGTCGACTGCATCACCACGCTTTCGATGCCGCAGGCTTTCAGCCACTGCGCCATCCTTTCCAGGTCCGCTGTCCAGGACCCGAACTCTCGGATGGGCTGCTCATCGCGCCCCGGAGGGACGGCCACATAGTGGCTTTCATTACCGATATCAATGCCCGCCGCGTGCTGATGCACGATCTCGAATCCCGGATCGGCCGAATTCAACCGGGCGGCCAGTTCCCTCCGCTCGCGACGATTCAACGACTCTCCCTTCTGCAACCGCTCGAAGGTGGACTCTTTACGCTTCGCCATGGCATACTCTCTCCGTTGTTGGATTGGCCAGGCTCGGCTCGGTTGGCGATCACCACTCAGGCTCTCCAGCGGGGTCGAGCTGGGCCTTTTTCAAGACCCCCTCGCCACCAAACAACGAACCGCAACAACCGAAGTCAAACTCAGGGACGGGCACAAAGGCACCAAGCGATCCACGACCATAGCTGCCGAACCTGGTCCCAACGGAGTGTGCAACAACTCAGCGCCCGATGCAAAGTTTCCGGCACTATGAACCCGCCGACAGGCGGGCGGGCACTCAGGGTAAACTCCGCGA
>Ga0181538_10005127_pt1 | contig 11886 bp, 12 predicted proteins | sample PEATcosm2014_Bin_40_FD_119773 | JGI IMG/M metagenome (GOLD analysis project Ga0181538, IMG submission 119773) | Peatland microbial communities from MTU Mesocosm Facility, Houghton, MI, USA - PEATcosm2014_Bin23_30_metaG | ecosystem: Environmental > Terrestrial > Soil > Wetlands > Peat | place...
ACGCTCCGCTCCGCGGCTCCCATGTCCTTGGCGAGGGTGAGCTGGCCGGGGAAGCACGCGTCATTGTCCCAGGCGTATTTGAGCAGCATCGCGTATGCGAGCTTAGCGCCGACGGAGATGTGCTCGTTCGTGAGAATAAAATTCGGTACCTGAGTGAAGCCGTGGCGGGTAGCAAGATCGGCGCCGACGATTTCGATGTTGCGGTCTTTGAGGATGTCGCCGATGTGCCGGCTTTCCGCGTACTCCATGCACGGTCATTATATGTGACGCGGAAATCGATGCCCCTGCTTATCCCCTGTTTGGTGATGCTGCGCCGACAAAAATATTTTTGTAAAGATGTCGCGACTGGTCGGGGCGGGTCGCGACATGCGGTGACAAGGCACGATTGGTCAATCAAGGATCAACGCGAGCCGCTCGACCCTTAAAGAAACAAGAATCCTCCGTTTTCATTGCAATAGTTCTTGGATTGCTTGCCTGGTGGCGGCATTGTCGAGCACACGTTGTACTTCGGTTACTCCGCTTGCGGTTGGTGCGCCCATCGCGATATTTAGTGTGTGAGTCCGGATACCGCTGATCGAGGCGAGTGATGAGCCGTTGGCCGGCCCTTTCCAGTGAAGTAACGACCAGTTTGGTGTTGTCGATAGGCCAACGGTCACGACGAAATTCATTGACTGTCCGATTGATTCAATCGGTTGATCGGGCGTTAGTAAAGCCTTCGCTAGGGTCGCATTAGTTTGCGCGTAACCCACCAGCGTCTCAGCGGGATTCAATTGATCGTGATTGAACTGGTTCAAGTATTGGTCGTATTCAGCGGCATTACAAAATTGCGGGCTAAGCGGGATGACGACGTAGCTCTCTGGTGCGTTTGGAGATGGCGTGACGGTTTCGGTGCCCCCGCTGGAGGTTGAGGCAGTTATGCTGTCCCGACTGAGGGTGGCCGGGTAGGTCAGCGTTATCGCATTAATCGTGGACGTAGCGCCTAACCCTGCCCCTGATATTGTGGGGTCAGCGTTGACGGCAGCTGTCAGTTTGGTTGCGATTGTCGTGGTAGTGTCGCCGGCCTGCACTTGGTATTTGACCGACTGTGATCCGTCGGGCAGTTTAACGCTGATCGTCACTGTGTCGGCAACCGTGATCGTCCCGCCAATAGTGAGCGTGATTGAGGCAACATCGCAAATACCATTCGGCTTAAGGTAAGGGACACCATTTTTGTTGCAGTAGTCCTTTATAAAGCGTTCCGCGAGAGGAGCCGCGCGCTTGACGTTGATGGCATAGGCGGCGGCGGTACGCGCAGCGTCGTTAGCTTGTGCTTTTATTCCGCGCCTCAGCAGCGGCGAGGATGAGACCTGATTTGCAGCCGTATAGCCGTCTTGTGCTGCCGTTGCAGCCTGCATCTCAAGTGAAGGGTTCGTCGGCGAAGGAGCCTGGAAGGCTGGTGGTTTATAAGTCACCAGCGGAACCCTTGGGAGGGTTTTCGTGTAGGTGGTCGTGCAAAAGCTGGCATCATTGCCGGAGCTAAATTGGTCCAAGTTGTAAGGTATACCAAGCGCCGTCAAGGCGATGGCGAGCTGCAGGTCACGGCGCGCCTTAGCTTCGGGGGACAAGGTGACTGGCGGGAGTTTCTGCGCAGCGAGCGCTGCCTTTGACGGTTTCGCGCTCGGACTAGCAGAAACCGAGGCCGATGATTTTGCCGATCCCGGATCGGGATGAATTCCAGTCTTCAAGTCGCCGAGAATGGCTGGCTTAAGTGCTTCATCAAGCCACGATTTGAGGTCGAGACCTGCTTCAAGGTCGGTGGTGCCCGCAGGAGCGCAATATTGTGAGCGACTTGAGTGTTCCTTCCAATTTTTGAGTTCAGCAAGCGAGACGGTAAAACTTAGAGTCTCGGTGCGTATCACCTCACCGTTGTAGGTGGCGCCTATGCCCAAAGTGAAATTCTGGGCGGTAGCGCTGACGGTGTTGGTGACAGCACCTGTTGCTGTGTTGATGCTGCTTGGTCCGGTCCCCAAAAAGAATGCGTTACGAAGCGGCTGAAAGAATGCGATGTTTGGGGTTACTCCGCCGCTCTCGTTGGCTTCAAGGGTTAAGTCTGCCTTTGCCGTCCAATTTTGCATCCATGTCAATTTTTCACGGTCGGGACCGTAGTATACCTTTTCATACAGGGCTGCGGATACATCGCATTTTACTCGTTGCACGATTTCGTCGATGGGAATGCTCCTTGTCGATGGAAAATTGTTTGTAGCGTGCGCGAGTGGGGGTAGCGTGGTGCAGGTGGCAGTGGATAATCCAAGGACGAAGAGAGCCGCAATCCGAATCGGCAATCGCGCTTTGGCGCTGGCGACCGAATTGTATAGGGAATCGCAATATGCCCAACGGGGCCACATGACCCCACGCCCCCAATAGCCCCGACCGTCGAGTCGTTAGCATACAACCCGCGGTGTGTCTATGACACTTTGACAATCGTACCCAAATTTGGGATATCATTTTCGGGGGGGGTGCCACTTTTGGTGTCTAATTGGGGCTAATTATGAGCACGATTACACAGTGGGTCGGAATGGCTCTGGCTCTGGCTCTGTGCGCGGGGGTCGCGCGTGCTCAGGAATCTAAGGCTAATCAGCCGGGGCAGTTTGATTTCTATATATTTGCGTTGCAGTGGTTGCCGTCATTATGTCAGGGACCAACCAAATACGTGCAAACGCGGGGGGTTTGCGCCGGGGCGGAGCAAGCATTCTTGGTCAAAGGATTATGGCCGCAATACGAGAAGGGCTTTCCGGAATTCTGTCAGAACTCGGCACGTGAACTCGATCGCAAGACGGTTAGCGGCATTCTCGATCTCATGCGCGACCCGAACCTCATTACTTACGAATGGCAGCGGCACGGTACTTGTACCGGTCTGTCGGCCGGCGAGTACTTTTCGACAGTGCGCAAAGCGAGTGAAATGGTGAAGATCCCGGTCGATTATCGCGGACTGAAGTCCACGAAGATGGTGATGCCAGTCGAACTCGATCAGGCTTTCATCGGCGCAAATGAGGGGTTGACGCAGCGCGCAATCGTTCTGACTTGCGACAAAATGCGACTTCACGACGTGCGAATTTGTCTTACTAAGGATTTAGGCTTCCGCGACTGTCCTGAAAGTGAGCGGAAGGCGTGCGACAATGACAATATTATTCTACCAGGATTGGGTAGCGAGTAGAACGTGAGTATCTTTCCGGACGATGCTGTAAAACGGTTACTGGGAATAGTAGCGAGGGACGTAATCGGTAAAATTGTCCCACGGGACGGGGGTTATTGCTGAGCCTTTATCATCGGATAGCGACAGTTGATTGGCTGACGGCGCACAACTTATATCGTCGTGTAAATTGCCTTGGTCATCTGCCACGATCAAACCCAAGCGGCCGCTTGCTTTATCGCGCATCCAAATCTTCTTAACGTATCGCATGTCGTATGATTGATCGTTACAGCTCATTATTCCGTTTGGAAACTGAAATAATCCAGTCTGTATTCCTGACGTGGTGGTCTCAAGTACGTCTTCATACAGACTTAGCGCTTTAACGATGTTCAATCTACCGGACCACACGACTCTGTCCGCCAAGTTGGGGTCAAAATCCACGGATACATGCAATCGATTCTTTATCGCTTTCGGACCCTGTTCGCCAACTCCGAACGCCCCCAATAACGCTGCGGTCATGGAAACAAGTGGCGCGGCAAAGGAAGTGCCATGATGTCCTGCCCCAGAAGCGCCTGAGAGAAACGGAACGGCACATCCCGGAGCTACGAGATCGGCATAGTATGCGCTGTAATTCGAGAACTCATAAGCCAGATTGCCATCGCCATCAGACGCTGCGACTGTAATGAAGTGATTTCCGGTATCGGGATTTTGTCCGCCGTAGTTCGCAGGATAGGTATCCCATTGCCCGAGCGACTTGCGGTCATTACCAGCGGCGACAACGAACAGTAGGGTGAAATTGCTCGCGTCCTTGAGCACATCCAATCTGTCGCGCGCTTCTATGCTAAGGTTAACAATTCGGGCACCGTGTGCGAGCGCAAACGCCACCGCATTGTAAACGCTGCCTTCGGTGATGGTGTAGCTCGTGTAAGGGCCAGACGTGATTGACGTTCTGACGTTCACGAAATTTACTTTTATTGTGTTGGGAAGATACTTTTGAAGCAGTGGTCGAAGACCGGCGCCACCAGTGATGATGTTTGCTACATTGGTTCCGTGCTCCCCCTCCTCATCGTTCGGATAAGGTCCGTAGTGAAGGGAAGACTGCGTACCGATAGCGTCGGGTTTTCCGTTTATATATTTGATAAAGTCGCGGGGTACGCTATTCGAACCCTTTGGATCAGTCTCAACGCCGGTGTCAACCACGGTTACAATTTGATTATTGGGCGCATTGCCTGCTGCCTTCCAAGAAACAACATCCTTCTCTAGAGTTTTCCCGATGCGATCGGTGTCATAAGGCCATGGGACCGGAGGCATTACGCAAGCGGGCTCTTTAACAGGCACTTCAGAGGAAGAGACCGGCGCGATCAGATCGATGGGATTGCTTGGACCAATCTCGAGAAGCGCCGGTGCCCCGACAGAGCGTGAGTTAATAGCGATGATATCTTGCTGTACCTCGGCGGCGTCCTTGTGGATAGACTGTTTAACTCGAAAAGTAATGGGATAAGTGACGATGGGAAGATTTATCGCTTGTCCAGCGTGAATGTCGTCGAGATTGACATTCTGATTCAGGCTTTGAACGAGCTCGCGAAAACTCTTGCTGCAGCGCGCTGAAGCAGCAGGCGTCGCGCAGGCAAATAAGTCATCTGACCCTTTGCCAACTTTTCGGCGTAAAAGCTGATCGAGATTCTCGCTCGGTAATACAACCGCCGTTGCGTTTTGCAGCCATTTCAGACAAGCAGGCACATTTGCACTTTGCTTGATGGCAGACGAAGGCGTAGGCAGCTTTGGATTGAATTCAAAGAAGACCTTGGCATACGAATCCGTGTAAGAGCCACATATTGATCTAATGAAGTCCGTTGCGGCCTCTTTTGGATTGAGTTGCATGGTGATCAATTCGGAATTCCGTGCGACATAGTCGATCACCTCGTCGGATACGCCAGAAGTCGCGCGCATGGTGATGTAATCGGGTTCGTCGGCGTGAACCGGTAGTGCGCGGGCGCCAAGGTTTGCTGCGACAAAGATTGCTGCGGTTCGTAATTTGATGCTACGAAATATCATTGGCAATCGTCCGGATAGAAGAAGTTGACACCGCATATTTTTTCGTCGTTGTTGTCGTGTGTCCATTTGAGCAGAAAGCGTTGTGCGTCTGTTGTTGTTAGGCTTGAGAGATATGAGGTGTAGTCAGTGGCATACTCGCGAGAATTGACGGCCGCGATAACGCGCTTCGTCGCGGCGACGACGTATATGAATGCACCGGAGCCGCTGTCGCCTGAACAAATGCCGATGTTCTTGTCATACACCAATATGGTATTTCGCTCGTTTCCAGGTTGCCCGGGTATCGCGTTGATCACGGGCTCTGCAGTTCTAAAGATACCGTCATTGCCCCCAGCTTGCGGGTATTGGGTGCAGCCGTAGCCGGTTAGAGTGATCTTAGACCCGACCCTGATGAGTGATGGGTCTTGTATGACTGTTTCGAACTTTATCATCGAGATAGGGTCAATGATTAGACATAATGCATAGTCGGCGCTTTCGTCTTTCTTATAGTCTCCAGAATGCGTGCACGTGCCTGAATGCTGGACGCCATCTTTCGTGAATGTGACTTTCTTGCCGTCTCCGACGCAATGCGCGGCGAGGAGCAGGGCTTTTGGTCCAATCAATGTGGCTGAGCAGCGGTCAGCGTCCGAGGCGGGATAAAGTGACGCCTCCCACTCCTTTGTATCGGCCTTCTTTCCCCCAACCACTGTTGTTCCGGCACCCGATTGGTTTAGGTCGGGTACGGGCCTCAGGATGATGTCGCCGGCGTTTGAAACTGCCTTGGGACGACGCGCCTTAGCATCGGCCAATTGAGTCAGGGTCAGTGGATAGAGCAGCAATGCGCACACTAAGAAGAGGTAAACGATCGGAGTACAAATAGCTGCGGTACAGGGAGTCAAATATCGGCTTACGATTGCTCGTATGAACAAGTCAGGCAAGCGTTCCATTGTCCGCCCCATCCGAAATGCAACCTTTAATACTCGTCATCATCAATCTCAATTGTCAAGATTGAAGTTATTAGCGCGAGCCTCGTCAGGGCGACCGAGGAGCGGTGTCAGCATTTTCTGCAATCCGGCGATGAGGTGGTTGGTTTCCCTGTCGCGCTACAACAGGGCTTCGATGGTCTTGTCCTTGACGCCGATGTGTCGTTCGGATTGATATTCCATCACCGCAATTATACGTGGCGCGCAAGTCGCTATCCCCTGCCTATCCACGTTATCGGTTGTTGTTGCGCGTGTTCGATGATGTTGCAGTCGAGTTGAAAAGTGCCCGCGACAGCTCGCGTTGTCACGATTCTGCTGTTGAAACCGCGCTTAATGCCGAGACTTGGCCGCGCGCTTCTTCGCGGAGCGCCTTCCACGACGAGATCGCGACCGGGACGGTCGCGATGAACGATCTAACGGAGCTTCCTTCTGATCTAAGCTATGAGAGAACAGTCCTTGAGCGACTTGCTCGTTCGCCAGGGATTCGTGCAATGCGAATTGTTCTTTATAAAACTGGAACCACTGTGGATGGTACTTCTTTTCCAAACGCAGAATAGGACAGTCCTCGCCAACTTGGCGACTAGCGAGCGGGTAGAAGCGAACATACGCGACCGAGTCGCTGGGTCCAAAATCCATGATGTCGAGGCCGCTGGTGAGCATGTAGTCAATCGGATAAACGATAAAATCACGTTCGTCGGTTCTGTTGTCGCCTAGTTGTTTGCGAACGCTAGCTTGAATCTCGTAGAAACTGTGTAGTGCTTGCTTGACCTCACAGCAGTAGGTCTCGTAGCTCATCTTCGGCTCGCCCTTATCCGTCCAATAGTCCTGCATCCATCCGAATCGACAGGCTCGAGCGTTTGGATGAAGCATGATCAATTTTACGATCCCTCCTGCATCTAAAACGATGCGATGTACGAGCTTGCTAAAGGTTTTTTGCTCCTCGAAATCGTGCTCCGAAATCACGCCAGTGCGCCGCATACAGAGGCCAGTGAGGAGCAGATTCCGCGCTCTAGAAAGGTCATCCTCGTGCTTGAAGTTCGGCGGATACGTTTTGGGAAGTATCTTGTCATAGTCGACTACATCGTTGGATATCTTGGCGTCTTCTGGTTTGGGTTCGCTCATTACCCCCGCGGGTAAGTGCGCAACGGTCGGGGTTAAAGTCGGGTTGGTCGATGAAAACCACACCGTCGCAGCTCTGTCGGTGGCGACTTTAAGCCCGTCCTGATACATGTCGCCTACTGACGGAAATTTCTCGTACTTCCACTGCTTGAGCCTTTTGAGAACGTTAGCAGCCGATGCTGTGCGTCCTTGTCTACGGTAAGCTGATTTTGCAATTGCGTCGGCAAGTGTGACGGCGAGTGTGGCCAGAGTTCGCTTGGGGTCCGACCGAAGCCAATCGTCTAGTTTACTGAAGTCGAGATATTGCTCGGCCATTGGGTCTCTCAGAAAACTCAGACATTGTGGACGTTTTGGATGTCAGTTTCGACGCCAACAGCATGTCTAGCATGTTTTGCACGTTCTTTGGATACGTGACAGATGTACCGAACAGTGGGAGTGCGCTTCTTGCACGTAGCTGAAATTTCCCTTTTGTTGTTGTCTTCAAGCGTGAGGAGACTACGCTTACATCAACGTGAGTGTTTGCTAGGACCTAACAAGGAAGAGCGGCCCATGAAGGCCGCTCAGTTAGGCGCGAGATCACTTCACGTCACGAAGCACCATGAAGCGCCAAGCGCCTTTGAAATTCTATCACGACCTGGCGGTTGCCATAAAGCGCCGCGAATGGTCGGGTGTGATCGGGCGTCTATCAGACCGTAAGACGATCGCACGCAGCCAGCTTCACTCCTCTCTAAAAATTTCGTTTTTCACGGCGATGGGCAGCTGCCGTGAGGAAGCCCGGGCCGGCGCGCGTGGCGCCGACCCGGACCCGCTCAGCCTGCCTTCCATTGCGACCGCTACTCGTCTCTGAGGCCAGTAGCGGTCGCGAACACGGAGAATCTACCATGCGTACGGAAGACAGACCTCGCGATCCCGACAGTGATCGGGAAGCGCTAAAAGCATGGCCGGTCCAGACCGGCTTGGCCCAGTCTAGCACGAGCAAGGTCATTGCCGAAATGTGGCCGATGCTTGGCGCCGGGCTGCTGACGGGCATTGGCGAAGCGGCGGGACTGCATCTGCTGGCAGTCGCGGCGGGGATCGTCGGCCTGCTGACAACCCCGACAGGCCGGAGTGGACTGCGGTCTTTTCTTTTATGGGCCGTGTCCAAGCTCGAACAACTGGAGGCATGACATGTCCGCATTGCCTCTGCTGATAATCCCTGTGGGCGCTTTTAATATTGTGGCGGCTTTTCGTGTCCCCATGACAGTGCCGTTTCTATGGGTGTCACCCACAATTGCACTGTCTCTCGAAGACATAACGCTGAGCGTTACACTGGTGCTGCTCGGCGTCGAAGTGTGGCGGAGTGTAAGCCCAGCGTCAGCAAGAAACCACGTCGCCGGCCTGCTGCTGTTGATAGCGTGCATCTTTGCACTCGTACTCGCGCCGTGGTGTCAGACCGGAACATTCGTGACTCTGACAATCGCTGTCGCGGTTGATGTCGTGCTCGGCACATTTGTGTCGTTTGCGTTGAAGGGCCGGAATATCTGGGTGAGCAACTGAAGAATGGCAAAACGACAACCCCGCGCCGGATGCGCGGGGTCTTTTTGTAATGCGGGCCGGCAGCGGCGAGATCGGAATGCTTGAGTCGATAGGATACAAAGAGCTGATGGGTGGGCTCGCGGTGGCGATAATGGTTGCCGCGTATGGTGTGCAGCTCTGGAAGACGTATGAGGGCAAATCCGAGCCACATCCCATCGCATGGGCCGGGTTCGCGTTATTAACCGGCGTGGGCTTTTTGGTGCAAATACAAAAAGAGGCAGGTGCCGGTAGCTGGGTCATGGGCGCCACTGCAATTTTTTGCGTTCTTATCAGTGGAATGGCCCAATACAAACGACGCTGGCTTCTGAAAGAGTTCGGCCGCTGGGATTGGGGTGCGTTAGCGGCGGGCATCGCGCTGTTCGCTCTCTACTTGGGCTCAAAAAATTTCTCGTGGGGCCCTATCTTGTCCGCCGCGTTAGCCACTTCAGCCGACCTCGTATTGTATGTGCCGATTTTTACGAAAGCATGGACTCTTCCGCAAATGGAGAATCGCACATCGTATGCCTTGAACAGCCTAAAATTTATTCCGTCTTTTTTCGCCATGGAATCATACTCGTGGGAGACGTGCCTCTATCCGGCTGCGCTCGTTGTGATGAACGCGGTCGTTGTGATCTATCTGTTCTGGCGGAGAAGGTGCCTTGCCGGCCAAGTAAAACATGAAAAATGTAATCTTAAATGAAGGCGGAATTTAGCAAAGCGTTTTAGCGGATGTTGGAGCCGGATTCATCCTGCCGACCGAGTAACGGTGTGAGCATTTTCTGTAATCCTGCGATGAGGTGGTTGGTTTCCCTATCGCGCTCCAATAGGGCTTCGATGGTCTTGTCCTTGACGCCGATCTGTCCTTTGAGAAATTCGTTCTCGCCTTCGAGCCGCTCGACATAGGCTGTCGCGACGGGGCGCATGATCGAATTTGACGGAAACGAAGGCAGCAAGAGGTTGCTGCCGTTACTGACGGTGCTGGGCGCCGCACGGACGTTTTGGTTAGGCCGATGGAACGTCGAAGGCCAGAACTGTCAGAATGATCTCGCGACTCGGGTCTGAAGGATTTCCAAACACGTACCTAAATTGCGTTTCGCCTTCATCTTTTGGACCGGCTTTACAGTTGGGATGGGAAGCGGCTGCTTCTTTGATCTTTGCTAAGACCTGCGAAAAGCCTTTATTGCGATTGAAGAGTATGATTGCGGCTTTAGTGTCGCGCCAACTTAGATACGAGAGGATTTGATTGACCGTGTCGATAAATTGCTTGTCGCCGTGCCAATACTTACATTCGGCAATAAAGATGTTCCGTCCGTCTACACGAATGAGTATGTCCGTTTTCCCCTGGTGATTGAAGGTTTCGCCTGTGGCTTGGCCCTCGAAATGACCGTTGAGCTGAACAAGAAAATGTTGCCTAAGGGCTTCCTCCCCCATCTCTGCGAAAGCCGATGGGCTACGTTCCATTACTAGCGTCATTGATTGTATGATCTCGAGAATTGCTTTGTAGTTAGCTTCATCCAAGACAGGCTCAGGCCTGAAGGGAGCCTGGGATGCGGGCGGGGGTGTGACCACTATCTTGCGTCTCACTTGTGGCGCAGCGTATGTGCGTGGATTGTCGGACCTTGCCCTCATCGGGAAGCCAAGGCCGGCGACAAGATTTCGGTCAGCAAGCAATTTAGACTTGCGTGCTTCAACACTTTGACGGACGTTGTTTGCCAAGTTGGAGTTAAATTGATCTACCGTGGGCTTTTGCCAACCGAGGTATCTATCCAGATCGGCGAGCGTTGAGTTCAGTGCAGTCTGAACCTGCTGCGGGTTTAAATCACGACCGACCACCTTTAGAAGGACTTTATCTGGCTCAACGATTGCCCTGGGCGGACCCGAATCGAATGTGTTGGGCCTTACAAAGAACATCTGATGATCGCCGGTAAATGGAACGGTCAACTCGACGTGGGTTCCCATCACCTCGCGGTGACCGGGGCCATCGAACCCGTGGGAGAAGTAATCTAAGATTTTTACGTTGCCCTCGCGTTGATCAACGTAAGCCTGGTCTTTGTGAAGAACAGGCAGGTCAATGCGATATTTCTGAGCAAAAAACGTAACGAGGTCGTCGGTCGGGGTGTTCAACAGCCGATCGGCATCATAGGACGCGACTTCCTTACGCGCGTTTGCAAGCTGGGCCTCGCCAATACGATTGATGTCGTATTTGTTGAATAATAGCCCAGGTTCTCCGTAACTCATGGCTCAGCCCGTGGTTGATAGCCCCTACATTGGTGGTTTTGCTTTTCTTTCAAGGCCTAAGGGGCAATTGTCCCCTGAAAGAGCAGTCCTTTTGCATCAGCGACGAGCCCTAGCCTTGATCGGATCGGCCGAGAAGCGGTGTGAGCATTTTCTGCAATCCGGCGATGAGGTGGTTGGTTTCCCTATCGCGCTCCAACAGGGCTTCGATGGTCTTGTCCTTGACGCCGATCTGTCCTTTGAGAAATTCGTTCTCGCCTTCGAGGCGTTCGACATAGGCTGTCGCGACAGGTCGCGACAGGTCGGGGCTTGTCGGCGCTTCCTGTCGGGGCTCGTGGTGGCTTTCTTTCACGGTGACACTTGTCGCGACAGGTCGCGGCATGTCGCGGCTTGTCGCGACAGGTCGCACCTCCTCGATATAGGCGATGTGCTTATCGACCGATGCCGGCGAGATCAGATATTTCTCGCCGAACGCGGTTTCGATGCGGCGACAATCCAAGTGGCCTTTGGCGCAATAGCGCTGCACGCTCCGGGGTGTCCGGGGGAGGCCGGCGCGGGCATAGCGCTCAAGCGCCTCATCGATCGTGAGCGTGAAATCGCTGTCGGGGCTTGTCGCGACAGGTCGCGACAGGTCGTCGGTCATGGCTCTATGATAACCGGCCTCGTTCCACGCCTCGGCGGTTATCCCCACAGGCCTGTGAGCGAGGGCAAGCCCTATCGGTTTCTATCGAGCGCTGGGGATCTTTCCCGCCCCGTTGCATCGGCCGCACTTATCATTTCCGTAAGCCTTCCCGG
>Ga0181538_10005128_pt1 | contig 11885 bp, 5 predicted proteins | sample PEATcosm2014_Bin_40_FD_119773 | JGI IMG/M metagenome (GOLD analysis project Ga0181538, IMG submission 119773) | Peatland microbial communities from MTU Mesocosm Facility, Houghton, MI, USA - PEATcosm2014_Bin23_30_metaG | ecosystem: Environmental > Terrestrial > Soil > Wetlands > Peat | place...
GCGCTGGTTGCGGATAATGCCAATGGCCTCGGGAACTGGGGAGTGATGGGCAACTACCTGGCCTACGTCATTCCGAACCCGTTCGAAGAGCCCCGTTGGATCGACTCCATCTTCGGTGAATTCGCGATTTCGCCGTGGATATACTTCTACGACCGCACCGCAGGCTCACACAATGGGAGTGGCGGGTCGATTCCGAAGCTGCGTGCTCCACATAGGTAGGGTTGGTTTCGACACAGAGAGGCAACTCCGAGCAAGCGGGGTTGCCTCGAGGCCCCTCCTCTCCAGTTAGGATCGAGGGAAGCAAGTTGGGGCAACAGACGAATTGGAAGAAGGCGAAAAGGCGGCTCCGGGTCGACCGGAGCTGCCACTTCGCCCGCCGGAGTTGAGCATATTGTGTTTCCGCAAGGTAAGTGGCCTTTCGGCAACGCTGCGTGGCTGTGCCGATAGCCAGGGCTTCGTGGCGTCGGAGTTTGGCATCGTATTACCGTCGTGCGGCATCGTATGAGTGGGACCATCACTAACAAACAGTTGCTTATTTCTCTCTACCGGGAGGGCCGGGGTCTTGTTGGATCCATGACCAACGCCCCGGCTCCTTCTTGGTCTTGCCTTCCTATGTCCCCCACGACAGGTCCAGGCGCCTTCGTGATCGGGACGCTGTGCCACAGTTCCGTCCATACGGAGTTCAATATCAGACCGCACTAAGTGGTTGCGGACAATGCCACCCCTGGATGGCTGATGGGGCGCGGCGCCACGGTCGGAGCGACTCAGTTCATCTCTAGCGTCGATAATTTTCGTTCACTCGAATTGAGTTCCCTCTTCTTATGATTTGATCCTGCTGGTACAATCGCTGGGTGTCCGTTCGTGCGCGCGCGAGGGAATGAGTGCCGGCGGGCGAAGCGCAATCATGACGAGGAGCGTGATGTGAGTGATCAAGAGGAAGACTTTGCCGCGATGTTCGAGGCCTCGGTCAAGGCTAAGCGCCTCGATCAAGGCGAGCTCGTGGAGGGCAGGATCGTTTCCATCGGCCCGGAGGTGGCGTTAGTCGATGTTGGCCGCAAGGGAGAGGCGGTAATGGATATCGCCGAACTGAAGAACGCCGACGGCAAGATCGAGGTGGCGCTAGGGGACCGCGTTCAGGTGATGGTGATATCGACGTCAGGCGGGCTGACGGTCTCCAGAAGGCTGGCGGGAGCGGCCGCGAGCGATCGGCAGGTCGAAGCCGCCTTCGAAAGCGGCCTGCCGGTGGAAGGGAAGGTCGAACGGGAGGTCAAGGGGGGCTACGAGGTGCGCATCGGCCGGCGTCGAGCGTTCTGTCCGATTTCCCAGATCGACCTCCGCGGCGCGGAAGCGTCGGCGCACGTAGGGCATGTCTACCAATTTCGGATCATCGAGTACAAGGAAGGCGGCTCGGACCTCGTCGTCGCCCGGCGCCCGCTCCTCGAGGACGAGCAGCGGGCAAACGCCGCCAAGGTCCGCGACAAGATCGTCCCCGGCGTAGTCATGACCGGCCATGTCACTTCCGTCCGCGAGTTCGGCGCGTTCGTCGATCTCGGCGCAGGCGTCCAGGGGCTGCTCCACGTGTCCGAGATGGCGTGGTCCCGCGTGTCGGACCCTGCGGAGATGGTCAAAGCGGGCGAGGAGATCACGGTCAAGGTCCTGCGAGTGGACGAGGAAAAGCAGAAGATCTCGCTCGGGTTGAAGCAGCTCTCTGCCGACCCATGGTCGAGAGTGCCCGAGGTATACAAAGTAGGCCAACGGCTGCCTGGCCGCGTCACGCGCGTCGCGCAGTTCGGCGCGTTCGTGGAGCTCGAGCCGGGCGTCGAGGCGCTGGCCCATGCTTCCACTTTCGAGCCCACCGGGCGATCGGGAGGCTGGTCCGCTCAGGTCGCTGCAGGGATGACGGGCACATTCGAGATTCTAACCATCGACCCCGAGCAGAAACGGATCGGCGTGGCGCTTGTTCAGGAAGGCTGGGCGCCGGCCGAGGGGGCAACGGGAGCTCGGCCTGGCATCGTTCCGGGCGCGCGCCTGACGGGAAAGGTCGAGCGATACGAGAAATTCGGCGTGTTCGTCTTCCTGGCCCCAGGGCGCACCGGTGTCATTCCTATGAGCGAAACTGGCATCGCGAAGGAAGGCGATATCCAGCGAGCCTTGCCGGTCGGGGCAGACGTCGAGGTCATCGTGCTGGAGGTCGATCCGTCAGGTCGGCGCATTCGCTTGAGCGCGAAGGCAGTCAAGGAAGCGCGCGAGGCCGAAGAAGTGCGAGAGTGGGTGGAGCGCAATGCTCCTCCCGCCGAGGGCTTCGGGACACTCGCCGACAAGCTGCGCTCGGCGCTCAAGTCGCAAGAGAAGTGACACTCTCACCGTCCCGCCTCACTTGCTCAACGCGAATGGGATTGGGCATTCGCAAGTCATCCAGCAGGTTCTAGCGAGATGACCTTTCAGTTACCTTGTGCATATCGCCCTCAGTCGACACGATGTCCCCTCCATGCCTTGAAACGCTCCGTTGGCGTTTTGTCTGTCCGGTTTTTCCTTTCTGTGCAATGACAATTTCTGTCAGCGGGCTAGACGTAAACTGATAGTGGCCCCTCAGCGGCGCACCTGCCAAGCGTCCGCGACTGCAAGCAAAGTCATTGCATTATAAGAACTTAGCGTCTAGCCGATGTCGCTGTGTTTGGTCCCGACTTGGCAAGAAAAGTGCACAACGTTCCTGGACTGACTTTGTGCAAGCTTAATTGCCGGAGGATTCCCAAGTGAGAAAAGGGGCGCAAGCTTTTTCACTTATTGAATTGTTGATTGTTGTTGCCATAATTCTGATCATCGCCGCAATTGCTATTCCTAACCTTCTGCGTTCGCGTATTGCAGCCAACCAAGCTTCTGCAGTGGGAACACTGAGGACGCTCAACACGGCGGAGATTAACTACTCGACGACTTATGGCACAGGTTACACGGCGACTTTGGGTGATTTGGGTCCGCCGACTTCCGGTAATCCTACCGCTACGGGCGCGGGGCTGATCGACAGTATCGTCTCCGGCGGCGCAGCCACCGCCACCACCAGCGTTAAGAGTGGGTATAAGTTCACATATAACAACGGGACTGCGGACCCCAGCGGCAGGATCAACACTTACTCGATAACCGCTACACCCACTACTGTCGGAACCACGGGGACGAACTTCTATTACACCGATCAGTCGGCCGTAATTCGTCAAAACAGCACGGCGACGGCGGGATCAACCGACTCGCCGCTGGGAGGTTGACGCCGGAGGGGCCAACCGTCGGCCCTCAGCTTGCAGTTAACTCACCCCCGTCAGCATGTTTCGATGTACCAGGTTCGAACCTAATCCTAAAAGCTGAAGACCGCCTGGAAGTCTATGCGGCGGTTGGCCGCTTGGGAGCCGGCGCCTCCGCCGAACACGCCGCCCAGCGAGTTTGACTGGTCGAACAGGGGCGACCCGATCACACCACCGGGCGACCCGAGGTTTACATTATTCAGGGCGTTGCGAGCGTAGGCGCTGAAAGTGAGGCTGTAGCGCTTGGTTCCGTTGTTACCCTGACCTAAGAGACCGCCCGCGCCGCCGCCTCCCATTCCGCGGCCGCCGAGCCCTCCGCCACCGTAACCGCCCCGCCCTCCTCCACCGCCGCCTCTGCCACCTCCTCCGCCGAATCCGCCGCCACCTCCACCACCGCCGCCAGTCGAGGCTCGCCTGGTAACCTCTTTCCCGAAAGCGAAAGTTTTGCTGAGGCGCAAATTCAGGGTGAATTGGCTAGGCCCGGTAAAGTAATTGACGGGAATCAGTGCCTGGTTGGGCTGCGGGGCAATATTAAAAGTGCCGAGGGGGGTGGCAACAGTATTGGGTCCGGTAGCGCCGGCCGCAGCGAAGGCCGGCCGGGAACTGTTCAAAACCACTCCAGTTCCGTACATGTCCTGGGCCACCGTAACGTTAAAAGGGCCACCGGAGGAAGTCACCAGAAAAGGGCTCAGGCTAAAGCGGTGCGGCAGATTCCAGGTACCCGCCAAGAAGAGTCGGTTGCGAACGTCGAAGGACGCCCGGCCATAGCTCTGCAGAATGTCGTACGGGTTCATGGCGATGCTGGGATTGTTCCCGGTCGTATCCGAATCGGCGTAGTTCAGGGTGTAATAGCCAAACAGGGAAAGCCGCGTGCCCAACCGTATATTGAAATTGGCGATCAGTTGGTTCTGGTTGAAGAGGCCGACGGACTCGTATTGATAGGGGTTGCCGGCGGCGTTACCCAAGGGCCGCACACCGGCCTCGGGATCGCCGAGGCGAAACGTGTCCGGAAGAGGCGCATTGATGTCATTGAGCAGCAGTTGGTGCAGCCCACGCGAGTGAAGATACGTCAGCGAGAGCGTCGCGTTCTTTGTAACCTGCTGCTCGAGGCTCGCCGCCGACTGCCAGACGTAAGGCGCGCGCAAATCGGGGGCGATTTGATAGCTCGCGGGAAGGGTATTAGCGAAGGTCGGGAGCGCGCTCAGGGACGGAATGTTAGGGAAAAAATCCGGCGAAGAAATGATGAACTGCTGCTGGTTGATACCGTTCAAGCGTTCCGCATTGAGCACCAGATTGGACGCAAAACGGTCGTAGAAGACGCCCGATCCAACGCGCAGGACTGACTTCGCCGGCCCCTTTTGCGAGCGGCGAAGCCCCCAGGCAAAACCCAGGCGCGGGGCAAAATCCGAATGATCGTGGATGTCGTTCTGGGTCTCCCAACGCAGGCCCGCACTCAGCGTCATGCCAGGGTGGAGTTGCCAATCGTCTTGGGCGAAGAGCCCCACGTCAAGCAAATTGACGGTGGCCAGCTCTTTTCCGGTGACGATCAGGAACTGGCTCGCCCCGCCCGCCTGGCACAGGGTTCCGCCAGCCGCCGTGCAGGATTGGAGGGCCTGCTCCGCCGCCTGGTAAGCCTGGAGCGACGGGAACGTAAACGTGCCGTTGAAATTTGCGTCGGAGATGTTCGAATCCTGGCCGTCCCGCAGGCGCCCTCCGACCACCAGAGTATGCTTGCCGATAAACAGGGACGTCAGGTTTTGAAACTCATAGCGGTTTTGGGTATCGGAAGAAACGCCGCTGGAATTGCCGCCCCCGATGAACGCCCCCGGAACTGAAATCGTGGGCTCGAGGTACTGGGCAGTCTGGCTGACGCCGTCGTGGAGATATTGGAAGCGAAGCTGGTTCAGCATCTTGGCGCTGAACACCTGCGTGTCGCTCACCTGGAGGGTGTGTTCAAGGCTATGGGTGTTGTAGCCCTGCGTCAGGAGGTTGAGCTGGCCGATTCCGCCGTTGAGCGTGTTATTGTCAAAGAACTGGTAGCGCACGGTCACGACGTTGTTCTGGCTCAACTGGTAGTCGAAGCGGGGACTGAGATTGGTGCGCGTTGCGGGGCTGGCCACCGCCTGGCTGAACGGCATCTCGGCGAGCGTGGGACTGAGTGTGAACGCGGAGATGATCGAGTTATCCTGAATGTCGCGACGGAAGAACGTGAAGAAGAAGGAAGCTTTCCTGCTGAGCGCATCTCCAATGCTGCCGTTGAAAAACTCCGAGTGATAGCCGGGTTCCTGCGTTGCGAAGGGGTTCCGCGAGTTAAAAACCGAGTCGTTCAGGTTGCCTAGAATCTGTCCGTGAAGCTGGCTGGCGCCCGGGCGAGTGGTGATTTCAATGCGGCCGTAGCCCAGCTTGTCGTATTCCGCGGAGAACGGATTGTGGTTGATTCGGATTTCGAGAATATCCGCCTTGGGCGGAAGCTGTCCGGCGGTGAAGCCATCAACATAAATCTGGCCGCCATTAGGCCCCGCCGACGGCCCCGCTAACGCGTCGAGTTCGGACTGCAACTCGTCCGGGTCGTCGGAGAGCGCTTGCAAGTCGTCGCCCTTGATCACGAGGGAGGTGGCATTCTCCTGCGGAGCCACGTTCACCTGCGTGGTTTGCGCTGAGACGGTGACCTGCTCTTTCTCCTCGGCGAGTTGGAGAGCGATGTCAAGCTTTTTGCCTTGCCCGGCGGGAATCTCGACGCCCTGCTGCTCGAAGATCGCGAAGCCCGTGGCCTGAGCCCGCAGGGTGTACTTGCCCGGTGCGAGCCCGCGGATTTCATAGCTGCCGTCGTTCTTCGCAACCGCGGAACTGGCCTGTCCCGAAGACGAAACCGCTTGCACCGCAGCGCCCGGAACGCCGGCGCCGGAGGGGTCCGACACTTGGCCGCGAATCGTGCCGGACGGGATTTGGGCCAGCAAGCGGGCAGAGGAGAACAGGGAAAAAGAGAGCAGGAATGCGGACAAAATGTACTGACACTTCCTATGACCCATCTCGACACCCTTTCAGATGGTGATAATGACTACATGGGCTCAGACGAAATGGTGCGGGGGGGAGTTTCAGTACTTCGTAAAACTGGGGGCTGCGAGCCGCCGATTCGGTAATAATGTCATAATTCCGCCGGGGCTGGGCAGCTCGGACCTTCCTTCCCAGGCCGGTGGCTTTTCCACTGCACGTTGGCGTCGAGAATCGAAATGGTCACCACAGAGGCACAGAGACGCAGACAAAGACGATGATTGCGGAACTAGTTGAGCGCTTCGGCCTGCCTCCGCCGCAGGCTGAATGCCGGCGCCCCCCGCTATCGGCTGCCGGCGCCTGCGGCCGGTGTATACGATTTGAGGAACTCTGTAACGCTTGCCTCCTGGGCATTCTTATAGGCGATGCACAGGTCGATGCCCTCGAGGACCTGGGCGAGGATGCGGGGCCCGCCGGTAAACTTGGTTGACCGGCCGGCAAAGAAACTCTCGGCGTCCTTGCGATGCTCGGCGTCGCAGTATCCCGCGGCGACATAGGGCACGTCGGCGCCGGTATCGGTGGGAAGCTTGGCGACTATGACGTCCCAGTTCCGCTTTGCGTAATCGTAGGCGAAGTCGCGGGTCTGCCGCCTTTCGGAGGGCGCGAAGAGGATGCCGAAAGACTCTCGAACGTCGAATTCACCGCTCAGCGCGAGGGGTAAAGCGGTATTGACGATTTCGGGATCCTGGAACAGGCCAAGGCAGAAGATCAGGTCCCCGCGGAAACTCTCGTTGGTCTCCTGCTTGGCCGCGGCACGCATGCGGTCGAACAGATCGCGATCCCCATGGCGTGCGGCGACGGAAAGGACCGCTCCCACCATGTCCGGGTCGACCGCTTTATGATCGTCGAGCCAGGCGAGCGCCAATCTTTTCGCTTCCGCGATCGCCTCCGGGTCCTCGGCGCCATTAGCAACCACGCCCTGAAGCGAAGGGCGGAGGAAGCGGGCATCTTCGTTCTCACCCGGCTTCGTCTTCCAACCCAGGTCGCGAGCCCGGCCGCCGTAAAGATCCAAAAGATACTGGCGGTAGCGGGGCAGCAAGTCTTCCGAAACCAGGTTGTCTTGCAGGCCCGTGGTGATCCCCATGGTTTTGGTGACCACCTCGCGGGCAGGGCTACGTGCAAAGGCGGGAGCCAACGCCAGTGCCTTTCCGAGGGGCATCTTGCCATTCCTGGTAAGCGCCGCCAGGTCGTCGATCAGCCCCACTTTCTCAGGAAGGGAGAGTTCCTGGGCGTTATTCTTCAGAAGATGGTCGAGCAGGTCCCCCCGATAAAGGACGCGATAGTACCCATTCGCGCCGTCGTTCGCTTCGACCCAGCCGGGACAGCCGGTGGTGTTCGCGAGACGTAATTCAGCCGACTGCTGCTCGAGCAAAGTGCATTCGCGCGCCTCGCCGGTTCCTGCCGGATAGCGCACGCACACGGGCACCTTCCAGAGTTGCGGCGCTGCGCCGGAGGATCCCAATGGGAAGAAGCGCTGTTGGGCCAAATCAAGCCGGGCGGCGCCGTCGTGGCAGGCAAGCTGGGCGGTGACTAGCGGCACGCCCGGCTGGTCGAGGAAACTGGAGAATGCCGAGGCAAGGTTGCCGTCGTCGCCCGCGAGCGCGGCAAGAAACTCGGCGGAGGTGGCATTCTTCCACTCGTATTTCAACAGGTAGCGATGAACACCTTGTTGGAATTTCTCAGGCCCCATGTACGACTCGAACATGTTCAGCAGCGCCGACCCCTTGTTGTAGGTAATGCCGTCAAAGGCGTTGGCGATGTCGTCGTTCGATTCAATGGGTTGGCGAACCTGACGCGCGCTCACCAGGGCATCGTTATCCATCGCCCCTTCGTAGCCATTCAACTCCGAGACGTTCATTTTCCACTCGGGATGATACATATTCACATTCTTGTTGGCCATCCAGGAAGCAAACCCTTCGTTCAGCCAGATATCGTCCCACCAGGCTGTAGTGACGAGGTCGCCTACCCACTGGTGGGCGAGTTCGTGCGACGCCACGCTCACCCATTCGCGCTGGCGCCCGGGCGTGTCCTGGTCGGGCTTTTGGATAATGATGGCAGAGCCATAGGTGACGAGCCCGGGATGCTCCATGGCGTAGCCGGCGAGCGGAATGGCAACCTCATCGAGCTTGTCGTAAGGGTACGGGATGCCGAAGTAGTTCTCGAGCAAGGTTACGATGGTGGGAGTGGTCTCCGCGGCATACTTGGCCTCCGCACTGCGGCCATGGGGAACCACAATACGAATGCGAGTATTCTTTTTTCCCGCCGTGCCCGCATCCACCAGTTCCATGTTGCCCACCGCGTAGGCCACCAGGTAGCTGGGCAAAGGCCTGGTTTCCGCAAACTTCACCGTCTTCATGCCGCCGCCGGTATCGGACTCGGAAACCACCGGACTGTTCGAAAGTCCCACCTGGTCCTGCTTGATGTGCAACGTGACCTCCCAGGGAACCTTGTAGCCCGGCTCGTCGAAACAAGGATAGGCCCGGCGTGCCCAAATCTCTTCGAACTGGGAGTAGACGTACCACTGGCCGCCGTCTTTCATTTGGAAAATGCCTTGCTGGTCTTTGCGGCTGATTTCACCCTGGAAAGTGGCGTGGAGGGTCGCCGGCCCGGGGCCAACGGAGTGATCAAAGGCGAAGCCGACATAGTCGTGAGGCTCGGTGATGACCTTGGACGTAACCTCCTCGCCTCCCACGGTGAGAGCCACGTCCTTGATTTCCAGTTTCTCGGCATTCAGCCACAACACTGAGGAAGGCTTCTTGAACTCAAGTTCGATGTCGATGGCTCCGGTGAAGCTGTCCTGGTCCGGCACGAGCGTCAGGTCGACGTGGTAACGCGTCGGCCCGACCACATCGGCGGGAAGGCGGAACTTGGGCGGAGGCGGATTCTCTGTCTGTCCCGCTCTGGCGCGGGATACGCTGAGAGATGACGCACACACCGCAATTAGAACTGACGTGGATAGGTAGGCGAATCGCCGCATATACCCTCCTCAATCCGGGCCGCTCCCGAGACACTGAAAAACGCGCCGGCCGATCGGTCACCAGGACGGATCGCTGCGACGCGCCAGCAATGTTACTTCAGCCAAATCGATTGTACAAGTTGGCAGCAGCCGGCTTCGCACGTGCGGCTTTGGGCCCATTTCCCGTGGGCTTGGTGTTAACCCCGCCGTTAACAGGCCTGGGGCGGCGGGTTGCTGCAACTTTGGCGCTACGCTATACTAAAAGAGCAGGGCAGCGACCGAAAATCTATTGAGCGAATGAGTGGCTCCGCCCGCTGGCGTTGCCTCGGGGATGGCTCGCACGCTCGAGCGTTACGAATTATCTTCACCGTTACAATATTCGGCGGGGTAATTCGTCACCATCGATGGCGAGGTAAGCTGGCCGCTGCCATATGAGGACACGATGAGAGTGGCACGTTTTTTCATTTTTCTTCTGGTGATTTTCGTCGTCTCGGCGCTGGTCTACGCCTTCACAACGCCGACTACGAAAGACATCCAATTTACCGGCATCATCATGGGCAATGACTACATCGCCAGCCCACTGGTGCAGGGACGTCTCGATCATCTGCTGGTGCAGGAAGGGTCGTTCGTAAAAAAGGGCCAGTTGATCGCCGAAATCGATCCCCGGGACCTTCAGGCGGCACGCGACTCCGCAGCCGCCAACATCCGCACCTTTCAGGCGCGGCTCGAGCAATCCCAAGAGACTCGCGCCATGGATGACCAGCAAACCGCCGCTGCCGTCAAGCAGGCGGAAGCCGCGGTTACGGCGGCTCGCGCTCAGCTCGAGCAAGCCAAGACAACACTGGCTTTGAACGAAATCACCGATCAGCGCGACGAGGGCCTTTTCAAAGAAGGGGTCCTCACCGCCCAGGAGCGCGACACCGCCCAACAGAATTACCTCGGCTCCCAAGCCAACGTGAAGGCGCTCGCAGACCAGGTGCGAGTGGCCGAGGGTCAACTGGCCGTGGCGAAAGCAAACCGCAGGGAGGTGGTGGTTCAGCAGGACGATATTGCTGCGACACGCGCGCAAATCGCACAAGCCATGGCTCAAGAAAACCAGGCCCAAACGCAGCTTGGATACACCGAGGTCTACGCCCCAAGCGACGGGGTGGTGTCGGTGCGAGTGGCGCGCCAGGGTGAAACGGTGCAGGCGGGCGGACCCATCGTCACGGTGCTTGATCTTGACCACCTCTGGGTGCAGGCTGACGTGGAGGAAACCTATATTGACCAGATTGCTTTTGGCCAAAGGCTGCGCGTACGGCTGCCTTCCGGAAATATCCTCGAGGGAACAGTCTTTTATAAAGGAGCGGAATCGGACTTCGCCACGCAACGCGACGTCAGCCGCACAAAACGGGACATCGTCACCTTTGAAGTCAAAGTGGCGATTCCCAACCAGGAACGGCGCCTTTTTGCCGGCATGACCGCGTATGTGCTCCTGCCACGGCCGGCGAGCGAGCGCCGGTGGCTGCATTTCTAGACCACGCCAGGGGACGGCAAGCCGTCCCCCTACAGGCCAGAGCTTGGCTGTGTTAATAAGCGCAATTGTTCTGAGTCCTGGAAGGGCGGGGCTTTAGCCCCGCCGGTAAGAAGAGCACGGTTGAAGGGGCCTTTAGGCCCTGAAGCAACGCGGCTCCAGGGGCTAAAGCCCGGAGGAGTGGCTCGTTATCTGTGGCGGGACTGAAGCCCCGCCCTTCCGACGCCAAACGAATAGGAACGCTTACTTCTGCAAGCAAGGGCATATGAACGCAATTGAAGTCCAGGGCCTGACCAAGCGATTCGGCGAGTTTGTGGCCGTTGACCACGTGAGTTTCGAGGTGCCGCAAGGGGAAGTCTTTGGCCTGTTGGGCCCCAACGGCGCGGGCAAGACGACGCTCATCCGGATGATCACCACACTGACGCCGCCCAGCGAAGGGGTGGCTCGAGTCGCCGGGCACGACGTGCGCAAGGATCCGGAAGGCGTGCGGAACTCCATCGGAGTTATTCCCCAGGCGCTCACCTCTGATCCTGAACTGACCGCAGAGGAGAATCTGAAGATCCACGCCAAGATTTACGGTGTCCCTGCCGAGGAACGCGAGACGCTGATCCGCGAACTCCTGGAAGCCGTAGACTTGGGGCAGTTTTCAAAAGCCCTCGTCGGCACCTTCTCAGGCGGCATGCGCCGCCGTCTGGAGATCGCGCGCGGGTTGGTGTACTCACCCAAGATCCTCTTTCTGGACGAGCCCACGACGGGGCTGGATCCCGTCTCACGCACGAATGTCTGGGAGATGATCGAAAAACTTCAGACGCAGTCCGGATTGACGATCCTGCTCACTACCCACTACATGGACGAAGCGGACAAGCTGTGCGAGAGAATCGCCATCGTCGACCACGGAAAACTGGTGGCCTTGGATTCTCCGACGCGGCTGAAGGACAGCATTCCCGCCCACGAGGTGATCGAGGCGGAATTTAGCGGAGCGCCGGGAGACTGGCACGAAGCCCTCGCGTCGCTCCCGCTGGTTTTGAACGTGAGCGAGCACGAAGGCGTGACGCGCATCACCTCCCAGGACGGA